>Ga0137415_10004255_pt1 | contig 14166 bp, 7 predicted proteins | sample CZODoug3_1_1_16f_FD_183082 | JGI IMG/M metagenome (GOLD analysis project Ga0137415, IMG submission 183082) | Vadose zone soil fungal communities from Angelo Coast Range Reserve, California, USA - CZODoug3_1_1_16fungal (Hybrid Assembly) | ecosystem: Environmental > Terrestrial > Soil > Vadose... | reverse complement strand
GAGGTCGGCACCGAGGGCAAGCTCGGCGGACAGGCCCAGGTCCCCGGCGTGGCCGGTACCTGGAAGGATCTGACCGATACCGTGAACTTCATGGCGGCCAACCTGACCGAACAGGTGCGCGGCATCGTCAAGGTGGTGACGGCCGTCGCCAACGGCGACCTGAAGCAGAACCTGACCGTGAAGTCCAAAGGCGAAGTCGCGGCCCTCGCCGAAACCATCAACAACATGACCGACACGCTGGCGACGTTCGCCGATCAGGTCACCAGCGTGGCGCGCGAGGTGGGCGTGGAAGGCCGGCTGGGAGGTCAGGCGAACGTGCCGGGCGCCGCTGGTACCTGGAAAGACCTGACCGGCAACGTCAACCTGCTGGCCGCCAACCTGACCTCCCAGGTGCGCGCCATCGCCGAGGTCGCGACCGCCGTCACCAAGGGCGATCTCACCCGCTCGATCCAGGTCGATGCGCGCGGCGAAGTGGCCGAACTCAAGGACAACATCAACACCATGATCGGCAATTTGCGTCTGACCACAGACGTGAACACCGAACAGGATTGGCTGAAGACCAACCTGGCAAAATTCACCAACATGCTGCAGGGCCAGCGCGACCTTACGACCGTGGGCCGGCTGCTTTTGACCGAGCTCACCCCGCTGGTGAACGGCCACATGGGCGTCATTTACCAGGTTGAAAATGAGGACGATCCGCAGTTGCGCCTGCTATCGGCCTATGCCGGCAATGGAAGTAATCCTCACCGGCAAATCGTGCAATTTGGCGAGGGTCTGGTCGGACAGTGCGCCATGGACAAGCGTCAGCGGCTGGTGTCGGACATTCCAACCGATACGATCCCGATCAATTCGGCACTGCTGCGCGTCATGCCGAGAAACCTTGTCGTGCTTCCGATCCTGTTCGAGAACCAGGTCAAAGCCGTCATCGAGCTCTCCTCCGTCAGCTCGTTCACGACCTCGCAGATGACCTTTCTCGAACAGCTCACCGACAGCATCGGTATCGTGCTCAACAGCATCGAGGCGACGATGCAGACCGAAGGTCTTTTGAAGCAGTCGCAACAGCTCGCCGGTGAACTGCAGACGCAGCAGAAAGAACTGCAGCAGACCAATGAGCAGCTTGAGCAAAAGGCTCAACAGCTGGCCGAACGTAACGTCGAAGTGGAGAGGAAGAACCAGGAAATTGAACAAGCGCGCCGCGCGCTGGAGGAGAAGGCGACCGAACTCTCTCTGACATCGAAATACAAGTCGGAATTCCTTGCCAACATGTCGCACGAGCTGCGTACGCCGCTCAACAGCATTCTGATTCTCGGCCAGCAACTCACCGAGAATCCGGACGGCAATCTATCGGCGAAACAAGTCGAGTTTGCGCGAACCATTCACGGCGCGGGCACTGATCTGCTCAACTTGATTAGCGATATTCTAGATCTATCGAAAATCGAATCCGGAACCGTCACAGTCGACGCAGAAGAGATCCTTACATCGAGTCTGCTTGAGACAGTTGGACGGCCGTTCCGGCATGAAGCCGAAAATCGCCAACTGTCGTTCAACATCAGCGTCGACGAAAATTTAAGCCGAAGCATCGTGACCGATTCGAAGCGGCTTCAGCAGGTGCTGAAAAACCTGTTGTCGAACGCGTTCAAGTTCACCGCAGAGGGCGGCGTGAGACTGAACGTTTCAGCGGCGGTGGGAGGCTGGAGTGCCGAGCATCCGATCCTGAATCATGCTCCAGCTGTCATCGCCTTTGAGGTTTCCGACACAGGCATCGGCATTCCACTGGAAAAACAGAAGCTGATCTTCGAAGCATTTCAGCAGGCCGACGCCGGCACCAGTCGAAAATACGGCGGCACCGGCCTTGGCCTCGCGATCAGCCGTGAGCTTGCAAATCTGCTCGGCGGCGAGATCCATCTGCGCAGCACACCCGGCAAGGGCAGTTCCTTCACGCTTTACCTGCCGCTCAAATACTCGGGTCCGACTGTCGCACCGCGCGCTCCTGCCCTATCGTCGTACAACACGACGCCGGTATTGCAGGTCGCGGCGCAAGAACGGGTCATCGAACAGCTTCCGGACGACCGGTTAAATCTCGAACCGGGGGACGCTATTCTTCTGATTGTTGAAGATGATCCGCATTATGCGCGGGTGCTGATCGATCTGGCCCGGGATAAGGGCTTCAAAGTGCTGGTCGCTGCTCGCGGTTCGGAAGCTCTGGACCTCGCCAAGCAGTTCCAGCCGGCGGCGGTCTCGCTCGACGTTTTCCTGCCCGACATGCTTGGCTGGACGGTGCTTAGCCAGCTTAAGCATAATCATCTGACGCGACACATTCCGGTCCAGATCATCACGCTGGACGAAGACCGCCAACACGCGTTGGCGCGCGGCGCGTTTTCCTTTGTCAACAAGCCGACAACGACAGAAGGCGTCAGTGCGGCGCTGTCCCGGATCAAGGAGTACGCCAGGCCGCGCCGCAAACGCCTGCTGATTGTAGAGGATAACGCGGCGGAACAGTTAAGCATCAGGGAGCTGCTTGATCACAAGGACATCGAGATCGTCACGACCGGCACCGGCGCCGGCGCGCTTGCTACACTGCGAGACACGCCATGCGACTGCGTGGTGCTGGATTTGCGGCTGCCCGACATGACTGGTTTCGAGGTACTTGACCAAATCCGCAACGACGACTCGCTGTCCAATGTGCCTGTGGTCGTGTTCACCGGTCGCGAGCTCTCAGTCGAGGAAGATGCGGAACTCCACACCATGGCGCGGAGCATTGTGGTGAAAGGGGTGGAGTCGCCGGAACGCCTGCTCGATGAGACATCTCTGTTTTTGCACCGTGTGATCACAGAATTGCCGATCGAGAAGCAGCGAATGCTGGAAAAGCTCAACAGTTCCGATGACGATCTTATTGGCAAGACCGCGCTGCTGGTGGACGACGACGCCCGCAACATTTTCGCGCTGAGCAGTGTGTTGGAGCGGCGCGGCATGAAGGTGCTGACCGCCACGACGGGCAGTGAGGCCGTCGCGCTCGTCGAAGCGAGCCCCGAGATCGCGATCGTCCTGATGGATATCATGATGCCGCAGATGGACGGATACCAGACAATAGGTGCCATTCGACAAAACCCGTCATTTGGCCGCCTCCCCATCATCGCCCTCACCGCCAAGGCGATGAAAGGGGATCGAGAGAAGTGTCTGGAGGCAGGCGCCTCCGATTATCTGGCCAAGCCGGTCAACACTGAGCAGTTGCTTCTTGCCATACGCATGTGGCTACACCGGTGATTGGCGCTCGATGATGGACCACGAAACGGTAAACATCCTTCTGGTCGACGATCAGCCGGCGAAGCTGCTCGCCTATGAAGTTATTCTAAAGGAGCTTGGAGAAAATCTCGTTGTCGCCGCTTCCGGCCGAGAAGCGCTTGAATACCTGCTTAAGAACGAAGTCGCGGTTATTCTGGTCGACGTTTGCATGCCGGAACTGGACGGGTTCGAGCTCGCCGCCATGATCCGCGAGCATCCCCGCTTCCAGAAGACGGCGATGATTTTTATTTCAGCCATCCAGGTGAGCGATTTCGACCGGCTTCGTGGCTACGAAATGGGCGCGGTCGACTATGTTCCGGTGCCGGTCGTACCGGAGGTGTTGCGCGCAAAGATAAAGGTCTTCGCGGAGCTTTATCGCAAAACCAGACAGCTGGAGCGGCTCAATGCCGAGCTTGAACATCGCGTCCGAGCCCGAACATCGGAGCTGGAGGAATCGACGGCCAGGCTCCTCGAAAGCGAACAGCGCCGCAGCATGGCGATCGCCGCAGGCAAGATGGGATCCTGGGATTGGGACTGGGTCAACGGCGATTGGATGTGGGACGAAGGGCAATATCAGATCTTTGGGGTCGACCCGCAGAGTTTTGAAGTGACCGCGGCGAACGTTCAGGCCTTGCTTCATCCGGACGATACCCACGCATTGAGCCAGGCGATGGCCCAGTTCGCAAAGGGTACAAGATCGTATGAAGCGGAATTTCGAATCAATCGGCCGGATGGCGAGGTACGCTGGTGCGTTGGGACGGCGGCTGCAACCGTCGACAAAGGCGGTCACGTTGTCCGCATCAGCGGCGTCACGGTAGATATTACCGAACGCAAGCGTGCCGAAGAACGTCAAAATCTCTTGACCCGGGAAGTCGATCATCGCGCTAAAAACGCGTTGGCGCTCGCGCAATCAATCGTTCGATTGACGCGGGCTCCAAATGTCAGCGCCTACATTCAGGCCGTCGAAGGTCGCATCAATGCGCTGGCACGGGTTCATACCATTCTGTCGTTGTCGAGTTGGCAGGGCGCTGAAGTCAAGAGGCTCGTCGATGAGGAGCTCGCGCCATATTCCGAGGCCGGCCAGATCAAGTTCCGCGGTCCAGAGGTTCAATTGCAGCCGGCGACGGCGCAAACGTTGGCGCTCGCCTTACACGAGCTCGTCACCAATTCGGCGAAATATGGCGCCCTCTCCAAGTTGTCCGGCCGCCTGTCCATTGGGTGGGAAATCCAGGGCGATTTCCTCATGCTGGCATGGGAGGAGACAGGCGGTCCCGTCGTCCACAAGCCGACGTCGAGGGGTTTCGGAACCAGAAGCGTGATCGCCAGTATTGAGTCACAACTCGGGGGAAAAGCGTTATTCGACTGGTGTTCCGAGGGTCTGATCTGTCGATTGCTGGTTCCTCTGATGCGACAAACCGCAACATCCGAGCTGGACGATCCACAAAACGAAATTGCTACCAGCAATGGACTGAAGAGAGTTTCCGGATCCGCAGGATCTTGAGCGGATGCCAGCAACGTTCGCAATTTTTCCTCCCGCGCAACCAGCCACCGCCGGACGAGAGGCCTTTTCCGTTCCGATTGAATCGGAACGGGGCTCTACTTCTTGTTTTGACGCGTTTTCTTCACGCGAACCGGTCTCCACTTCGTTGGAAACGCTCTGAATTCCGCTTCCGCAACCTGCCAACGCAAAACTTGAGTTGCGTCGGCGTTTACGCGCGATAAGCGGTCTTGTCGGTGCCCCGATAAAGAACGCGCACCTGCTCTTCCGACACCGCCTTATGAAAGGCCAAGGCCTCGGGCTCGAGGTCGCGCTTCGGCACGTATTCGGGCTGAAAGTGGCCGTACGTATCCTTGCCGCGCACCAGCGTCGCCCAATCCCGCATGCCGACGGCCTGCTTCAGGTGCGTCGGGATGTAGCGGACGGCGAGGCCAATGCGGCGGTCGTCGGAGCGGTTCGGCTCCGATCCGTGGAACAGCAGCACGTGATGAAGCGAAGCCTGGCCGGGCTTCAACTCGACGAAGACGGCCTTCGACTCGTCGACATCGACCGCAATCTCCTGACCTCGGGTGAGCAGGTTGTTCTGGTCGAACGTGTCCTCGTGCTGGACTTGGCTTTGGTGGGTCCCGGCAACGAACTTCATGCAGCCGGAAACCTTGTTCGCCGGCGACATGGCGATCCAGGCGGTGGCCACATCGGACGAACTGAGACCCCAATAGGTGGCATCCTGATGCCATGAAACAAAACCCGGATCATGCGCTTCCTTGATGAAGAAGCTGGTATTCCAGCACAGGATATTCGGCCCGAGCAGGTCCTCCATGGCATCCAGAATTTTGGGGTGGCGGACCATCTCGTTGATCCAGGTGAAGAGCACGTGGCTGCGATGGCGCATCTCGCCCTTGATCGGGCCTCCGCTCTCGGCCTCATAGTCCTCGAGCTTGCGACGAAAATCGGCCACTTCGCTCGCGCTCAAGACATCGACCGGGAAGTGGTAGCCACGGTTGCGATAACCGGCGACTTCATCCGCGCTCAGTAATTTCGGCATCGGTTTCCTCCAATATTCTTGCTTTTCGCTGTCAGGCGCGCAGCAGTGTTCGATGAAGGGTGACGCTACGCTTTAGCTCTGTCAAGAAGCGCCAGCCGGCGTACCAGGATCGCGATTCCGCATAGTTCAGACCGCAAGTCTGATCAGAAATTCTCCGATGACGCTGCGGGCGCTTGCCGTTTGCGGCAAACTGTCAGCCGCAACCGCGTGACAGCGTTGCCAGCTATTGCGACGCAGCAGCCAGCGCTGCGCGAGCTGCAAACAGCTTACACGCGCAAGCGGTGTGTCCTTTGCGTTCTTGGCGGGTTCTTGGCGCCTTCTTGTTCTCGCCAGCAACAATCTCTTGTGCCAGACTTATTTTTGCAAAACAGGCCGCGATCAAAAAGGCCGGCAAAACGGGGAAGGAAACACTATGGACCTTGGGACAGGCGTTGCGCTGCTCATTGCGTTTCTGGCGGTGGTCGTACTGATCATTCGTGGGCAAAGCCCGATCATCATGCTTTTGTTGCTTGCCGTGGCCTGGGCGGTCATCGCCGGCATAGGCATCGACGATATCCAGAAAAAGATCATCCAGGCCGGCGGCGTTCAATTTGCGAGCGCGGTGATCATCATCGTGTTCGGCGCCTGGTTCGCTCAGGTGCTCATTCAAACAGGGATCGCGGAAAGCGTGATCCGTTCGGCGGTGGAGCTCGCAGGCGATCGGCCGCTGATCACCGCGATGACCATTACGCTTGTTACAGCGCTCCTGTTCTCATCCATGTACGGGGTCGGAGCCGCGATCGCGATCGGCGTCATCGCACTGCCGATCATGATGGGCCAGGGCATTCCGCCTCACGTCGCCGCACCGGCGTTCACGATGGGGATCGGAGCCGGCACGTTCGTCAACCTTGTTCAGTTCGGCACATTTCAGAAGCTGTTTCCCGGCATCAAATATGAGGCGCCCCATCTGACGTATTGGGCGGTCGGGATGTGCGTCTACATTCTGGCGGCATGGCTGCTGGCAGCGTTCTATCTGCGCAGCGGCGGCGTGCGCCGGATGGCCGCCATCGACGTTGCCGACGCGGAAGATGCCCCGGTCCGCAAGCGGACGCCCTATTACACCTATATCGTGCCGATCGTTCCGGTCCTCATGATCATGGTGCTGAAATGGGAGATCATCCCAACCTTCATCGTCTCGATCGTGCTCGCACTTGTGTTGACGGCGCGCGACCGCACGTTCCAGGGGCATATCAATCTGTTCAACAAGACCTTCTTCGATGCGTTCCCGGATATCGCGACCATCGCCGCGCTGTGGACGATCTGCGGCATGATCATTGTTGCGGGGCAGACCCCTGAAGTCGCCGGTGCCCTGAAGCCGATCTTCGCGCCGATCCTGCCGCACACGCCGTTGCAGGCTGCGGTGTTCTTCGGACTGATCGGCGGTGTCGCCAGCATCTACCGCGGGCCGATGGTGGTGATCGGGACTGGCGCGGCATTGCTTGCCATCATTCTCGCCAACAAGGACATCCCGATTCCGTATCTGTATTCGGTCTGGCTGGCGCCGACCGTGCTGCAAGGGAGCATGGACCCGACCAATTCGTGGACGCTGTGGACGATCGGGTACACCAAGGTCAGCCATGGGCAGTTTCTGAAAACGGCGCTGCCCTTCGGTTGCCTGATGGTCGCGGTCAATTCGTTGATCTGCTACCTGATGCTGGGCTCGCTCAACTAAAGGAAATTGAAACGTTGACGCAGACCTCCGTTCCGGCCCGCGCCTATCGAATCGGTATCGATGTCGGCGGGACCTTCACCAAGGCCGTCCTCATCGACAACGCGACCCACGACGTGGTCGGCCGCTTCTCGGTGCTGACCACGCACTCCGACCCGCGCGGGGTCGCAAGGGGCGTGGTGGAGGTTTTTCGCAATGTGCTCGACCGGTCGGGCGTGGATCCGAAGCAGGTTATTTTCCTCGCCCATTCGACGACGCAGGCTACCAACGCCTTGCTAGAAGGCGACGTGGCAAGCGTCGGTGTGATCGGCATGGCGACCCGCATGGAGTCACTGCTTGCCAAAAGTCAAAGCGCGATGAAGCCGATCGAACTCGCGCCCGGGCGCCATCTGAAGCCGGTCAACCGGTTTATCACCAAGGAAGCTCTGACCGACGAGACCGCCCGCAAGGCGATCGAAGAGCTTAAAGCCGAGGGCGCCAAAGTCATCGTCGCGAGCTCAGCCTTCGGCGTCGACGACAGCGACGCGGAGGAAACCGTGCGCCGGCTCGTGGTGGACGCGGGCCTCGCCGCCACCTGCGGTCACGAGATCACCAAGCTATATGGCCTGACCACCAGGACGCGCACGGCGGTGATCAACGCCAGCATCCTGCCGAAAATGATCGACACCGCCAATATGACCGAGGCCAGCGTCCGCGAAGCCGGAATTCAGGCGCCGCTGATGATCATGCGCGGCGACGGTGGTGTGATGGACATCCGCGAGATGCGCCGTCGTCCGGCCATGACGATGCTCTCGGGTCCCGCAGCAAGCGTTGCAGGCGCGCTGATGCATTTGCGGGTATCCGACGGCATCTACTTTGAGGTCGGCGGCACCAGCACCAATATCGGCGTGATCCGAAATGGACGTCCGACGGTCAAATATGCGCGGGTCGGCGGCCACGAAACCTACGTCAGCTCGCTCGACGTGCGCGTGATCGGTATCGCCGGCGGCAGCATGGTCCGGGTCAGAGATCGCGGGCTTGTCGATGTTGGACCGCGCAGCGCGCATATCGCAGGACTGCCCTATGCCGCCTTTGCCAATCCCGAAGATATCGTCGAACCCAGGATCGAACTGTTCCGACCCAAAGCCGATGATCCCGGTGACTACGTTGCGGTGCGCGTCGCCAACGGGGCCCGCTATGCCATTACCAACACCTGCGCCGCCAATGTCTTGGGTTATGCCAAACCGGGACTACATGCCTACGGCAACCCTCAGTCTGCGCAGCGCGCCATGGCGGCGCTCGCCGGCTTGATCGGTAAATCCATCGACGACACCGCACGAACCATCCTTGATATCGCCACCGACAAGGTCATCCCCGTGGTCGACGATCTCATCAGCGAATACAAGCTCGACCGCGATCAGGCCGTGCTGGTTGGCGAAGGCGGCGGAGCCGCGGCCTTGATCCCCCATGCTTCGATCCGTACAGGTCTTCGCCATGTGATCTCAAGGGACGCGGAGGTGATCTCCTCGATCGGCGTCGCACTCGCGCTGGTGCGCGACGTGGTGGAGCGCGTGATCCCCAATCCAACGCCCGAGGACTTGAAGCGAATTCGCCGCGAGGCATTCGAGGCGGTGATCAAGCTTGGGGCTGCGCCTGAAAATGTCGAGGTTACGATCGAGGTCGATCAACATACCCACCGTGTCCGCGCAACCGCGATGGGTGCGTCCGAGATGCGCGCCCGCCAGCGCAGTGACGAGATCGGTGAGATCGAGGCTCGAGAGATCGCCGCCAAGGCCATGGGTGTTGATTTGGAGCGTGTGACGCTTGCCGCCACCACGCCGCGGATGCGGGTATTCCAGGGTGAGGTCGAGGAGCGCTCGTGGCGCATATTCACCAAACGCCGCAGCCCGGTTCGGGCGGTTGATCTTGACGGCGTCATCCGCGTGCAGCGCAGCCATAGCGTCGTGCGCTCGGCTTCCGCGCGCACCGGCTTTGCCGACGTCCGCCGGCTGTGGGAGGATACGACCATCTACAACGGTGACAGCGTCATCACTCCGGATATGTTTGTCATTATCGGCAGCCAGATTATCGATCTGTCCGGCGTCAACTCAATCGACCAGGCGCTGGCCATTACTCGCAGCGAGTTTGACGGGCTCACCGCGAGCGAGCCGGTTGCGCTGATCAGCATTCCGCCGTCGCGCGGGCTGTAGTGATGTCAGCGGCGACATATCCGTATCCGTCCTGGCTGGCCGAGGTCATGACGGCCCCACCCGAGACGCTCGGGTTGGTCATGCTGGAAGCCGATCGTTACGCCCGGCGCCTGGATCGCGCCACGCAACTCGCCGCTGTTCGCGATGCGCTCGCGGACGGAGCCGCGACAGCCGAAGCCCTGCGGGGGCGTTTCCCTGATCTCGCGCCGCAGGAAATCGCCCACGAAATTCGGCTGCCCATTGAGGCGACCGACGACGATCCGTTGGTCGGCTCGCTCTGGCGATTTGCCGAATATCAGGAGCGGCCGGCCCGCATTCTGCTTTACAGCCGCGGGCTCGCCCCGCTCGATCGTGTGATCGCAGGTCGCCTGGCCGTGCGATTGCTCGGGCAGGTGACGCCGCAAGACGTTTTGGTTGCCCATGAGTTGTTCCATCACGCTGAGGCGACCCGAACCGACACGCCGATCGCACGGCGCTACCAGCCGAGCTTGTTTCGAATTGGCGGCTGGCATTGGCGGACCGGCATTGCGGCGCTCGCCGAGATCGCGGCCGGTGCCTTTGCGCAGTCGCTTCTCGATCTGCCCTGCCACCCCAAAGTGCTGGACCTCGTCGCGCTCGAGGCGATTACCTCGAACGCGACAGCCGCGCGGATCGCCGCCCGTATCGCCGCAATAGAAAGTCCTGGACTTGACCGAGCTATTTCTTCTTGATTCGTGGATGTCGCCGTCGGTTGTTTTTGGATGCTGATGATATTTGGGACATCACAGCCACCGTCCGCCGACGAAGACGTCTTCCGGCTGAACTCAGCGCTGGTGCGGCGTTGCGGTTTGAGTCCGGACTGTTCCGACCCCCGAAATCCCGGAAGCGGCCCGATCGCGGCAGTCGCAAAATAAGATCGTTCGGCGGGTCGAGGAACCTTTTTTGCGATGCCGCTTAATTAGTAGGATGGTTTCAAACGGTGGATCTACTGGAAGCTCCCTTGCCGCAGTGACTTTGGCACAGGAATGCCTGGTAGTGTCGGGGTGTGCGCGTGGAAAGCCAAGCTGAATATCTGAATATACGGGCGGCATTGCCTCCATTGCAGGTCTTGCTGGACGAGCGCGTCCTGGACGTTCCGGATCAGCTGTTGGATCTCCTGCCGGTCGGCGTCTATGTCTGCGACCGAGCTGGCCTCATTATCCGCTACAATCGCGCCGCTGCGGAACTCTGGGGTTGCTCCCCGAAGATCGGCGACCCAGCGGTTCGGTTTTGCGGCTCCTATCGCCTTTACGGGCTTGATGGTAATTTGATACCCCATGCGAAATGTCCCATGGGTGACGTGCTCGCGACCGGACAGGGTTTGCGCGATCAGGAAATCGTCATCGAGCGACCCGACGGTGCGCGCATCGTGGCACTCGTCAACATCGCAGCGATCAAGGACAGCGCCGGCCGCGTCGTCGGAGCGGTAAACGTTTTCCGCGAGAAACCTGAGCAACTTTCCGGCCACTCTCGCCTCAATGGGCACAAGCGAAACCCCGACGGGCTTCTGCAGGCCTTGCCTGTGGCGGTCTATACCACGGACGCCGCCGGGCGCATTACGTTCTACAACGACGCCGCAGCCGAGCTTTGGGGCGTACATCCAGAACTCGGCAAGAGTGAATTCTGCGGCTCATGGAAGCTGTATTGGCCTGACGGCACGCCCTTGCCGCATCACGAATGCCCGATGGCTTTGGCGCTGAAGGAGAAGCGCCCCATCAGGGGCATGGAGGCCATCGCCGAGCGGCCGGATGGGACGCGGATTCCGTTCATTCCCTACCCAACGCCGATTTTCGACGCATCGGGTGTCCTCACCGGCGCGGTGAACACGTTGGTCGACATCACCGAGCGCCATCAAGCCGAACAGCGTATGCGCGAAAGCGAGACCCGTTATCGAGGTATCGCGGCGATCGTCGAGTCCTCCCAGGATGCCGTCCTGACAAAGAACCTGGATGGCGTCATCACGAGCTGGAACAACGGCGCGCGGCGGCTGTTTGGCTACACGGCCGAAGAAGTGATCGGCAAGCCGGTTACGATCCTCATTCCGACGGAGCGGCTCGACGAGGAAACGATCATCCTCGGTCGCATTCGCCGTGGCGAGCGCATCGACCATTATGAAACCAGCAGGCAGCGGAAAGACGGAAGCATCGTGGATATTTCGCTGACGGTGTCGCCGGTGAGGAATCCAGAAGGCAAGATTATCGGTGCGTCAAAGATCGCCCGCGACATCACCGAGCGCAGGCGGGCAGAAGAGCAACAACGACTGCTGCTCCGAGAGATGGATCACCGCGTCAAGAATCTATTCGCATTAGCCGGCGGCCTGGTGGCCCTCAGTGCACGCTCGGCAACTACCCCGGAAGAGCTCTCGGCGGCGGTGCGGGATCGATTGGTGGCGCTGGCACGGGCACACTCACTCACACTGCCGGTGACTTCGGAGGGTGGCAAGCGAACGGAGCAGTCAACGACGCTGCACGCTTTGGTCCAGACCATCCTTTCTCCCTACAAACGTCAAACGGAAGACGACGGAGCGCCGGTCACGATCAGCGGGCCCGATATTCGGCTCGCGGGCGGCTCATTGACGGACCTCGCCTTGCTTCTCCATGAATTCGCGACCAATGCCGCCAAGTATGGCGCGCTCTCGACGCCCACAGGCCATATCGATATCGCCTGTTCCGAGAACGACGGCCGGTTCGCTTTGACGTGGACGGAGCGCGGCGGGCCGTGCGTCGACCATCAGCATGATGGCGACGGCTTTGGCGCCCTGCTCGCCCGTGCGACGGTGAACGGCCGGCTGGGGGGTGAGATTTCACGCGATTGGAACGCGGAAGGCCTGACGATCCGACTCTCCGTTGCCAAAGATCGCATTGCCGGCGAGTGACGGGGTCTCGATCCGGCGGTTGCATTGTGAACGGCCGGCGATGCCACCGGCCCGCAGCATCGACCTTTCAACCGGTTAGCTTTGGCCGTACAATCAAGCGATGGCGAAGTCCACCAACCCTCGCAACCAACCACATCGCAGCCGGATCCCAGGATGAAAGCGCGAGCCAGCAACCTCGTGATCGGATCCTTGACGCTCGCGGTCATCATCGCGGCGTTTGTCGGCTTTCTCGGATTTCAAAAAATCCATGGCATCGCGCAGCGAGGTCCGCTTCGCATCGTTTTCGAAGGCTCCGCCAGTGGTCTGCGCAAAGGCGGCAGCGTGAATTTCGATGGTGTTCAGGTTGGAGAAATAAAGTCCCTCAAGCTGGACAACCCACGCAAGGTGGTCGCCCTTGTCATGCTGGAAAACAGCGCCCCGATCCGCAAGGACACCGTTGTGGGCCTGGAATTCCAGGGGCTCACGGGCGTGGCGGCGATATCGTTGACGGGCGGCGCGGCAACCGCGTCTCCGGTGCCGCTGGACGAGGATGGCGTTCCAATCCTGACAGCCGATCTCACCGAGACGCAGTCGATCCGCGATACCCTGCACAACGTCGACCGGATCCTCGTCGGCAACCAGTCAGTGGTGAAAGATGCGCTGCTGAGCTTCGAGACCTACACGGCGTCTTTGGCGAGCAAGGGCGACGCAATCGATAGCATCATACGCAAAGCCGACAGCGCGTTTGAGAGCTTCGACGGCGCCATGGCAAAGATCGACAGTATCGCGCCCGGCCTGGCGCAGGGCAGCGCCGACGAACTGGATCAGAACGTGAGGACCATTCGCGACCTGGCCGAGAGCTTCAACAAACGCTCGGCCGCCTACATGGACGAGGGCCGTCGTTCGCTGCTCGATATAAGCCAGGCGGCTATAAGAGTGACCCGCAAATTCGACCCGCAAGCCGTCGGCGCAGAGAACCCGCCGCCGAGAAAGCCGAGCCAAAAGCGGCAGTGAACGTTCGTGCCTAGGGCACGATCCGCAAAAGCATGCCCTCGGCCACGATCCGATGGGTGGAAACCGGTTTAGAGCGCCGAACCCCACTGGCGGGCGGTCTGCACGATCCAGTCGCGGTAAAGCGTAAGCGGCGTAACGCCGGTCAGACCGCCACAGCCCGCGCTGCCGTTTGGTCCCGTCGACCAGCTGACGACGCCAACAATGACAGCGTCGCCCTGCCGATCCTCAATTACCGGACCGCCGGAATCCCCGGTGCATGCCCCAAGCCCGTCGCGAGCGCCCTGTCCAACCGGATCGACGAGGCGAATCTGCAAGCTTCCTGGCCGGCCGGCGGCGACGAGGCCGGCGACGCGGACGGTCCCTCCGCTGCTGCCCTCTCCGCGGATCGTGACGCCGATGCCGGCGATGGTGAACCGGCTGCCGACGACGATCGGGACCTGCGGCACGCCGAGCACAGATGCATTTTTTCCCTTGGGCGGGGCTTCGAGCTGCAGCAGCGCCACGTCGGCGGTGGCGCGATGCGCCGTCATCGCCTGCATGTTGAATCCCGGGTGAATG
>Ga0137415_10004254_pt1 | contig 14168 bp, 13 predicted proteins | sample CZODoug3_1_1_16f_FD_183082 | JGI IMG/M metagenome (GOLD analysis project Ga0137415, IMG submission 183082) | Vadose zone soil fungal communities from Angelo Coast Range Reserve, California, USA - CZODoug3_1_1_16fungal (Hybrid Assembly) | ecosystem: Environmental > Terrestrial > Soil > Vadose... | reverse complement strand
GCCCTCGAGCTGTGTACGCAGTTCACCGACGTCTTCCGGATCGAAGGCCTGGCCGCGCGGGGCTCGAACCCCGACCTGGTGGTGGAGCTCTGCCGCATCCACCGGCCCAAGGCCCTCGCGCTGATCGATGATCGCGCGATCGACCGGGTATCGCGCGCGCTGCCGCACCCGCGACCCGAGATCCTGGCCGGCCCGCGTGGGCTCGAGACCCTTGCGCGCGAGGTCGACGCCGACGTGGTGCTCTCCGCCATCGTGGGTGGGGCGGGGCTCCTGCCGACCATGGCTGCCGTCGAGTCCGGCAAGGCCGTGGCCATCGCCAACAAGGAGCCGCTGGTCATGGCGGGCAGCCTCATGACGGCCGCGGCGCGCCGGAGCAAGGTGCCACTGCTTCCTGTGGACTCCGAGCACAGCGCCATCTTCCAGTGTCTCGAGGGACACAAGCGCTCGCAGGTGCACCGGATCCTCCTCACGGCCTCCGGCGGTCCGTTCCGTCAGACGCCCCAGGAAGGCCTGGCCTCGGTCACCGTGGAGGACGCGCTCAATCACCCCACGTGGAAGATGGGGGCCAAGATCACCGTCGACTCCGCCACCTTGATGAACAAGGGTCTCGAGATCATCGAGGCCCGCTGGCTCTTCGACGTGCAATCCTCGCAGGTGCAGGTGGTCGTGCACCCGCAATCCATCATCCACTCCATGGTCGAGTACGTCGACGGCTCGGTCATCGCCCAGCTCGGGGTGGCCGACATGGGCATCCCCATCCTCTACGCCCTCAACCATCCGGACCGATTGCCCTGGCCCGACGAGCGGCTCGACCTGACCAAGGTGGGAGCGCTCACCTTCGAAGCGCCCGATCCCGTGCGCTTCCCGTGCCTCCGGCTGGCTCGCGAGGCTCTCTCGGCCGGGGGCTGCGCGCCCGCGATCCTGAACGCCGCCAACGAAGTCGCCGTGGCCGCCTTCCTCGAAGGCCACGTCCGCTTCATCCAGATCGCCGATCTCATTGCCCGCGCCCTCGACCGCGTGTCTCCGCGCCCCCTCGACAGCATCGAGACGTGCGTGGACGTGGACACCGAGACGCGTCGGCTCGTGGAAAGCTGGCTGCCCGCTGCCGCGGCAGCCGGGTCGCCCGGGAGGGCCGTCCGTTGACCACCGTCATCGCGTTCGTCGTCGTCATCGGCATCCTCATCCTGATCCACGAATGGGGCCATTTCGTGGTGGCGCGCCTGTCGGGCGTGGGGGTCGAACGCTTCTCTATCGGCTTCGGCCCCGTTCTCTGGCGCATCAAGGGCAAGGAGACGGAGTACTGCCTCTCGGCCATTCCCATGGGCGGCTACGTCAAGATGATGGGCGACGACGAGAACCCGCTCGAGGGTGGCAAGACCGACGCAGTGGACCCGAAGAAGTCGTTCAACCTCAAGCCCGTCTGGGTCCGCTTCCTCATCGTTTTCGCCGGCCCCGGCATGAACTTCGTGCTCGCCGTGCTCCTGACCGCCCTCGCCTTCATGGTGTGGGGCCGCCCCGTGGTCCCGGCGGTAGTCGGCCGCGTGGCCGAGGGCAGCGCGGCGGCGCAGGCGGGGATCAAGCCCGGCGACAGGATCGTCGCCGTGGATGGCGGTCCCGTCCAGTACTGGGATGAGGTGCTGGCCCAGGTGCAGGCCAGCAAGGGCCGGAGCCTCCGCCTGACCGTCACCGACGGAGGGGCCACGCGCGAGGTCGCCGTCACTCCGCAGCGCGTCGCCGGTCGCGACATCTTCGGCGACGAGCAGGACTACTGGGATCTCGGGGCCCGGCAGTCGGTTTCGGATCAGGCGACGATCGGTGACGTCGTGCCGGGAGGCGCGGCGGCCAAGGCCGGGCTCAAGCCGGGCGACATCATCGTCTCGCTGGAGGGACAGCCGATCACGTCCTGGGACGAGCTCGCCGACGGCATCAGCAAACGGGCGGGCCAGGCGACCGTGCTCGGCGTCAAGCGGGGAGATCAGGTGCTGGCCCTGACGGTCACGCCCGCCCCCACTGGCCCTGATGGCAAGGGACGCATCGGCATCAGCCACTCGATGGCGCCCGCCGCCGGCGCCGTCTTCGTCCGCTCCGATCCGCTCACCGCCATCCGCGAGGGCGCGCTCAAGACCTGGGAGTGGACGCACCTCACCGTCAAGGGGATGTACAAGCTGATCACCGTGCAGCTCGCCCCCTCCAACATCGGCGGGCCCATTCAGATCGCGGCGGCGGCCGGTGAGCAGGCGCGTCAGGGCCTGCCGTATCTCACGCTCTTCACGGCTCTCATCAGCGTGAACCTCGCCGTGCTCAATCTCTTGCCTGTGCCCATGCTGGACGGCGGACATCTCCTCTTCTTCGTGTGCGAGGCGGTCCTGGGCCGACCCATCTCCGTGCGCAAGCGCGAGATCGCCCAGCAGGTCGGCTTCGTGCTCCTCATGATGCTGATGGTGTACGCGGTCTACAACGATCTGTCGCGACTCGACGTCTTCCACCGGTTCTTCCGCTGACGGGGACGGCCATGGGCCAATATCGCTGCCACGTATTCGTCTGCACCTCGGGGGAGACTTGTCCTCAGCAGGGCGACGTGGAGAAGTTCGTCAAGACCCTCCGCGCGGGCACGGTCGCGGCGGGGAAGCAGGCGGAGGTCCGCGTCAACAAGGCGGGGTGCTTCTCGCAGTGCGGCCACGGCCCCATGATCGTCGTGTATCCCGAGAACGTCTGGTACGCGGGCGTGCAGGAATCCGATCTGCAGGAGATCCTCGAGTCGCACATCCTGGGCGGCCGACCCGTCAAGCGCTTGTTCTACGATCCGGGCGCGCCCGGGGCCAACAAGGTACCGGGCGCCTCCTAGGAGGCTGCCTAGGTCATTCCCATGCCCTCGCGAGCAAGAATGTTCCGCTTCGAGCGCCGGCTTCGCCGGCGCAATTCTCAGATTGCTCGCCTCGGACGGCAGGGCCCCAGCCCCGCGACGTCCTGCGGCTCGCACTGCGTCGGGGGGAGGTTTCGGAAGGGGGGCGGAGCCCTCCTCCGAACTTCCTAGGCCATGCGCTGGACCCGCTCCCTCATACCCACGCTGCGGGAGGACCCTGCCGACGCCGAGGCCGTCAGCCACAAGCTCATGGTCCGCGCGGGGCTCGTCCGCCAGCTCGCCGCGGGCATTTACCTCTACCTGCCCGTCGGGCTGCGCGTCATCGAGAAGGTCAACGCCATCATCCGCGAGGAGATGAATCGCATCGGCGGCCAGGAGCTGACCATGCCGGTGCTGCATCCGGCGGAGATCTGGCAGCAGTCGGGGCGCTGGGACGCCATCGGCGGGGAGATGTTCCGCCTCAAGGACCGGAACCAGCGCGACATGTGCCTAGGCATGACGCACGAGGAAGTCGTGGCGTGGCTGGCCGCGCGGGAGATCCGCTCCTATCGCGATCTCCCGCAGATCTGGTACCAGATCCAGACCAAGGAGCGCGACGAGGCGCGGCCGCGCTCGGGGGTGCTGCGTACCCGGGAGTTCCTCATGAAGGACTCCTACACCCTCGACCCCGACCAGGCCGCCCTCGACGTCTCGTACAACGCTCACAAGCAGGCCTACTGCAAGATCTTCGACCGCTGCGGCCTCCGCTACGTCGTGGTGGATTCCGATCCCGGCATGATGGGCGGGTCGGGATCGCACGAGTTCATGGCCCCGAGCGCCGCCGGCGAGGACGAGGTCGCCCTCTGCGCCGCCTGCGACTACGCGGCCAATGTCGAGCTGGCCCGCGGCGTGCCACAGCCCGCCTCACTGTCGGAGGCCTCACTTTCGGAGGACGTCGGGCCGCACGAAGTCGCCACGCCCGGGGTCCGGACCATCGCCGAGGTGGCGGCGCAGCTCCAGATCGCCCCCGCCTGCACGATCAAGAGCCTGCTCTACATGGCGGGCGACACGCCCGTTCTCGCCCTCGTACGCGGCGACCACAATCTCCACGAGCGCAAGCTCGCGCGCGCGCTCGGCGCCGAGCCCCGCCCGGCGCGCCCGGAGGAGGTGCGCGAGCGTCTCGGCGTCCCCGTGGGCTCGGTCGGTCCCGTGGGCCTCAAGGGTGGCGTGCGCGTGATCGCCGATGAGTCGCTCAAGAGCGGGCGATACGTGGTCGGTGCCAACCGCGACGGCTTTCATCTCGTCGGGGTGAGGCCGGGCACGGACTTCGGCTGCGACTGGGCCGATCTCCAGGTCGCCCTGCCCGGCGAGGGCTGTCCCCGGTGCGGCCAGCCCCTCCAGGTCGAGCGGGTGATCGAGGTGGGCAACATCTTCAAGCTCGGCACCAAGTACTCCGTGGGGCTCAACGCCATGTACCTGGACGAGGCGGGCCAGCAGAAGCCCATCGTCATGGGCTCGTACGGCATCGGCCCCGCACGCATCGCCGCGGCCGCGGTGGAGCAGCGCCACGATGCGGACGGCATCATCTGGCCTTGGGCCATCGCCCCGTTCCAGGTCCATCTCATCCCCGTGGCCGTGAAGGACGCCTCGCAGATGGCGGCGGCCGAGGACATCGAGCGGGCTCTCGTCAGCGCGGGATTCGACGTCCTCATGGACGATCGTGACGAGCGGGCGGGCGTCAAGTTCAAGGACGCCGACCTCCTGGGCGTCCCGATCCGCGTGACGGTGGGCAATGCTTTCGTCAAGGAAGGGGTCGTGGAGGTCAGAGACCGCGCCACCCGGGTCGACCAGAGGGTTCCCAAGTCCCAGGTGGTCGAGGCCGCCCGGGTCATCGAGGCCGTGCAGGCCATGGGCTGAGACCCGCCCTTGCGGGTGTCCGCTACATGTGCTAAAGTTTTGATAAAAGTGGGCGCCGCCCACTTTTTTGTTCTCTATGCAGGTGGCGGTTCGAGCCGAGGCGTGGCCCGCTCTTCGAGATGAGAGGGAGAGCCGCGAGGCGAGGGCTGAGTAGATCGCGCAGGCGACGAGCATGACGAGGCGAGAGCTGGAGAGTGCGCGGCCTATGGGCCTAATGGCCGGTGACAGTGAGGCGCTCTTGGCCAAGGTCGAAGCTGTCCTGTCTCCGGTCCTGGAAGCGCACGGGCTCGAGCTCGTGGACGCGCAGTGGCGCCGCGAGGGACGGCGCTGGGCTCTACGCTTCTTCGTGGACAAGCCGGGCAGGGCAGGCATCGCCGATTGTCAGCGCTTCAGTCACGAAGCGGGCGATGTGCTGGACGTGTCGGGTCTTCTGACAGAGTCGTACGACCTCGAAGTGTCCTCGCCCGGGCTCGACCGTGAGCTCCGGAAGGACAGGGAGTTTGTCTGGGCGGTCGGGAAGGACGTGCGGTGCTGGGTGCGCGAGCCGGTGGCAGGCCGGCTCGAGTTCGCGGGGCGTCTCGAGTCGGCGTCGACGGAGCGGCTGGTCATCCAGGCGCCAGACGGCGGACGGGAGGAGGTGCCCCGGGCGCTCCTGACCAAGGCACGGCTCGACCCGCCGTTCAGACGGAAGTGAGCGGACGCAGCCATGATGAACAAAGAACTCATTTACGTGATCGGCCAGATGGCGACGGAGAAGGGGATAGACAAGGAAGTCCTCTTCGAGGCGCTGGAGTCTGCCCTCCTGTCGGCCTCCAAGAAGACCATGGGCGTGGCCGACAACGCGCGCATGGAGCTCGATCGGCACACGGGGGCCCTCAGGGTCTTCGCGCGCAAGAAGGTCGTGGAGAGCGTCAGCGACGCCAAGCTCGAGATCGCGCTCAGCGAGGCGCGCAAGCTCAACGCGGAGGCCGATCTCGAGGACGAGATCGAGGTCGAGCTGCCCCCGCAGGAGTTCGGCCGCATCGCCGCCCAGACGGCCAAGCAGGTGATCCTGCAGCGGGTGCGGGATGCCGAGCGTGACGCCGTCTACTCCGACTTCATCGACAAGCAGGGCAAGATCATCCGCGGCACCGTCCACCGGATCGAGAAGCGCAACGTGATCGTGGACCTGGGCAAGGCGGAGGCGGTGATCACCGAGCGCGAGCAAATTCCCGGCGAGCGCTACAACCCCAATGACCGGGTGCGCGCCTACGTCCAGGAGGTGAAGAAGACGGCCAAGGGGCCGCAGATCCTCCTCTCGCGCGCGGACGCGGGCTTCCTCGTGCGCCTCTTCGAGGCCGAGATTCCCGAGATCGCCGAGGGCATCGTACAGGTCAAGGCGGCGGCGCGGGAGCCGGGGGAGCGCGCCAAGGTCGCCGTGGTCTCCACCAAGCGCGACGTCGATCCCATCGGCGCCTGCGTGGGGCTTCGCGGCACGCGCATCCAGGTCATCAGCCGGGAGCTGCGCAGCGAGAAGATCGACATCGTGGAGTGGGCGGCCGACCCCGCCACCTTCGTGGCGCGGGCCCTCTCGCCGGCCAAGGTGTCCTCGGTCACCCTCGGCCCACCGGATGAGAGCGGGGAGGCCCGCGCGGTGCTCGTCATCGTGCCGGACAACCAGCTCTCGCTCACCATCGGCAAGAAGGGCCAAAACGCTCGGCTCGCGGCGAAGTTGACCGGCCTTCACGTCGACATCAAGAGCGAGGGCGAGGTGGAGGAAGAGCGCCGGCTCCTCGAAGAGGAGCGCACCTGGGGGCAGGCCGCCCTCGCCGAGTTCCCGGGCCTGGGCCCTCAGATGGTCGAGCGCCTCTCCGAGCACGGTCTGTTCTCGCCGGTACGCATCGTGCGCGCCGGACTCGAGGCCCTCGAGGCGATACCCGGGCTCGGCGAAAAGAAGGCGGCCGCCGTCCTCGCGGCTGCCGAAGACTGGATCACACGGCACCCTCCCGTCGAGCCAGAGCCCGAGGCTCCACCGGAGAGCACAGACGATACCCGGGCGGTCGAGGGAGAGTCTCAGCAAGAGGGCGGGGCGCCGCCCGAGAGCGTGGCGCGGACATCGGCCGAGTGACGGGCGGACCCACCCGCACCTGTATCGGATGCCGGCGCGTGCGGCCCCAGCGAGAGCTCGCGCGGCTGGTGAGGGGCAGGGACGGGCGAGTGATCGTGGATGAAAGGGGACGGGCGCCCGGCCGGGGCGCGTATGTGTGTCGCGATGCTGAGTGCGTGGACAAGGCGCTGCGGGCGGGTCAGCTGACGCACGCGTTCAAGCGACCCAGCGGGCCGCCCACGACGGGCGCGGCGGGAATCCTGGGTGAGTCCGACGGAAAGCGCGCCATCGGGCGCGAGCCTCTCGAGGACGTCGAGGCTCTCAACTTCAAGCTGAGGAGGTAACGGGGCTGTGGCGGCACGAGTGAAGGTCATCGACCTTGCGAAAGAGCTTGGAGTCACCAGCAAAGATCTGATCGTCGCCCTCGAGGCCATGGGCCAGAAGGGCATGCGGGCCATGAGCCCGCTGCAGACGACCACGGCCAATGAGCTGCGAGTGAAGCTCGGCCGCGGCCGCGATCTCCCCGAAGAGGCCAAGCCCAAGCGGGTGCCTAAGGCCAAGCCCGCCGCCACCGAGCCCAAGAGTCCCGGAGCATCCCGGAAGAAGATCGAGGGTCTGGAGCCTGCCGCGAAGCCAGCCCGGAAGAAGGCGGCTGTTCTCGAGCCCGAGGAGCCGCTGGCGCCGCAGCCCGCCGAAGAGCTCAAGCCGGCGGCGACGCTGTTCCGTCACACCGCCGCCGCGGGACAGACCGAGGCCGCGCCGACGGCAACGCCCCTGGTGGCGTCCCCGACGCCTGCTCCAATCGTTCCCGCGCCCCCGTCCGTTCCTGCGCCGCCGGCGCCTACGCCCTCCGTTCCGGCGCCCGGCGGCCCGACGACCGTCAAGCCCACGACCATCACGAAGGATGCGCCCACGCCGACGCCTCTCCGGCCCGCGGCGGCGCCGACTCCCGGGGCGCCACGTCCCGTCGTGCCCGTGGCAGCGCCCGCCGCCTCGGGTATCGCCGCTCCGCCCGCAGCGCCCCGGCGGGCGGCCCCCGTTGCGCCGTCGCGTCCGGCGGCGCCCGCGCCTCCGGCCAGGCCCGTCGTGCCTGCGGCGCCCGTGAAGCCTGCGGCCGCCGCCACCCCTCCGCCCAAGGTCGAGGTCAAGCCCGCGCCGCCCCGGCCCGAGCCCACGCCGCCGGAGCCGCCCGTCGAGATCAAGCGCGAGCTCATCAAGGTTCCGGAATCGGTGACCGTGGGTGAGCTCGCCGCGGCCATGCGCAGGAAATCCGGCGAGGTGATCAAGGCGCTGCTCGAGCTGGGCGTCATGGCCACGGTGAACGAGGTGCTCGACCCCACCGCGGCCAAGCTCGCCGCCGACAAGTTCCATTTCGACGTCGAGGTCCGCTCGCTCGAAGGCGACATCCTCGAAGAGGAGGACGTCGATCCGAGCCAGCTGAGCCTGCGGCCGCCCGTGGTCACGGTCATGGGTCACGTCGACCACGGCAAGACCTCGCTGCTGGACACCATCCGGACCACCAAGGTGGCGGAGCGCGAGGCGGGAGGCATCACGCAGCACATCGGCGCCTACCAGGTCGATACTTCCCACGGGAAGGTCACCTTCCTCGACACGCCGGGCCACGAGGCGTTCACCGCCATGCGGGCGCGCGGGGCTCAGGCGACCGACATCGTCATCCTCGTGGTCGCCGCCGACGACGGGGTCATGCCCCAGACGGTCGAAGCGGTGAATCACGCCAAGGCCGCCAATGTGCCCATCCTGGTGGCCGTGAACAAGATCGACAAGCCCGGGGCGGAGCCGGATCGCGTGAAGCGCGAGCTGTCGAATCTGGGGCTGGTGCCGGAGGACTGGGGCGGACAGACCATCTTCGTGCCCACCTCGGCGAAGAGGGGCGATGGCATCCCGCAGCTCCTCGAGATGACGGCGCTGCAGGCCGAGGTCCTCGAGCTGAAGGCCAATCCCAACCGCGCCGCCCGCGGGATCATCGTGGAAGGTCGGCTCGACCGCGGCCGTGGTCCGGTCGCCACCGCGCTCATCCAGTCCGGCACCCTCAAGGAGGGGGATGCCGTGGTCGTCGGCTCGCACTCGGGACGCGTGCGCGCGATGTTCAGCGACCGCGGCAAGAAGGTCTCCAGCGCGGGCCCGTCGGACCCCGTGGAGATCCTGGGGCTCTCGGGCGTCCCGCAGGCCGGGGACACGCTGCTCGTGGTCGCCGACGAGCGCAAGGCGCGGCAGATCGCGACCGTGCGCTCGGATCGGGACAAGCTCAAGGGCAAGGGCGCCACCCGCGTCACCCTCGAGGACCTGCACAAGCAGATCGTCACCGGTGAGGTCAAGGAGCTGCGGCTCGTCCTCAAGGCCGACGTGCAGGGCTCGGTGGAGGCGCTCACGGAATCACTCGAACGGCTCTCCACCGACGAGGTGCGCCTCAAGGTCATCCACGGCTCGGTGGGTGCCGTCAACGAGTCCGACGTGATGCTCGCCTCCGCCTCCAACGCCATCGTGCTCGGGTTCAACGTCAAAGCCGAGCCCAAGGCCACCACCCAGGCCCAGTCCGACGGCGTGGACCTGCGCAACTACAGCGTGATCTACGACGTCCTGAACGACGTCAAGGCCGCGCTCTCCGGCCTGCTCGCCCCCGAGATCCGCGAGACGGTGCACGGTCGCGCCCAGGTCAAGCAGCTCTTCCCGATCTCCAAGGTCGGGACGATCTTCGGCTGCGTGGTGGTGGAGGGGAAGATCGTCCGCACCGCGCGCGTCCGCGTCAAGCGCGGCGACACCCTGCTCGGGGAGAACGTTCTCAGCTCCCTCAAGCGCTTCAAGGACGACGTGCGTGAGGTCCTGCAGGGTCTCGAGTGCGGCATCGGGGTCGAGGGGATCAAGGGCGTGCAGCCCGGCGACATCATCGAGGCCTTCACGACCGAAGAGGTCGCGCGGTCGCTGTAGCAGGCCGGTGACGAGGGGCGAGCATGTCGGTCGCACGGGTGGCGGTCGGCACCGTCGAGCTGCACCTGCCGGACGTGGGCTCCCTCAAGGGCAAGCGCCACGTGCTCAAGGGCCTCAAGGACAAGCTCCGCCGGCGCTTCGAGGTGTCCGTGGCCGAGGTCGATGACCAGGACATGTGGCAGCGCGCCACCCTCGCCGTCGCCTACGTCTCCGGCAGCTCGCGCCACGCCAACGAAGTGATCTCGAAGGCTCTCGACTTCATCGAGGACAACGTGGACGGCTATATCACGAACATCGAAACGGAGATCTGGTAGTGCAGGGGAAGCGGCTCGAGCGCGTGAACCAGCTCATCAAGGAGGAAGTCTCGGCCGTCCTCCAGCGGCAGCTCAAGGACCCGCGCCTGGGCTTCGTGACGGTGACCGAGGTGGATACCACGGCCGACCTCAAGCTGGCCCGCGTCTATGTCTCGGTGCTGGGCCCGGACGAGCAGTGGGCGTCGTCCTTCAAGGCCCTGGAGAGCGCGCGAGGCTTCGTTTGGAACTGGCTGCGCAAGCACCTCGACCTTCGCGCCACGCCCCAGCTCATCTTCCGGCCCGACCGCTCGATGGAGCATGCCGCGCACATCCAGGCCCTCCTGGCCGGGCTGAAGTCGAGCGAGCCGGGGAGCGAGGAGTGAGCAGGGCCGTGACGCCGCCGGGCGAATTGCTCGAGGCTCTTCGGAAGCCCCGCGGCACGATCCTGTGCCTGGGGCACGTTCACCCCGACGGCGACGTGCTCGGCACCCTCCTGGGATTGGGGCTTGCCCTGAGCGCCGCGGGCGCCTCGGTCACCTTTGCCGGGCCGCATCCCGTCCCCGACGTCCTCGCCTTCCTGCCGGGCTCGGATCGCTGGCAGGTGTGGAAGACGGCGCCCGGCCCCTTCGACATCATCGTGATGACGGACTGCCCGAATCCCGATCGATCGGAAGGATTGCTCGAGGGAGCGCGCGGGCCGCGGAGCCGAGTCCTCAACATCGATCACCACCCGGACAATCGCCGCTACGGGTCGATCGACTGGATAGACCCGTCGGCGGCGGCCACGGGAGAAATGATCTTCGACCTCGTTGTGGCCCTCGGCCTGCCCCTGACCCCGGCCATCGCGCTCAACCTCTTCACCGCCGTCCACACGGATACGGGCTCCTTCCGGTACTCGAACACCACGCCCCGCACGTTCCATATCGCGGCAGAGCTGGCGGCGGCCGGCGCCGATCCCGCCCTCGTCTCCGACCGGCTCTACCAGCAGCGCGGCCGTGACTCGCTGGTTCAGCTCGGAACGGTTCTCCGGCGCGTTCAGGTCAGCGACGATGGCCAGGTGGCCTGGCTCAGCGTGCCCAGGGATCTCGTCCCCCGCGAGCTCATCGAGTCCGAAGACCTCGTGAGCTACCCTCGCTCCATCGGCGGCGTCAAGGTCGCCGTGCTCCTTCGTGAAGAGGCGCCCGGCACCGTCAAGGCCAGCCTGCGCGCGAAGGGCGAGGTGGCGGTGAACAAGATCGCCCATCGCTTCGGCGGCGGCGGCCACGAGAACGCGGCCGGCTGCACGCTCAGCGGCACCCTCGAGGAGGCCACGGCCACGCTGCTCCAGGTCGTGCGGGAAGCGCTGGGCTCGGCCCGGTCGTGACCTCCCAGCGTAGCTCGGGCGTGCTCCCCGTGGCCAAGGGCGCGGGGCTCACGTCCTTCCAGGTGGTGGCGCATCTGCGTCGCTTGCTGCGTGTCCCCAAGAGGGGCCACGGCGGCACCCTGGATCCGGGCGCGACCGGAGTCCTACCCATCCTGATCGGCGAGGCGACCAAGCTCACGCCGTATCTCGTGGATCTTGACAAGGAGTATCTGGCCACCGTGCGCCTCGGCGTCGCCACCGATACCCAGGACCTCACGGGCACGACCCTCGAGACGCGGCTTGTTCCCGCCCTCGAGCGCTCCGACGTGGAGCGAAGCCTGAGAGGCTTCGTCGGCCTCATCCGTCAGGTGCCCCCGATGTATTCCGCCCTCCATCACGAGGGCCAGCGGCTCTACGAGCTGGCCCGCCAGGGCCTCGATGTCGAGCGGCAGCCGCGCGAGGTCATGGTCCACGCCATCGCGCTCGAGTCGATGGCCTTGCCGGACCTCGTGATCCGCGTCCGTTGCGGCAAGGGATTCTACGTGCGGACGCTCGCCGCCGATCTCGGCGCGGCGCTCGGGCCTGGGGGCTCGCTCGCTTCGCTTCAGCGCACGCGCGTGGGCCCGTACCGCCTCGAGGCGGCGGTGCCATGGGAGACCGTGCAGGAGGCGCGTGACGGCGAGCTCCTCTGGCCGCAGCTCCTTCCGCCGGACTCCGCGCTGATGGGGATGCCCGAGCTGCGCCTCGCGGAAACACCCGCCCGCGCGTTTCTTCATGGGCAGGTCGTTGCCGCAGAGGGTGGCGTCGACCCTGCCGACAGGGCCCTCCTCCGCGTCTATGGTCCCGACGGCGCTTTCCTGGGCATAGGCTCGCGCCGCGGCCCCCGCGTGAAGCCCGATCGACTCCTGCATGCGGATCCTTCGCGGGCTCGCGTCCTACCCGCCTGAGCTCCGCCCCTGCGTGGCGGCGCTCGGGGTCTTCGACGGCATCCATCTCGCCCACGCCCACCTCATCGAGACCGCGGTGGAGCGCGCCCGGGCTCTTCACGTGCCCTCGGTGGTGTGCACGTTCCACCCAGACCCCGCCTCCGTGCTCCGTCCCGAACGGGCGCCCGTTCCCATTGCCCCCCTCGAGGACAATCTCGAGCGTATGGCCGGCATCGGCGCCGATGCGGCGCTCGTCATCCCCTTCACGCTCGACTTCTCGAGGATCGAGGCGGAGGACTTCGTGGAACAGGTGCTGGTCGGGACCCTGGGAGCGCAGGAGGTCGTGGTGGGCTTCAATCACACCTTCGGCCACGACGCGCGCGGCACGGCTGCTCTGCTGACCGAGCTCGCGACCAAGCTCGGCTTCGTGGCCCGCGTGTTGCCCCCGCTCCAGGTCCGCGGCCAGACCGTGTCCTCGAGCGCCATCCGCGAGGCGCTCCGGGAGGGCGATGCGGCCCGGGCGGCCGAGCTTCTGGGCCATCCGTACGCCATCGCGGGTGTCATCGCGCGCGGCGCGGGCAGGGGACGCACGCTGGGCTTTCCCACGGCGAATGTGAGACCGGACAGGCCGCTGGCGCTCGCCGCCGGCGTGTACATCGCTCGCGCCACGTGGGACGGGGGAGCCGCCAACGCGGTCGTCAATGTCGGCTACCGCCCGACCTTCGGAGAGAACGAGTACTGGGTCGAGGCGTATCTTCTGGATTTCGCCGGAGACCTGTATGACCGGACGCTCCGGCTGGAGTTTCTCGACCGGATCCGACCGGAGATGAAGTTTCCCGGCGTCGAGGAGCTCAAGCGCCAGGTCACGAGGGATATCGAGGCCGCCCGCGCGCGCTTTTCCGGAGGAGATCTCGGCTGAGCGCTTGCGGCACTCGCCCGCGCATGGTAAAGTGTTGCCGCCCTTGAGTTTTGAGTTCATCACACGAACCCGTCCCGCGGAGCCGAAGCAAGAGCCCTGGGGGCGTGGCGATTGGGGGGGGAGCCCCCGGGAGGGTTGAGGAATGAAACTGTCCGTCGACAGGAAGAAGAGCCTCATCGAGCAATTCAAGGTGCACGATGGGGATACGGGGTCACCCGAGGTGCAGATCGCGCTCCTGTCGGAGCGGATCAACGGGCTGACGGACCACTTCAAGACCCACCAGAAAGACCATCATTCGCGGCGCGGCCTCCTGATGCTGATCGGCAAGCGCCGCGGCCTGCTCGAGTATCTGCGAAAGAAGGACTCGGAACGATACAGAGTCGTGACGGAAAAGCTCGGAATCCGCCGGTGACCGCGGATCCCGACAGGCTTCGACCGCAAACCGCCTGGCTTCGCCGGGCCCGCCGCATCCCCGCTTCACTCACCCCCGAATCAGCCCGGGCACCGCGTGGCGCCGCCCTCGTGGCCGACACGTCGACAGCCGCCTGCGATGTCAGGCTGTCAATCGCTCTGTTGGCTGCCCAAGCTGTTACTACTGGAGGACGATTGATCTCATGACGAGCCATACCGTACAGACCAAGCTCAACGGCCGCGCGATCTCCATCGAGACCGGCAAGGTGGCCAAACAGGCCGACGGCGCCGTCGTCGTGCGTTGCGGCGGCACCATAGTGCTGTCCACCGTGGTCGCCACCAAGGCGCCCATGGAAGGACGCGACTTTCTGCCTCTCACCGTGGAGTATCGAGAGCGCGCCTACGCGGGCGGGAAGATTCCCGGTGGATTCTTCAAGCGCGAGGGCCGGCCGGACGAGAAGGAGACGCTCACGTGTCGGCTCATCG
>Ga0137415_10004253_pt1 | contig 14171 bp, 6 predicted proteins | sample CZODoug3_1_1_16f_FD_183082 | JGI IMG/M metagenome (GOLD analysis project Ga0137415, IMG submission 183082) | Vadose zone soil fungal communities from Angelo Coast Range Reserve, California, USA - CZODoug3_1_1_16fungal (Hybrid Assembly) | ecosystem: Environmental > Terrestrial > Soil > Vadose... | reverse complement strand
GGCTCGTCGAGGATGTAGAGCTTGCGCCCGGCGCGGCCCTTCGCGAGCGCCAGCTCACGGGCGATCTTCAGACGCTGCGCCTCGCCGCCCGACAGCGTGGTCGCGGGCTGGCCGAGCCGCAGATAGCCGAGCCCGACCTGTTGCAGGTGCCATAGGGCGCGGGCCAGCCGCGGCTGGCGGTGAAAGCGCTGCAGCGCCTGGTCCACCGTCCACTCGAGCACGTCGTGGATCGAGCTGCCGCCGAGCTTCACCTCGAGCACTTCCTTCTTGAAGCGCTTGCCCCCGCAGACTTCGCAGGGCACGAACACATTGGCGAGAAACACCATCTCGACGAGCACGTGCCCGGCGCCTTCGCACCCGTCGCACCGCCCTCCGGCTACGTTGAACGAGAACGTGCTGGGTGTGTACGCCCTCGCGCGCGCGAGCGGCTCGGCCGCGAACAGGGCGCGCAGCTCGTCGAACGCCTTGATGTACGTGATGGGGTTGGAGCGCGGCGTGCGGCCAATGGGGGCCTGGTCTACGAGCACGACCTCGCTGATCGCCTCCCAGCCGTCGAGCGCGCGCACCTCTCCCACCGGCTCGCCCAAATGCTGCTTCGCACCGTGCGTCCCCGTGAGCCGGGACTCGAGCTGCCGGAACAGTACGTCGTGCACCAGGGTCGACTTGCCGGAGCCCGAGACACCGGTCACCGCGGTGAGCGTGCCCAGGGGAATGCGCGTATCGACCCCCTGGAGATTGTGCAGGCGCGCACCCTTCACCTCGAGCCAGCGCCGCGCCGCACGGCGCGCCGACGGCACGCCGATACACTTCTCACCCGACAGATATTGTCCGGTGAGGGTCCCCGCCGCGCACACCCCGGCGGCCGGTCCCTGATATACGAGCGCGCCTCCCGCCTCGCCGCTCGCGGGGCCCAGCTCCACCATCCAGTCGGCGGCCCGCATCGCCGCAGGGTCGTGCTCGACGACGACGACGGTGTTGCCCCGGTCGGCCAGCCGGCGTAACAGGCCGAGGAGCCGGCCGGTATCGGCGGGATGGAGACCGATGGTCGGCTCGTCGAGCACGTACAGCGTATCGACGAGGTGCGAGCCAAGGGCGTTGGAGAGGGCGATCCGCTGCGCTTCGCCCCCCGACAGGGTGCGGGTCAGCCGGTCGAGCGTGAGGTAGCCCAGGCCGACGTCGTTCACGAACGAGACCCGGGCCGCGAGCTCCGCCAGGATGTGCACCGCTACCGCGCGCTGGAACGGCGCCAGCTCGAGGGCCGCGATCCAGTCACGCAGAGCACCGACCGGGAGCGCGGCGACGTCCGCGATCGTCCGGCCGCCCACACGGATCGCCAACGCTTCGGGCTTGAGCCGCGCGCCGCCGCAGGCGGGGCAGACTTTCGCCAGCTGGTACTGCCGCAAGAACACGCGGATGTACTGCTTGTACCGCTTCGCCTCGAGGCGCTGGAGGAACGGGAGCATGCCCAGGAATCGCCCGCTGGCGCCGTTGAGCAGGAAATGCCGGGCCTTCCCGCTCAGATCCTTCCACGGCGCGTCGAGCGGGATTCCCTTCGCCCGCGCGGTCTCGCGCAGGATGCGACGGCGGCCTTCGTACCGTGGTTTGGTCCACGGATCGAGCGTACCCTGCGCCAGGCTCTTTCTGGGGTAGGGCACGATGAGTGATTCGTCGTACTCCAGGACGGCGCCGAAGCCATTACACCCCGGGCACGCGCCCCGCGGGTTGTTGAACGAGAACAGGATCGGGGTCAGCGCGGGAGCTGACGTGCCGCAATTGGAGCACGTGGGATGGGCGGAGAAGCGGCGGCGGTCGCCGTTGTCGAGTGCGACAGCAACGCCCTCACCTTCGTTGAACGCGGTGGCGACCGCGTCGGCGAGGCGCCCCCGAGTCGCATCGGCAGCCGGCAGGCGGTCCACGACCACGAGGACCTCCTGCGCCTCTCGCACCCGCCGCTCAGCGTCGGGAGGGTCGAGCCGGGCCAGGATGCCGTCGAGCTGGGCCCGCACGAACCCCGCCGCGCGCAGCTGTGCCGCCACTTCCACGTCGGGGCGGTGGGCGCTCGGCGGCAGGGGGAACGCGATGATCAAGTCGGAACGCGGAACGCGAAACGCGGAACCGCCTCCGTTGCCCTCCGGTTCCGACTTCCGCGTTCCGACTTCCGCGTTCAACGTGTCCACCACCTCTTGGACGGTGTCGACTTTCACGACGCTGCCGCACTTCACGCACTGCTGGGTGCCGGTACGCGCCCACAGGAGCCGCAGGAAGTCGTAGATCTCCGTGGCCGTGCCGACCGTCGAGCGGCTGCTCGTCGTAGGGTTCTTCTGCTCGATGGCCACCGCCGGAGAGATCCCCTCGATCGCGTCGACCAGCGGTTTTGGCATCCGCTCGAGAAATTGCTTGGCGTAGGTCGAGAGCGACTCGATGTAGCGGCGCTGGCCCTCGGCGTAGAGGGTATCGAAGGCCAGGGTGCTCTTGCCGGACCCTGACGGTCCGGTGATCACCGTGAGGGCGCCGCGCGGCAGCTCGACGGTGATGCCCTTGAGATTGTGCTGCCGCGCGTTGCGGATGATCACGCGGTCGGGTGAGTGAGGCATAACCCCGTAAGATAATAGGGGCTCGGGACCGGGGGTTCGGGGTTCTGGGAAAACGGCGTCTGAGCACCTAGCCCGGAGCCCCGAGCCCCCCTAGTTTCGCCCCCAATGGCCCTCGCCCTCACCCCGCGCCTGCTCCGTCGCGGCCTGGAACTCTTCGCCGTTATCTCGCTGGCCGGTGTCATGGTCGTGCTCGCCGTGTACGGCGAAAACGTCCAGGCGGTCGCGCGCGCGCTGCTGCACCTCCACTGGGGGTGGATGGTGGTAGGGCTGGGACTCGCCTCGATGGACTGGTTCGGCGGAGGAACGCGGTTGTGGGTCGTCGCCCGGCACGTACACCCGGGCGTCCGGCTGAAGCACATGATCATTGCCGGGGGGATGAGCGCCTGGGCGGCGTATCTCACGCCGTTCCAGTCCGGTGCGGGGCCTACCATGATGTGGGTCATGCGCCGGTCCGGCGTGCGCCTTCCCGAGGCGATGACGTCCACCTTCATGACGTTCGTCGCCACCGTGGTGTTCTTCGCCGTCGCGGGACCGCTCGCCATCTACCTCGGTGCCGGGAAGTCTCTCGCGCAACACAACGTGGTCCTGGGGATCACCTACTACGATCTGTTTCGCACCAGCCTCACGATTTTCGGAATCCTCGGCGTCATCATGCTGGTCGCGATGGTATTCCCGGCCTGGATGCGGGATGCCGTGCACTGGCTTGCGCGCCGGCTCGAACGCAGGAGCCACCGCATCGCCGCGCGCATCGAGCAGCTGCGTGAGGGGATCGACCGGGCGCACGAATGCTTGGTCGCGTTCGGCAACCCGAAGGGGTGGCTGGCCCTGTTTTGGGCCGTGCTGCTCTCGGCGCCGTCGCACGCCAACAAGCTGCTCGCCGGATATGTCGCACTGCGTGCGCTCGGCATTCCCGCCAACTTCGTGGACATCCTCCTGCTCCAGACGTTCATCACCTTCCTCCTCTATTTCGCACCGACGCCCGGGTCGGCTGGGCTCGCCGAGTTCCTCTCCGCGGCGGTCATGCAGATCTATGTCGGGCCCTCGCAGCTGCCCTTGTACACGCTCCTCTGGCGTTTCATCAACAGCTACGCGACGGTGATCACCGGCTCGCTGCTCTTCTGGTACTGGTTACGGAGCGGACTGGTGGGGCGCGAGGAAGCGGTGAACATCGCGTAACCCGTGTTTGCTTGCGCGGTTACGGAGTCAGGCGTAACTTCCGGCCTCCCAGATGGCACTGCTCGAACTCGGCGGCAAGAAGTTCACCATTCCGGTGGGCGAGGTAACGCTCGGCAGCGATGCAGGCTGCGCGATCTCCCTCGCCGGCGCCGCTGTGCTGCCGCAGCACGCCCTGCTGCAGGGGCACGCCGACGGCCAGGTGATCATCCGGAAGGCCTCCCCCGCTGCCGACGTCCTCATCAACGGCGTACGCCTCGGCGCCGAGCCCACACCCCTCCTGCACGGCGACAAAGTCGACGTGGGCGGTCACGAGCTCACCTTCGTGGATGAGCGGAGATCCGGCAGCACCCAGTATGTGAAGGCGTTCACTCCTGCGATCGCCGGTGGCCCGGCCAAGGCGGGCGTGAAACCGGCCGGGATTGGGGTCACGGGCGGCCGAGTCGTGAGCCTCACCGACGGCCGTGAGTACGTGATCACCGGGGCGTCGCTGGTGTTCGGCCGCGAGGCGGGGTGCGACGTGGTCGTACCGGGGAAAGACGTTTCGCGTCGGCACGCCGAGATCGTCCAGACGCCGAAGGGCTATCTGCTGGTAGACTCGAGCACCAACGGGACGTTCGTGAACGAGGAGCGGGTGGAGGGTCAGCGCATCCTCGCACGCGCCGACGTGGTTCGGCTGGGCGACGAGCAGTTTCGCTTCTACGCGGATGTCGCCCCTGCCACAGCGCCTCCCCCCACTCCGCCGGGGCCGGCCGCTAGCCCGCCGCAGGCCGTTCCCCCGGCCTCACCTCCGGGGGCGCCACAGGCGGGCTCCCCGCCCGGCGCAACGGACCGTCTCAGACATACCGTTCACGGCCTGGAAGCGTTCGTGCCGGCCTCCCCCCGAGCCGCCACGGGCGGCTCGCTGGCAAGCTTCCTCGTGCGAAGCGGGGGGCTCGTCGGTCAGCGCCTGGCGGTGAAGACTCCTGTCGCGAACATCGGGCGGGCCGATTACAACGACCTCGTCGTGCCCGACCCGTCCGTCTCCACCAGCCACGCCAAGCTGCAGCGCCGGGAAGGGGTCTGGGTGCTCGTGGACCTCGACTCCACCAACGGCACGTTTGTGGACGGGGAGCGGGTGAAGGGCGAGGCCCCGCTCGCTCCTGGCGCGGCGGTGCGGTTCGGGGACGTGCAGCTCGTGTTCGAGCCTACGGACGATGCGCTTCGCGCCGCGAAGGGTGGGGGCACTCAGGTGCTGAGGACGCCCCACTCGATCGCCCCGAACGTCTCTCCCAGCCCAGCACCCCGTCCCGCGCCGCCCCCCCCGCCCCCGTCGCCTCCCCCCAGCCGCCCCGCTCCCGCTCCCAGGGCCTCGCCGGCTCCGGGGGCCAAGGCGGCGCCGCCGCTGAAGCCGCAGCCGCCCACCCCTTCACGACCTGGACCCAGGCCCGCGCCCAAGCGGCCCGCGGCCCAGCAGCCGCCGCCCAAGAAGGGCAAAGGCTGCGGCGGAAGCGCCGCGGTCCTGGTGATCGGTGGTGGAGCTCTCCTTGCCCTCCTCCACCGGCTGTTAGCGTAGCGACGTCCCGTGCATATCACCTGCGCCGGTCGCACCGACGTCGGCATCATCCGCTCGGGGAATGAGGACAACTTTCTCATGGTCCCCGACCGCGGGATCTTTGTCGTTGCGGACGGGATGGGGGGGCACGCCGCCGGTGAGGTAGCGAGTGAGATGGCCGTGCGCTTCGTGGCGCGCGAGCTCGGGTCCCTGAAGGGTCTCTCGGACGACCAGGTAGCGGACCGGATGCGCACATCGATCCGGGCCGCGAACGGCGCGATCTTCCAGCGCACGCTCACGGAGCACGACAAGCGCGGAATGGGAACCACGGTCACCGCCCTGGTGCTGTACGACACGCGTTTCCTGATCGGGCAGGTGGGGGACAGCCGGGCGTACCTCTACCGTGATCAGAAGCTGATGCAGCTCACCAAGGATCACTCGTACGTCCAGGAGCAAGTCGACGCGGGATATCTCACCCCCGAGCAGGCGCGGTCCCACCCGTATTCGAATGTGATCACCCGCTGTGTGGGTGCGAACAGCGACGTGATGCCGGACGTCTACCTCGGTACCGTGAAACCCGGCGACCTCTTCCTGCTCGCGTCCGACGGATTGACGGGAATGCTCGAAGACCCCCAGCTGGCGGAGCTCATGGCGGGCGAGCGGATGCCGCAGGAGCAGGTGGACGACCTGATCACCGACGCCAACCGCCACGGCGGGCTCGACAACATCACGGCGATCATCGTCCGGATCGATTCGGTGGACGCGGCCGTGGGCGACGCTACTCAAGTCACGCAGCCGGGCGCGCGACCGCGCTGACGCCGCCGGCTCAGCGCACCAGCTCGGTCTCCGCGTTCATCCGCCGCTCCACCTCTTCCCGCGGCAGCATCACGAGCTCCACAATCGCCTGCGCCGGCACCTTCGCGGCTGCGATGACGAACACGCGCAGCCGCCGCGCCGAGCGGTACAGCTCGGCTGCCACCCGCGGGAGGCCGAGATCGGCCGCTGCTTCGGCGCCTCCGAGCTGGGCTACGCTGCCGTCGCGCTTCACGAGCGGCAGGTCGAGCGCCAGCATCGCGGCCTTGGCCGGGAAGTCCAGGAACAGCTCCCCCGGCGCGAGGCCGACGTCCCGGGCGAGCCGGTCCTCCACCCGCTCCAGCAGGTCGGGGTCGTCGGACGGCCAGGAAGGGGTGTCGGCGGGCAGCTCGGTGGCCGGCAGGTCGAGCGCCCGCTTCGCGAGCCGGCGCTCGCGGAGCCGGCGGGCGAGGCCCGTCGCGTCTTGCTGGAGCAGCTCGTGGATCAGCCCGTCGTCGGTGGCGACCGCGACGGCATCCGGCCGAACTCGGCCGCCGGCGATCGCGCGCCGCACCAGGCGCTTGAACATCGAGGTGGCGCTGCGCACGGCGTGGTGCCAGTACACGTTGCGATACATCTGATATTTGGCGAACAGCAGCGACTCGAGGGCGGCGAGCCCCTTCTCGTGGAGCGCGAGCGTCGGATGCCCGTCCCGCCCGGGCGCCAGCGTCAGCGACATAAGCAGCCGGTCCACGTCGATCACCCCGTAAGGAACACCGCACATCCAGGCGTCGCGCGACAGGTAGTCGAGTTTATCCACGTCGAGCGAGCCCGACACCAGGCCGGCGAGAGGCTCGCGCGCCCGGGCCTGAATCAGAGGCAGCAGCCGCTGGGCCGGGGTCCCCAGCGTCGCCAGTCGTTGTGCGAGCTCGCCGTCCGCCAGGTGCCGCGCCGCCAGCTCCTCGTGGTGGGGCAGACCGGCTTCCTCGAGCGAATGGGAGAAGGGATAGTGCCCGATGTCGTGCAACAATGCGGCGAGCTTCAAGCGGACGCGGTCCGCGGCGTCGAGCCGGACGTCGCCCGCGTCTTCGAGCTGCGACAGCGCGCGGCGCGCGAGATGGTACGCGCCGAGCGCGTGCTCGAAGCGGCTGTGCGTGGCGCCGGGATAGACGAGGAACGCGTGCCCCAGCTGGCGCACGTAGCGCAGCCGCTGGACGGCGGGGGTGTCGACCACGGCCAGCGCTTCGGGATCGAGCCGGATGTTGTCCCAGAGCGGGTCGCGGACGACCTCAAACCGGGTCAACGCGTGGGGCCTGCGTCTCTGACCGCGGCGTGCACCTGATCCTGGAACTGGGCGAAGTTGTCGCGAAACATCTGCGCGAGACGGGCGGCCTGGGCATCGTAGGCCGCCGGGTCGCTCCAGGTGCCGCGTGGCAGCAGCAGGGCGTCCGGCACGCCTGGGACCTGCAGCGGGACTTCGACTCCGAACACCGGGTCGGGTGTGGTGGGGATGCGGTCGAGCTTGCCGGCGAGCGCCGCGCGCACCATGGCGCGCGTCTGGCCGAGCCGTATCCGCTGGCCCACGCCGTGGGGTCCCCCCGTCCACCCGGTGTTCACGAGCCAGCACTGGACGCCGTGGGCGGCGATCTTCTCGCCGAGCAGCGACGCGTAGGTATTGGGGCTGAGCGGCAGGAACGGGGCGCCGAAGCAGGTAGAGAACGTGGCCTTGGGTTCGGTCACTCCGCGCTCCGTGCCGGCGACCTTCGCGGTGTACCCGGACAGGAAATGGTACATCGCCTGCGCCGGCGAGAGGCGGGAGATCGGAGGCATGACCCCGTACGCGTCGCAGGTGAGGAATAGAATGTGCGACGGGTGGCCGCCCGCCCCGCCCGGGACGTGGTTCGGGATGTAGTGGATGGGGTACGACGCGCGCGTGTTCTCGGTGATCTGGTCCGAGTCGAGGTCGATGGCGCGGGTCTCGGGATCCACCACCACGTTTTCGAGCACCGTGCCGAACATGCGGGTGGTCGCGAAAATCTCCGGCTCGCCTTCGCGCGATAACCGGATGACCTTCGCATAGCAGCCGCCCTCGAAGTTGAAAATCCCCCGGTCGGACCAGCCGTGCTCGTCGTCCCCGATGAGCGCCCGTTCCGGGTCGGCGGAGAGGGTGGTCTTCCCGGTGCCCGACAGGCCGAAGAACAACGCGACGTCGCTCGCCCGGCCGAGATTGGCAGAGCAGTGCATTGAGAGGACGCCGCGCTTCGGCAGCAGGTAGTTGAGAATCGTAAAGACCGACTTCTTCATCTCGCCCGCGTAGCGCGTGCCGCCGATCAGGATCGTCCGCTGCCCGAAATGGAGGACCACGAACGTGCCCGACTTGGTGCCGTGGATCGCGGGATCGGCGTGGAATTCGGGGGCGTGGAGCACGGTCCAGGCGGGCGAGAAGGCGGCGAGGTCCGTGGGAGACGGGCGCAGGAACATGTTGTACACGAACAGGGCGTGCCACGCGTTCGGCGTGACGAACCGGATGCCCAACCGGTGCTCCGCGTCCGCGCCGGCGAACAGGTCGCGCACGAACAGCTCCTGCCCGGCGAGGTGCTCGAGCACTGACGCCTTGAGTCGCTCGAAGTGCTCGGCCTCGAGCGGCTGGTTCAGCCGGTTCCACCAGACGTCGTCCGCGGAGGAGGGCTCCCGCGCGATGAACTTGTCGTTCGGGCTGCGGCCCGTGTGCGGCGCGGTGACGGCGCAGAACGCTCCGCCCTCGGCGATCATCCCCTCGCCGCGCCGCACCGCGTGCTCGTAGAGCTCGGGCGGCCCCAGGTTCCAATGGACCGCGCGCTGCGGCGCGAGGCCCGCGGCGTCCAGGGCGGAGGCCCGTCTCCGTTCGCCGGGGCGGGTGGCATGCGCGGTCATGCGCGCGCCCGGCGCCCGTGCTCCTGCGCGTCCACAGCGGCGATCACGGCCATGTTCACGATATCGTTCACGTCGGAGCCCCGCTGCAGCACATGCACAGGCTGTGCCATCCCCACCAAGATCGGGCCGATGGCCTCCGCACCACCCACCCGGCTGAGCAGCTTGTAGCTGATGTTCGCCGCGTCGAGATTCGGGAAAATGAGCACGTTGGCCGGGCCGCGCAGCCTGGAGAACGGGTAGGTCCTGGTCAAAATCCGCTCCACCACGGCAGTATCGGCCTGCATTTCGCCGTCCGCTTGCAGCGCCGGCTCGCGCTCGTGGAGCAGCGCCACGGCCCGCTGCACCTTCTCGGCCGCCGGGTGGCGCACCGAGCCGAAGTTCGAGAACGACAGCAGCGCCACACGCGGCTCGATCCCCAGCCGTCCCACGAACTCAGCCGCCGCGGACGCGATCTCTGCGAGCGTCTCGGCGTCGGGATCGATGTTCACGGTGCAGTCGGCGAAGAAGAAGGTCTGTTGCGGCAAGACGAGCATGTAGATGCCGCTCACGTGGCGGCGCCCGGGCTCTGCGCCGATCACCTCGAGGGCGGGGCGCATGGCGTCGGGATAGTACATGTCGACGCCGACCACCACCGCGTCGGCCTGACCGGCGCGGAGCATCAGAAGCGCGTGGTACAGCGGGTCGACCACGCGGTTGCGGGCCTCGCGCAGCGTGATGCCCTTGCGGCGCCGGCGCTCCCACAGCTCCTGGGCGAACGTCTCCAGGTGCACGCTCCCCCGCGGGTTCGCGAGCGTGATGTCCTCGAGCGTCACCCCCGCGTCGTCCGCCTCGCGGCGGATCGCGTCCGGGTCGCCGAGCAGGATCGGCTCCGCCACGCCATCGTCCGCGAGGATTCGGGCGGCCTTGAGGATGCGAGGATCGTCGCCCTCGGGAAACACGATGCGCTGCGCCGCCGTCTGGGCGCGGCTCGATAGACCTCGCATGACTTCCCGTGCTCGCCCCAGCCGGGCGTCCAGCTCGGCGCGATACTCGTCCACGTCGATCACACGTCCCGCGACCCCCGAGCCCACTGCTGCCCATGCCACCGCCGGCGCGACCCACAGGAGCACGCGCGGGTCGAACGGCTTGGGAATGAGGTAGTCGGCACCGAAGCGGAGCCGGTCGAGTCCGTACGCACGCATCACGGCATCGGGTACCTCTTCCTTTGCGAGCGCCGCGAGCGCCCGCGTGGCCGCCATCTCCATCTCCTCGTTGATCTTCTTGGCGCGCACGTCGAGCGCGCCGCGAAAAATGAACGGGAAGCCCAGCACGTTGTTCACCTGATTGGGGTAGTCCGACCGGCCGGTCGCGATGATCGCGTCGCTGCGCGCCTGGCGGGCCTCCTCCGGCGTGATCTCGGGATTGGGATTGGCCAGCGCGAACACGATCGGCCGCTTGGCCATGCCCTTGAGCATCTCCCCCGTGACGATCCCGCCGACCGACAGTCCCACGAACACGTCCGCGTCCTTCAGGGCCTCGGCGAGCGTCCGGGCTTTCCCCCGGACGGCAAACCGCCGCTGGTATTCGTCCAGGTCGTCGCGGTCGGCGTGCACCACGCCCCGCTCGTCGCACAGCGTGATGTGCTCGCGTGGCACGCCCAGCCGGACGTAGTGCTCGGCCGTGGCGATCGCCGCGGCGCCCGCGCCGGCGAACACGACCTGGACGCTTCCGATGTCCTTCTTCACCAGCTCCAGCGCGTTGAGCAGCGCCGCACCCGTGATGATCGCCGTACCGTGCTGGTCGTCATGAAACACCGGAATGGTGAGGGTGTCGCGCAGCGTCTTCTCGATGTAGAAGCAGTCGGGGGAGCGGATGTCTTCGAGATTGATCCCGCCCACGGTCGGCTCGAGCAGTCTACAGAACCGGATCATGTCCTCCGGGTCTTCCGACCCGACCTCGAGGTCGAAGACGTCGATGTCCGCGAACGCCTTGAAGAGGATCCCTTTGCCTTCCATCACCGGCTTGGCCGCGAGCGGACCGATATTGCCGAGGCCGAGCACCGCGGTCCCGTTGCTGACCACGGCCACGAGGTTTCCTTTCGCGGTGTAGGTGTAGGCCTCCTCGGGCCGGGCGGCGATCTCCCGGCACGGCTCCGCCACCCCGGGGGTGTAGGCGAGGGACAGGTCGCGCTGGTTCTTGAAGGGCTTGGTAGGCGAGACCTGGATCTTCCCAGGGCGGCCCTGCGCATGGTAATCGAGGGCCTCCTGGCGACGGATCGACATCGATGACACAAGTCTTTCGTTGTGAAGGACTTATGCTATCTGTCCAGATCACTCCTGTCAAGCATCGCGGCGTCACCTGATCCGGATCACGCTGAGCCGCGACCCGACCGCAGCAGGCAGGGGGGTGCCGGGGCCACGGTCGAACAGCAGGGTGAACGCCCCCCCGCCCGGCCCTTGGAGCGCCCGGTGGTACGCACCTGATCCGGAGCGGAGCGTCCCGCTCAGGTTGACGGCGGTGCCGGCACTCATGGTCGGGACGAGCGGATAGGGCCGGGGGAACTGACCCGGGTCCTGGGCATTGAGCGACGCAAACGTTCGCGTGCGAAACCGCCACGCCGTGTAGGCGAGCTCGGGGGGCGCGGTGAACCCCGGCAGATCGGACACCCAGTTCGCGAGCGCCCAGCGCGTGACCGACGTGACGAAGCTCTGGCCCGTCTGGGTCGCGACGTTCACGGACCCCACGAGCGTGGTCCCATCGAGCTTGTGGGGGAGCGAGTCACCGAATTGATCCACGAGGTAGCGCACGAACAGCCAGCTCGCTCCGATTTCCGCAAGCGTGCCCTGGTCGTACTGGATCAGCAGCGGAGATGCTCCAGGGGCGCTCAGATACTGATAGGTGTCGTACACATCGTCGAAGGCGTAGTTTGAAAAGGTGGCAGTATCGCCTTGCTGTAGATAGCTGCGACCGGCGATTTCCTCGGCGTACTTCGACAACCCCTCATCAAGCCAGCCTTCCTCTGTTCGGAAGCCGGGGCGCAGCAGCACGTGTTGCGCGAAGTTGATCATGTGCTGGAACTCGTGCGTGAAGGTGCTCGGCAGGACGCTCTTCACGCCCGCGCGGCTGTGTGCGCAGCTGAGGGTCGCACTCGGGTCAGCGACGATCGAGTAGAAAATCTCCCCGTGATTCGAGCTGTCGATTGGGGCGGTGGTGTCCAGGTCGGGTGGGAAGAAGAATCCGGCGATATAGCCCGACGTAGCACACTTCGCGCTGGCCGACAGCTTGTTCACGACCCCCGTCATGAGCACGATCACGACGGAGTTGGTATCGAGGTCCGACACACCGCCGAAGCTAGCCGTGTCGAGGGGGTAGAGACGCGAGTCGAACACCTGCTTGAGCGTGTCGAAATCGGCCGAGTCGAGGCCGCCAGCCGGCGCGAGCGTGTCTACGTAGATGGCGATGTGCGCGCCGACGTTCTCGGCGCGAGCCGTGACCGCGGTGAAGTGGCTGCAATCGAGGGCCGAGCAGACCGCGAACTTCCGCAGGCTGCCGGGGGCGGGCGGGCTCACCGGCTGCAGGTTCACGGCGGCAGCCGCCGGCCCGATCGCGGGATGGGCCCGCGCCGCGGCGCCCGCTCGAGCCGCGCGGGTCCGACCAACGCGACGCAGCATCCCGTCAAACTGCACGGTCAAGGCACGTGGGGACGAAACCGGCTCGACGAGCTGGGCCGCCGGCATCGCGACCGCGGCCAGGCTGGCCGTCCGCAGCTCGAACGGCGAGGACTGGCCGAAGGTCGCGGCGGCGGACTGCGGCACGATCAGGTACTCGGCCGAGTCGAGCGTCGACGCGTTGGCGGCGATCGTCACGCAGCCCCCGTCCGAGGCGGGGTCGAGCGACGTGTACGCCCCGATAGCCAGGACCAGCGGAGATGCCAGCGCGAAGCTGCAGGTGGGTGTACTGGGTCCCGCGGCGTGGTCGCCACTGCAGCCGGCCGTCGCGGCCAGCGACCACATCACGAGCGGCACGGCAATCCGACGCTTCATAATACTCGCCTCCGCGCTGGCATTTTTTTGAGCTCAGGCTCCGATGTTCATCCGCAGCTGGACGCTGCGGGGCCTGCCGAACGACGCGCCGCTGAAGAACGCGCCCTTCAACAGGTATTCCTTGTCAAGCACGTTCTCGACGTAGAGCTGTGGCCGCAGGACCGCCCCGCCGACGGCGAACGCGTAGCCGGCGCTCGCGTTCAGGATGAAGCTCGACGGCACCTTGATCGACTTGTTGAAGTCGAGCAGACCGGTTCCGTAGGTCGAGTCCGGATCCGCGCCGTTGGTGAGCCCGCTGCCATAGATGCCGGTCGCGGAGAGGTAAAAGCCGTGGGCCGAATAGACCACGTTCGCGACGCCCGACAGGCGCTGGTCGTGGTCCAGGTCAAACGTCCCGGACGGTGGCACGACAGGGAAGAACCCCCCGGTAATGGCTCCATACCCATACGCGTGGTTCAGGGCGACGTTCACGTATCCCGACACCGGGCCGCGCGGGCGGATCTCCACCACCCCTTCGATCCCCGTGATACGAACCTGCTCGATGTTGACCGACGTCACGATCGCCGAGCCGGGGACGGTGTTGTCATCGATCCCCGGCGCGCTCCGCTTGTGGTACGCCGACAGTTTGGTCACCACGCCGAGCGGGAAGCGGTGCACATACCCGACCTCGTAGAAGTCGTCACGCTCCGGGAGGGTGGGGGCAGCCACGACGCCGCCTTGGGCGTCGCTCGTGATGGCGCGCAGGTCCTCGACGTTGGTGGGGAGGAACAGGCGACCGTAATACACCCAGAACGTGTTGCCGGGGTCCGGGTAGAAGCTGAGCTTCACCCGTGGACTCACCTGATGCTGGTTGCCGGCGAACGGGGCGTTGTGGTTGTCGAACCGCACGCCCGTGCGCAGCTCCCACTTATCCGATGGGGCGATCGCGGCCTGCGCGTATAGACCGACGTCACTGCCCTTCAAGTCCGAGTTCGAGGCGGGGCCGGCGGTGCCGTTCGAGGTGACCGACGCGAAGTCCTCGTGCCCGCGGGTGAGCGACCCGAGCAGGCCGGTCTTGAACTCGAGCCCGTGATGCGGTTGCAGCGTGTAGTCCAGCTTGAGCCCGACCGTGTGGAAGTTGCGGTCCTCGCTCAGGATGTAGTG
>Ga0137415_10004252_pt1 | contig 14172 bp, 12 predicted proteins | sample CZODoug3_1_1_16f_FD_183082 | JGI IMG/M metagenome (GOLD analysis project Ga0137415, IMG submission 183082) | Vadose zone soil fungal communities from Angelo Coast Range Reserve, California, USA - CZODoug3_1_1_16fungal (Hybrid Assembly) | ecosystem: Environmental > Terrestrial > Soil > Vadose... | reverse complement strand
CGGCCGTCGTGGAGCGCAATCGACGGGAAGACGATCAGTAGGTGCTGCTCCGATACGCCTCCCGAGCCGGCCAGGCCGCCCAGCAGCTGCGCGATTCCCGGCACGAGCCGAGCGCTCTGTGCCGGCGCGTCGGCGTACACGCCACCGTGCTGCACGGCATCGCTCCAGAAGTCGTCGAATCCCCGGCCGCGGCCGTACCGTTGATGCAGCGTCCGCCACCGGGTCTGCAGGTAGTCCTTGAAGCTCGTCGCCTGGCCGGAGGCTTGGAGGAGTACGTCACCGGTGTGGCGCGTGTTGGGAAACACCGGCTGCATCACCGGCTGTTGCAGCGCGTAGACGCCGGCGCGCGGCCGCGAATCGTTCCACTGCTCGAGCGGGTGCAGGTCCGGCAGTACCAGGTCCGACGCGGCGGCCGTTTCGTCCAGGTAGGAGGAGAAGCTCACCCGGTAGCCGACCCGACCGAGCGCCTGGGAGAACGCGGCCGGCAGCGAGTGCGCCGGATTCGCACCGTGGACGAGCAGCAGCGCGACCTTCCCCGCGCTCATGTCCCCGACCAGATCTGTCAGCTGCTTGAACGACCCGGCCGCTTCGAGGGCGTGGTTGGGTCCGAACTTGACTGTCTTGCCTACCTGCCCCGCGACGTAGTTCAGGATATTCACCGCCGCCGGCAGGACGTGCGCGCCGCTGGCGTAGTGGGTCGCCACTCCGCCCGCTACGGCCAGCCCGCCCTTCGACCCGGCGAACTCACGGGACAGTCGCCGGATATCGCGCGCCTCCATCCCGACCAGCGTCGCTACCTGTTGCGGCGTGGGGAGCAACCGCTCGAGGCCGCGTGCGTCCGCCGGCGTGGGGGCCAGCCGCTCCGCCAGGATGACCTGCGCCATCGCGAGGGCCAGCATGAACTCGGTCCCCGGCTTGGCCGCGATCCACTCGTCCGCACTCATCCCGGTGAGCGACAGGCGCGGCGCGACGGAGACGAATTTGGCCATCGAGCCGTCTCGTCCACCCTCGAACGCGTGCGCGCGGGTGAAGCCGTTCTGGTAGCCGACCGGGGAGAGCCACGTCTCCATGAAGTCGGCGCCGAACGACACGATGTAGCGTGCGTTGGCGAAGTCGTACCAGGGGATGGCGGGCGTGCCGAATGCGAGGCGGTTGCCCTCGCGCAGCGCCTCGAAGGCGAACGGCTCATAGGTCACGTGCCGACCGCCGAGCTGTTTCATCCAGGCGTCCACGAGCTCGCCGAACGACCCGCTCTCGAGCCCGGTCACGAAGGCGATCCCCTTGCCGCGCGCCTCCTTCACCTTCGCCTGCAGCCGGCCGATCGCATCGTCCCAGGAGAGCTTCTGCCATTCCCCGGTCGGGCCCCGGGCCATGGGATCGGTGACGCGGTCAGGATTGTAGAGTCCCTGAAGCCCGGCCTGGCCGCGCGAGCAGAGCCGCCCCTGGTTGATCGGCGATTCCGGGTTGCCCTCGAGCTTGACCACGCGGCCTTCGCGCACCTTGGCGTGCAGCCCGCACCCGGCCGCGCATTCGCGACACGTGGTGGCGTAGTAGGTGGCGATCCCGGGGACCTGGTTCTCGGGCGGGACCGTGTAGGGGACAAGGTGCTCGGTCGGCTCGGCGTGAATATCACACGCCGACGCCGCCGCGGCGGCGCCGCCCGTCGCGCCCAGGACTGTCAGAAACCGTCTGCGGTCCATGACTCGGGCCTCAGTAGTGACACACGGTGCAGTCGCGCGTGACGTTGCGCTGCACGTGGCAGTTGACGCACCAGCCCATCGTGAGCGTGGCGACCTGGTATACCTGCGGCATGGTGCGCACGTCGCCGTGGCAGTTGATGCAGCTCTCGGTGCCCAAAATCTTGATGTGCCGCTGGTGCGGGAAGCGCACGAAGCCCGGGAGTGCGTGCACGCGCGTCCACACCGGCGGCTGCTTGGTGGCCCACGCCTGGCGCACCTTCTGGATCTCCGCCTTGTGGGTGTCGGTGGAGCCGCCGATGATCTGATGACACCCGAAGCAGGTCTGTACCGCGGGGATCCCCGGCTCGCTCGAGATGGTCACGGTGTTGTGACAGTACAAGCAGGGGATCTGGTCCTGACCGGCGTGGATGTCGTGACGAAAGAAGATGGGCTGGCGGGGACCCTTGAGCCGCCCCGTGTCGCTGATGACGGGAGCCTTGTAGCGAGACGCAGACTGACCGGTTTGTGCCGCGGCCGGGAAGGCGATCGACAGTGCGATCGCGACGCCGGCCCCGACCCTCCCACTCCTCTTCGTCATCCAGAGCGCTCGATGGCGAATGGTATCGGTCTGTGTTGTGAAACGGCTTGCGGGCGCCGGAATGTAGCGCCAGCGCTAAACGGGGCACAAGCCCTGCACGTGCAGAGGCACCGCATGCCGCGCCCGTACCACACCGGTCAATCCGGCCGGGCCAGCAACTGATGCTTGAGCTGAACGATGTGGACGAAGGCGTCGACGGCAGCCAGGTCGGGGAATTCCATCCAGCACCACCGCACGCCGCCCGCGAGCTGGCCGTCGCGGATGGCCTGGCGCGACGGCCGCGGCAGGCCGTCGGTCACCGCGAACTCGCGCTCCTCGCTCTCGGTGATTATGAACGTGCCCGAGAGGCCCGTCTCCATGGGATGGAGGTAGCCGAGCTTGCGCCCGCCGACCTCGTACATCCAGACCCACTTCCAGGCGGTGCCCATGAACACGACCTGCTCGGTGACGTGCCGCAGCGCGCGCATGCCCTCGCGCGCGCGCTTGAACCGTTGCGCGGCGCGCGGCGGCAGATCCTTGAGCGGCGCGTCCGACTTGGGACGCTTGCGCGGGCTGGCGTAGAGATTGGTCGCCCAGTAGCCGGCCGGCTGGTGATCGATGGGAATCATAGTGGCTCTATATGTAAACCGCGGGTCACCGAACGGAAACGCCCGGCGTCGAGCAGCCGAGCGATCGAGACGCCCGGCACCGCCATGCGGCCGTCCTTGCTCATGCTCAGCTTGATCACGTCGGCACCGCGCCCGAACCAGCGCGCGCTCGGCTCCACGTCGGACGGATACACGCACGCCGCGAGCGCCGCGATCGCGATGTCCGCCTGGGAGCCGATCCCGGACTCGGGCATCGTGCCGGCCCAGAGCCGGGCCCCGCATCCCGCGGCCACTCGGCAAATGCGGCACGCTTCAGCGAGCCCGCCGACCCGATGCACCTTGAGGTTCCAGACCATCGGGCCGTCGAGCGCCAGGACCTGACGCGCAATTCCTGCGTCCCGCAGCGTTTCATCGAGGCACAGCGGCGTCTTGAGCGCATGCGCCAGCCGCGCGTGGCCCACGAGCTCGTCAGGGGCGAGCGGCTGCTCAATGTACAGGAGGCCGGCATCGTCCAGCGCGCGCAACGCGGGCTCGTGCTCGGGCCAACCGTAGGCGCCATTGGCGTCCACGGTCAACGGTACATCCGTCCCGGCCATTCCGGCGCGGGCGGCCCGCACCGCGAGGTCATCCCACCCCGGAGCGACCTTGATTTTGACGCGTCGGTAACCGTGCTGCAGCGCCTCGTACACGCGGCGCGTCAGGGTCTCGGCGCGGCGATCCTCGGGAATGCCGAGCGCCACGCCGCAGGGAAAGCTCGCCCCGGGGGCGACGCCGAGCCGCTCGGCGACGAGCTGCGGCAGCCCCGTGCCGCGGCGATGCGCCTCGAGGTCCCACGCCGCGGTCTCGATCCCCGCCCGGGCGAACGGATTGCCGCGCACATTCTCCCGCAGCGCGGCGTCCACCGCCTCGGGGGAGTCGAACTCGCGACCGGCGATCCGCGGCGTGAGGACGCGGGTGATGAGATCACGAGCGCTGCCGAGCGTTTCCTCGGAGTAAAACGGCAGCTCGTCCGGGGCCGCTTCGCCGTAACCCACGTGCCCTTCGCCGTCGTGCAGCACCACGACCACCGACCGGCGCGCGTCGATCCGGCCGCCGGAGATGATGAACGGCTCCGCCAACGGCAGCTCGAGCGCGTACAGCTCAACCCGCGCGATGCGCATGGGCTTGCAGGTCGAGAAATCGGAGCTCACCGCCGTGCCGCTCGAGCTCCCCGTGCGCTTCGAGCTCGAGCATCCCCGCGATCAGGCCGTCCCGCGGATGAAACACGAGCGCGTGGAGCGCCCGCTGGGGACGGGAGCCGTGCGTGGCGGGGTACTCGGAGAGCGGTAGCTGGAAGAAGGTGTGCAACTGGACGCTCTCGCAGCCGCAGCGGGCGTAGTCGAGGATCATGCGGCCGGAGTGGATGTTGCCGGTGCCCGTGAGCTCGGGGATCCCCGGGCTTGTGTCCGGGGTCAGTCGAGTTTCGAGCACCCGGAGATTCCGGTCGCTCAAATCCCAGCCTCCGTAGGCAACGCCTCGCTCGGCGTCGAACAGCCGATTGAATACGACCAGCGTGTCAGCTCCGGCGCATGCGTCCATCATCTCGACCTGGAACAGGTCATCGAACCGCGCGTTCATGAGCTTCACCGCGACGCGGACCGGGATCGGTGATGCGGCATGGATGCGCGCGGGCACCTCGCGCAGCCACCGCAGGATCTGCAGGCGATCGTCGGCGAGCGCGTCGCCCGCCAACGTGGGCGAGAAGTCCTTTTCCACGAGGAGCGGCGGCTCCCGCCAGGCGTCCGCCAGCTGCGCGGTCGTGTAGCGGTACTCGCCTTCACGGAACGGCTCCGCGAGTCGTGGCAGGTGGTACTTCACCGACGGTACCACCAGCAGCCGGCCGGCTCGCGTGAGGTCCCGTCCGGTCCGCACCAATGTGAGGTAGTCGGTGAAGCTGCGATCCCAGCCGCGCCCCTTCCACGTGACGGTCCACCCCGCCCGGCCCCCGCCCGCCGCGCGTCGCTCGACTTTCATCTTTGTCTCGTGGATCGCCCACGCCGCCATCGTCCGCGCGCCGGTCTCGTCCTCGGCGATCACGGTCTTGAGCACCGCGAACGCGAGTCCCGCCGCGGCGTCGTCCTCGAGTTGCCCGGCGTGGAGCGACAGCTGGCCCGAGCCCTTGCCGATGGGATGCGGAACGAGCTCGCCCAAATAGCGGGCGGTGAGATCGATCCGATAGGCCTGGCGCACGTGTGCCGGGAAGTCGCGCGGCAGCTCCCGCTTGAACCGATCGAAATCCCGTTCGAGCTTCTCACGCACAGGCGGATCGACTAACCTCGGGGCCCGGCCCCGGGGTCAAAGCGTGACAGCCGGAACTCGGGAGGCGCCGCCTTCCCACCGAGCACCAGGTTCGCGACCAGCTCGCCGACGGCGGGCCCGTGCTTGAAGCCATGCCCCGACCCACCGCCCACCAGCCAGGCGTTCGCCGCCGCCGGGTGGCGATCGATGATGAAGTGCTCGTCGGGAGAGTTCTCGTACTGGCACACCCGGGCTTCGACGAGCGGCGCGGCCTTCAAGCCCGGGAACCGAAACGCGAGATACTCCCGAGCGGCCTTGAGGCCTTCCGGCGTGGGCACGCGCTCTCCGGTCGTGGGGTCGAACACAGGGCCGCGCGTGTCATCCGCGACCTTGAACCCACGCCACTCGTTGCCCGGAATGCCGTAGATGAAACCCCTCCCGTGATCCGCCCACACCGGCAGCGCCTCCTCGGTAAACCGCTGGTCACCCGGGGGCGTGCCGAAGAAAAAGACCTCCTGGCGGGTGGCGCGCACCCGGTCGCCGATGACGTCTGGAAACAGGCGCCCGAGCCACGGGCCGCAGGCGAACACGAATGCATCGGCGACGAGGGCGGTGCCGTCAGACAGTTTGATGCCCCGCAGCTCGCCTCCGGTGGGCTGTGGACCGGCCTCCGCCGCGAGCTGGCGGTACTCGCCGCCCTCGGCGAGAAAGCCCTCGAGCACGGCGGCGCAGGACCGCCGCGCCGTGAGGTAGCCCGCATCGTGCTCGAAGATGGCCCAGCGGACTTGCTCGCAGTTGATCTGCGGGTAGCGGCGCGCGGTCTCCGCACCCGACAGCTCTTCGAACGCCAGGCCCGCTTCCTTGAGCACCGGTAACGCCGCCTTTTCGTACGTCTCGTCATTCTCCACCAGCCACAACACGCCGATGGGATGGTACAGCTTGCGTTGCCAGCGGCGCTCGTTCTCCTTCCACAGCTGGAGCGCGCGAGCGGTCAGGTGCGTGTAGATCCCGCGGGGACCGTACGTCGCGCGGATGACGCGGGTCTCACCGCCCGAGCTGGCGCGCGAGTTGCCGGGCCCCCAGGCGTCCACCAGCGTGACGCGGGCGCCGCGCCGCCGGAGGTGGAGCGCGGTCCAGCCGCCGAACGCGCCTGCGCCGACCACCACCACGTGCCGTTGCTTGCTCATCGGACTCCAGCCCTTGAGAAAGGGAGATGCGCCGAGCGCCGTGCTCGCGGCGGCGCAGGACTCGAGGAACGACCGCCGCGGGATGCGTCTCACGAGGGGGTCAGGCGCCGGGCGCGCGCCTCGCGTACCGCGGCGCGTACCGCGTCCCGCTCCGACGGCGGCAGGCTCGGCCCCCAGGGATCGTCGCACGCGTCGTCCGGGATCACGCCATCGGCCGCGAGCGCCCACAGCATGCGGCGGACGTAGCCCTCGATGGGAGAAACGAACGTTGCGCTCGCGAAGCGATCGCACATGCCGGAGAGACGCACGAATTGCCCGAAATCGCCCGAGCGGAACGACTCCATTAAGGCAACCTGGAAGTCGGTGAGCGCCGCCCCCATGCCGATCAACGCCGCCCGCGCACCCATCGTGAGCGAGTAGCCCAAGAAGCGGTCCTCACCCGTGATCAGCAGTTTATCCGGGTGATCGCGCATCAGGCCGGCGATCCGCTGAAACGTGACCACCGAGTCGAGCGTGGCCACCTTGATCCCGATCACGTTGGGCAGCGCGAGGATGGCGTGCAGGGTCGGGTTGTCGTACGCGACGCCACCGGCAGCCTCGTAGAGATAGAACGCGATCACCGGGAGCTCGCGGCCCAGCGCCGCGTGGTACCCGACCGGATCGTCCGCCCGCGGAAAGGCGAGCAACACGTTCGCGCCGCCGGCCTTCGCCTCAGCCGCCATCTCGACGCTCGTCGCCCCGGCGACGATCTGGCTCATGGGCAGCGCGGTCCGCCAGACCGCGAGCACTCGGCGCCGCTGGTCGGGCGACAGGTGCGGCCCGCGCCCGGTGTGCGCCCAGACCGCCACGCCGGCGATCTGGTGCTCCGCCATCCACGCCGCGTATGCGCGCAGCGCGTCCTCCGCGAGCTCTCCGCCCCGGAACGGGACCGGCACGGCCGGGATCAGGCCCCATTCCAAGCTGCCGCTCAGTGGAGCAGTCCCCCGCGGGCGTTTTCCGATTCGATGGCCGCGCGCCGTGCCGGCGCCAACTCGAGCAGGTCGACCTTCGCGACGCTGGCCTCTGGAATCCGCAGCGGCTGTCCGGTGCCGAACACGAACCGGTCGAGCCCGACCGTGCCGAGCAACGCCTCGAGGTGATCTTCCGGAGGACCCCAGATCCAGCTCACGTCCCACCAAAGCCGCGCCGCCTCGTCGGGGGTCGATCCGAAATGGACCTCTTCAATGAACCCCCGATCGGCGTGCGTGATCAGCAGCCGCACATCCTCGTCGCTGCGAATCAGTGTCCGTACCGCCGCAGCCGGAAGATCGCCCGCGTGGTCGCTGGGGTGACGCTGCCGCGCGTCTTCGAGGCGCACCGCCATTATCAACGGCAGCGTGGCGGCACCGCAGGCCGCCGCCAGCACCCGCATCTCGGGCCCAGCCGGGTCGAGCCCGTAGCACAGGGGATCGCACCGCCCCGCTGGGGCGCCGCGGTCGGCCGCCTCGCCCACCGCCGTCTCCCAGCCCGGGAGGCCCGGATGCAGCGCGGGCACCGGCTTGAGCCGCGGCTCGCGCGCCACGGTTTCGTACAGCCAGGCGTTCCCCTCCATCGGCTGGCGCCAGAACAGGCTGGGCAAATGGCTCACCCATGCTTCGTCGATCCCGGCGCGCGCCATCGCCCGCAACAGCCCGTCGGGCGACGTACCGGGCACCCGCCGATACGGGTAGGCGCCGAGGAAAGCGTTGACGTCGATCCGCATCAGTCGGCGGGGAACGCGCCGCGCGGGAAGATGCGCGCCGCATTCCTCCACTGCACGAGCTCCAGGTCACTCGGCGGCAGCAGGCGCTCCAGATAGCGCAGCTTGGCCCAGCCGGTGTCCATGGTGAGATCAGTTCCCCACAGCAGGCGTTCCACGCCGGCGGCCGCGAGGCACGCTTCGAGCATGCCGCCGTCCACACCGCTCCCCGACAAGTCCACGTACACGTTGGGAATGGCGCGCAGGGCGGCGAGGGAGTGTTCCCAGTCGCCGCCGCCGCCGATGTGCGCCAGGATGAATCGCACGTGAGGGTGTCGCGCGGCCAAGGTGGCGAGCTCCGCTCCGTCCGACGCTTCCTGCCCCGGCCAGTCGCGTCTGCGGTGCTGCCAGACGTGGTGCAGCACCGGCACTCCGCGCTCCCTCGCCAGCTCGCAAATCGGATCGAGCAGAGGGTCGGTCGCGCGGCGGCTGGCCGCGAGCTTGATCCCCACCATCCCGGCGCTCAGGCAGCGGGCGATCTCCGCCCGCGCGTGGGAGGTGTAGTTGGGGTTCACGGTGACATAGCCGCGGATCAGATCGGGATGGTCCCGCTGCAGTGCAAGGAGCGCCGTGTTACCGGCTTCCGCGTCCTGAGGCGACGGGAAGTAGATCGGCGATGTCCGGCCCCAGCTCCCGAGGATCGAGGCGACGTGGATCGTCACCCCGATCTTGCGCCCCGCCCCCAGCCGGCTGGCGTTGCGCTCGCGCCAATCGGCCCGGGGGGTTGCGGCATGATAGAAATGAGCGTGGACGTCGATGAGCACGCATCAATCTGAGTTGCCAGACGCCAAGACGCCAAGTTTGCGACTTGGCGTCTTGCAACTGTGTTGTATCTTGTCCCATCACCCGAGCCGCAAGGGACCGACATGCGCACGCCGCAGCCGCCGAATCCCCCGCGTCCTCCCGGAGGGACGCCTCCCCGCGGTCCCACGCCCCCCCGCGGTCCCACACCTCCCCCCCGCGGCCCCACGCCCCCGCGTGGACCGACGGCGCCCAAAGCCGGCCCGCCCCCACGTCCAACCGCCAAGCCTGTGGCGGCCAAACCGCGGGCCGCGCGCAAGCTCCCGGCCTGGCTCGCCCGCGCACGGCGCCTGCTGCTGCAGCCGACGCAGGAATGGGCGGCGATCGCCCCCGAGTTCGCGAGCGCCGGACCGATCTACATGCGCTACATCGTCCCCATGGCGGCCATCGGCCCTCTGGCGGCAACGATCGGCGGGATCGCGTTTGGCGAGCGTGGCAGCCTACTGACGTTCGGTACCGTTCCGATCAACCCCGGGACCGCGGTGCAGGCCGGGGTCCTCGAGTACGTGCTCAACCTGGTCGCTGTGTACGGCCTGGCGGTGGCGATCGAGCTGATCGCAGGGTCGATCGGGGGACAGAAAAACCGTGTGCAGGCCCTCAAGGTCGCGGCCTACGCGAGCACCCCATTCTGGCTCGCCGGGGTGTTCGCGCTCTTCCCCAGGATCGAGCCGCTCGGGATGCTGCTCGGGCTCTACAGCATCCGGCTGTTCGCCCAGGGCTTGCCGGCAGTCATGAAAGCGCCGCGCGACAAGACGGCCGCGTTTACTCTCCTCACGAGCATCGCCGCCGCCCTGATCGTCCTGGTGATCACCGCGGTCATCACGCGCCTGGTCGTGGCTTAGCGCCGCTCCCGGAACGCCGTGTGCGTCACACCGCCCTCGCGGCCCAGCAGCCACGCAGCGAGGGCCAGCCCCGCGATCGCGAACACGGCGAGCGCGGCGCAGTCGAGCGGCACGGGTAGCTCGCCGCCGTAGCCCACTCCTGCCCACGCGCTGAGCAGCGCGTGCTTCAGCAAGTCCACACCGTACGCGAGCGGGTTCGCGTATGCCACGGCGCGCAGCGCCGGTCCGAGATGCCGCACCGGGTACAGGGCACCCGACAGAAACAACATCGGGAAGATCACGAAGTTCATGACGCCGGCGAAATTCTCGATTGACCGGATGCTCGCTGCGAGCACCACACCGAGCGCGCCCAGCGCCAACCCCGACAGGACGACGGCGACGAGCCCGAGCAGCATCCCCGCGAGCGTGGGACGCAGCTGGACGAGCGGGAGCAGCAGGCCCGCCACCACCAGCGCCTGCGCGGTACCGAGCAGCGTCGCGCCCAGCGCTTTGCCCAACGCGACCGCGCCGCGCCGGATGGGAGCGACGAGCATCATGCGGAGCACCCCGGCCTCGCGGTCGGTCACCGTGGACAGGGCCGAGAGCAACGAGCCGAACATCACCACCATCCCGAGCAGACCGGGCGCCATATAGACGCGGTAATCGATCTCGTTGCGCCCCGCGAACACGGCTGCGAACCCCGCGCCCGCGAATACCAGCCACACGAACGGCCGCCCGATGCTCGCGAGCACTCGGCCGCGCTGCCGTAAGAACCGCAGGAACTCGCGTGCGACGATCCCGTACACGGCCCGCATGCTCAGCCGCCCTCTGCTTCGGCCAGCGGACGGCCGGTGTGCGCGAGAAACACTTCTTCGAGCGAGCCCACGCCCGCCCCCCGCTTGAGGTCGGCCGGGGTGCCGAGGGCGACGAGCCGACCATGATCCAACACGGCGACGCGATCGCACGGCTCGGCCTCCTCGACGTAGTGCGTCGTCAGGAGCACCGTGACGCCGGACGCGGCCCGCAGGCCCCGGATCCGGTCCCACAGCGAGCGCCGCGCCCGCGGATCGAGCCCGGCCGTGGGCTCGTCGAGGAACAGGATGCGCGGCTCGTGCAGGATTCCCCTGGCGATGTCGGCGGCGCGCCGCATGCCGCCCGAGAGAGTGCGCACCGGGTCATCGCGTCGCTCGAGCAACTCGAACTGGCGCAGCAGTGCGTCGATCCGCGGCCGGGCGACGCGGCCGGGGAGGCTCCACAGGCGCGCGGCGAAGCGCAGATTTTCCGCGACCGTCAGGTCGCGATCGAGCGTGGTGTCCTGGAACACGAGCCCGATGCTGCGACGCACGGCGAGGCCCTCGTGCGCGACATCGTGTCCCGCGACGCGCGCCGTACCGCGCGAAGGCGCGAGCAGCGTCGCCAGCAGATGAACGGTGGTGGTCTTCCCGGCGCCGTTCGGCCCCAGCAAGCCGAAGAACTCTCCGTCGCCGACCTCGAGGTCGAGCCGGTCGAGCGCGCGGAGCGCGCCGAAGTCCTTGCCGAGGCCGCGGGCGAGGATCGCGGCGGCGGTCATCCTTTCGCGGCGAGCGCGCGCGAGGCCGGGGCGGCGCGATAGGTCCACTCCGGAGCCTCCGCCGCGCGCTCCACCTGCGCGACCGCGGCGTCGATCAAGGGGCGGTGGGGCGAGAGCGAGCACACCGGATCGGTGAAGCCCGCGTCGCCCGCCACCAGGAACGCCTGGCACCGGCAGCCCCCGAAGTCCTGCGTCTTGCGCGGACAGGACCGGCAGGGCTCGGGCATCCAGGCGTCGCCTCGGAAGCGGGTGAACGCATCCGAATGCTCCCAGATCCATTGGAGCGGGTGATCGCGCACACTCTCGAACGTGAGCGTTGTGATCCGGCCCGCCGCATGGCAGGGCCAGACTTCCCCGGCGGGCGTGACGGTCATGTACGCCCTGGCCCAGCCGCCCATGCAGGGCTTGGGATACTGCTCGTGATAGTCGGGAAGCACCCACACGATCTCGAGCCGCGTCCCGAGGCGCGCGCGCTCGCGCTGCACCACGCGCCATGCATCGTCGAGCTGAGCCTTGGTGGGCATGAGGGCATCACGATTGTGCAGCGCCCAACCGTAGAACTGCGTGTTGGCGAGCTCGATGCGCTCGGCGCCGAGCGACTCGGCGAGCCGGATGAGCGCCGCCACCTGGTGGAGGTTCCGTCGGTGCAGCACCACGTTGACCGTGAGCGGGAAGCCTAGCTCTCGGGTGTAGTGGTAGGCGGCGATCTTGTCCCGATACGCGGCGGTTCCGGCGACTGCATCCGAGAGCTCCGCGTCCGCCCCCTGAATGCTGATCTGCACGTGGTCGAGGCCCGCGGCCTTCAACGCCGCCAGGCGCTCCTTGGTCAGCCGGTAGGCGGATGTGATGAGGGACGTATAGAGTCCGAGCCCGTGCGCGTGGCGGACTAAGTCCTCCAGATCTGCGCGCAGGGTCGGCTCGCCACCCGACAGCCCCAGCTGCAGCACACCCAGCGCCTTCGCTTCGCGGAACACCCGGCACCACTCGTCCGTCGAGAGCTCACGCTTGAAGCGCGAGCCCGCGAAGTCGAGCGGATTCGAGCAGTAGGGACACTGCAGCGGACACTTATAGGTGAGCTCAGCGAGGAGCCACAGCGGTTTAGGATCCATACGTCACCAACCCCTTCGCGGCGAGCCCATCGAGAAACGCCGTGACGTCACCCTCCACCGCCGCGGCGCCGTACCGCTGCGCCAACGCCGCCACGACGTCGGCGACCGAGCGGAAGCCGTCGCACAACGCGAGGATCTCCGCCCCCGTGGGATTCAGCGCCACGAGCCCCTCGGGGTAGAGCAGCACGTCCCGCCCCCGCACGTCGTCGTGCTGCAGGCGCGCCTTGGGGTGGAGGCGGGGCACCGCCGGGCCCAGGGCCATCACGCCACCGTCCCCGGGAGGTGGCCGCGTTCCACCGAATCGAGCAAGCACCACAGCACATCACACTTGAACTGGAGCGCCGCGACGGCACGATCCTGTTGTTCCGGCGTCCGCAACCGCTCGGTGACGAGCGCGAGGGCGTACTCCGCATCGCGCGGCGCCTGGGTGAGCCGGTTCTTGAAATACTGCAGCCCCGCGGGATCCACCCATTTGTAGTGGCTCAGCATGGCGGACAGCCGCTCTTTCACTATGAGGGGCGCGAACATCTCGGTGAGCGAGGCGGCCACCGCCTCGAGCCAGGGCCGGAACCGGCAGAAGTTCACATACGCATCCACGGCGAAGCGCACGCCGGGCAGCAGAAGCCGCTGGCCCACCAGATCCTCGCGTTTCACGCCCATCGCTTCGCCCAACCGCAGCCACGCCTCGATGCCGCCCTCCTCCCCCGGCCGGCCGTCGTGGTCGATAATCCGCTGGATCCACTGCTGGCGCACCTCGCGCTCGGGGCAGCTCGAGAGGATCAAGGCGTCCTTGATGGGAATGCTGATCTGATAATAGAAGCGGTTCGCCACCCACAGTCGCAGCTCGTCGCGCGACAGCTCACCCCGGTGCATCCGCTGGTTGAAGGGGTGGAGGTGGTGGTAGCGGCGCTCGAGCACGCCGCGCAGCCGGACGACCAGCGCGTCGGTCGCTGACGGGCTCACCTGCGTGCTCACAGCTCGAACTCCATCGCGTCCTCTCCCACCACAATGCCGGCGGCCTCGACCTGCGCCCGCTCCGCGGAGCTGCGACACAAGATCGGATTCGTGTTGTTGATGTGGACCAAGGCCACCCGCTTCGCGTCGAGCCGCGGCAGCAGCGCCAGGCTGCCACCCGCCCCACCGACCGGAAGGTGCCCCATCTCCCGCGCCGTCGGCCCGTCGACGCCCGCGGCCGTGAGCTCGTCGTCCGACCAGAACGTGCCGTCGAACAGCAGGAGATCGGCGCCCCCGGCCACCCGGCGCACGGCGTCGTCCACGGCCCCCGCCGTCGGCACGTAGGCGAGCGTGCCGCCGGTACGCTGGTCCGTGAGCCGCAGGCCGACGTCGAACGTCTGACTCGGCGCCATGCGTGCATAGCGCGGCGGACGCCGGGCCACGGCAGTCGCGGAGCAGCTGATGCCGAGCGCGGCGCCGACGCCATCGGTGAGAGCAACGGGCCGCCCTTCTTCAAGCGTCCGCGGCTCGACGCCGACGTAAGAGGACAGGACGCGATAGAGGGGCCACTCGTTGCCGAGCAGCGCGGTCACGCCTCCGGGGGCGTACACGGGAAGCCCCGCGGTACTCTCACGCAGCAGCAGGAGCCCGAGCGTGTGGTCGATCTCACCGTCGGTCAGCACAACAGAGGCGATGGGCGAACCGCGCAGGCTGCGGGGCCATAGCTCGCGGTGGGCGGCGAGCTGCATACGGAGGTCGGGCGAGGCGTTGAGAAGAACCCATCTCTCCCCGTCCGCGCTCACCGCCACGGA
>Ga0137415_10004250_pt1 | contig 14176 bp, 11 predicted proteins | sample CZODoug3_1_1_16f_FD_183082 | JGI IMG/M metagenome (GOLD analysis project Ga0137415, IMG submission 183082) | Vadose zone soil fungal communities from Angelo Coast Range Reserve, California, USA - CZODoug3_1_1_16fungal (Hybrid Assembly) | ecosystem: Environmental > Terrestrial > Soil > Vadose... | reverse complement strand
GCCGCCTTGTAGTCGGGCGCGCGGCCCATCCAGCCATAGGTGAGCTTCGCCCACTCCGCGATGGCGTTGCGCCCGGCGATCATCTCCTCGAGCGTCTTCGGCGCCTTGAAGAACGCGTGCGTCACGCCGCCGTTGCCGGTCTCGGTCGGCAGCAGGATCTTGTCCTTGCGCTTGGGATCGTGGAGCGCGTCGTACAGCCGCGCCACCATCCGGGCGGTGTTGCGGAACGCCTGGTGCTTGGTCACGTCCTTGACGCGCTCGCCGTAGATGTAGACCTCGCGGCCGTCGGACAGCGACGCGAGGTAGTCGGCGCCGGTCTGCGGCGCGGCAACCTTCACCTTGCCGGTGGTCTCGGGCCTGGCCGCGAACGCCTCGCGGTCATCTTTGCAATTCCCCGCTCGCATTGATGCATGACGACGCGGACTATCGTCCGGTGCAGCGCCCGGCCTTGCCTACCCCAAATGGCGGGTGTTCAATGCCTCTCACGTCGCCCGTACCTCGGGCGGGGCGACGACCTCGCGGTCTTCAGGCGGCCAAGCGTTGATCGCGGGAGAGCCGGTCACGATCCGGCCAGGCTCCGACAACCGACGCCGAGCGAGGTATCAGCGAGGCCGTCATGACGATGAAATCCAACCGCCGAACATGGCTCACTGGATTTGCCGCTCTTGCGAGTGGCCTCGGCCTGAGATCAGGATCAGCGGAGGCTCAGTCCGCGACGACGGCGCCCGACCTCATCCTCCACAACGGAAAGATCACGACGCTCGACCGGCAGAACCCGGAGGCGCAGGCGGTCGCGATCCGCGACGGCCGATTTGTTGCGGCGGGGACGGATAGGGAGCTGATGGCGCAAGCCGGGCCCGCAACGAAGCAAGTCGATCTCAGGGGCCGCCGGGTGATTCCGGGGCTGATCGACAGCCACATGCACATCATTCGCGGCGGTCTGAACTACAATATGGAGCTGCGCTGGGACGGCGTGCGCTCGCTCGCCGACGCAATGCGGATGCTCAAGCAGCAGGTCGACCGGACCCCGGCGCCCCAGTGGGTGCGGGTCGTCGGCGGGTTCACCGAGCATCAGTTCGCCGAGAAGCGTTTGCCGACGATCGCGGAACTCAACGCGGTCGCGCCCGACACGCCGGTGTTCATCCTCCATCTCTATGATCGCGCGATCCTCAACGGCGCAGCCGTGCGCGCCGTCGGCTACACCAAGGACACCAAGGATTTTCCCGGCGGCGAGATCGTGCGCGACGCGCAGGGCGAGCCGACCGGCCTGCTGATCGCGAAACCCAATGCCACGATCCTGTATGCCACGCTGGCGAGGGGACCGAAGCTGCCGGAGGACTACCAGAAGAACTCCACCCGTCACTTCATGCGTGAGGTCAATCGGCTGGGCGTCACGAGCGTGATCGACGCCGGCGGCGGCTTCCAGAACTATCCCGAGGACTACAAGATCGTCGAGGAGCTTCACCGCGACGGCCAGCTCACGGTTCGCATCGCCTACAATCTGTTTACCCAGAAGCCCAAGGAGGAGCTCAAGGATTTCGAGAGCTGGGCCACGCAGGTCAAGCCCGGGCAGGGCGACGATACCTATCGCAACAACGGCGCCGGCGAGATGCTGGTCTACAGCGCAGCCGATTTCGAGGATTTTCAGGTCGAGCGACCCGAGATGCCGTCGTCGATGGAAGGCGATCTCGAGCCGGTCATTCGTCTACTGGCGAAAAACAATTGGCCGTGGCGGCTGCATGCCACCTACAACGAGACGATCACGCGCGCGCTGAACGTCTACGAGAAGGTCCATCGCGATATTCCGATCGACAAGCTGAACTGGATCTTCGATCACGCCGAGACCATCGACGACCGCAATATCGAGCGGATCGCCAAGCTCGGCGGCGGCATCGCGGTTCAGCACCGCATGGCGTATCAGGGCGAATATTTCGTGGCGCGCTACGGCCAGAAGGCGGCCGAGCGCACCCCACCGATCCGTCGCATGATGGACTTGGGTGTGCGGGTAGGCGCCGGCACCGATGCGACGCGCGTCGCCTCGTACAATCCCTGGGTCTCCCTGTCGTGGCTGGTCACCGGCAAGACGCTCGGCGGATTGTCGCTCTATCCGGCCGCCAACATGCTCGACCGCGACGCCGCGTTGCGGCTGTGGACCGAGGCGAATAGCTGGTTCTCCACCGAAACGGCCAAGAAGGGCCAGATCAAGCCGGGGCAGCTCGCCGACCTCGTCGTTCTGTCCGACGATTATTTCTCGGTGGCCGCCGACGCATTCCAAAAGATCACGTCCGTGCTCACGCTGCTCGGCGGCAAGCCCGTGCACAGCGACGCGGAGTTCAAGGACCTGGCTCCGCCGCTGCCACCGCCCATGCCGGACTGGTCGCCGGTGCGCAGCTTCGGCGGTTACCAGAAGCGCACCGACACCGGAGCGCGGACGAAGCACGCGTTTGCGGCGGGCTGCGGATGCGCGGGCGCGTGCGGCGTTCACGGCCATGCGCACGCAAACGCCTGGGCGGCCAATATCCCGGTATCGGACGACAGGGCCTTCTGGGGCGCGCTCGGGTGCTCGTGCTGGGCGTTTTGAGACGACGCGACTGCGGTCGGTGCGACCGATCATTCTTGAGATCATTCGACGTCATCGAGGGGGAACGCCATGGCCATCGACGGCATCAAGGAAACATCGAGCGTGATGCGCATCATAACCGCGGTTGTGACGCACCCCGCAGTCCGTTTCATTGCCTTGCTGGGACTTTGCGCCGCCTATCTGCAGGGCGGCGGCCAAAAGCTGCTGGACTTCGGCGGTGCCGTCGCCGAGGCGCGGCACTTCGGTTTGGAGCCCGCGGCAGCGTTCGCGACTGCGACGATCATCACGGAGCTGGCCGCGTCGGTATTGATCCTCACCGGATTCTATCGGTGGTTCGGAGCCTTGTTGCTTGCCGGGTTCACGCTCGTGGCCACCTTCGTTGCAAACCGTTTCTGGGAGCTACCCATGCCGGATCGATTCATGGTCGAGAATGCGTTTTTCGAGCACCTTGGCCTCATCGGCGGATTCCTCCTGGTTGCCTGGCATGATCTCGTGCGGGGGGTGTCACCAAAATCCTGATCGAATATCAATCGGCCGGGCGCGGCGAGCGCGCTCGGCAACGGGCCACGAGCCCGGCGCGGTGACCGGCCGAGTTGAACATCACTCCGGCGCCTTGACGCCGAGCGCCTCCGCGGCCGCGACCAGCCGCTTCCACGTGCCGGCCGGCACTGGAATGCCGGAGGCCTCGCGCTCCGCCAGAATGGCGTCGCCGCGTTCGCCCGGCAGCAGGATGCGCTCGACGCCTTCGGCGCGCGGCAGGCCCGTGATGGCGTCGCCCAGGCGGTCGACCTCGCTCGTGAAGGCGTCGAGATCTCCGATCGCCTGCAGGTCGACCGCGATCGCGATGGCGTTGAGGAAGGGATTGTCGGCGAGGCCGCCCGACAGTGCGAGCGAGATCAGCGGACTGCCGACCGCGAGGCTCGCCAGGCACTCGATCATCAGCGAGAGCCCCGAACCTTTCGGTCCGCCCAGCGGCAGCAGGGTCGCGATCTTCTTCGGATCGGTGGTGTCGCGGCCCTCCGCGTCGAGGCCCCAGCCGGGCGGCACCGGATCGCCCTTGTCCCTGGCGGCCAGCACCTTGCCGTTGGCGACCGTCGAGGTCGACATGTCGAGCAGCAAGGGCCGGCGTTTCTTGCCCGGAACCGCGATCGCGATCGGGTTGGTCGACACGCCGGCGACGCGCGCCCCGTGATAGGCCATCAGCGGCCCCGACGCTGTCATCACGATGCCGGCCATCCCATGGCGCGCCGCCTGCAGCGCGAAATACCCGATGGCGCCCGCATGGGTCACGTTGCGCGCCGCGCACCAGCCGATATGCACCGCCTTGGCGCAGCCGATCGCCTCGTCCATCGCCCGCGTCATGCCGATGACGCCCGGCGCCCGATCGGCGTCCAGCACCGCGATCGCGCCGGCGCGGCGCTCGACCTTCATGGCGGGGCGGGGGTTGATCGACTTCCTCTTCAGGAGATCGACATAGCGCGGGATGCGGATCACCCCGTGCGAGTCGACGCCGCGCAGATTCGCCCACACCACGCCCTGCGCCCAGGTTGCCGCCATCGCGGGCGCGACGCCGGCCGCCGTGAAGATCGCGGCGGCGAAACCGGTGAGGTCGGATTTGGTCAGGCGGATGTGGTCGCTCATGCGCGTGGGACTATCAGAGCGCCGCGGATCGGTCGAGCCGGCCCGGGCAATGTCGGGCGTCGGCCGGCGCGCCGGCGGCGGATGGTTCCTGCGCCTATTGCGGGGTGATTCCGGCGACCCGCACCACGTCGACCACGCGCGCCACTTCGTCTTTCAGGGCCCGTCCGTACTCCTCCGGCCCGACCCCGACGGGCTCGATCCCGGCGACCGCGAACTGCCGGATCATGTCGGGCTCCTTCACGACGGCGACCGCCTCGGCGGCGATCTGCCGGATGATCGCCGGCGGGGTGCCGCTGCGCGCCATCAACCCGATGATCGGCGCAAAGTCGAAACCCGGCACGTAATCGGCGACCGGCGGGATGTCGGGCGCCTGCGACGAGCGTTGGGCGGCGTTGTTGGCGAGCAGGATGACGCGCCTGGTCTCGATCGCGCCGCTGAGCGAGGGATAGGCCGAAAACGCGACGTCGACATGGCCGCCGAGCAGCGCCGGCACCGACTCGCCCGTCCCCTTGAAGGGCACGTGGGTCATCTGCAGCTTGAGGGCGGCCTTGATCGCTTCCATCGAAAGGTGATGCGTGCTGCCGACGCCCGACGATCCATAATTGAGCTTGCCCGGATTGGCCTTCGCGTAGGCGATGAATTCCGGCATCGTCCGCACCGGGACCTGCGGATGCGCGGCGAGAAACAGCGGCGCCCGCGCCAGCAGCGCGACCGGCACCAGATCCTCCGGGTTATAGGGCAGCTTGCTGTAGATCACCGGATTGATCGACACGACCGAGCCGTCCGTCACCATGAAGGTGTAGCCGTCGGCCGGCGCCGTCGTGAGCGTGGCGGCCGCGACGCCGCCGTTCGCGCCCGGCCGGTTCTCGACCACGACCGACTGGCCCAGCTGTTCCTGCAGGCGCCGCGCGACGATGCGCGCCACGGTGTCGGGCAGCCCGCCGGCGGCCGCCTGCACCAGGAACTTGATGCTCTGGTTCGGATAGGCCGCCTGGGCTTGCGCCGCCGATGCCGTCAGCACGCCGATCAGAAACGCGAAGCTCGCGATGATCTCCTTGAGCGGCCGCCTGGCCATCGGTGGCTCCTCCCGGACGCGTTCCCTTGAACGGGTTTGCGATGACCGCGCTCAGCGCGGCGGAATCTGGATCAGCTCGGCAAGCTGCTCCTTGCTGAGCGCTGCGGTCGTGTATTTCAGCTCGACGGCGTCGTGCACGATGATGTCGAGCCCCGTGATCTTGTCGGGATTGACCGCTTCCTTGGGGAAGAAGTCGTCGCGCGTGCGCTTGGCCTTCGCTTCGGTGATTCCCAGCCAGTCCGCATAGGCCTTGAGCGCGGTCGGATCGGCATAGGTCCAGTCGATCGCCTCGCGATAGGCCTTCATGAACCGCTCGATGACCGGCTTGCGCGCCTGCAGGGTCTGCGCGGTCACCACCATCAGGCGGACGGTCTGGCCCTTGAACACGGCGGCATCGTTGCCGTTGCCGAGCACGCGGATCTGCCCCTGGTCGATCTGGTCGAGCCCGAATGGCGGCGCCGACCAGCCGACGTCGACCTGGCCGGACATCACCTGCGTGAGCGTCGAGGACGGGCTTCCGGTCGCCACCGTCTTGGCCTTGAGGCCGAACTGCTTGACGAAGGCGTTGACGATGCCATGCGTCGAGGAGCCGTTGGTCGAATACGCGATGGTGTGGGTCTCGGCGATGTCGGTGAACTTGCGGATGGGCGAGTCCGCCCGGACGTACCAGTAGAGGTCGCCGGCACCCGTCGCCTCGGCGCCGATGATGCGCACCGGCGCGCCTTTGGCGAAGGCGCTGAGCGTGCCCATGATGCCGACCGCGACGCCGATGTCGACGCCGCCCGAAAGGACCGCCTGCTGGGTCTCGCCGCTGCCCTGGGTGTAGACGATCTCGAGCGCGAGCCCGTGCTTCTTGAAGATGCCGGCGCGCTGGCCGATCTCGGCGAATGAGGTGTCCCAATTGCCGCGCTGGCCGATCGCAAGCTTGAGCTGGTCCTCGGCCCGCGCCGCCGGCACGGCCATCGTCACGCACAGCACGGCCGCAAGGGCGCCGAGCCTGGTCAGCGATTTCATTCATTCCTCCCACAAATTCGGCGTCGTCCGTTCTTACGGCGGACTTGCTTACGGCAGCCTTGGCACACTCAGGCGACGCGCTCCTGATCGTCCCGCAGCGCGAGCTCCTCGGGGGCGACGCCGAGCGTGCGCCAGTCGGTCGTCTTCGGCACGATCCCTTCGAACGAGCTGATCTTGGCATGGGGAATATGCGGCGTGGTGCGTCCGATCGCCACGCCGGTGTCGCGCATGCGGCGCGCCGCGTCGATCATGAGGCGGCGGAATTCCACGACCGCGATGTCGCTCGCGCCCAGCCGCTCCTTGGTGCGGTCGACAATGCCGTTGCGCCCCATGGTTTCCCACATCGCAATGTCCTGGTTGGGGATGCCCGCGATGCCGGTGAAGTTGCCGAGCTTCATCGCCTGGCGATCCTGGAGGTAGGTGTTCTCGCGCGTGCGCTTGTTGCGGTAGTTCTCGTCGACGTCGATCCCGACCTGGGCGACGTTGAACTTGCGCCAGGATTCCTGGTCGATGCCCGCCTTGTCGGGTCCGTTCCAGGCGATGAAGTAGAAGTCCGTGTTGCGGTCGTCGATCGGCGCCAGCACCGTGGTGACGTTATGCAGGTTGTTGGGCGGGATCAGCGACATGAAAGGCGCCACGAACACCGTGGTGCGCACATAATCATGCGTATTGGCGTTCTGGATCGGGCGCCGGATCGCCGCATAGCGGAAGCCGAAGCTGGTGTGCTGCACCTGGAAGCGCGGCGCCCGGTCGGTCGAGGGCCGCAGCCAGGTCTGCTCGGTCGCCTTGGCGCCGTCGACGCGCGCCGGCACCATGTCGGAGGAGTGCAGGCTCGAGCTGTGGGCGGAATCGATCTGTCCCTCGGTGATCTGCGCCCAGTTCGCCTTCACCTTGATCTTGAGGATGCTCACCCGCGCGTCCGGCGTCGGCGCGAAGGGCGGCGGCTCGAATTCCGGCATGGTCTCGGCCGGCCCCATGTAGGTCCACACGAAGCCGCCGGCCTCGCGCGCCGGATAGGCCTTGTGCTTGACCTTGGACGTGAAGCCGCTTTCGGCCGGCTCCGACGTCATCTCGACCACGTTCCCTTCGACGTCGAATTTCCAGCCGTGATAGAGGCAGCGCAGCCCGCATTCCTCGTTGCGGCCGACCACCAGCGAGGCGCGCCGGTGCGGGCAATACTCGTCGAGCACGCCGAGGCGGCCGTCGGTGTCGCGAAACACGACCAGGTCCTCGCCCAGCAGCCGGACCGCGACCGGCGTTCCGTCGGGCTCGGCCACCTCCTCCGACATGCAGGCGGGAATCCAGTGCCGGCGCATGAGCTGGCCCATGGGGGCGTCGCCTTCCACGCGGCACAGGAGGTCGTTTTCTTCGGACGTGATCATGGCGGCCCTCCGGCAGGGGCGCGGGATCCTATGGGACCGCGCGCAAGAAAGCTTAGCGATCTAAGATTACCGAAAAGGCCGGCCGCTGTCGAGAATTTCGCGAGGGTTTTGTGCATTGCGGAATCGATCGACCCGCTTGAACCGCGATCATTAGCCCTCTAAGTATTGCGGCCGGCGACCCGACGCAAAGGCGAGCGATGTCCTCCGGCACTCCCGGCACCCCCGACCCGGCCATGAAGCCGCTGCGCGTTGCCCGCGCGGAGGCGATCGCCGAGGATATCCATCTGTTCGAGCTGCGCGACCCCTCGGGCGCGGATCTGGCGGAATTCTCGGCCGGATCGCATGTCTCTGTCAGGGTCCCGAACGGGCTCGTCCGCAAATATTCGCTCTGCAACGACCCGGCCGAGCGGGACCGCTACCTCATCGCGGTCAAGCGCGAACCGGATGGCGGCCGCGGCGGCTCCGAAAGCATGATCCGGGACGTCCGTGCCGGCAGCGAGCTCGCGGTCTCGGCGCCGGCCAACAATTTTGCGCTGGTCAAGAGCGCCGCCGGCTATCTGTTCGTCGCGGGCGGCATCGGCATCACGCCCATCATGGCGATGATCCGCCAGCTCAAGGCGGCCGGCGGCCGCTTCAAGCTCTGCTATTGCACGCGCTCGCCGGCAGTGACGGCCTTCCGCGACGAGCTCTCGGGGCCGGAGTTCCGCGGCCAGGTGACGATTCATCACGACCAGGGCGATCCCGCGCGTTCGCTCGACCTCTGGCCGATCGTGGAGAAACCCAAGGGGCAGCAGCTCTATTGCTGCGGGCCGCGCGGCCTGATGCAGGCGGTGCGCGACATGACCGGCCATTGGTCGCCCTCCGCGGTGCATTTCGAGGCCTTCACCGAGGCGGCGGAGCGCAAGCCCGACGACAAGCCCTTCAGGGTGCGCCTGGCGCGCACCGGCGGGACGGTCGAGGTGCCGGCCGGAACCACCATCCTGGAGGCCTTGCGCGCCAAGGGATTGGAAGTGCCGAGCTCGTGCGAAAGCGGCACCTGCGGCACCTGCCGCACCCGGCTCGTCGCCGGGGAGGCGGATCACCGCGACCTGGTGCTGTCCGACCACGAGCACGCCACCAACATCATGGTGTGCGTCTCGCGCGCGCGCTCCGACGAACTCGTGATCGACCGGTAGGGGCCATGACCGACCGCAAGCTCCGTCTCGGCATCGCGGGCCTCGGCCGCGCCTTCAGCCTGATGATCCCGACCTTCGTGGCCCATCCGCTGGTCGAGGTCGCGGCCGGGGCCGATCCGCGACCGGAGGCGCGCACGCGATTCGCCGCCGAATTCCACGGCGATGCCTATGCGACGGTCGAGGAGCTGTGCCACGACCGCAACGTCGAGGCGATCTATATCGCGACGCCGCACCAGTTCCATGCCGAGCAGGTCGCGCTCGCGGCCGCCGCCGGCAAGCATGTCCTGGTCGAGAAGCCGATGGCGCTCTCGCTCACGGAATGCCGCCAGATGATCGCGGCGACGCGCGCGGCCGGCGTGACGCTGGTGGTCGGGCACAGCCACAGTTTCGACGCCCCGGTCGCCCGCACCCGCGCGCTCGTCGCCGGCGGCGATTTCGGCAATCTCCGCATGATCACGGCGCTCAACTTCACCGATTTCCTCTACCGCCCGCGCCGCCCCGAGGAGCTCGACACCAGCCGCGGCGGCGGCGTGCTGTTCAACCAGGCCCCGCACCAGGTCGACGTGGTGCGGCTGATTGGCGGCGGCAAGGTGCGCAGCGTGCGCGCCATGGCCGGCAGTCCCGATGCCGGGCGGCCCACCGAAGGCACTTACGCGGCGCTGCTTGCTTTCGAGAACGGCGTGGGCGCGTCGCTGACCTATAGCGGGCACGCGCATTTCGATTCCGACGAGCTCACCGGCTGGATCGGCGAAAGCGGCGCCCAAAAGGAACCGGCGCGCTATGGCGCGGCGCGCCGTTCGCTGTCCGCCATCACGGGCGCCGAGCATGAGCTGGCCATCAAGATCGCGCGAAACTACGGCGGGCAGGGCTATGCGCCGCCGGCGGCGGCGCGCTTCCACCAGCATTTCGGCTTCCTGATCGCCGCGTGCGAGCGCGCCGACCTGCGGCCGCTGCCGAACGGCGTGATGATCTACGGCGATACCGAGCAGCGGCTCGATCCGCTGCCGCAGCCGCAGGTTCCCCGCGCCGAGGTGATCGACGAGCTGCATGCGGCGGTCGTCCACGGGGTTCCTCCGCTGCACAGCGGCGAATGGAGCCTTGCCACCATGGAGGTCTGTCTCGCCATGCTGCGCTCGGCGCGCGAGCAGCGCGAGATCATGCTCGAGCATCAGGTCGCGGTGAGGGCGTAGGGCATGGCGATCAAACGACCGAAGCGCTCCGCCCCCGACGCCGGCACCGAGGCGATCCTGCGCCATTGGCGCGAAGCGGTGCCAAACGACCGGCTGGCCCATCTCGTCAAGGACGCGACCCGCGGCCTGTTGCGCGCCATGCAGATGCGCCTGAGCAAGCACGGCGTGTCCTTCGGCCATTGGGCCTTCCTGCGGATCCTGTGGGAAACAGACGGGCTCACCCAGCGCGCCTTGAGCGTCGAGGCCGGCCTGATGGAGCCGACCACCTCCTCGGCGCTCGCCGCCATGGAGGCGCTCGGCTATATCCGGCGCGAGCGCCGGCCGGACAACCGCAAGAATATCCATGTCTTCCTGACCGCCCGCGGCAAGGCGCTGCGGCCCAAGCTGGTGCCGCTGGCCGAACAGGTGAACGATGTCGCGGTGCGCGGCGTGAGCGCCGCCGAGGTGGCGGTCACCCGCCGGACGCTGCTGGTGATGATCGAGAATCTGGCGCGCGACGAGTTGCAGGGGGGCAAGAAGCGGCGGCGCATGCCGTCCACCCGCGAGCTCGCCCGCCGTGTCGCCGCCGCGAGCGCGCTCACCCGTGCGCAAACGCGCCACAAGGCCCCCCAGCGAGGACTCTGACGCCGATGCACGACACCGACCTGTTCCACGAGCATCTCGCGCTCACCGACGAGGAGCGCGCCGAGATCGCCCAGTATATCTGGGACCAGGAGCATGTCGATCTCACCACCATCGGCATCGACATCGGCAGCTCGACCTCGCATCTTCTGTTCGCCAAGGTGCTGCTGGAGCGCCAGACGCAAGGGTTGTCGAGCCGCTTCACGGTGGTGCATCGCCAGGTGCTGTGGCGCTCGCCCATCATGCTGACGCCCTTTTTGCCCGACGGCACCATCGACGCCGCCGCGCTCGGGGCTTTCATCCAGAAGGCCTATGGGGAGGCCGGCTTTGCGCGCCAGGATATCGACAGCGGCGCCGTGATCCTGACCGGCGAGGCGATCAAGAAGAAGAACGCGCAGGCGATCGACGAGCTGTTCGCCGCCGAGGCCGGCAAGTTCGTCTGCGCCACGGCCGGCCACAAGCTCGAATGCACGCTCGCCGCCCATGGGGCGGGCGCGGTGCGGCTCGCCAAGGAGCGCGACGACTGCGTGCTCCATGTCGACATCGGCGGCGGCACCACCAAGCTCGCGCTGATCGACCGCGGCGTCATCCTCGGCGTGGCCGCCTTCGCGGTCGGCGGCCGCCTGCTGGCGACCGATGAGCGCGGCGCCTGGACCCGGGTCGACGATTCGGCGCGCCTGGTCGCCCGGGAGCTCGGCCTCGCGACCGATCCGGCGACGCTTGCCGACGTCGCGGTGCGGCGGAAGATCGCCCAACGCCTGGCGGCGATCGTGGCCGACTACATCCTCGACGCGCCGCGCGATGCGCTCGGCCGGGCCCTGCTGCTGACCGAGGACCTCGCCCGGCCGGTGACGCCGGTCGCGATCACCTTCTCGGGCGGCGTGTCGGAATATGTCTTCGGCTACGAGGAGCGCGAATACGGCGATATCGCCAAGCTGTTGGCCGCGGCGCTGGGCGAGGAGCTCAAGCGGCGCGGCAGCCCCGTCGTGATCGACCCGGGCCAGCGCATCCGCGCCACCGTGATCGGGGCCTCCCAGTTCACCGTCCAGGTGAGCGGCAAGACCATCTATCTGCCCGACCCCGGCGTGCTGCCGGTGCACAATGTGCCGGTGGTGCAGGCCGGTCTCGATCTCGCGGGCGCGTTCGACCCGGCCGCGCTCACCGCGGCGATCGGTGCGAGCCTGCGCCGCATGGATCTTGCTCCCGACTCCCGCATGGCGATCGCTTTCGCTTGGCATGGCGATCCCGACTATGCCCGCATCGCGGCGGCCGGGCGGGCGATCGTGGCGGCGGTCGCGCCGGGGGGCCGGCGCAGCCAGCCGCTTCTGCTCATGATCGACGGCGACGTCGGCAAGACTTTCGGGCAATTCCTGCGCAACGAGCTCGGGCTCATGGGCGACCTGGTGTCGATCGACGGCGTGCAGCTCGCCGAGCTCGACTTCGTCGACGTCGGCGAATTGATCTCGCCCCCCGGGGTGGTACCCGTGGTGATCAAATCTCTGCTATTCTCGTGACCAATCGCTCATCGGAGGAGACCGGCACATGAACCAGCAAGCCAAAATCGACACCGCCAAGCCGCGCTACGGCGTCGACGCTTACCTGGACTGGGTCGAGAAAGAGGGCCTGCCGGTCACCGAGGATTTCGGCATCGATCTTTATTCGGTGCAGACCGCCCCCTGGGCGCGCTACGGCGTCAAGGGCGCCGCCGTGCACCTCAAGGGCCGCGGCGATTTCGCCAACATGTTCGTGCTCGACATCCCGCCCGGCGGCGCGACCTCGCCGCAGCGCCATCTTTACGAGGACGTCTATTATGTGCTGGAAGGCAGCGGCAGCACCCAGATCGAGTTCGCCGACGGCAAGAAGCGCAGCTTCGAATGGGGGCCGCGCAGCCTGTTCGCCATTCCGCTCAACGCCAAGCACCGGCACTTCAACGCCAGCGGCCGCGAGCGCGCGCTGCTCGCCACCACCACCGATCTGCCGCTGGTGATGAACACCTTCCACAACGAGAAATTCATTTTCGACACCGACTTCGAGTTCGGCGACCGCACCGGCAAGAACGAGTATTTCGCCGGCGAGGGCGATCTGATCACGGTGCGTCCCGGCAACCACATGTGGGAGACGAACTTCGTGCCGGATCTCGCCGCCATCGAGCTCAAGTCCTGGGGCGACCGCGGCGCCGGCGGCTCCAACATCATGTTCGTGCTCGCCGACGGCACCATGCATGCCCATATCTCCGAGATGCCGGTCGGCACCTACAAGAAAGGCCACCGTCACGGCCCCGGCTTCCACGTGATGTGCGTGACCGGCCACGGCTACTCGCTCGCCTGGTTCGATGGCGAGAAGGATTTCACGCGCATCGACTGGAAGCACGGCACCGTGTTTCCGCCCTGCGACCAGCAGTTCCACCAGCACTTCAACGCCAGCCAGCAGCCGGCGCGCTATCTGGCGACCGGCGTCGGCGGCCTGCGCTATCCGCTCACCTTGTCGCAGCGGCGCTCGCTCTTGGGCGTGAAGCCGGGCGAGAAGGGCGCGGTGTCGGTCGACATCAAGGAAGGCGGCGACCAGATCGAATACACCGACCAGGATGCGCGCATCCACAAGATCTGGCTCAAGGAAATGGCCAAGAACGGCGTCGAGCCGAAAATGGAGAAGTATTTCCCGCAGGCCGAGCGCGCGCCCGTCATGGCGAAGTAGTTTTTGTAACGAGTCGAATGAAACAGCGTCATGCCCCGCGCAAGCGGGGCATCCAGTACTCACCAACTTTCGCCGATGAATACTGGATCGTCCGCTTGCGCGGACGATGACGCAGATGCTGCGTCGCCCTTCTACGGCGCCTTGTAGATCACCGCCTGCTTGGCCCGCTCCACGATGTCGGGCGGCGTGGCGTAGATCTTCTCCGCGATCTTCTGCAGATCCTCGCCCGAGATCGGATCGAGATCGAGGCCGAGCTTCTCGCCTTCGGCGCGCAGCTCGGGGTCGCGCAGCGCATCCATGAAGGCCTTGCGTAGCGCCGCGACGCGGTCGGCCGGCACGCCCGGCGGCAGGATGTAGGGGCGGCCGAAAATTTCCGAGCTGTAGATCAGCTCCATGATGGTCCGGTCCTGCGGGCTCTTGGCGAAATCGACCGCGAGCGGGACGCCCTTGCGGTTCACCTCCGGATGACCCTTGTCGTGCTCCTGGACCAGCACCCGGATGAAGCCTTTCTCGAGCCAGTCGGGGTGCTGGACCGACAGGCTCGACCAGGAGAAGCCGCACAGGCCCTGCACCTCGCCCTTCTCGATCGCGAGCGTGATCTCGCGCGTGCCCGGATAGCCGCTCACGATGCGGAATTTGGCGCCGACCGCGTTGTTGAGCAGCGCCGGAAAGTCGCGCGTGGAGGTGCCGGGCTGGCTCGCCCCGATGATGACCTCGCGCGAGAGCGCCTCCTGGAAACTCTTCACCGGCGCGTCGGCGCGCACCACGCAGACGTAATAGTCGACGGTGGCGCTGCCGAGATA
>Ga0137415_10004249_pt1 | contig 14179 bp, 12 predicted proteins | sample CZODoug3_1_1_16f_FD_183082 | JGI IMG/M metagenome (GOLD analysis project Ga0137415, IMG submission 183082) | Vadose zone soil fungal communities from Angelo Coast Range Reserve, California, USA - CZODoug3_1_1_16fungal (Hybrid Assembly) | ecosystem: Environmental > Terrestrial > Soil > Vadose... | reverse complement strand
CTCCTGGCGCTGGCAGGACTTATCTGCGCACGCCTGCTGCGCAGGCGCCGGTCAACGCCGAGCTAGGAACGACGCGCGGTAAACGTCAGGCGTGCAGCGCGGCGAGCGCCGCGAGCCGCGTGCGAGCATTGACGGCCACATGGTTGTGCGCTCTGGCGCTGCTGCGTGCCGGCGCAACCTGCGCAGCCGCCGTCACCACCACTGACACGCGCTTCGCGAACTACGCGTTTGCGAGCGAGCTCGGCTCGGGCATCTACGAGATCTCCGGCCGCACGGTCCAGGTCTATCAGCTGCAGCCGCGCTACCCACTGCGCCCCGCCTCACCCCATGGCTCGCGGCCGGGAATCAACCTCATCCTCCCGGTCACCGTCGGCTTCTTCAATTTTCAGCCGACCGACCTGATACATCTGCATGTCCCGACGCACATCGGCGCCCTGAGCTTCGAGCCCGGCGTGCAGCTCGACTATTGGCTGAGCGATGCGTGGCACATGTATCCCTATGTCAAGGTGGGCGGCACGTTCGCATCCTCGACGCAGATCAACGCCGTGATCTACGGCGCCGGCATTCGCAGCGACTACCGCTTCGAGGCGTTCGGCAGCGCGGGGCTGTGGCGGGTCGATCTCGCGCACGCCGGCGTGCATTACCACGGCGATCTGCCGAATGACTCGTTCACGAGGCTGCGCGACGGGCTCGAGCTGCGCCGCAACTTCGGGTGGCCGTTGCGCACTCGCCAGGCGCAGCTGGGGCTCTACGGGGTGACCGACATTTATCTTGATGCGCCTGCCGGGCCGGCCTCCGGCATCGCCGCCCGCACCGTGCAATTCGAAGCGGGCCTCATGTTCGGCGCCCATCCCATGTGGCAGACTCACGGCATCTCCATGCCGCGCCTCGGCATCGGCTACCGCGTCGCGGGCGTGCTCTCGGGCTGGCGCCTGGTAATCGGCGACCCGTTCTAGTCAACCGGGCGCCCGCCAATCCGTTAGGCTCAACATGCGCCCGCCTGAGGTCACGCTCATGATCAAGCACCTGATCCGCACCTGGTTCATCGTTCCCGGCGTCGCCGGCCTGCTGGCATCGTGCACGTCGCTGTACGTGAGATCCGACGTCAACCACGCCCTGATCGCGAACGTGCACTGCCACACCTTTGCCTGGGCGGGTTCGTTCCACGGCGACAGTCCGCTGCGCAACACCATCGCGAATCCATTGAATGAAAACCGCTTGCGCAGTGCCATTGCCGCCCATCTGGGGTCGGGTGGAATTCAGCCGGCGGCCGCCGGCGCCGACTGCCTGGTGGGCTACGGGATCGGCTCGAACACGGTCGTGGAAGACGCCTATCCCTACGGTTGGGGCTGGGGCTGGGACACTTACGTCTACCGCGAAGCCATCATCGCGGTGGATCTGTACGAGGCGAAGAGCCGTCAGCCTCTGTGGCATGCCTCCGTGGAGCAGAGTCTCTACGGCGTGAGCGGCGCGCAAGCGGAGAAAAAGATCGACGCGGCGGTGGCCGCGATCTTCGCCAAGTACCCCGGTTGAGCCGCCGTTTCTTGTCCCGCGAGCAGGCGCGGGGCAAGATCCGCCGGTGGCGAGTCCCTTCAGTCTGGGCGTGGTGTTCCTCAACGTGCTGCTCGATCAGCTGGGACTGCCCGTGCCCGCAGTCCCGACCCTGGTGATCGCCGGCGCCCTGGCCGCCGATCACAAACTGCCCGCGGCTCCCCTGTACGCGCTCGCGGTTGCGGCCTGCGTGCTCGGCGACAGCGCCTGGTACCTCGCGGGCCGGATCTACGGCGGCCGCGTCATGAATCTGTTGTGCCGCATTTCCCTGACGCCGGACTGGTGCGTCAGTCAGACCCAGGCGAGCTTCGAGCGCTGGGGCGCGAAGGCCCTGATCTTCGCCAAGTTCGTTCCCGGCCTGTCGATCATGGCGCCACCGCTCGCCGGCGCCGTCGGCATGCGCTTCCCTCGATTCGTGGGCTTCAGCATCCTGAGTGGAGCGTTGTGGGTGGGCGCGGCGCTGCTCGCAGGCGTGCTGCTCAGGGCGCAGATCGAGCGCTTGCTCCCTCAGGCGGCTGGCGCAGGCGGCGCGGCGATCGTCATCATTCTGGTACTGCTCAGCGCCTACATCCTCTTCAAGTGGTGGGAGCGCCGCCGGTTCTACCGCGCGTTGCGCATGGCGCGCATCAGCGTAGAGGAACTGCATGAGCAGATGAGTCGCGACCCTGCGCCCCTGATCGTGGACGTGCGCTCGCCGACGGCCCGGGCACTCGAGTTGCATCGCATCCCCGGCGCCCTGCACGTGCCCGTGCTGGAGGTCGAGCGCCATATGGGTGGGTTCACGCGCGACCGCGAGATCATCCTCTACTGCGCCTGCCCGAACGAAGCCTCCGCCGCGCAGGCGGCGCGGCTCCTCATGAACAACGGCTTCAGCCGCGTGCGGCCGCTGTATGGCGGACTGGCTGCGTGGATTGCCGCCGGGTATGCGGTCGAGGACATCGTCGCGCCGACGCCCTGAGGCGTGCGGGGCCTTGACCAGCCTTCAGTTCGGCTTCAGGCCGTAAACGTCCAGCTCGCCATAGGTGCCGCCGGAACCGAAGGCGCCGCCGGTATTGCTGCCACGGGTGCCGACGTAGACCTTGCCATTCGCCACGGTGGGCACGGTGAACTTCACGGCATTGCCTGCGGCATCCGCGCCATCCTGGGTACCGTTCCACAACTCGCTCGCCAGATTGGTCGCGTTGTAGGCGTGCAGCACCGCCGGACCGCAGTTGGTCGCACCGGGCGTGCAGTAGTTGCCAGTGTCCAGACCCCAGACGATACCGTTGCCGCTGGCGCCGCTCGCCGACACCGAGGGAGTCGAGCCCGGAAACCCGTAGGGGGTGGGTGACTGCGAGGCCGCCGCCGTATTCACCAGGTTGGTCAGCGGATTGAAGCCAAAGGCGAGCAGCGAGCCGCCCACCGGCGCGATGTATACGGTGTTGTTCCAGAACGCCGACGTGGCAAAGATCGGGTTGCCGACGCTGAAACGCTCGAGCGCGATAGAGTCTCCATAGCCGCCCGGGAGGTCGCCGTCCAGCAGATACAGGTAGCCGTCCTTGCCACCGCCGAGCAGCAGGCGCCGCGGCGAGCCGATCGGCAGATTCAGGACCACCGCCGCGCCCCCGGCGCCGAAGTCTTCGTCGCCGGTGTTGTCCTGCGCCTGATTCGACGGCGTGAACGACCAGGTGATGCCGAGCGCGCCGCTCAGCTGCAGGAAGCTATCCGCATAGTCATCGTTGGGCATGGCGGGGTTGGGCATGCCGGGGGCGCTGCTGACATCGAAATTACCGTTGCCCGTGGTCACGTAGAGACTGCCGAGGCTGTCCACGGCCGGTGCCCCGGCGCCCATCCATATGCCGCCGCCCCCGGCCGAGTCGTCGGGCGTCACGTTGAGAATGGCCGAGCGCGTGAACGCGGGAGTGGCTGCGGCATTGTAGGTGTAGCCCATCATCCAGCCGTACCAGGGCGCCCGGTCCTCGTGCGAGCCCCAGGCGATGTAGACCGTGTTGCCGATCAAGGCGAGACCGGCGCGCTGATTCTGCAGCTGGGAGCTGAAGGGGATCGTGCCATGGGTCTGGCTGTTAAAGGTCCCGCCGATCGTGACCGGGGAGCCGCTCAGCTCATTGCCGCTCGTCAGATCGATGGCGTGCAGGCGCTGGTAGAAGGTCGGGCCGCTGACGTTTACCGATTTGGAGACGACGTACAGAATGCCGGTGGCGGGATCGATCACCGGAGTGCCGGTCACGCCCACTTCCGGTGCGATATCGAACGCTCCGCCACCGACCAGAAATCCTGTCGGACCGGCGGCGGCGGGCACGGTGGTCTCACCGCTGCTCGCGCCATGCGCCGCATCGATGAGATTCGCCTTCCACAGCTGGGTGCACGGACTTGTGTCGGCGTCGAAGGCATACAGGCTGTCGTGCTGGGTGGCTACAAAGACCACATTGTGAACGGCACCACCTACGCTGAGATTGGCGACCCAAAGCGGTTGCGCGTACACCGCGCCATCCACGGTGCAGGCAAAGAGTTTGCCGAAGCTCGCCGTGTTCACGTTCGCCGGCGTGAGCGCGAACTCGCGTGTGTTGGCTCCATCGCGCGCCGCATCGTTGTGATAGGTATAGACACCCGGCAAGTCGGTGACGCCGACAGTGATTGAGGCGCTGCGGCTGGTATCGGTGACGCTGGTGGCCGTGAGCGTGTAGACCCCGGCCGCAGCCGCTGCGGTGAAGGTGACATTCGCGCCATTCAGACTGGCGCTGGGATTGAAGCTGCCGCCCGCTGGGCTGACACTCCAGCTGACCCCGGCGTTATCGTTGGTCGCCGCGCTGATAGTGAGGTTCTGCGTGACGGTCAGCCCGGCGCGCGCCGGAGAGATGGCGACCGCGATGCCAGCCGGGCCGATGGTCAGCGTGAGGGTGTCGCTGGTTGTCTGCGCCATGCTGCTGGAATCAGTAGCCGTGAAAGTGAGCGGTGTCTGCGCCGCCGTAGCGGTCGGCGTACCGGAGATCGTGCCAGTCGTGGCATTCAGCATGAGTCCTGCCGGCAGCGTTCCGCCGCTGAGCGCCCATGACACGGGCGCCGTGCCGCCGCTGGCACTGAGCGTGGTCGCGTAGGCCGATCCGACCTGCCCGTTGGGGAGCGACGTGGTGGTGATGCTCATGCCCTTGGCGATGGTGAGCGTGAGGTTTGCGCTGTTCGTCTGGGCGGAGTTCGCCGCATCGGTCACCGTGAAGGTGAGTGCCATGGCGGCAGCGGTGGCGGTGGGAACTCCGCTCACTAGCCCGCTCGTGCTGTTGAGCGTCAGGCCCGTCGGCAGGCTGCCGTTGTTGAGCGACCAGGTGTAGGGAAGCGTGCCGCCCGTGGCTGCGAGCGTCGCGCTGTAGGGGACATTGAGCTTGCCGTCGGGGAGGGACTGAGTGGTAATCGACAACGATGCTGGCGGCGTCGGCGGGGCTGTTCCACGACCTGTGCCGCCCGAGCACCCCCACAACACTGCCGCCGCAACGCATGTCAGACTGAGGGTCACGCGCGCGCTGCGCGTGCCCGGTGTGGCAATCAACATCAGCTCAACGATCTCCCCGAAGCCGCCGATGAATCGGCCGAGCCTAACGCACCGGCGTTCCTAACCTTGTGATTGGCATCTTAACCTGAGTGCACGCGCACTCGGGCGCAGTCGCCGATCAGCGACGTTGATCACCTAGGGGAATCCCGTACGGAGTGAAAGCCCGCCATATTCTGTAAAGTTGTTCGCGGCGGCCGCCGCCGGCCGCGGCGCCGCCTCCAGGCAGGCGCGAATCTCCGCCCACAGCGCGCCATAGATGCGTGCCGGGTCGCTCTTGGGAGCGCACGCGGGCAGGGGCGCGCGGCGCACGCTCATGCGCTCGATCTGGCTCGAGTACGGCACCTCGGTGGCGAGCATCGTCGGGAATTGCTCGCGCGCACTCGCGATCAGCTCCTGGTGCAGCGCTCTGCGCCGGTCGACCATGGAGAAGAAAGGCAGCAGCGTGACATCGCTCCACCCCTCGCTGACAACGAAGTCCCGCAGCTGGATGAGCATGCGAACCGACAAGGGCGTCGGCACCAGCGGCACGATCACCACGTCCGCGGCGCGCAGCACATTCTCCGACAGCAGCGATATGCCCGACGGACAATCCAGGAACAAGGCGGCGTAGATGTCACGCAGCGGCCGGCTCATCTTCAGCAGCCGCTCGGTCGGATGCCGGCGCTCGGCGAGGTGCACCGCGAAGTTACGGTAGGAGAAATCCGCCGGCAGCAGATCCAGCCCCGGATAACCGGTCGCGAGAATCAACTCCGGCAACTCGCGTTTGCCCGCCAGCAGCTTCTTCGCCGAAGCGTGTTCCTGGCGCTCGCCGCGCAGCACGTAGGTCGCACCGCCCTGCGAATCGAGGTCCCACAACAGCGTGGTCCATCCGCCGGCCGCGCACAGGTAGGCGAGATTGACAGCCGTGGTGGTCTTGCCGACGCCGCCCTTGATATGGGTGACCGCGATGATCTTCACGGCGCGAGCATACGCCCGCGCTGCGGACGCGGTGCGGGATTACCTGGCTCCAACCAGCCGCTTGTGGACCAGTACGCCGAGGTGGCCCACCAGCAGCAGGGCTGCGGCGAGCATCGATGACACGATCAATTCCATGAATGCAAGGCCTTTCGAGTCTGTCGGGGTGCGCAGTCTACGCACCTCTGCGCACCCGTTGTTGCGCATAAGTGAACGAGCGCACTCAATGGTGACGCGTCACTCACTTTTCAACAGACTGCGGCTCCTTGTGGGCACTCATGCCTCACCCCTTCGAGAGAGGCCCCAGGTCAGCTGATGGAACCGGGCTTGCGCAGCATCTTGCCGATGTCGGCGACGTGGGCCTCCTCGGCGGCAATCTGCGCGCGCGCGTATTCTTCCAGCATGACGTTGCGGTCGGCCACCGCCGCCAGGAGCGTGCGGTACTCGGCGAGTCCTTCCTGCTCGTGCGTGAGCGCCTCGCGCAGAATCTCATCGACGTTGTGCTTGTGCGTTTCCAGCAGCGGGCCGATCTTCAGGGACGGGTGACCCGCGAGATTGGTGATGTGTTCGCCGGCCTGAACCGCGTGCGCCTGGGCCTCGTCGGCCTGAGCGCGCAGCCACGCGACGATCGGGATGCGGTTGTGGCCGAAGATCATGAAACTGTAGTGCAGATAGCGCACCAGTCCGGCGAGCTCGAGCTCGAGAATGTGGTTGAGGGTTGCGACCACCTTGGTGGTTTCAGCGCTGCTGAGTTCAGAGGTCATGAGGATCTCCGCAGAAGGCGTGCCCGCCGATGTTAAGCCATGCGGTGGTGTATCGTACATGTCCAAAGCGGATCTGTCGGGAGCGCACAGCATGAGCGGCTTTTACGATATTGCGGTCCGTAAGATCGACGGCACCGAGGACCTGTTGGGAGCGCTGCGGGGCAAGGTAACGCTCGCGGTGAATGTCGCCAGCCGCTGCGGCCTGACGCCGCAGTATGCCGGGCTGGAGCAGCTGCAGCGCGAGCTGCGGGAGGAGAACTTCACCGTGGTGGGTTTCCCCTGCAACCAGTTCGCGGCGCAGGAACCCGGGAGCGAAGCGGAAATCGCGGCCTTCTGCCGCAGCAACTACGACGTGAGCTTCCCGCTGAGCGCGAAGCTCGAGGTGAACGGCGCCAACCGCCATCCGGTCTACAGCTTCCTCATCTCCGGGGACAGCGGCATCGCCGGCGACATCAGCTGGAACTTTGAGAAGTTCCTCATCGGCCGCGATGGCCGGGTTCTCAAGCGCTACCCGCCGGAAACCAAACCCCAGGACAGCGGTCTCATGCAGGACATCGCCGAGGCGCTGTAGCGGTCGCGTCATGCCCGACTTCGACTTCGCCATTCTCGGCGCCGGTGCCATGGGCTCGATCGTCGGGGGCCACCTGGCGCGCGCCGGCCACTCGGTGGTGATGCTGGCGCGCGGTGAGCGCGCGCAGCAGCTCGAGCGGCAAGGGCTCACGATCAAGGGGCTGGCGGCGTTTACCACCCCGGTGGCCACGCTGCGCGAGCCCGCGGCCCTCAAGAGTGCCGGCGCGCTGATCGTCGCCATGAAAACCCCCGGTACCGCCGCGGCGCTCGCGGCGCTGCGGCATGCGGACTTCGGGGTCACGCTGTCGATTCAGAACGGGCCGCTGAAGAACGAGTTGCTGGCGCAGGCGTTCGGCAAGGAGCGGGTGCTGGGCGCGCTCGCCGACACCAGCGGCGAGCTGCTGCCCGACGGCGCCGTGCTGTTCACGCGCAACGTGAACCTACTGGTGGGCGAGCTCGGCGGCGGCGACAGTCCGCGCGCACAACGCCTGGCGCACACGCTCGATGCTTCGGGCGTGCGCGCCGCCGCCAGCCCCGAGATCCTGACACTCGAGTGGTCGAAATTCTGCGCCTGGGCGGGACTCATGGCGCTGTCGGTGACCACGCGTGCGGTCACCTGGAAGTATCTGCTGGACCCGGACTGCGCGCTGGTGCTCGCGCGCCTGGTGCGCGAGATGGGCATGCTGGCCCAGGCACTCGGCATCGGCTTGAGTGACCGCTCGATCCTGCCGGTGGCGAGCATGTGCGCCGGCCCGGAGGCGCAGGCGGTAGCGGCCATCATGAAGGCCGGGAGCGAATATCGGGCGACTGCGCCGAGCCACCGCCTGTCCTCGCTCCAGGACCTGGAGGCGGGCCGGCCGCTCGAAGTGAACGAAACCCTCGGCTACGCGACCGCCAGGGCGCGCGAGCTCGGGCTGACCCTGCCCCTGATCGAGGCTTTTGCGCGGCTCATCGCCGGCCTTGACCGCGTGCGGCGCGACGCGCTACCCGCGGCAGCGGTTTAGGATCCGCCCGCGAGACCGCGATACTCGAGCAACGGGGCGATCTCGGGCGCACGCCCGTAGAAGTTGCGAAACAGCACTTTCGGGTCCTCGCTGCGGCCGCGCGACAGCACCTGCGTACGCAGGTAATCCCCGTTCGCGCGCGTAAGTCCCCCGTGGGTGTGAAACCACTGCCCGGTGTCACGCGCCAACACCTCGCTCCACAGGTAGGCGTAGTAGCCGGCCGAATAACCGCTCTCGAAAATGTGCGAGAAGTACGTCGAGTGATAGCGCGGCGGCACCGGGGCGTAGTCGAGGCCGCTGTCCTTGAGCGCGGCCTGCTCGAACGCGGGCACCGCGGCGGCGCTGGGCGCCTGGGCGGCGTTGATCTGGTGCCAGGCCTGATCGAGCAGTGCCGCAGCGAGGTATTCGGTGGTGGCATAGCCCTGGTTGAACTTCTGCGCCGCCAGCACCTTGTCGAGCAGCTCGGGCGGCATCGGCTCGCCGCTCTGGTAGTGACGGGCGTAATGCGCGACCACGCTCGGCTCGCGCGCCCACATCTCGTTGTACTGCGAAGGGTACTCGACGAAGTCGCGCGGCACCGCCGTGCCGGCGAGCGTCGGGTAACGCACGCTCGACAGCATGCCGTGCAGCGCGTGGCCGAATTCGTGGTACATCGCCGTGACTTCATCGAACGTGAGCAGCACCGGCTGGCCGCTCTGGGGCTTGGGGATGTTCAGGTGATTGGCCACCACCGGCTTGTGATGCAGCAGCTTCGACTGCGTCACGTAGGCGGCCATCCACGCCCCGCCCTGTTTGTTGTCGCGTGCGAAGTAGTCGGCGAGGAACAGCGCGAGCGGCTGGCCGTCGGCGTCGAATACCTCGAACACCCGTACATCCGGGTGATAGACAGGCAGGTCGCGGCGCTCCTTGAAACTCAGGCCATAGAGCTCGTGCGCTGCGTAGAACACACCGTCCACCAGCACGCGATCGAGCTCGAAGTACGGCGCGACGCGCGCCTGATCGAAATCGTAGCGAGCCTTGCGCACCTGCTGCGCATAGAACGACCAGTCCCAGGGCTGCAGGGTGAAAGACGGCGCACCGCTCCCCCGCGCCTGCGCATCGATCAGCTTCTGGATGTCGGCGGCTTCCGCGCGCGCGCGCGCCAGCGCCGCCGGGGCCACCTGGCTGATCATGTCGCGCACCGCCTCCGGGTTGCCGGCCGACTCGTCCTCGAGCTGATAAGCGGCATGGTTCGCATAGCCCAGCAACGCCGCACGCTCGGCGCGCAGCTTGACCAACTGCGCGATCCCCGCGGTGTTGTCCGTCGCCCCACCCTGTGCCCTGCCGATCGAGGCGTTGTAAATGCGTTCGCGCAGCGCGCGGTTCGTGAGCTGCGCCAGCAGCGGCTGATTGGTGGTGTTCTGCAGTGTGATGAGCCACTTGCCGGTGAGACCGCGTGCCGCCGCTGCCTGCGCCGCCGCGCCGATCTGCCCCTCCGACAGGCCATCGAGGTCCTCGAGGTCGTCGACCGCCACCGCGCCATCGGCGGTGGCCTTCAGCACGTTGTGCTTGAAGCGCGTCCTGAGAGAGGAGATCTCGGTGTTGAGCGCGCGCAGGCGCGTCTGCTCGGCCGCCGTCAGACGGGCACCGGCGCGCACGAACTCGGTGTGGTAGCGCGTAAGCAGCTGCAGCGACTCCGGATCAAGGTGCAGGCTCGCGCGCTTCTCGTACAGCGCCTCGACGCGCGCCCACAACGCCGGATCCAGATGAATCGCGTCCTGCTGCGCGGTGAGCTTGGGGGCCATCTCGGTGTCGATCTCCTGCATCCGCGGATTGGTGTTGGATGCATTGAGCCGCCCGAAGGCCGTGTCGACGCGCATCAGCAGCTGCCCGGCGCGCTCGAGAGCGACGATGGTGTTGTCGAAGGTGGCGGGCTGCGGGTTGTGAGCGATGCGGGCCACCTCGCTGAGCTGCTCGCGCATGCCGGCCTGGAAGGCGGGCAGGTAATCGCTGTCGCGGATGCGGTCAAAGGGTGGCAGCTCGAAAGGGAGCGTGCTCGGCTGCACGAACGGGTTGTCGGCCATTGCGGGAGTCCTTGCAGTCTTTTGTGCGGGGGCAGCGCCGGCGGCGAGGGCGGCGAGGGTGGCGACTGGGAAAGTAGCGGCGAACACGCCTAAGTACGCGAGTCTCATGGTGATGCCCTTCTCCATGGTTAGGCCGCGGGCAGGGCGCAATGGTATCCTTCGCGCCCCTTCGATGCGCGTCCGTCTGGCCGCGCGCTTTTGCCGGCGCGGCTTGCTGCGCGCGCGTTCCCTTTTCACACAGGACCCCACATGAGCATCACGCAGGACCAGGTCGTCAGCATCCACTACACCCTGAAGGATGACGCGGGCGAGATCATCGACAGCTCCCCTGACGGGGAGCCGCTCGTCTACCTGCACGGCCATGGCAACCTCATACCCGGTCTCGAGCGTGAGCTCGCGGGCAAGCGCGCCGGGGACAAGCTGCAGGTGACGGTCTCAGCGGCCGATGGCTACGGCGAGTATGACCGGGCTCTCGTGCAGCGCGTGCCGCGCCGCACCCTCAAGGGTCTCGCCAACCTCAGGGTGGGCATGCGGCTGCAGGCGCAAACCGGGCAAGGCGCGCGTGCGGTGACCGTCACCCAGGTCGCCGGCGACATGGTGACCCTCGATGGCAATCATCCGCTCGCCGGCAAGAGCCTCCATTTCCAGGTCGAGGTTGCCGCGGTGCGCGCCGCCAGCGACGCAGAGCTCTCGCATGGGCATGTGCACGGGCCCGGCGGCCACCATCAGTAATCGGCGGCCAGGCGCGCGAACACCGCCTGCATGGCCTCGACTCGCCTGAGGTACCCGCGCGGATCCTGATCGCCGCAGCGCTGAGTGTCGGTGAAGCGAAATCCCTGGCGCACGTACGTCGCGCCGGCACCCGCGCCGCACAGATGCACGGCCGCAGCCAGCTGGTGCCGCTGCACGGAGGTGGCGCGGGTGATTGCGAATCGCCCGAGGATAGCGGTCACCTTCAGATCGAGATACGCCGAGGTGAGCTCCACCGCATCGCTTGGCACCACACGCCAGTACAGAGCGTTGAACCAGCACGCGCGCCAGTCATTCCAGGCACCCTCGCGCACCAGCACGTGACCGTGGATGCAATAATGCCGCGCCTCGGCAAACGTGCCGTCGGTGATCTGGTACATCCCCACGGCGCTGGATGCCGGCCGGTACAGCTCGAACGGCTTCGAGGCCCATGACCAGCGCCAGTAGGTGCGCACCAGCGGATTGCCCGACCCCTCCACCTGCGCGAGCGCGGCCAGCAGCTCCGGCGTGATGGTGCGGGTTGCGTAGCGGCGGAAGATGGGTGCGTACTCACGCCAGGTTTCCGGCGGGCTCTTGTACAGTGTGCCGCTCACCGGAAAGAACAACTCCGTGGGCTTGCGGACCACCTGGTAGATGCCGTTCACCCCGAGCGCCAGGATTGCAACCAGCAGCACGCCGATCGAGACGCGCACGGCCGGCGGCGCCCGCCGCAGGCGCCGCAGCCAGCGCCGCCGCACCGCCGGCGCCGGCCAGAGCCGCAGGCGCCGCGACCGCCGCGCCATCACTTAAGCCCTCGGTGCACGAGCGGGCAGCCGTGCACTAACATGCGCCGCACGGGCGTGAATAGAGCGGGGGTCGCAGGTGTCGCGTGATGCAGTGGAAGTCGAAACCGGCCGCGATCCCGCGGGCGCCGTGATCTGGCTCCATGGCCTGGGGGCGGACGGCCATGATTTTGAGCCCCTCGTGCCCGAGCTTGTGCGCCCCGGAGAGCGGGCGCTGCGCTTCGTGTTTCCGCACGCGCCGATCCGGCCGGTGACGCTCAACGGCGGATTTGCCATGCGCGCCTGGTATGACATCGTCGCGCTCGATCGCCACGGACCCGAGGACCAAACGGGTATTCGCAGCTCACAGGCAACGGTGGAAGCGCTGATCCGCCGTGAGAACGCCCGCGGCATCAGGAGCGAGCGTATCGTACTGGCGGGATTCTCTCAGGGCGGTGCCATGGCGCTGTTCGCCGCAGTGCGCTATCCGGACAAGCTCGCCGGCATCATGGGACTGTCGTGCTACCTGCTGCGCGCTGCGCACCTGGCGGCCGAGCGCGCGGCGGCCAATCAGACAACGCCGGTGTTCCTCGCGCACGGCACGCAGGATCCGGTGGTTGTCCCGGCTCTCGGGGAGGAGGCACGCCGCCAACTGGAAGCGGCCGGTTATGCGGTGGAATGGCATGCGTACAGCATGCCCCACTCCGTCTGCCCCGAGGAGGTCGCCGACATCGCCGCGTGGTTACGTCGCGTACTGTAGGCCGCGGCCAGATGCGGCGAGGCCGCCCGTAGGCGGCCTCTGTTAGCGTCGAGCGGGGGCGAGAGCGAGGTGCGGACTATTCGCCGCGGCCGCGATCCTGGTGCTCGTTTCCCTGGCGCGGGTCACGGCCTCCGCCCTGATGCGGCGCGGGCCCGGCCGGTTGCGCGGGCCCGGGGACGGGCTGCGCTGCGGCGTTGCCGCGCTCGCGATACTGTTGATTCATCGTGGGCCGATCCGTCTGCGGACCGCGGTTTCCCATTGGCGCACGCTCCACCTGCGGCGGCCGATCCGCCTGCGCGCCGCGGTTGCTCATTGCCGGACGCTGTGCCTGTGGCGGCCGGTCCGCCTGCGGACCGCGATTTCCCACGACCGAACGCTCCACCTGCGGGGGCCGATCCGCCTGCGCGCCGCGGTTGCCCATTGCCGGGCGCTGTGCCTGCGGCGGCCGATCGGTGCGGCTCATCGTTGCCGCAGGGGCACGGCCCACTGTGTCCGCGCCGTGCGCGGCGACCACACCGCGTCCGGAGAACGCCGCGGGTTTCGGGGTTGCGGCAATCGCCGGCCGGCCGCCGTTCACCGACGCACGCAGCGCCTCTTCGCCCCGCGCCCTCTGCTCGTGCGTTCTCTGTACGGCAGTGAGCCCGATGTGGCGCTCATGGGCCGCCGACATCTGCTCCGCGGAGGGGCGCGCCACCACGCCGCCGGCGCCGCCGTTGAAGCTGACGCGATTGACGGTGACGTTGTTGACGACCGTGCTGTTGTACACGTTGGTAATGTTGGTATTGCTGATGTTGGTAACGGAGCGGTTGTAATAGAACTGATCGCCACGCCAGCCGCCGCCCTCGTAGCCGAAGCCGCCGTAGCCGAAGCCGTAGTTGATACCGCCATAGAAACCGACGTGCGGACCCCAGTAGCCGGCATGCCAGAGGTAGAACCCGGTCTCCCAGCCCCAGTATCCGGGCGTCCACAGCAGGCCCACGGCCGGCGCCAGCGCCCAGGTCCCGGGCACCCAGTAGTAGTCGTCGTCCGCCCACGCCCAGTAGCCGGGGATCCAGATGTACCCGGCCGCCGGACACGGCGGCTGGACATAGACCGGCAGCGCCGGCGGCGCGATGTTCACCGACACGCCGACGAACACGCCTGCGTCCGCCATCACGGGAAGCGCCGCGAGTGACAGGGTCGCAATGAGACCGCGGATAAGGTTGTGCATGCGATGGTCTCCTTCCTGCAGACGTTGACCGACGGATACTGAACCCCGGCTGAATCTGCACGTGGCGCCTGCGCCCGACGTCGGGCACGCCCCGCCGCGTCACTTCCCACAACGCGCGCGCCCGGCGGCCGTTGACCCTGACGGTGCCGCGTCGACTAGAACCAACTGTAGTTGAAACTGATGCTGACGCGTTCGGCCGCCTGCGTATTGGGCGTCACTTCGTGACGCAACCAACTCTCAAACAGCAC
>Ga0137415_10004248_pt1 | contig 14182 bp, 18 predicted proteins | sample CZODoug3_1_1_16f_FD_183082 | JGI IMG/M metagenome (GOLD analysis project Ga0137415, IMG submission 183082) | Vadose zone soil fungal communities from Angelo Coast Range Reserve, California, USA - CZODoug3_1_1_16fungal (Hybrid Assembly) | ecosystem: Environmental > Terrestrial > Soil > Vadose... | reverse complement strand
CGATCCATCCGAGCAGGTCCTCATCGCGAAATTGGTACGGATCCAACCGAACGCCGAAGCCGGTCTCCTGTACCCGCTGGGCATTGTCGTGCTGGTCCCAGAACAGCGGGAGTACGACCATCGGCTTTCCAAAGTAGAGGCTCTCGGTGACGGTGTTGTTGCCGCCGTGCGTGATGACCAGGTCGACGTGAGGCAAGACCGAGGTTTGCGGCAGGAACTCCGCACCGACCATGTTGTCGCGGAGCCGGAGTTCCTGGTGCTGGGGCCCCATGCTGACAATCACGCGGTGATTCGTGGCGCCCAGGACGCCGATCAGACGACCCATCAACTCGGTGTCCGCCGATCCGAGGCTGCCGAGACTCAGGTAAATCACTTTTCCCGAGCCTGCGAATGATGGCGCCCATTCGAAGGGCGCGTCGGTTGCCCGCACGCAAGACTCGAGTTGCCGCCAGGTCGGGCCCAGTGGACGCGACCGTGGGTAGTCGAGTTCCTGGGGATACGTATATAGGTTGAGAAAAGGCGACTCGAACATGAATTCCAGTGCGGGGAGCGGAGGGCATCCCTGCTCAACGGTGAACTGGCTGAAGTCGCGGTGAAGGTCAGCATGCGCCGTGGCATATGCCTGGCGGAAGGGTTCCCACTGGCTCGACTCGCTGGTCGGCAGGCCGGAAAGCACCGGTGGCAATGCCGGATCGGCAATCTCCAGCGGATTGCAGGACACGATCCGCACCCACGGCACGCCGGCCGTCAGCACCGCCGGGAATGCCACGACGTTGTCCTGGACGATCACATCCGGCTTGACCGACTCGAAGATCGTCTTCAGCCGGTCGTTTACGTACATCGATCCGTCGATCAGCTCGCGCCAGATGGGCTGGATGAGCGTCTCGATCTGCTCGAAGGTGGACTTGCGAAACTCCGGCGCAGTTTCCCGAATGAAGTCCTTCCAGAACTGCCCGGGCGCTTCTTCGACGGCGGGCTTGGGTTTGAGGCGCATCAGTTGCTCGGCGAAGCCTTTGGCCTGGAGCGTGCCCTTGAACGACTCCTCGATCACGAAGACGACCTCGGCGCCGCGGCGCTGCAACTCCGCGCCGATCCCGACGCAGTTGTTGGTCGGGCCGTAGGCCCCCTCAGGAAAAAAAACGACGGTCGGGGACCGGGTCGCTACGCCCCGACCTTTACGCCGTGCCAGAAGGCGACGTAATCCTTGATCTCGGCGGCTTCCGGCTTTGGGTCCGAGTAAAACCAGGCCGCATCCGGATTGGTCTGGCCGTCGACGGCGACGGTGTAGTAACTCGCCTCGCCCTTCCAGTGGCAGGTCGTGTGGGTGTTGCTCGGCTGAAAGAGCTCTCGATTGACGGCATCCGGCGGAAAGTAGTGGTTCCCTTCGACAACGATCGTCTTGTCACTTTCGGCCAGGGTAATCCCGTTCCAGACTGCTTTCATTGCTCTTTGGACAACCGCTCCTGCGCCTAGCTTATTCCTCCGGCAGCTGCCGGCTGGACCTCGCGGTGGCCGTTGAGCGTATAGACGCTGTAGGCATGGCGGATCAGCGGCTGGGCAACGTTGCGCACCGGGATGCCGGCAGGGGTGCGGCCCTTCTCGGTCCCGTGGTGCGCGTGGCCATGCACGACCAGGTCGGCGCCGGCGCTGTCGACCGCCTCGGCCATCAGGTAGCTGCCCAGGAAGGGGTAGATCTCCAGCCGCTCGCCTTCGAGCGTGCCCTCGATCGGCGAGTAGTGCAGCAGGGCGATCCGAAGGTCGACGCCATCCAGCCCGGTGAGCGCCCGCTCGAGGCGGTCCGACAGCATCTTGGTGTGTCCGACGAACGCCTTCATCTCGGGCTCACCGAAATCACTGCCGTGGGCGCCGCGAAAGCCACCGCCGAATCCCTTGGTGCCGGCGATGCCCACCCGAACGCCGTCAATGTCGACCGTCACCGCTTCGCCTTCGAGCACCCGGACTCCGACTCCCTCGAGGGCCCGCCGCACCTCAGCTTCACGACCGCAGTGATAGTCGTGGTTGCCGAGGACGGCGACGATCGGGACCGGCAGGCCACGCAGCTCGTTGGCGAGGACCTGGATTTCCTCGGGGTTGCCCCGCCGCGTGAGATCTCCGGCCAGCAGCAGGAGATCGGCGCGATCAGGCAGATGCTCGAGGCCCGGCTTGAGGATGCCCTGCGAGCCCTCGCCGTAGTGGAGGTCACCGACTGCCGCGATCCGGATCAAGAAACCGGTTCCTCGTCCTCCGGCTCGGTTGCCGGCACGACCGTCGTCTCGTTGACGATCTCGTAGCCCGGGAGCAGTTCCTGCGCGACCTCGGTGATGGTATGACGCAGCTGAAGACTGGAGACGTTGCCGCCGAGGAGGACGCGATGCTCTTTCACGTCGACCTTCAAGTCCTGCTCGGCGACGCGCGGATCGTGGAATAGTTTCTCGCGGATGTGTTCGGGGAGGTAGTCGGGCCGCTCGCTCACTGCGCGTAGATCTCGTCGTAAAGGCGACGGATGACCCAATCCGGGACCAGGATATCGCTCGACTGCGCGTAGATCAGCAAGGCCAGCATGCGGCGGGCCCCGACGCGACCGCGACGGAGCAAGTACTCCCAATCGAGCTCGGCGCGGCCGAGGATGGCGAGCGCATCGAACCAGTGGCGCGACGTCTCCTCGCGGTGAACGATGCCCTTGATGACGATCTGATCCTCCGGGCTTGGGATGCGAAGTCGCAGACCCTCGTACTCGCGCTCGATCGACCGCGACTGCATCTGGTCATCGAGATAGATCCCGCCCATCACCATGAAGATCACGTCGACCATGACGTCGTCCTTAAAGGCCTTGTAGATCCACACCGGGTCGGTCTCCTCGGTGGTGAAGCCTGCCCGCGCGAACACCTCGAGGATGTCGCGGGCATCATCCGGGCGGACCAGGAAGTCGATGTCATGGGTCCACCGCGGCCGTCCGACCAGCGCCGAGGCCAGCCCGCCCAGCACGAGGAAGGGATAGCCGGCCTGCGAGACCGCCTGGACTGCATCGCGTAGCACATTGGTGAACGCCTGATCGGCGGCGGCCTCCCGGCGTTTCACGCTCAGGATGTCACGCTTTGCGATAGTGCAATTGTAGTACGCCATTCCCGAAGGCACGGCTCGCTAGCAGCCGCAGATTGATCCTGGGTCCCGACCGTGGGAACAGGGGCTTGCCGGCGCCAATGACAATCGGGTGGACATCATCAGGATGACCTTTCTTATCGGGTGGCCCTCTCAGCCCTGGTCGGCGTCGCTCGACCACAAGTAGGCGGCCGATTGCCCCGCGATATACACGAACGCGATCACGGCCAGCGCGGCCCGAATGAACCAGGCGACGTGGGGCGTACCCACCACGATCAGCACGGCCGCCAACAGGCCGCCACCGAGCGGGATTATCAGCCGCCGTGGCCTGCTCCGCCTCTGACGCAGCCGCCGCGAACTGTTCACACTCATTCCTTATCCCATTCTCCCAAGCAGCAAACCGCCGACGCCAGGCCCGTTATTCGAACGTGAGCTCGCTCAGCGACGTCCAGTTCAGCCGTTTTGCCGAGATGGAGGCCGCCAAACTGCTGACCTTCGGCCGTCCACGCGGGGTGCTCGAGGTCATGCTTCCGATGACCGACGACGAACGGCGGGACCTCGAGGCCCACATCAAGGAGCACTTCCGACTCAGCTTCGCCATGCAGGTCAAGGCGAGTTACGTCCTCTACCGGCTCGCCCGCGCGGCCCGCTTCCAGAAGAGCTTCGTCGTCCGGCCGGAGCGATTGATCGAGGACCCCTTCTTCTATTACTTCTTCGGATTCATGGATCTCGACACGATGGCCTATCGGGCCCCGGTTTTCCTCGTCCCCTCGCACGTCGTGCACAGCGAGGCGGTCCATCAACTGCGCGGCGGTCTCCTCCACTACAACTTCGTCGCCAGCATGGACCCAAAGTCGAAAGACCGCTGGCGGCCCTACGCGTGCGAGCCTGCCGAGGTTGCCGGCCGCGTCGTCAAGTTCCTCGGAGCCCAGGAAGCGCACCGGCGCCCTTCCCTGCGGCATCCTGCGGGGTCGATCATGGTGCAGCCGGGGACGATCCTGGTGGGCCGCGCCGCCTGAACGTCACCTAACTGATTCGAGCTCTCGCTTGACCCGGCGGCAGGCTGGCCCGTACACTGACGATCTCAGATTGTTGAGTTTGTAGATCGCGCCAGTCAACTTATGAGTACCAATACCGGCGACCTGCCCCTCTACGACCGCACGGCGCGCAAGGCGCACCAGTGGACCATGGTCGTCCTGGTCGTGGCTGGTCTTATCCTCGGGGGGATCCCCGGAACCGTGCTCCTGGCGGTCGCCGGCGCGATCATGCTGGCCGGGCGGTTCTGGTGGCCCGCCGACGCAGTCCGGCAGCTGACGTGGCGGGTCCTCGAACCGGCCGGGATCCTCAAGCGCGACGATGTCCAGGAGGACCACGAGACGCGACGCATCGCCCGCATCATCGGTGGCGTCCTCTGGCTGCTCGCCGCCCTCCTCATGCCGCTCAACCCGGTGCTCGCCTGGGTGATCACGGTCCCGATCGCCGTGATGGTGTCCCTCGACGCCAGCCTCAACTTCTGCGCCCTCTGCTTTTTCCGCACCCAGCTCGACCAGCGTGGCATCCTTCGGCGGGTCTGAGCCGATGATCGAACGCTCCCTCATCATCCTGGCGCTCGCGCTCGTGACCGCGGCCGCGGTCCTCGGGGTGCGCGCCTGGTCAGGCCGCCGCGTCGAAGGCCTGAAGGTGGGCGAGTCCCGCGGTCTGTGGAATGCGCTCGGCGAATCGCCCGACGGACGGCCTTCCCTGGTCGTGTTCTCGACGCCGAGCTGCACCGCGTGTCGGACCGCGCAGCACCCGGCGGTCGAGGCCCTCGAGGCCCGCTTCGGCGAAACCGTGCGCATCCTGAAGGTCGATCTCTCGCGGCAACCCGCGGTCGGCCATGCCTTCAGGGTCCTGACCGCGCCGAGCACCGTCGTCCTCCGCGGCGACGGCCGGGTCGGGAGTTTCAATCACGGGTTTGCCCCGGCCGACCAGCTCGCGGCGCAGGTCAGCGCCGTCGCCGCGCCAGCGTCGTCGCGGTAACGGCGGCCGCGAGTTCGACCAGTTCGCGCGGCGCCGGAGCCGGCCGGCCGTCGCTCAGTCGAACCCAGACCCACTCGGTCAGGACCTCGGCCAGCAGCTCGCGACCGGCAACCCGGGTGATCGTGGTGCGGCGAACACCGCGGGCACCCCGAACCAGCTCGACGCGGACCGTCAGCTCGACCTCGTCCCCGTAGACGGCCGGCCGGTGATAGGTGATCTCGGTCCGCCGGATGACCCAGCCGCCGCCGCGACTGACTGACCAGTCTCGACCGTAGCCGGCGGCTTCGGCGTGCGCGGTAGCGAGCTCCTCCGCCCAGCTGAGGTAAACGGCGTTGTTGACGTGCCCGTTGCTGTCCAGCTCGTAGCCGCGCACCGGCCAGCGCAGCGTGAACTCGAGCGGGTCGGCGCGCGCGCGATCGTCGCCCATCTCACAAGTTTCGCTGACGCTTGCGCCAAGAGGGAGGGCGGGCTCAGCACCCGCCCTCCGGACGGTCGCTAGGGCGTCAGGGTCTGTGTGAAGACGTCCGTCGGATTGGTGTTGGTGGTTGCTGTCACGTTACTGCTGGCCGGCGCGCAGGCAGCAGCGCCGGGACCGGTCGTCGGATAGATCTGACCGGCAGCGTCGAGGGCGTTGCAGTTGGTCTTGACGAAGACGGCCTGGAAGCCGTTGCCCGTTGGCTGCAGCCCCTCATAGTCGCCGAGGAAGAACCCGTGCGCGACGGGCGCGGTCATCTGATCGAACGGTCCGGCAATGTGGTGCTCGTTACCAAAGGTCGCGCCACCGTCGGTCGAGTAGTTGACCCAGTAGTCGGTTGGCAGGTTGGCGGTCTGGCCGGGTGCGAGATTCCGGTTGTCGTAGTAGGTCACCGCCACGGTCCCACCATTGACCGCAACCGTGGGCGTATAGGTCGGCAGGCCGGAGGCCAGCGCGTGGACAACCGATGGTCCTGTCCAGGTCGCGCCGCCATCGCTAGACGCTGTCAATAGGATCTCGTTGTCCCAGGCGCCGCGGCTCTGGTTGAGGTTCTTGTTGTAATTCGTGGAGCTCTCGTATACCACGTACAACTTGCCCGTACCGGGGTCGATCGCGACCTCTTCGAGCCCGTCGCCGACACGGAGCGAGCGGCCGGTGTTGGGGTCGCTAACGCCCAGGCTGTTGAAGGGCGCGACGATCTGTGGCTGAGTCCAGCTGTCACCGCCGTCGGTTGACTTGACGAACGCTAGCTGGGCGTTGCTCCGCGTGCCCTGGAACGGGGTATTGGGCGACGTGATCAGGTCGGTGAAGTCGTACAGCGTCCCATTTCGGGGATCGACCACGATGATGTTGCCAATCGTCTGCTGCCGTTGAGGAGTATTGACGATGATCTTGGCATCGCTCCAGCTCTGGCCACCGTTGGTCGTCTTCGAGAAGTACGCGGGCCCCGTATAGGCCTGCGTATGGGGGTTGTCATCCGGGTTGTCGGTCGCCAGCAACAGGGTGTCCCATACCGTGTACGCCGTTCCGGGACGGGTCGGATCGGCGGTGGTCGCGTTCTTGTCGGTACTCTGGCTGGTCTTGGTGAACACCGAACCGGGGATCGGCAGGGCGTTCCAGGTCGCGCCGCCATCGGTGGAGGTCGCTGCCACTACGGCGTTCTTATTGTCGACGGCGTCGAAGGCTAGGGCCGACGCATAGGCAGTCCCGTCCGGTCCGAACGAGACCCAGGGATCAGAGTTTCGCTGATAGAAACTCAGCGAGGCGGGTGTGCCGGGTGCGCACATGTCGACCGGCAGGGTCGTGTCGGTCCAGGTCTTGCCGCCATTACTCGAGAAGCCAACCCCGATGCCGTGGCCGCCGCCGTTGGACCAGCGGTCCTGATGCCACAGGGCGATCATGTTGCTGCCCTGAACGGCGACCTGGGGCTCAACCTCGGCATCCGGGTAGTTCGTTCCGCTCTGGCCAGCATTGGAGCAGGTGGCCAGCGGCGATGGCGGTGGCCCGGATACCTGGACCAGCGTCGACGACGGGGCGGTGGTCTTTGCCAGGCCACTGGCGGACGCCGCCAGCACCAGTACCCCACCCAGCACGATGATCGAACCGGTCTTCTTGACCAAGAGTCATCCCTCCTTGTTCCCTGACGGAGCGGCACCACACCGCCTCCGACGACGATAAGCCATCAAGTTTTGGAAAACAAGTCTGAAGATGGGGCTCGATGATCTCGTCCTGATCGAGGTGGGGGAGGGCGCCACGCTGATCCCCAAGGTGGCCGCGGGCCCCCGCCCGGTGGGCAGCGCCGACCACGCAAGCTCCTCGCGATCGAGCCGTTTCATGGGTGTGAGCCCTTCCAGGCGCGGCGACAAGGTCGAGATCGTGCTCAAGAGTGCCGACGCACAGCTCGAAGAGTGGTTCCGGCGTAGTCAGAAGGCGACGCGGAAGGCGTCCGTCAGCTTTGCCGCGTTCCTCCACCGCGCGAAGCGGCAGACCGTGGGGGCACTGCGCCACGAGGTCGACGACCTGCAGGCAGGGCTGAAGAAGCTCAGTTCCCGGCTTGATCACGTGGAGCACGGGGCCACGGCGGCGCCCAGGAAGGCGATTACGCACGAGGTCACCGTGGCGCCAAAAAAGCGTCGGGCCCGGCCGGTGGCGACGCCCAAAGCGGCGAAATCGAGCAGGGCCGCGTCCGCCCGCAAGCGGAAGAAAGCCGCCTGATCGCGCTCCCCTAGAATCCACGCCCGGTGGGCATCCTCTCGCCCGAGCACCTGATCCCCCTGGCACTCCTGGTCATCGCCGCGGCTACGCTGTGCATGGCAGCCAGGCTCGTGCCCGGTCGCTGGACTGGCGTGGTGGCGACCATGATCGCGGTTGCCATCGTCATCACCACCCTGAGCTGGCAGCCGTACGTGCTCTTCAACAACAGCTGGTCGGCGGCGCTGAGCCTCCCGGTCCAACTCTGCGACGTCGGTGGCTTCGTGGCCGCCGCGGCGCTCCTCTGGCGACAAGCGGTACTGGTCGAGCTCGCGTATTTCTGGGGGCTGGGCGGGACCCTCCAGGCTCTGCTGACGCCCGATCTGCGCGACCATTTCCCGAGCTTTCCCTACCTCCAGTTCTATGCCACGCATGACCTCGTGGTTCTGGCGGCCCTGTTCCTCGTCATCGGGCTCGGGCTGCAGCCGCGCGCCGGCGCGGTTCGCCGGATCTTCTTGCTCACCCTCGCCTTCGCCGTCATCGTCGGACTGATCGACCTCGCGACCGGCGGTAACTACATGTACCTGCGGCACGTCCCTGGCCAGGGCAGCCTGCTGAGCGTCATGGGTCCGTGGCCCTGGTATATCGCGGTCGGTGCGCTGCTGACGCTGCTGGTGCTGACCCTCCTCCACGCCCCCTTCGCGTTCTCACGACGTCGCGCCGCCTGAGATGCTGGCGGGATGACCACAGAGAGGCGGCCGGTGCTGCCGGCCCCCCTTTACGCGCTCGGCGCGATCGCGTCCGTCCAGGTGGGCGCAACCGTCGCGCGGCAGCTGTTTCCCTTTCTCGGGCCGACCGCCACGGTCTTCGTGCGGGTCGGGTTCGGCGCACTCATCTTGCTGGCGATCGCCCGGCCAGGCCTGCGTCGGTTGTCGGCCGCGCAGTGGCGCGAGGTCGTGCCCTTCGGGCTGATCATCGCCGGCATGAACCTCTGCTTCTACCAGTCGATTGCGCGCATTCCGCTCGGGATCGCGGTCACGATCGAATTCCTCGGCCCGCTGACGGTGGCGATCGTCGGCTCGCGCAGGGCGCTCGACTTCGCTTGGGCCGGGATGGCCGCGGCCGGTGTGGCGATCCTGTCGCTGACCGGGGGGAGCGTCACGCTCCTCGGCGTGCTCTTCGCGCTGGGGGCGGCGGTGGGCTGGGCATCCTATATCGTGCTGGGCCAGCGAGTCGGTCGCCTCGTTGCCGGACCCGATGGGCTGGCCCTCGCCCTGACCGTCGGTGGGCTCGCGCTGGCACCGATTGGGATCGCCGCCGCTGGAGCGCGCCTGCTGGACCTGCATAACCTCGGCCTGGGCCTGGTGGTCGCGATCCTGTCCTCGGCCATTCCGTTCTCGCTCGAATTCGCGGCGCTGCGTCGCTTATCGAGCCAGGTATTCGGCATCCTGATGAGCCTGGAGCCGGCCATGGGCGCGGCGGCGGGCTTTTTGTTCCTCGGTCAGCGCCTCTCCATCCGCGATCTCCTGGCGATCGCGCTGGTGTCGGTCGCCAGCGCCGGTGCCACGCTCTCCTCCCGGCATGTTTGAGAGCCGTGCCAGTGCGGTATATATAGTGACCAAGTGCCAGCTGAGTTCACTTCACCCTTCTCTCCAGGCGAACTGGTCCTCCATACCACCCACGGATTAAGCCGGTATAAGGGGACCCGCCAGATGGAAGGCGCCGATGGGACGACCACCCAGTTCCTGCAACTCGAATATGCGCAGGGCGATCGGATCTTCGTGCCGGTCGAACACATCGGACGCCTGAGCAAGTACGTGGGCGACGACGTGACCCTGGCGCGGCTCAACTCCGAAGTGCAGCGCCGCTCGCCCTACAGCCGCTTCCAGAAGCCAGCCTAACGGCGCTTCTCCACCCCTGATCTGTCGATTTGGCGCGCCCTCAATCGACGTATTGGTTAGCGAGTGATCAACCCGAATAGCCGCCCAGGGCGGCGAGAGCGATGACTTTCCCTCCGCGGGCCGTCTAAGGGTTCATGACACGGAATAGAGGAGAAGCGCAATGCGATTAAAGATCGAGAACGGCATGGGGGAGAAGATCATTGATTCGTCCCCTCCCCCGCTTGCGGGGGAGGGCAGGGTGGGGGCCTCGAAAGTGGGGGACGCCCGCTGGCTGGCCCTGATCATCCTGTGCGCCGGCTTTCTGATGATCGTGCTGGATCAGACGATCGTCAATGTCGCCCTCCCGTCCATCAAGAACGACCTTGGCTTCTCGCAAGCCGGCCTGGCCTGGGTCGTCAATGCCTACCTGATCGCATTCGGTGGTCTGCTGCTGCTCTCCGGCCGTCTCGGCGACCTGCTCGGCCGTAAGCGGATCTTCCTGGTCGGGCTCGCCATGTTTACCACTGCCTCACTGCTGTGCGGGCTCTCGATCAGCCAGCCGATGCTGATCGCCGCGCGCTTCATTCAGGGAATCGGCGGCGCCGTCAGCACCGCCGTGATTCTGGGCATGGTCGTCACCATGTTTCCGGAGCCCGCGGAACGGGCCCGGGCAATCGGCATCTTCAGCTTCGTCGCTTCCGCCGGCGCCTCGATCGGCCTGCTGGCAGGCGGCTTGATCACCCAGGCGGTCAGCTGGCACTGGATCTTCTTCGTGAACCTCCCGATCGGGATCGTCATCGCCGTGCTCGCGTCACGGCTGCTCGAATCCGACCGTGGGATTGGCCTGCGCAGTGGCGCAGACGTGCTCGGTGCACTGCTGATCACCTCCGGTCTGATGCTGGGCGTCTACGCGATCGTCGAGTCGTCGACCTATGGGCTCGGCTCGCTGCACACGCTCGGTCTCGGCGCGGTCGCGATCGCGCTGGTGGTCGCGTTCATCGTCCGGCAGGCGACGGCGGCCACCCCGCTGCTGCCGCTTCGTTTGTTCCGTGGGCGCCACTTCTCGGGCGCGAATGTGATCCAGGCGCTGGCGACGCCGGCGATGTTCAGCTTCTTCTTCCTTGGCTCACTCAACCTGCAGCGGGTGCTTCACTACGGGCCGATGGCGATGGGGCTTGCCTTCCTGCCGGTCGCGGTCGGGATGGGTGCGCTGTCGATCGGCCTGACCGCCCGGCTGATCATGCGCTTCGGCGCCTACGCCGTGTTGCTGGCCGGCCTGGCCACCATCACGGCCGCGCTCGGGCTCGCCGCCGCCGGTCCGATCGTCAGTGACTATTTCCCCAACCTCTTCATCCCGATGGCACTGCTCGGGATCGGTGGCGGACTGGCCTTCCCGAGCCTGACGGTGCTGGCGATGGCGCGCACGACGCCCAACGATTCGGGCGTCGCCTCGGGATTGATCAACACCACGGGCCAGGTCGCCGGTGCGCTCGGGCTCGCCGTGCTGGCCACGCTGTCGACCAGTCGCACCAGCGATCTGCTCGGCCACGGCCAGGGCATCATGGCCGCGCTGAGCAGCGGCTACCATCTTGCCTGGGCGATCGGCGCCGGGCTGGCCCTCGTCTCGCTCGTCATCGCGGCGACGGTGCTTCGGCCCGAACGCGCCGCCGAGGTTGAGGTCGGAATCGAATCCGAAGAGATCCCGGCTTAGGGTCGGCGACGTCGTATTCTCGTAGAGCTCAAAGGCTGGTTTCAGGAAGGAGAGAGGTATGAGCGGAGTTCGGGTACTGGTCGGCACGCACAAGGGTGCGTTCGTGATGACCTCGGATGCCAAGCGCAAGCAGTGGGACATCAGCGGCCCGCACTTTACGGGCTGGGATATCTATCACGTGAAGGGATCGCCGGTTGACCCGAACCGGATCTATGCCGCCCAGAACACCGGGTGGTTCGGGCAGGTGATCCAGCGCTCCGACGACGGTGGCAAGACCTGGAATCCGGTCGGGAACAAGTTCGCCTACGAGGGCGCCACGGGCACGCACCTCTGGTATGACGGGACGCCGCGCCCCTGGGAGTTCAAGCGCGTCTGGCATCTCGAACCATCGCTGACGGATCCCGACCTGGTTTACGCCGGCGTCGAAGACGCGGCGCTCTTTCGCTCCACCGACGGCGGCCAGAACTGGGAAGAGATGCCGGCGCTGCGTCAGCACCCGACCGGGCCCAGCTGGGCGCCCGGCGCCGGTGGGATGTGCCTGCACACCATCTTGCTCGATAAGACTCATCCCGATCGGATGTTCATCGCCATCTCCTCCGCGGGCGTCTTCAAGACCGAGGATGCCGGCAAGAGCTGGCGACCGGCGAACAAGGGCCTGCATTCGGAGGGCATCCCCGACCCGAACGCCGAGGTCGGCCACTGCGTGCATCGCATCGCCATGCACCCCTCGCGCCCGGACACGCTGTTCATGCAGAAACACTGGGACGTCATGCGCAGCGACGACGCCGGTGAGTCGTGGCGCGAAGTGAGCGACAACTTGCCGAGCGACTTCGGGTTCCCGATCGACGTCCACCCGCACGAGCCGAACACCATCTATGTCGTCCCGATCAAGAGCGACTCGGAGCACGTTCCGCCGGACGGAAAACTGCGCGTCTACCGCAGCCGCACCGGCGGCAACGAATGGGAAGCGCTTACCAACGGATTGCCGCAGAGCAACTGCTTCGTCAACGTGCTGCGCGATGCCATGGCCATCGACACGCTGGAATCCCCCGGCATCTACTTCGGCACCACCGGCGGGCAGGTCTACGGATCGGCGGACGCCGGAGACAGCTGGGCGCCCATCGTTCGCGATCTCCCAGCGGTCTACTCGGTGGAAGTCCAGACGCTGCGATGATCCGGGTCGTTCTTCCCGCGCACCTGCGCAACCTGGCGCGCGTGGCTGGCGAGCTGACGCTCGAGGTCACCGGCCCCACGACCCAGCAGTCGGTGCTCGACGCGCTCGAGGCCGGCTACCCGATGCTGCGGGGCACGATTCGCGACCAGGTCACGCACAAACGTCGTGCCTTCATCCGGTTCTACGGCTGTGAGCAGGATCTCTCCAACGAGGCCCCCGATACGCCATTGCCCGAGGCGGTGGCAACCGGCGCCGAGCCGTTCCTGGTCGTCGGTGCGATCGCCGGCGGCATGTCGATTTGACCGAGCCCCGTTCGACGCATCAGTAGGACTCTCAAAACCCGAAGGAGGAACACCAGATGCGATTCATGGTCCTGATCAAAGCCAGCAAGGATTCGGAGGCGGGCATCATGCCCTCCCAGGCGCTGCTCGAGGACATGGGCAAATACAACCAGGAACTGGTCAAGGCCGGCGTCATGCTCGCCGCTGACGGCCTGCACGCCAGCTCGAAAGGGGCGCGCGTGCGATTCTCAGGCGGGAGGGCGACCGTGATCGACGGGCCGTTCGCGGAGACCAAGGAGCTGATTGCCGGCTACTGGCTGTGGCAAGTGAAGTCGAAAGAGGAAGCGATCGAGTGGCTGAAGCGGGGCCCCTGGGCGACCGGGAGCGCGGAGGCCGCCACAATGGAGCAGCGTCTCGAGCCGATCGAGATCGAGATTCGCCAGGTGGTCGAAGCCGACGACCTCGGTCACGCCTTCACCGACGAGCTGAGGGAACAGGACAAGCGCCTGCGGGCGCAGGCGGCGTCAAAGGCCTAAAACGCCCGATACCCACCGCGCGATCGAGGCCGTCTGGCGGATCGAGTCCGCCCGGCTGATCGCGGGATTGGCACACATCGTGCGCGACGTCGGCGTGGCGGAGGAGCTGGCCCAGGATGCGTTGGTCGCGGCCCTCGAGCAGTGGCCGGTGTCCGGCATCCCCGCCAAGCCGGGCGCCTGGCTGATGGGGACCGCAAAACATCGGGCGATCGACTTGCTTCGCCGGCAGAAAACGCTCGATCGCAAGCACGAGGAGCTCGGCCACGAGCTACTGGTCGAGCAAAGGGAGCTGGCGGAGCGCGACTTCGACGCCGTCATCGACGGTGACATAGGCGATGACCTGCTGCGTCTGATCTTTACGGCTTGCCACCCGGTGCTCTCGACCGAAGCGCGCGTGGCCCTCACGCTCCGACTCCTCGGCGGGCTCACGACCGAGGAGATCGCGCGCGCCTACCTCGTCCCCGAGGCGACCGTGGCGCAGCGGATCGTTCGGGCTAAGCGAACCCTCGCGGAGGCGCGTGTTCCCTTCGAGGTCCCGCAGGGTCCCGACCTGGCTGCGCGCCTGTCGTCGGTCCTGGAAGTTGTCTATCTGATTTTCAACGAGGGCTACTCGGCGACGGCCGGCGACGCCTGGGTGCGTCCGGAGCTCTGCGAAGATGCGCTGCGCCTTGGCCGCATCCTGGCCGAGTTGGTACCGAATGAGCCGGAGGTCCACGGCCTGGTCGCGCTGATGGAGATCCAGGCGTCGCGTCTGCGCGCCCGACTCGGTCCATCCGGTGAACCGGTCCTGTTACTCGATCAAAATCGCGCACGCTGG
>Ga0137415_10004246_pt1 | contig 14183 bp, 16 predicted proteins | sample CZODoug3_1_1_16f_FD_183082 | JGI IMG/M metagenome (GOLD analysis project Ga0137415, IMG submission 183082) | Vadose zone soil fungal communities from Angelo Coast Range Reserve, California, USA - CZODoug3_1_1_16fungal (Hybrid Assembly) | ecosystem: Environmental > Terrestrial > Soil > Vadose... | reverse complement strand
AGGGACGCGCCATCGGAAAAGGAGCGAAAGTAGGAGAACGAGCGGGTGGAATCGAGCGCACATCGAGGAGATGGAAGGACATGATTCAGTCATGTATTCACGCTTAGAGCGTCCTGCCGATAGTGTACATTGGCACGCTTGGAGCGTGCCAGCAAATCTCGGCCGACGCTACGATCTGATCGTGCCGGCCAGGATAAGTGGAGCGTGCTGGCCACTCATAGGTGTTCAGACAACACTAACGCACAAAGCGTATTGGCCACAGCATCCAGACTAGCATGTGGGCTTACACCCCATAGGTATCGTCTAGGCTGCAAGGCTCTGATCATACCAGCTCAACTCCACGATGGAAGCAGGTGGGCCACCGAATAGATTGAATTGCCATCACAGCGTGCCGGCTGACAGTCATATGTACCGCATTAATCGTCCAGGCCAAGGACCTTCATAACAAATAGGCTGTGACGGTCGTGTACAGCGTCAAGGCCATTGACATCGAGCGTATCGTGTGGGCCAATCAACCAATGGTCCATTCAAACCGTAGGAGCCGTGCTGCATATAGCAGCCAGGGTATATTTAGCGTGTACAGCGAATGGGCCAAGTCATATCTCCATGCGTTCAGAACGCTCCAGCCAACAGGGCCCGTGTACGCTTAGATCGCCATGGCCGTGAACGATATAATCAAGTAAACTCAACGTTGTGTATAATGCGTGTGGGTCAGTTTATCACATGAGGTACGTTAAAAACGTGTTGGCCCATATGTAATGAACTTATGGGCCATTGCCGTTGAAGGCGCGTTGGCCCATATGTAGTGAACGTATGGGCCATTATCGTGAAAAGCGTGTTGGCCGATATGTAGTAAGCCTATGGGCCATGGTACCATGGATACATTATATACGTGCTGGCCGGAATGCTATATGCGAGCAAGCTTGCTCTGCAGATACCGCTACGGCCATGGACGATTTTCAAGGGATAGTTCTATTTGCTGTATAATACGAGTGGGTCAGTGAATGGCGATGATGTACATTATAAGCGTATCGGCCCATATGTATTGAACGCATTGGCCATTGAACCATATATACGTTCATAACGTATAGGCCATTGTCGGATAAGCCGTATAGGCCTATACTCTCAATACTAGGATATGTTAAAGGCATGTCAGCCCATGCATATTGAGCTTGTAGGCCATGGAATGGCACATATGTTGTGAACATAGGGTCTTGCCTCACATATATCACGGCTTATATGCTTGTATGGGCCACATGATACTTATTGAGTATGCATGGGGAGGTTGGTCCCCAGTGGTATTAACTGTGGGCTTTGGCAAATTTAACGTCCCGTATAAATTTGTCTTTCATTACATTAGAAGTTGTTAGGTAGCATCTTCCCTCTGAAAAGTGACAAGGCTTCCTTCTCAAACTCTTCCCACATTCTGATCTGTTTTAGAGCATAAGCATGATGACCCGGTTTACTCTCAGTCTTCTCCGCCCTGGCCCACCACAGCTTCTGATGATGTTTGAAATATAGGACGCACCACCCCATTTCATGACGGACGATCTTCAACTCTTCTTCCCACCGATTGTAACGAGCTTTTGCTCGTAAAAAGTTCACTCTATAGACTGCAGTCGACATGTTAATTTATAGAATGTGTTCAAAAACACACAGGACTCACATTCCTGCATCCACTGGTTGTTTTGCTCTGGATGAGAGCCGCCTTGTCTCCAAAACCAAGCTAAGGAATCATTCCTTTGCCCAAGCCTACCAGGGTCCACCACGTCACCGCTCAAGGCTAGATCAGACCTTTCAATACTTCTATACCTTTCCATTACATCCAAATCGGCTCCAAGATTGATTAAAGCCCGACGGGCCCTGTGGTAGCTTCTGACATGTTGCTCCACTCGGTCCCGGGCCTTCTTGATATCATCCCAGGCTCGAGTACGCTTCTTGGTAGTGTTAGCCGCTTGAACTTTGGTCTTCCATAACAGAGCCTTGTGAGCCAATTGGAGACGGAGGTTCTCCAGCGAGTCATTTGCCTGTCCCTTCCGCAGCTCCAACTCCTGGGCTGCAAGAACCTCCAAATTCAATCGAACTATATCGGCTCTGTTCAGGGAGGAAGGCATCATCAGTTGCATTTTCTCCGGAAAATAATCCTCTTCTTCATCATCCGAAGGATCTATGTCCTCCCCGTCCTCCCCGTCCTCTTGCTGATCCTCATCCAAGGCACCTTCATCGTCCACATCCCACCCCATGTCATCCTCAACTTCCTCATTATTATCCACAATAACATCCTCATCAAATGTGAGTGGATTAGTAACAATTTCTGGCTCATCATCCACTGCGTCAAGTGGGCTAATATATTTCTTGCGGTGGAAAGCTCGGATCTTTTTAGCCAACCGATGTTGACGGTCAATTATGGATGTACGATCATGCATGGAAGCATGGCGTGAAATCTTCCTTAGATCTGATCGCAATTTGTCCCTGTCAAATCAAAACACAGTCACATGAAGGCGATGTGCGGAGAAGAAACAAGCGTACTGTTCATTTTCCAAATTTATTCCGCTTGAGAGCCAACCCAAGCTACCTTCCATGGAACTGTTGTTCTGCTTTGAGGCAAGTTCGAGACGAATTTGTGCCTGAGTCGGATCTAGAGAATATTTTTCATACAGTTGTTCAATGTAGAAACACTGAAATACCTTTTTTCATCTTTACTTCAAATATTCTCAGATGTTCACCTCGTTCTGTCATTGCAATATGCTCTGCCTCCTTCCATGCATTCACCGTCAGCGGATCCAATGAATTTTCCAATCCAATATAGGCCTGTCTTGCATCCCCAATCGCCCTTTCAGCTCTCTTGAGTTTTGTTGCTAGCATTGAAACTACGGAGGTTGACAGTCAGTGACTAGCTGTGCTAGTTAAAAATACGCATGGACTCACACATTCCAATAAGCTTCTTCCAGTTTGAATCCCGCATATGATCATCATAGACCTCTCGGCGATGGGCGGCACTCATCGAACGAGCACTAGAAGAAATTCTGTTAAATTCGGCCCAAAGAGTCTCCAAGATCTCTCCATCCAGTTGCCCGGATCCAAGAACGAAGTGAAGGCTGTATAGAACAAAGCACTCTGATATATGAGCACTGAGATGAAATGATCCAACTGCAGTAATGATGGTCATCATATTTGGGATGCTTAGGTGGTGGCGGTTCTCCCGAAGCCTTCTGAGAAAGTTGATCCACCACTGACATCCAATGTCATAGATAACCAAGCCCTCTGTCATTCCATCAGTATTATATTTCAATGCATTGCAAATGGAATAGTCAATATTCATTTGTCTATATATGTATTTTAATGAGCCACTGGTAGAAGAAAGAGGCAAAATGACGTACCGTTCACCCTTTTGAAAATCAGCCATAGAATGGGGAATAAAGCAACCATGACGTCCACAGGCGCAGACACCGGAACCAGTAGCATCAAGGGAAGTATTAAAGTCAGCATCCTTATGGGCTTTGTGATTGCGGCAGGTAGTTTTCTATAGGAGGCTTCAATGAACAAGAGAAAATTAGGAAATGGAAACTCATACCTGTTTGATGTCTACAGCCACAGAGAGATGTTCTCTGTATGGAGAATCTTGCACCACATATCCCTCACCATCTGTCAAAGCCACATCTAACTCCGGTCGACGCATCTTCATATGCTGGGCACTCATGTTTCCATCAACAACCATGACTCTGCGGTGCAACCATCTATGTAAATGAAGTGGATAGTTAATATCAGAGAAAGAAACTATCAATGACGCAGCATGTCAGCTGGGGCGACAACAGCGTCGCTGGCCGTGGTGCCTTTCATGACATTGATGGTTGATTTGCAGAGAGCGTACTGGCCGATGCGAATGGTGCGGCTCAGGTGGCACAGACATTACAGCTGCAAATAGCGCACTGGCCGATACGCACAAAGCCAACCAGCCACCATGAAAATCTATGGCACGTATACAATGTAAAGGCCGATAAATTTTTGTACATACTGGCTGCGATACATGTCAAATGTGGAATACCACTCACTGGTCTGGTTCATTTTTCCAGTCATCTGGTAAATTTACCCCTGGCTGTGGACAAGCAGGGCAGAACAGCGCCAAGTCTCCATTTCCAGGTTTCTTGTCTGTGTCATGGCCATAGCCGAAGCGTTTCCTAGCCAGCAAATCACGCCACTGGCGCGACACACGCATAAGCTCCCGGTATCGGTTCTGCCATTATGTTAAAAGAACAGATTGAATAGTAAACACTTTGGGACTCACGTGAACCTTTTTGGGAAAGCAATTGTTGGTTAGACGCCGTAGTTTCTGGAAGAAACTTGTGGCAGCTGTTTTGCACTCCATGGCATCCATATAAAAATGATCCAACACACGGAATGTAAAACCAGACTTGACACGATTGAAGCTGGCAGGAAATATTTGTTGTCGAAAGAGCTCCATGGGTTTTTCTGGAGGACCATTGCATCTACACCAAGATACCCGATGAGTGAATATCCCTGCAATGTCCGTCAACACAAGCACATCAAAAGATCTGCCATCGTCCTCCATGATGTTGGGCTCATCTACAGGTGATCCATCATCAGGGAAATCCTGCCATGCCCCTGTATAGGATTCATTCAGTGGACATTGCCCACCGCCATGCCCAACATTCAGAATAAATCCTTGATCGAATAGTGAGGTGCTTTGAAAACAACAGCCATCCCACCGCTCTAATCTGTGGAATGGCAACAGGTTGTGAGAAGTGATGATGCAATTTCGACAGAGTAGATGCTGTCCGAAGCAATCTTTGCACCGTATAAGACCTTCCATCACTCCACAAGATCTACACACATGCGGTTCTTTGGGAGCATCCAAATCCAATAGGGCATGCAAGTAATCTTTCCGGAGAGGAAGCCAATCTTGTAAGAAATCATTTTGTGACTAGCTCTGAAGATGAAAAACTGGTATGTTTTTATAGAATAGAAAACGGGGTACCTTGGTTGTTCGACCAATGAGTTCTGGAACATCGTAATCAAATGCCGGAGGGGAAAAAGTCCGTGGTCTTTTTGAAGGAGATCCAGAACCTTCTGCAGATTGCCTTGATTTACGAGGAGAAGGAGAAGGAGTGACAGGTGGGTCAGAAGTCGGCGAGACACTCCGGAGAACCAAGGTTCGTTTGCCTCTACGACTTATGCCAGGAACAAATGTCTTCTCTTTAACCACATTCTTACCTTTAAGCGTGGTTCGTCTCATTGCAGTGGGTGGTTGTTTATGGAGGACGTAGATGCCCTTAGCAATTTCTCTTTCCCGCTCACCGGTCTTTTGCAACTGCGGGCCAAACTTAAACTCAAACTTTAAACCAAAACTTTATTTCTTGAGCTAACCCTAAGTGAGACCCATATCTTTAAAGTAACTGTCATACATAACCCAATCTGGCCTTGGCAGACCAAATCTGTCATGAATGGCATCTTTTATGAAACGTGCCTGGCAAATTCTCTCACCACCCTCCCACTCCGCCACACCATGTTTCAAAATCCTTCCAGTGAGGAGAACAGCTGTTCCTGGAAGGTAATTCACTGTCAAGCCTATGTCTGGAATATCTAAGACACAGCCCTTGTGGGTTCCAGAGCTGACCAACAAATCGTAATCAGTGGGTGCACCGCCACCATCCCTGTGAAAAGGGGTTATCCTATTTACGATCATGGAACATCCGGTCCAAACGGAAGTCCAGAGATTTACGTTTGGGTGCAATTTGTAATGATGCCGGCCTTCGCGGAATTCTTGAATAGCCGACATTCCAAGATCGTATAATTGGGGTGACGTCAGCGCGGTGATGGCGTTGCAGAGGAAGTCGACAGAGGTTGTCATTTGGAGGAAGGTACGTGCCTCTTTGCTTTTTATAGCACTAGAAACATAAAGAGGGTGATCAAGCCTCTGAGAACATTCAGTAAAAATAATCACTGAAACAAACGAAAGTCAACAAACTTCATGTGATTGCTGGAACCACCCAGGTGACATGTCCAGCGATCCAGCTCCAAACAACCCACCGCCAGACGGAGGAAGAAAGTGGCTGGATCTCCATCCTGCCTCCTTTGTAGAGGCACCGAGCGACTTCATCATACCATCCAATGGTACCCGAAGGTGCTTAGTACTGTTATTGAGCAACTTCTGTTAGCAAAAATAATTAGTATTGTAGTCCAATGTATTAGAAATGAATCAACTTACGATCCTATCTGGATGGAATATGTATGGTAAATACCATAACATTATCCGACCATGCATGTCCAAAACAGTGGAGGGCTCATCAAAATGACCAAACATTGGGTTACGGAAGAACTTGGCAAGATGGGAGTTTTCGGCTGAGATGTCACCGGTATGGGGCCGCGTGTTCTTGACACGATCGGCCATTCGGGCCGCATCCCAGGAGGTCTTATCTATTATTAAAATAAACTACCAGTGCTACGGACAAGATAAGCCAAACTTACGAGGATTGGATAGTGCAAATGCTATTGTCAATGCCACTCTGTACAGTTCTTGATCGGTGACATTGTCATCAACATCAGATGTGGAGTCCATGATCTTAACAAGCTCTGTCCATTCAAATCTAAGCCTTGCCCTAATAAACCAACATAAACAAATATTTGAACGATAAGAATCCGATCACTCACTGAAGCTTATTCAAAGCAGGTCTAGCTAGATCTGCGTGGGTCAGAGCCACAGCAGAATGTTTCCGCAATATATTGGCAAGTTCAGTCCAAAGGAACTCTTTTAGTGCAGGTGCAGTGGACGTAGGTGGGTTGTCAGCAAGAGGCCGCTTCCTCTTCCGCCCACGACCCATGGTTGATAAGTGCGTTCCTAATTTGACAAGTTCAACCATCACATGTTCATCACCTGACTGATCAACAAGAAGCGCACTGCCATCGCCTGTAAAGGAAGTAAAATTTCCTGATTAGGTATAACAATTTGAACGTGATCATCAGGAAAGGCACTGCCACAGATTCAATAGCTTGTAACTATGGAAATAACAGCCACGCTGAGAACAAGTGTAGGATCATACATGTTGGGAACTATCATTTACTCAAACATTTTATTTCCTTTCATTTCCTTTTTCTATAGTAGATAAAACCCTGATCGCGGACAGGGAACAATACATTTCGGGGGAGTACGAGTCATCAACAAAAAATTACAAACAAATCGTCTTCTGCATCCACCTTCCACCATTCACGTCCTGCGAGTATAATTCGTACCCTTCTGGCTTCCTGAATGCACATTTACCTTTACAGCCTTTCCACCTGCAAGCGTAAAGATAGGTGGAGCCTTGTTTTCCGGCCTGGGCCCAGGCTTGAGGACTCTGACACTCTGGACAGGCAATTGGAAGCCTGTTTCCCCAAGGTCGCCACTGGACGTGGGTAAAGACATATGCCCACGCCAGAAAAGCAGAGGTTTCAGCGTCACGGTGGACGTGGACGATATTGGTGTGACGTCCTAGAGCTGACTGCGAAGTGGCGGTGAGAATTTGTTTAAAGGAAGGGCGCAGACTAAAACCCTCAATGAGAACGCGCTGCGCATAGTCCACAAAAAATCCGACTGTAAGTCCGGCGTGAAATTCGGGGGCAGAGAATGCAACCAAATCATTGACGGATACGCTGTCAGCCTCAATCAGATATGTTCATCAAAAAAAATTAAGACACGCTCACGATTGAACGAATCCGGTGAGTTCGCTGAAGCTCACGGATTCCCGAACCACCGCACCGCAACAAAGGAGAAACATAGTGCAGGGGATTGACCTGACATACCGCTTCAATGCAGAAGGGAACAACGCATTCATAAACTGCAAGACGTTGGTGGAATTCATTAAAAATGATATTGGTAAACTTACATATTTGACAGGAGCGGAGACATTGGGACCGATGTATAGGTCGCCAGTAATGTCATGAGAGTGGTTCGTTATGAAGATAACCAGACGGGAATACGCCGTCCTGCGGAAGTAAGTAAAATATATACAGCGTGTCGCTGAATTACTTACCGCTGTAGCTCGTTCACCAGCATATTCATTTGACGTGCATGGAGCTCCACCTGCGAATCCGCAGTAAAGTCAAATAAAATCTCTTCGAAGCGGAAACTGCCATTCGGCAAATATTCGCCCATACTGTCGCTTATGAATCGCGCCGGGTTGCCGTTGCACCGGATGGAAGACAGAACGAAATGAAATACTAGGAGAGGTGCTGCGCAGACATGGGACTTCGCTGTCATTTGATAATCGGCTTGTATTTTCACTGCTGCGCTGAGCGGCGATTTCCACGTTGAAGCGTCCTTATCGAGAATTGCGTTGGTACCGTTGTAGAAACCCTGTGCGGATGAACGAATGGATAGGTAGCACAGTGGATTATGGGGAGCACTTACAAAATAAGGTTGTGGTGACGGGAAGACCTCCAAATGACATGCGATGCAAATGAAAACAGATGTAGCGATATTCGCACCATCTGGTAGCTGGATGTGATGCTTGCAAATCACTCGAGGGCACCTGTCGCAGGACCAGAGGTCTCCACCATTCAGGCAGATATAGCAGTAGATCTGGTGGCATATAAATGCCTTGGAGAGCGGAGTCAAGGAAGTTACTTGCCTCGCCGATCGTATCTTCTTCAGGAACCTGCGCGGACTCAGAGGAACTGGGCGGGACGGATGGAATATCTTTGAGATTGTCCTTACGAGGGGCCGTTCCTCCAGTGGTCTTACGAGCAGAAGCAGTCGTTCTAGGCATAACTTGTATGTTGAAAGGTCGTGGTCGATGGGAGAGATGAGAACCGATAAGGAACACGCGCTGACCTCAAGGCTTAGGTCGTCACGTGACCAATTCCCGCAACCAAAGTGGTTTTATGGCAATTTATTATAATGTAAATACATGCCAAGCTGGCTTGGACCACTAAATCTGACTCACAATTCAGTGGGGTGTTCAACAATGTGCTTTTAACTTGATTGAGGGGTACGCGCTTGAGACGCATGTGGTCACGTGATCAGATATTTTACCCCAAGTTCAACCAGCCCCCCCTTTTTTTTTTGGGTGGAAAATGGGCAAAATCATAAGGGCTGTTAGTACTTGAGAACTCCTTGAATTGTTGTTTAATACTCATAACCTATTCAACTTGCAGGTATTTAAGTTCTTTATTCTCTTGTGGCGTGGGTGTGGGAACAAACAAACAAAGCCAAATAGTTGAACTTTACAAGTGCGTCGCGTCATTTCAGATGTCGTTCGTCCTCAACCACCACCTACTCCCTTCCACATTGGCATGATTCCTGGAAATCATACCCCTACTGCAGGGGGGTATGGTTGCCAGGAATCGTGCACATACGCAGTGAGTTGTCACATCACTTTCCCCCCTTGCTGATATTTTTTCCTCTATAGGCGTTACTGGGGTTGTATGGGTCCCCAATATGTGGCTCTCCCTTTTTATTATTATTATTATTATAGGGTTTTGTGCACATAAGTGAGTAATTCGATTTCTTAACCCCCTTTGCTGACTTGTTTTTCTATAGGCGTCTAGTTGAGAGGCGGCCGTGTGGGCCAGGGTTGTGATGGGCGTGCGTTAGTGCGCTCTCCACCCAGTCTCCGTTTATTTGGTGGGAGGCGGCCGTGTGGGCCAGGGGTGTGATGGGCGCACCTTAGTGCGTTCTCCACCCAGTCTCCATCTATTTGGGGGGAGGCGGCCGTGTGGGCCAGGGGTGTGATGGGCGCACCTTAGTGCGTTCTCCACCCAGTCTCCATTTATTTGGGGGGAGGCGGCCGTGTGGGCCAGGGGTGTGATGGGCGCATGTTACTGCGTTCTCCACCCAGTCTCCATTTATTTGGGGGGAGGCGGCCGTGTGGGCCAGGGGTGTGATGGGCGCATGTTACTGCGTTCTCCACCCAGTCTCCATTTATTTGGGGGGAGGCGGCCGTGTGGGCCAGGGGTGTGATGGGCGCATGTTACTGCGTTCTCCACCCAGCCTCCTAGTTCTTGTCTGGCGGCCGTGTGGGCCAGGGGTGTGATGGGCGCACGTTACCGCGTTCTCCACCCAGCCTCTCACTAACAATATCTTTATCCGCTGTCACCCAACCCTCCTCATGGTTAATTTAGGTAAGTTAACCTCTTTTTTCGAAGTCTTAGGGTTGATCTGAGTTTTTGCCTCCAGAACTTTTGGCAGGTAGTTCTTTTGGATAGAAAGTGTAGCAGAATGGGCTGGCCCCCCATTTCGCTATTTTTTCTATCCAAAAGAACTTGTAGATAGAATTTTTTTAGTATTTTGAAAGAAGAAATAAATGTAGTTAATTTGTGATCTAAAAGCTGCGTGACCAACGGCGTGTGTGATCCGGCCGAAACGTATGAATCGTGTCGGCCATTTTAAGCAAAGCGTTTGTATCGTTTCGGCCAGTCCGCATCAATCGGATATGAACAAAGCATTATCATGTGATGAATGTTGACTTTTGAACATGCGGCTGATCCTTATCAAGCGGCCCACCTTTTCCTCCTCGTCTTCCACCTAGTCATGGCCTCCACTTCTCAGAGACCAAACAAAACGCAAGCCCAGAAACGCGGATCTTCCAAAACTGGGAAGTCCAGCCAGCCCCTTTCTTGGGCACGGTTACACAAAAGTATTCTCAGAGATAAAGTGCCCAACTGGCAGGACACAACGACGTCTGATGAAGAAATGAAGGTAATACAGGATACCTTGCATCTGATTGAAGAAGACCATGAAGGATTGGAGGACGGTCAAGCTTTGCCTGGAAATTTGCAAGATGTAAGTCATTGTTTTCAATCAGAAATGGATTGTATTGACTGGCAATTGTATACGAAGAAAATTCGGGCCTGGTTCATGAATTACGGGGAATCTTCTCAAAAGAAACCTCAGAAGCAGGTTAAGGCTAAAAAACACAAAAAGTCATACTCTGTTCGGGACGTTGTGCCTCATCAATACCCTGATCGGATCACAGAGACCACCTCCAAACTCTCCAAGGGTGCTGCTCGTGGATCTGGTCCCTGGCTCAAATATTATCCACAAGCGGTCTCCTCAGTCATCGATCAACTCACGCACAGGGAACATGATGAGATTGACACCTTAGTGGATGAGTGGAATTCCGTTGGACCCCCGGATGCGTACAAGGCCCAGTATGATTACTATTGTTCATTACTTGATCTGTCTACCGATGATTTGTTTTTTAGAACTGCTGACAAGAAACTTGGCCAGAAAGTGAATGATTTTATAAAGGAGGTGCAACGCACAATGGGCGTACAAATGTTTGTCGTAGCCGGGTATCGAAGGCCGAACGGCGAGTTGACTAAAGTGTCGTGAGTTTTCTGATTTATTTAATTTTAACTAAAGCTCACATTGCGCATGAAGCTTTGAATCAAGACCATACCGGGGAATCAAGTTCTCCAAATACGCCGGATATAAGCAGGGGACCTATGACCTCTATGATAGCTATCTTATGGAACAATACCGTGAGTTCGTGTGCCGCGCATTCTTTATTCCATAATTAACTTGTATTTTTTAGCCCAGAAAGTTGACTCCGATATTGATAGCGAAGAAGAAAACGATGACGTCCAATTAATGCTGGATGAATATAACTATCCCATCCTTCCTTCTCGAGGCAACCTCAGTCTCTTGAAGTCGAAGCATATTATTCGGACTTATTGTACTTTGACATACCGTAAGTCTGTCGGCTCTTCTCTCATGCCATAAATTTGTACCGTCTTTCAAGGAGCCTTCACGAACAACAAAAACGCCAAAGTTCCCTGGCGAGCTATCAGTGTCGCTCCAGAGGAATATTTGGAAGCGGCCAGCATCCCTCCGGCTGGGGTTGAGGAGCCCTCCAAATATCGAGCCGAAGATATAATACTCAACTGGAATCACTGGGAGGAAATGCAGCGTCGGGGTGACCGTGGTTTGGTTTTTCATCGCGCTTTACCTAAGGATGTCAGGGCTCATGGTTCCAGAGGAAAAACGAAAGGGAGAGGGCGGGGTAAGAAGTATGTAGAGATTGACCATGATGAGGAAGAGGATGGTGATGAAGAGGATGAAGTGGATGAGGATGGTGATGAAGAGGATGAGGAGGATGAAGAGGATGAGGATGGTAATGAAGAGGATGAGGAGGATGAGGATGAGCGACGGAGAGCGGACGAGAAGACGAGACAGAAGGAAAAAGGAAAGGGAAAGGCTCCCGTGCGTGAGTACGACTCTGAATCCTCAACATCAGGACAAGAGGATCGCTTGTATGATGAGCTCAGGAAGAAGGTAAAGGGAAAGAACCAAGCAGGTGGTACCTCTGGGCAATCTACCGGCCAGCCGCGGTATCGTCGATCAAAGTCCGGAGAGATGCATTCAGATGGCAGCATGGAGGTTGACAGAGATCTGGAGTGGAATATGGACCTGGATAAGGAGGATACAGCATCGCTCGCTGGTCCTCCAAAACCCCACAACCTGGTGGGCTATGAATCCGACATATCCAGCGTGGCGCCCACTCCTCTCCGTCCCCTTCCACATCTTCCAGACGCCAATCGTTACATGCCCGCACGTCCTTCACCGCTTCACTCCAATACGCCTGTGACCGGGGATTTGTTCTCCAAACCCTACATTAGGGGTAATGTCAAACAGGCGCAAGCAACGCCAACCTCGCTTGTATCGTCCGGGCCAGTGCATTCAGCTCATGCGTCAAGCATGGATGGGCCAGCGTCATCCGTCACGCATGAGCCAACATCGATACAAGCGTCCCAGCCGACAGCCGCACCGTCTGCCGGTGCTGAGCTGCTTGCAGCAGCACAACGAACGTCCCAGCCAATTGAAGATGACTCCGCGGCTGGATCATCCAGTGGTGCCACTGGGCCGAAAGATTCCACCACTTCTATGACCCCCGCTTCCATTTCTACGACTCCTGCAAATCATAGTAGTGACATTCGGTTCATGCTAAATTATTTGCAAGGATTGAGCAGTGAGGCCACTTATCAAAAACTTTATGCCGCACTTCACAAAGTGAGTACTCCTCCCATTCACTCTTTGATTATTCTTTTTCATGTTCACAAATCTAGAAATCCGTTTCCAATGTTGATGGTGTCCCAGAGTGGGCAAATTGGGAGTGGGATCAACGCCATTTGCCCCGGGAAGTTCACTCTAAAAGAGGTTTCGCTGACACGCTTAAGAAAATTAACGAAGTTGCAAAGAAGAGTCACCACATGACTGGAGGTATTGTGCTGACCTATGGTTTGTTGCTTCGTGAATTAAGATACACCCATTTCCTCCTGGCTGATCCTGATGGGGAACCCCCTGCCGGAACTCCATCTTGGGTAATTGATTCTTCACTGGACATGTCATACCAGCAGACTGTCTTCGATGCAATCCAAAAGTCGATGTAAGAGTGTTTGCCTTTCTCGTGAGCTTGTCATGCTTACCATTAGTGTTCAATTCAGCGAAACAATTTCAAAAAATGCGTGAGTTTCCTGTTTCCCTTGTTCTTCTCCACTACATCTTGTTTTCTATCAGGGAGGTTGCAGAACAGACGGAGGAGGGAGGTGGACCTAGGAGATCTAAGCGAGGCAGGGCCGCGGGGCAGCAAGATGTGACTCCGGCGGAGCCTCCCTCTGCTCCCACAAGCCCCAACCCGAAAAAGTCTCGAAAACAAAACAAAGACGTTGAGGTCGCTATCGAGGATCCACCTGGAAAAAAGAAACAGACAGCCCGCCGAGGACGTAACAAGTTGGCACGGGGTTAAACGATTTTTTTGGACCTTGTACAAATATGTTTAGTTCATGCTTTGTTATTAGATAAGCAACCTCAAGTAAAAGCCACTTGGAAAATTGTGTTTTCTACCCGTGTAGTCTGCAAACAATATCTGATTTTGTCCTCTCCCCATATGGCAAGACTGATACCTGCAACTTGGCGTACAGGTCCACATGTTTGATGCTAATCAGGCTAGGCGTACCTACCGTGTGGTCAGTACACTGGCCCACATGAGGTTAAGGTGTGCCCACATGAGGTTAAGGTGTCATCAGCTGAAGTGCTAGGAGTGGAACACAATATTTGAAGATGGCCCACACACTCTGAGGACAATCGTGGGCCATCCACATATTTGAGCATCAGCCGAAGCGCTATAAGCGTTAATCAGTATGTCAAGATGGCCCATACACTTTAAGTGACACACTGGGCCATCCCC
>Ga0137415_10004244_pt1 | contig 14188 bp, 6 predicted proteins | sample CZODoug3_1_1_16f_FD_183082 | JGI IMG/M metagenome (GOLD analysis project Ga0137415, IMG submission 183082) | Vadose zone soil fungal communities from Angelo Coast Range Reserve, California, USA - CZODoug3_1_1_16fungal (Hybrid Assembly) | ecosystem: Environmental > Terrestrial > Soil > Vadose... | reverse complement strand
GAGCACAATAGTCAAACAACAGATCTCTATGCAAAACGGGAGAGCCACTGACATACCAAAGGCTATGAGAGTTGTTTCCTCATTTGGAGATGCTTCGTCAGGCGACAGCAGTTTCCTCGATTTGCTTAGCGCTGCGGGTTCACTGTGGTCGGCCGGACTGCCACTCAAATGGGAAGCGCTTCACTCCGGAGAGCGCCGCCAGCGAATTCCCCTGCCCACATATCCCTTCGAACGAAAAAGATTTTGGCTGGAGTTACCTGCCGTCCCAACCCAGACGTCGACCCAGATACGTCACACGCCACCTACGGAAACAGAATTCAGCGATACATCGTTGGAGGAGACTCACAACGTGACTCAACACTCGCAAGGCCCGACCCTCGACGAGCAACCCGTAGTGAGCCGTGCCGCGCTCATCTCCAGCATGGTGTCCGATATATTCGCGGACCTTTCCGGCGTTCAAATGCAACCCTCGGATGCCTCATCCACATTCCTTGAAATGGGTTTTGATTCGCTCTTCCTTACTCAGGTAGCGCAGGCGTTGCACGGCAAATTCGGTCTGAAGGTCACCTTCCGTCAACTCCTGGGCGACCAATCCTCACTCAAATCGCTATCCGAATTCATCGATAGCCAGTTATCAGCGGAAGCTCTCGCCGCCCTGGAAACACCGGCGCATCGCGCGCAGATCAAAGGGGAATCTGATACTTCTTCCCCGCCCACCGCTAAATCAGTCGCACAACCTCAGCCGCCCTCAAATTACGAAAGCAGCGCATCTGATACCGCTATTGAGCGCCTGATGCGCGAGCAGATGCAAATGATGAACCAACTCTTTGCCAACCAACTTGACGCTTTGCGAGGTATTTCCGCAGAACAATCCGGAGCAAAAGCACAAAATGAGTTGCCACAACCCGCAGCAGCACTTGCCAAAAGCGCCGACTCTTCCTCTTCGCCGGCGCGTCCGTCGTCCCCTTCTGATTCCCTTGCCGTTGCCGCCAAGGAATCGACCGAATTCAAGCCTTTTGGGCCGTACAAACCGCCGCAAACGCCAAAAGGAACCTCGTCTCAACTCACGGAAGCTCAGCAGAAACATATCCAAGCGCTAATTGAGCGCTGCTCCAAGCGCACCGCCAAGTCCAAGAACATGACGCAGCGATATCGATCCAAGCTCGCGGATCCTCGAGTCGTTTCCGGCTTCCGCACGCAATGGAAGGAAATGGTCTATCCCATTTTCACCGTCCGTTCAAAAGGCTCACGCTTGTGGGACGTCGACGGCAATGAATACATCGATATTCTGAACGGATTCGGCCCCATCATGCTCGGGCACCGCCCCGATTTTGTAGAGCGTGCGATGGAACAGCAGCTCCACGATGGATTCGAGATCGGACCTCAAACTCCCTTGGCCGGTGAAGTTGCCGAAATGTTTTGCGACATGACCGGTAATGAGCGTATGTCCTTCTGCAACACCGGCTCTGAAGCTGTGATTGCCGCGCTCCGTGTTGCACGTACTGTGACCGGCCGAAGCAAGGTGGTGCTCTTCGCTGGTTCGTACCACGGGATGTTCGACGAAGTTCTCGTGAAAGGTGTAAAGGCTGCCGAGACGCCCCGCTCGCTACCCATCGCACCGGGTATTCCTAGAGAAAGCGTGGGCAATGTAGTCGTGCTCGATTACGGCACGCCTGAATCACTGGAATGGATTCGCACTCATGCCGGTGAACTCGCGGCCGTTCTCGTCGAGCCGGTCCAGAGCCGTCATCCTAACCTCCAGCCTCGCGAATTCCTCCGCGAGATTCGTCAAATCACTGAGAACTCTGGCGCGGCCCTGATTTTTGACGAAGTCGTCACCGGATTCCGTGTTCATCCCGGCGGATGCCAGGCGCTGTTCGACATTCGCGCCGATCTGGCCACTTACGGGAAAGTTCTCGCCGGCGGCATGCCAATTGGCGTTCTAGCCGGCAAATCGCAGTTCATGGACGCACTCGACGGCGGCGCATGGCAATTCGGAGATGACTCCTACCCCTCCGTCGGCGTGACTTTCTTCGCGGGCACATTCGTGCGTCATCCTCTAACACTTGCCGCTGTGAAGGCAGTACTTCAACATTTCCGCGACGAAGGTCCGCAACTTCAGCAACAACTGACCGCAAAGACCGTTTCCCTCGTAAGCGCCCTGAACGCACTCTTCGAAAAGGCCAGTGTTCCAGCGCGCATCGAGACATTCGCCAGTGTCTTTTACTTCAGCTTCCCTATCGATTTTCCTTTGGGCAGCCTCCTCTACTATCACCTTCGTGCAAAAGGCATCTATATTCTCGAGGGCTTCCCTTGTTTCCTGACCACCGCCCATTCAGATGCTGACATCGCAGCCATCATCCGCGCGTTCGACGAATCCATTAAAGAAATGCAGGCCGGCGGAATTCTTCCGGAACAATCACAAGTAGCCGCGCGTGAAGAGGCAATCGCAGAAAGCGCCAACCTCGCAGCCTCCGTAACGCCCAGTGTTCAAACGCCAACCATTGAAGTTCCGCTCACTGAAGCGCAAATGGAAATCTGGCTCTCGGCGCAACTCGGCGACGAGGCATCATGCGCGTACAACGAGTCCTTCACTCTCTCAATGCGCGGAGATCTTGATGTACAAGCCCTCCGGGATTCCCTGAACGATCTTCTCAATCGTCATGAAGCCCTGCGCGCAACAATTGTCCCCGAGCGCAATTCACTTCGCGTTTCCGACACGAACCAACTCCCCTTATCGTTCGAAGACTTGTCCTCAGCCCCAGAATCTCAACGTATCGCCTCGCTGCAAAATGCCAAGCAAGAAGAAGCCTCGAAACCTTTCGACCTCGTAAATGGTCCGACGTTTCGTCTCCGCCTTTTCCGTCTCGAGCCTCGACTCCACGCACTTATCGTCACCAGTCATCACATCATCTGCGACGGTTGGTCGACCAACGTTCTCCTGGACGAACTCAGCACCCTCTACGCAGCTCGCCACAAAGGATCCAACCCCGCGTTGCCTCCGGCTGTGCAATTCAGCGAATACGCCCGCCAACTCTCGCAGAGCGCACCCGACACCGAGGTCAACACCTACTGGCTCAAGCGCTTCGAGCAAATACCTCCTGTCCTCGAATTACCAACCGATCGTCCTCGCCCCGCGGTCAAATCATTCAACGGAGCCACGTACCGCGCGCGAATCGGCACACCCATTTACAAGCAGATCAAGCAGGCCGGCGCCAAACAGGGCTGCACTCTCTTCGCAACGCTCCTAACCGGCTTCGCCGCCCTCCTCCATCGTTTAACGGCACAGAGCGATCTCGTCATCGGCATCCCGACTGCCGGCCAATCCCTGTTGGAAAACGGCAGCCTCGTCGGACATTGCGTAAACTTCCTGCCGATTCGTGTCCGTCTCATCGACGGCCAGTCCGTCACCGAACTTCTTCAGCAAGTAAAGCGCACCGTCCTCGATGCCTACGATCACCAGACCTACACCTACGGCACCTTGGTTCGCAATCTGAAGCTCCGCCGCGATCCGAGCCGTTTGCCACTCGTCGAAGTGCAGTTCAATCTCGAAAAGGTGGGCGCGAATCTCAATTTTCCAGGATTGCAAGTGGAGGTCGATCCTAATCCCAAGGCCGCGGTAAATTTCGACCTGTTCGTCAACGTCGTAGAATCCGACCAAGGTCTTTTGATCGATTGCGACTACAATTCCGCTCTGTTTGACCGCGAAACAATCGCCCGCTGGCTGTCACACTTCGAAACCCTGTTGAAGGGCCTGGCAGCCGATGCTAACCGGGACGTCGATATTCTTCCAATCCTAAGCGAGCCCCAGCTTCAAAACATTCTTCTAGACTGGAACTCCACTGACCTCGAATATCCTCGCCACAAGTGCGTCCACGAACTATTCGAGGAACAAGCTACGCGCACACCTGATTCGCTAGCCGTCTCATCGGAAGGACACAGCCTGACCTACGCTCAGTTGGACAAACGCGCCAATCAGCTCGCGAGGCATTTGATTAAAATCGGCGTTACTCCAGGCTCTCTGGTCGGCATTGCCGTCGATCGCTCCGTCGACTTGCTCGTCGGTCTACTCGGTATTTGGAAAGCTGGCGCCGCCTATCTGCCCATTGATGCCGCGTATCCACCCGACCGAATCGCCTTCATCATGGAAGAAACCTCGCTAGCCACTCTGCTCACCAATTCAAAATTGCTTCCGAATCTTCCAATCTTTGACACCCGCCCCATCTGCCTGGATCGAGATTGGATGCTTATCGAATGCGAGCCAGAGACTTCTCCAGGCATCAGACTTGATTCAGCATCCGTTGCCTACACTATCTATACCTCGGGCTCGACCGGGAAACCTAAGGGCGTTGAGGTTACGCATCGCAATGTCGTCAACCTCCTTTGCTCGATGCGTCAGGTGCCCGGGCTCGATGAACGCGATCGTCTGCTCGCGGTAACCACACTATCGTTCGACATCGCCGTCCTGGAACTTTTTCTTCCACTCATCACCGGCGCACACCTGATCCTGGCGAGTCGCGAGACCGCGCAGGATCCACGCTTATTGATCAAGCTTTTGAACGAGTCTAAAGCTACCGTAATGCAAGCCACGCCGGCCACGTGGCGCTTACTTCTCGAAATCGGCTGGACCGGGTCGCCAGGGCTCAGAATGTTCTGCGGAGGCGAAGCTCTGCCGAGGAAACTTGCAAACGAATTGCTGGAACTCGGAGAACTTTGGAACATGTATGGCCCAACCGAAACAACCATCTGGTCGTCGACGTCGCGCGTATCGCCGGCCGAAGGCCCTGTCACCATCGGCCCTCCGATACACAACACCCGTTTCCACGTTCTCGATGCCAAGCTCCAACCGAGCCCCATTGGTGTTCCCGGTGAACTTCATATCGGCGGCGATGGTGTGGCCAAAGGCTACTTCCGCAATCCATCGCTGACGGCCGAGCGCTTCATACCTGATCTAATTTCCAAGCAACCTGCCGATCGCCTTTACAAGACAGGCGATTTGGTGCGCTATCGACCCGACGGTCACCTCGAGTTCCTCGGGCGACTGGATAATCAAGTGAAAGTCCGCGGGTTTCGCATAGAACTCGGCGAGATCGAATCAGTTCTCGCTCGCAACCCCGATGTCCGTGAATGCGTTGTTGCCGCCCAACAAGACGACCTCGGCGGTAGCCGTTTGGTGGCTTACTGCGTCCCGCACCAATCGCAAAAATGCTCCTCGGAAGCGCTACGAGACTGGGTCGCAGCTTCTCTTCCCGAGTACATGATTCCCTCCGTATTCGTCTTCATGCCCGCTTTGCCGCACACTCCTAACGGAAAAGTGGACCGCAAAGCTTTCGTACGTCTGGATACCCTGAGTCTCCCCGAACAAAATCTGTTCATCGCCCCGCGTACGCCGGCGGAAGCACAGCTAGCTGCCGTCTGCGCCGAGGTCCTGCACCTTGACCGCGTAAGCGTCCATGACAGTCTTTTCGATCTCGGCGCGGACTCCATTCACCTTTTTCAGATCGTCGCTCGTGCTGCGCTTGTCGGCATTCCTCTCGCACCACAACAAATTCTTCGACTGCGAACGGTTGCAGCCCTTGCGGCGGAGTTCAGCCACGACATCCCTGAAAATGGCGCTCCCAAGCACAAGCTGCAAACCATAGCTCGTGTTTCCCGCGAGCAATACCAGCTTGATGCCGCGCCTCAGGCCACCTGATGAACCCCCGTACCAGCATTCCCTCCAATACGTTATCCGGCTCTGCAAGCCCTGGCTCACTCGGTGAGCCGCTCTACCGCTTCCCTACCAGTCTCGCGCAACAATCCTTTTGGTATCTTGATCGCTTGGAGCCTGGCAATCCCTGCTGGAACATCGCCGTGCGCTTTCGGCTCGTTGGACCTCTCGACGTTTCCTTACTGCAGCGCTCGATTAACGAAATCGTTCGACGTCACGACGTTCTCCGCACCAGCTTTGCCCTGATCGATGGCGCACTCGCCCAAATTGTTCACTCTGAAGCTGTGATTCCCTTGCCGCTGGACGACCTGAGTGGCCTCATACCCCCTGCTCGCGACGCCGAAGAGGAACGACGGACCATCGCGGAAGCGGCTCTGCCCTTTGATCTCAAAATTGGTCCCCTTTTGCGAGTTCGTCTCCTGAAGCTCGCCAAACAAGAACACATGCTCCTGCTGACTATCCATCACATCGTTTCCGATGGCTGGTCCGTAGGGCTCTTCAGCGACGAAATTGCTGCCCACTATGAAGCGCTGTCCTCGGGCACTCTTTCAACTTCACCAGATCTGCCGCTCCAATATGCCGACTACACAATTTGGAAGAACGAGCAGAACGAAAGCCCTATCGGTGCACAACACCGATCTTATTGGCAAATGAAATTAGTAAATCTACCCGTCTGTGAAATACCGCCCGACTATCCCCGGCCACCAGGCAACGTCCAACCGGCCTATATTCTTTCACTGGTCCTCCCCGCTTCGCTCACCGATTCGCTTGCGGCTCTGGCCCGAAGCCACGGTTGCACGCTTTATACGCTCTCGCTGGCGGCATTAAAGATGCTCATCGCGTACTACGCCCGCCAGCACGACGTCTACGTCGGGACGTTGTTGGCGGGTCGAGACCGGGTGGAACTTGAACCGCTGATCGGTGCCTTCATCAACACAATGATTTTGCGCACCGATCTCTCCGGAGATCCCACCTTCTTGGATCTACTCGCCCGCGTGCAACGTACCGTTGAGGAAGGCATAGCCCATCAGGATCTCCACTTCCAACAGGTAGTCGAAGCCTTGCGCCTGAAACGCGATCCCAATCGGCCCACGGTCTACAGCATCAACTTCATCTATCAACGCGATTTTGTGAAGCCGCTGCAATTCGCTGGAATAAACATGACTCCCGTTCCATCCAAGTCTCCGGGAGCCATTTATGATCTGAATTTTTTTATGGTCCAACGTTCCGACGGTTGGCGGTTATCCTGCGAATATAACTGCGACATGTATGAGGCCGCGGCTGTCAATCGCATGATCGGTCAGATGCGCCACTTGCTGGAACAAATTGTCGCGCATCCCGCTCGCAAGCTATCCGAGTTCCAATTCCCAAATGACGTCGGCGACCCTCTGCCGCCTTTCGTTCCTCGCAGTAGATATGCAACTTCACCGACAAGCCGCGACTTGCCCATGGAAGATCGCTCGAATTCTGGCGGTCTCGTTGTTAGAAAAATTCTGAGTCGCGTTTACACGCATCTAGGAAAAATCTAATTCAGAGCTCCACCGTTATTCCCAATCTGCCCGAGCGCGCTGCATCTGAATCCGCCGCGCGGACCATCGAACCAACAGTTATGGCTCGCCCGTCGCTTCCCTTGCGTATTCGTATCTTTCAGATCCGTTCGCTCGCTTCGCTTCTTACTATCCTGGGCCATCGCTCTGCCGGCCGGCGTCTCATCACCCATATGCGATCTAATCGCGTTTCACGACCAATGCTGGACGCCTGCCTGGGCTTTCGCCGGGTTTTTCCTTCTTTCGCCGATGCTCAAGCTTGTGCATCGAAGTACATTCCGTCCGGCCATGAACACCCTGACGAGATCCGCTTCCACACTTCGATCTCCGGCACCGTCCGAGAAAGCGATTACCCCGTTCTCTTCTATCTCGCTCCGCTCGTGCCCGGACTCCGTAATGTCTTCGATTTAGGCGGCAACGTTGGAAATCTTTTCTACTCGTACCAAAATGAGCTAGATTTCCCGGCAAGTCTAACCTGGACCGTCTACGACCTGCCGGTGAAGAAGCCGCTCGGTGAAAAATTAGCTTCGGCACGTGGCGAATCTCGCATTCGTTTCGCCACCAATCTTGCGGAAGCCAGTGGCTGCGATGTTTTCATTGCCTCAGGCTCTCTCCATTATTTCGAACAGTCTATCCATGAAATGCTCCGCGCTCTCGAACGCCTTCCGGAACACGTTTTTGCGAACCGTATGCCCTGTTCCTCCGGCTCGGACGTAATCACTGTGCAGGACAATCGTTCCTATCTCGTGCCGTGCAAACTTCATAGCCGTGCGACGCTAATCAACGGCATGCAAACGCTCGGCTACCAGCTGCAGTCTGAGTGGCCGGTGCACGAGCGACGTTTGCCTGTACCCACACACCCGGACCTTAGCGGCGGCACCTACTCTGGTTTTTATTTTCGTAAGAAGTAAGAGACTACCAGGACCGCTCCTGACCCATCAGGCCCACGGTTTTCTGCCTCGCGAAATGTTCTTGGCCCACACCATCGGCAATACCGCCACGCTTTTGACCCTATCTTTGGCCGGCGACGCACCCGGAGGCGTCGGCCGAAGTCCCATTTTCCGCAACAGATAGTTCAATCGGTACAAGTTTGCGCGCATCGTGTCCCGATATTGAAAATTAACGTTCAGTGAGACCGAAATATTGTCGCCATTCTGAACCCAATGCGGTGAGTTCACGGGAATGTGCACTCCATTCCCCGGCCGCAACTCATACACCGTTGCATGATGCTGCAACTCCGGTTTGTACCGCGGCGCATTATGATCCACCGACCAAAACCGCTCGATCTCTTCCTCGGAAAGAACGTCCCGGTCATTGCGGTCGAAAATGCTGATGTGTTTGTCGCCCTGAATCTGCAACAGCAAGCTGCATTCGCGGTCAATGTGATAGGTCGTCACCCGCTTCGGCGAAGTCACAAAGAGAATCACTTCCTGGATCTTCATGACACGGTTGAGGTTGAGCCCGGTAAATTCCTGTAACTCTGCCATGCACTCGCTTAACACTGCGGCATATTCCGGGTTCTTGTCGGCACGTTTCAGGACGATCCATGCCCCGCAGTGCTCAATTCTTTGAATTGCGTCACGCGCGCTAAATTCCGGTCTGGGAGTCCGATCCCAGCGCTGGTTAACATCGATACTTCCCGCATCGTAGTAGAGGTCGGCGGGCCGTGTGCTCTGCGTTTCTTCCGCCAACTCCATCAATCGGTTCAGCTTGAAAACCGGATGCCCGGCAAGTTTGTGTCGGAAGGCAAAGCTGTACTTGTCAAATTTCGTCCGAAATTCGTCATTTCGTTCAATTAACTTGGTTTCCGATGCAAACTGCTTTGGGGTCGCACGCAGAGCTGTCGCCACACGAACACCTCGGCATTCTGAGGAGAATGCAAGTCGCGTCGAACATAGGGCTTAGCCACTCCCATGACAATCAGGTAAGTCACTTAATTGTTGAAGTTAGGCAGATTAGCTAGCGGTTTGATTGTATTGGTCGTATAGGATGGGCAAGTTAAGGCGGATCAGTTGCTTAGCCCTCTGGCACCGTCGCGCTTATTGGGGAGGAGTATTCGCTCTCCATTTGGTCAGCGCCCACCGAGGCCACTACATAATAGTAGGTATGTCCCACCGCCAAACCGGTGTCCACAAATTCGGATGTCGCCGCCTCCGAGATTCGTCTGTACGGTCCCGAAGAGTCAGCCGAGCGGTAAACAACATACCCTGCTGCCGTTACCGGGCTCTCCTCCCAGTTGAGCTTAACTGTGCTTCGCGACGATTCCGCCGCAGTCCCCGTCACCGGGATCACCACCAGCGGACCGCCATCCGTGCCGGAAATTGTCAATTGCCCGGTTTGCCGCCCCGTGCTCTTCGGTGCGAAATTCACTTCGACGGCAACGCTTTGGCCTGGCGTCAGGCGCATAGCCGTTGCGCCAGACACGCTAAACGCCGCCCCCATGGCCGATATTCCCGCAATCGTCAAATCGCTCGTCCCTGAGTTCGTCAGCGCCACTTGCTGCATCCCTACTCCACCCACCGCAACATCTTCAAAATCAATCGCCGCTTCACTAGCCGTTAGTTCTGTCTGTACCTTGATCGTCGACGCTCGCACCGTAAGTACCATCGGGGCATCGCCGGAACTCGTGAAAATCGAAATCTGACCGTCCCTGCGGCTCTCCCCTTTAGGGCGGAATGAAATCGTGAAGTTCTCGCTGGTGCCATGAGCAACCACCACGGGCAGCAGAATCCCAGTGACTTGGAAATCAGTGTTCGACGTACTAATTTTCCTGATCTGAAGCGTGCCTTCAGCGAGGTTCGTGATTCTCACAGCTTGCGTGTATGTATCACCCACGGGAACATTTTGAAACGTCACCACGTCCGGCGTAAATTCCACCAGCCGCTCCGATTTGGGTGCCGAAGCAGCCGCGGTTGTGCCCGTCGCGACGCCGCGACCAGGCGTCACCTGCGCCGCCAACAAGGAGAAAGCCGACACTGCGAGAACTATCTTGGATAAACTTTTGCGCTGCAGACACTTAGAGAACCGCGTTCCGACCATGCCTGTCCCCCTTTACCGCCTGCCATCCTCACAATGTGGTTGAATTCTTACCGAAGGCTATCTTCCCGGCTACTGGTCGGGAGTTCACACCCGGGACAGGGTAAGGCCTTGTACAGGGTTTTCCCTAAGGCCAGCTACTGGATTGACCCTAGGCACAATCGATCAAACTGGAATTTAGGGAATTACGGCTAGTACCGGGTCCGAATAGTCGCTTTCAAGATTATTGGCGTCTACTGCCGTCACGACGTATGTGTAAGTCTGCCCACTCTGAATACTTGCGTCCGTATAGGCGGTCAGGACCGCTGGAGCAGGATTAATTTTGGCAAATGCGCCATTCGGCAAAGCTCGATAAATGTAGTATCCAGCCACGTCTGACGTGCTCGGGTCCCAGGCTAGTGCCACCGTATGCGCGCTCAATTGCCCACCGCTCCCTGTCAGCGCAATCGATACTGCTCCTGCGCTGCTGCCAATGGCGATCGAGCCTCCCGCAGTCCCCGGCGCGGACGGTGAAAAAGTCACGTTTAGAGCCGCCGTCTGACCCGGTGTCAACACCGTGTTGGCACCGGCACCGGTTACACCGAATCCCGGCCCGGCCGCAAGCACGCCGGAAAGCGTCAGATTGGCGTTCCCGGCATTCATCAGAGTCACGCCGAGTGAGGCAGTAGTCCCCACCAAGACGCTCCCAAAGTCCAGGTTGCTAACACTCGAGCTAAGAAGCGCGGTCGCCGCCAGTGAAGTGCCGGTCGCTGAAATTACCAGCGGAGAGTTAGGTGCATCGCTTACTAATGAGACCGAGCCCGCAGCGTTCCCCGCTGAACTCGGCGTAAACATCACGTTAAACGTCGTCCGTTGACCCGCCGCGATGCCTATTGGCAGTAACAAACCAGAGGTGCTAAAGCCCGCCCCGGTAACCGCCGCACTGGAAATTGTTACGCCGCTTGTTCCATCATTTTGCAAGGTTATGGTTTGTGAGCCGCTTGTACCTGCTGCTACCAGCGGAAAGCTCGCACTCATCGGAGTCGCCGAAAGCTGCGGCTGCGGAGCATTCGCAGGAGGCGGCGTCCCGCCCGGGGGCTTCCCGCCACTCCCCGAAGAATTCGACCCCATGACCACACCAGCGCAACCGTTGCCGATCAGCGAGGCCGCAAGTACCAATGCCACGACGCAGTTCGATGTCTTGTCAATGTAGGACCAGCGGCCGGCCCCATGATCCGACCCATGATGCGATCCCTCATCCGACCCCCGGCTAAACCATTGATCCGCCATAGTGCGGAAAGTTTAGAAACGCGTTGCGCACGCAACTACTGGTCGGACGGCCAGACTAAGTGAGGCCAGTTAACTAACGAGCGACATTCAGCGGACGAGCAGAGTTTGGATTTCGGCCTCCTCAAGCCATCGGCGAGTGCCCACAAATGGGACAACCCTGTATTGTTCCTCGCCGGCTGCCTAACCTAGAATTTCTTTACTCCGCCCCTTGGTGCGGCGTTCATGTCCACAATCTTCAGCTTCTTCGGCTTGCGAGAAAACCCGTTCAAAATCAATCCTGACCCCCGTTTTTTGTACGCCACCGACCAGACTCGCGCAGCCTCCGACGAGTTGGCCTATGCCATCTCCACCCGTAAGGGCTTGATTCTATTGACCGGAGAGGTTGGAACCGGCAAGACCATGCTCATACGCCACCTGCTCGATTGGCTCACCGAGCAGAAGATGCCGACCGCGCTCATTTTCAATTCGCACATCCAGCCCGAGCACTTGTTGGATTTCATCCTCAATGATTTTGGAGTGCCGTGCGCATCGAAGCTGAAGAGCGCAAAGTTAATGGCCCTGAACCATTGGCTGCTTGAGCGCTACCGTGCCGACCAAACCCCAGTCCTGATCGTTGACGAGGCCCAGGGTTTGGATCCCAGCGCACTCGAGGAAATCCGCCTGCTCCTCAATTTCGAGACACCCCGCGAAAAACTCCTGCAGATCGTTCTAGCCGGTCAACCAGAGTTGCAAGAAAAGCTTAAGCGCCACGAACTTCGCCAGCTTCGCCAGCGCATCACCGTTCGTTGCACCACCGCGCCTTTAACTCTCGAGCAGACATATGGCTATATCCGAGAACGCCTCCGCATAGCCGGCGCCGGCGATCAGCCGATTTTTGAGCCCGACGCAGTGGGCGCCATCCATGCTTACTCGCGAGGAATTCCCCGTGTAATCAATGTCTTGGCGGAACATTCGCTCATCAACGCCTGCGCGGAAGACGCCAGCACCGTCTCAGCACGCGCTGTTGCGCAGGCCGCGACCGATTGCCAACTTGATCGCGCCGATTCCGTCGCCCGCATCCTCAGCACCGGCTCCTATTCGACCGCCAGCGTTTCCGATATCGGAGCCCTGCTCGCAAGCATCTCCGCCAACTCCGATTCTCCCTGCGGGCCAGTACACAAACGGCAATTTAACGAAGCACCTTTGGATGCTCCCGATGCTATTTTCCGTCCTTCACGCCCTTCTCCCACAGCAGACCAAGTTAGCAATGCCGTTATCGCAAGCAATCAATTGGAAGTGAATGCAACGGAAAACCATCCTGAGCAGAATTTCAATCTGCCCTCGCTCGCGGCCGCGGAAGCCTCTCAGATTCTGGAGGCGGCGCCTCTGCCGCAACCTGCCTCGGTACAGACGGTGGTCGCCGCCAATCAGGCACCGCAGGCCGAACCCCCCGTCAAGCCTAGCCCCTCATCGGTTTACTTCTTGCATCTTTGGAGCAGGACCTTCCTCGCCGACGTTCGCTCATCCTCTCGTCAATTCCGCCGCGCAATCCGTTTGTTTGAGACTCAGCGCTGGAACCCGTTCATTCGCGACCTGCGCCGCCAACTGAATCAATTGCGTGTCCGTGCCTCAGGCCTTTCCGCTCATCCGCGATTGAAACAATTCCGCGCCCGAGTTCTCTCCGCGTCGAAAACTTCGTGGACTTCTTTCGCGTCGGCGATTCCGCCCTGGCTCGCCAGACCTCTCGGCATTAACCAACAGGCGGCGCGCAGACCCGCGCAAACCGCGGCCGCATCGCGAGTGAAACGCCGTCGCGCCATCCTCTCCTTACGAAGATGGCTACACGAACCCCTCACCACGGAGCAGAAGCGCACACAGGGAAATCACGGCCGATCGGTAGGCTAACCGTACTCTCTCGCTACTTCGCGCTCTCCAGTTCACTTGAACCGAGCAAAGCCGAATCTTTCGGAAAGGCCTCTCCCCAAATGTAGTGATTGAACCAGTCGAGATTCGCCTGCATCACCGCACGATTTGACTTCGGTTTTGTAATCGGGTGCCCAAATCCAGTGTATGAAATCAGCCTCGACGCTACATGCTGGTCCTGCAAGCCCCGATACAGCTCATAGCTATCCGGTACCGGCACGCGCTTGTCCGCGCTCCCCAACTGGATCAAAGTCGGCGTCTTGGCCTGCTTGATTGTCGTCATAGGCGACGTCTTTTGATAAATCTCCTGATCATCCCAAGGCGTAGCGTGCAAATACTGCCGGGTAAACGGCGTAATGTCCGTATTGACGTAGTACGTCATCCAGTTGCTGATACCCGCTCCCACCGAAATCGCCTTGAATCGATCTGTGTTCGTGGTCAAAAACGCGGAAATGTATCCGCCCTGCGACCATCCCATCGATCCCAGCTTCGACTCGTCCACAATCCCGCGCGCGATCAGTGAGTCCACCCCGCTCATTACATCCCACATGTCACCCATGCCTAAGTTGCGCACGTTCAACGCCCGAAACGCCGCGCCATACCCTGCGCTGCCGCGATAATTCGGCTGCAGAACCAACGCGCCCTTTGCCAGGAAAATCTGCGCCGGGTAATACATGTCTCCGGCAGACAGCAGCGGCTGTGAGATTCCCGTAGGCCCGCCATG
>Ga0137415_10004243_pt1 | contig 14188 bp, 18 predicted proteins | sample CZODoug3_1_1_16f_FD_183082 | JGI IMG/M metagenome (GOLD analysis project Ga0137415, IMG submission 183082) | Vadose zone soil fungal communities from Angelo Coast Range Reserve, California, USA - CZODoug3_1_1_16fungal (Hybrid Assembly) | ecosystem: Environmental > Terrestrial > Soil > Vadose... | reverse complement strand
GGGCGTCAACCAGAGTTCGCACAAAGTTGTCCCCGCTCCCGACACGCCCCCCCCGTCAGAATGCAGACGCAGGCACGGATGGAGGCCCATCCGTCCGCAGGGTCCGGGAGGTTAGTCGTCTCTGAACTGCCTTGACCCCGAGCAATGCCGATCCCCACCCAAGGACTCGTTCGGGAAACAGAGGACGATGTAATCTGGGATCAAAAGACATAAGAGGTGAAGAGCGATGGCAACCAGAGATCTCGTACAAAGTTACTACGACAGCCTGAGTCAAAAGAACGACAAGTGGCAAAACCTCTACTCCAACGACGCTGTGTTTTCTGATGCGTCCCAGACCTTGAACGCAAAGGGGAAGGCTGCCGTCATTCAATCGTTTATTCCTTTTCTGAAAGGCGTGGAGGGAGTCAAGGTCAAGCAGATGATTGTCGAAGGTGAGAAGGCTTGCGCAGTGGTCGGCTACGTCTACGTTAATCCTAAAGGACAGAAGCTGCAGCAAGATGTGGCGGAACTCTGGGAGGTCAAGGACGGAAAACTGGCCAAGCTGACCATTTATTTTGACCTAACTGCCTACAGAACTTTCATGAGAGGCTAGAGACAGAGGCACGGATTTTTAGGAAGGAAGTGCCCCGTCTCCGTTCGTTCAAGAATTCAGGACCGCCACACCAAGGAGTCGTCGCGTAACTTAGCACCTCCATGACTATAGCAGGCGGCGCGCAAGCACACCCGCCAACACCACACCTCCGAGGAAAACTGTAGGCGCTGCCAAGCAGCCCCGTCGTTTGGTGCTGTCGGTAGCGGGCCGCACGGACAGTCGCGTGGCCTTCTTGAAATGGTCGACCGCGTCAGTGAGCCGCCCCATTTGCTTATAGAGAATCCCGAGGTTTCTGTGGGCGATCCAGTACTCGGGGTCGATCGCTAGTGCCCGTTCGTACGCCGCAAGTGCCTCGGCCAGCATACCCTTCTCGCGGTACACGTTGCCGAGGTTGCTGTACGCGGGCGCGTAGGTGGGTTGGAGCGCAACGGCTGCGCTAAGTTCTGCAATCGCCTCATCGGCTCGGCCCTGCTGGGCCAGCGCGACTCCGAGTTTGCTGTGGGCGACGGCGGAGTCCGGTGCGGTGCGCACGGCGCTGCGGAACGTGCGCTCGGCGCTTTCGAGCTCGCCACGTCCCAAGAGGCGTTCGCCTTCATCCAGGAGCGGTTGGATCGCGCCCGTGTCCATTGCTGTCTCCGCCCGGGATTTCCACTTCCCGGCGGGAGTCCCTGTTCACGCGGTGCGAGAGCGGTCCGGCACGGATTCGCGTTCTGTGAAACGGGGACAAATTTCAGAGACTGCGGGGGCTAGCGGCTCGCGCCGGCGGCTGCATCCTCCGCCCAGCGCCACAAAGGCAGGTCCAGGTCATCCTCGTCTGCGCCAGTCGCCGGTGCCGTCGGCTGCTCTACGGCGGCCATCGCCGCGCTCGCGGCGTCGGCATTGAGCTCCCGGACGATCAGCTCAACACGACTCCAGCGATACGCATTCAGCATGGCTTTCGTCTGCAGATACAACCCGGTCAATTCCGCCGGGACCTCGCCGTGGCCCTCGAGCTGAGCGACGATCTCGGGATGCTCGGTAAAGACCCGCACGCGCTGCGCACCCAGCCGTTTCGCCCGCCAGACGCCGTGCAGGATGGCGCGGTAGGAGGCGACGTCGAGGGAGGCGTCTCCGAGAGCGCGGCCGCTGACGCGCAGCACTTGGCCATCCACGTCGCGGATTACCACACCAAAGGCACCGCGGCCATCTCGTGCGGCCACGCTCGTGTAGACTTGCACAGCGGGGACCACTACCAGGGCACCTCCAATGCCATCGCCGCCATAAGCAGCACGGCCACCAGCACCAGCTTCATGTTGACGAGGTCGTGGTCGTCAAGCAGCCGCGCCATCAAACTGGGCCGGGGGCGCCAAGTTGTCTCTGCGGCCGGCGTAGGCAGCGTGCGCGGCAGCACACGCAGCCGGGCCGACCGCGTCCCGCGGATCGCAACCGCCCGGACGCTCATGAGATTCCCGCACCTTGGCGCAGACTGCGGCTTCCCCCGTATCGGCGCAGGAGCCCCACGACCTTCCCGATGATCTCAAACTGATCATAGATCGGGCTGTAGCGCGGGTTCGCGGGCATCAGGCACACGCGCTGGTCCTGGATGGCCAACCGCTTCACGGTCGCCTCTTCCCCGAGCAGCGCCACCACGATCTCTCCTGGATCCGCACTCGGCTGTGAGCGGACGACCACCATATCACCCTCGTGGATGCCGGCTTCGATCATGCTGTCCCCGCGCACCGTCAGCAAAAAACAGTTCTCGTCCTGCCAGCCGACCATCGCACGGGGAACGGGAATCATTTCTTCGATATTCTGCTCCGCCAGGATGGGCACGCCAGCGGACACGCGACCCACAAGAGGCAGGTGCGACACGAGGTTGCCGTCGAGCAGGAGCTTCTGATCCAAAATCTCCAGCACCCGCATCCGATCGCCGTCCCGTTTGATGAACCCCTTACGCTCCAAGGCGGTGAGGTGCTGGTGGACGGTGGACGGCGAGCGCATCCCTAACGCCTGCCCGATCTCGCGGACAGATGGGACGATGCCATTGCGCCGGATGGAAGCGGCGATGTGCTCAAGAACCTGTCGCTGCCTGTCAGTAAGCGATGCGGCCATGATCTCACCTCTGCCCTATGATAGGCGAACGTATGTACGACTATCAAAGGCTCAGCAGGCCAGGCAAAGCCGCTATAATACCGAACTATCGTACGTATAGGCCATTGTCCGATGCAGGCTCGCTCGCACGCGCCCTAGCGCCCAATTTCGCCCGGTTTCTCGCTTTCTACAGGTTCCTTCGGCCGCCCGCGCCGCGATGTGCTCGCCGGATCAGCCGAAGGCGACTCAAACAGAGGGGGATGTCCCGCAACAGTGAAGGAGTAGGGCGCGCCGAAGGGAGCACTGGATGCCCACGACTCGCAGCCACCCTGCTGTAAATCCGAAACTCAAAGATCCGCAGGTCGACCAGCTGTGCCGGGCTCTGCTCACGCTGAAGACCGTTAAGGAGTGCTACCGGTTCCTCGAAGACGTCTGCACCATCGGAGAGGTGAAGGCCCTGGCCCAGCGGCTGGAGATCGCGCGTCTGCTGTTCACCGGGCGGACCTACGAAGAGGTCGAACAGCGCGTCCGCGCCAGCAGTGCCACGATCAGCCGCGTCCGCCGCTTCCTCGAGTATGGCGCCGACGGCTACCGCCTCGTCCTCACCCGCCTGGGTGCCCGCCCCGCCAACCCCCCGCGTTGACAGCCGCCCGCCGCGCATGGTAGGCTAGGCTCCAGTTTCTCACACTATCACTTTAGCGAGATAAAGGAGAAAAGAGCATGCGCGTCCGCTCCACACAAAGTGGGCGGTGGCAGCAGGTGCCGGCGGGGGTGCGCGACTACGCCGCGCCGGACGCAGCCCGGCACAGCGCCCTTGCTGCCTCCGTGCGCAGTGAGTTCATGCGCTGGGGATACGCTGAAGTCCGCACGCCTCCCGTCGAGTACCTCGAGACGATTGTGCGCGGGGCTGGCGCTGGCATCCAAGATCACCTGTTCAAGATCGTCGACACCGGCGGGGAACTCTTGGTCCTCCGACCGGAGATGACCGTGCCGATCGCGCGCCTGGCGGCCACCCGACTCCTACTGCAAGCTGCGGGCCCGCTGCGATTGTCGTACGTGGCAGACGTCTTTCGGGGGCAGGATGAGGGGCGCACCCAGCTGCGCGCGTTCACGCAGGCGGGAGTGGAATTGCTGGGGGAGGGCACCCTAGACGCGGACGCCGAAGTCATCGCGCTCGCGGCGACGTGCCTGCGGCGGGCTGGCGTCCCGGACGCGGTCGTGCACGTCGGCCATCTGGGTTTTCTCGACGACTTGCTGGCCGCGCTGCCCGCCGAGACGCAAGACGAGATTCGCGCGCGGTTGTATCGCAAAGAGTTCGCCGGCATCGAGCATGCCATCCCCGACCCGTCGCTCGCTGGTTTGCTGCGGCTGTTGCCGGATCTGCACGGGGACGATGCCGTCACCCGCGCCACTCCCTTTGCGACCTCCGCGCGCAGCCGCGCCGCGCTCGCGGACCTCGAGACTCTGATGGCACGCCTGCGGGACTATGGGCTGGCCGATATCGTGCGGTTTGACCTGAGTATCATCCGCGACTTCAGTTACTACACGGGCGTGGTCTTTGAAGCATACGGGGCCGGGTCGGGCTACCCACTGGCGGGGGGTGGCCGCTATGACACGTTGCTCGGCCGGTTCGGGGCCGAGTGTCCGGCCACAGGGTTCGCGCTGGGACTCGACCGGGTGCTCAGTGTTCTCCCCACCGATGGGGATGTCTCCATCGCAGTCGTCTTGGTCGCCGATCCGTCGCAGCGTCCAGAGGCGATCCAGATAGCAACGGACCTGCGGCGCCGAGGCGTGAGCGTCTTAATCCTCGGCGCGACAGCTGAGGCGCCGATCACGGCACAACGGAACAGCTACCGGTGGGTCGTGCGCATGACAGTCGACGGGATCGTCTTGCAGGACATGCGCACCGAGACGCAGCGGCTGGTGGACCGCGCCACGCTGATTGCCGTCCTCGGCACACCGTCTGGGGACCGGGTGAGCGAATGGACCCGCTAACGCTTGCGATTCCTACCGGTCGGCTGTTTGCCGACACCTGCGCCCTCCTTCAACGCGTGGGGTGGCTCGCTGCTGTGCCCACGGAGCGCACCTTGGTCCTCCCCGCCTCCGATGGACGACGTGTACTGATCGCCAAACCGGCCGACATCCTCACGTACGTCGAGCAAGGCGCGGCCGATGCGGGAATCGTCGGCAAGGATATGCTGCTCGAGCAAGAACGCGACGTCTACGAACTGGTGGATTTGGGATTTGGATCTTGCCGCGGGGTAGTGGCCCTGCCGGAAGCGCAGCAGGAGCGGTGGCGCCAACCCGGCACCTTGTTACGCATCGCGACAAAGTACCCTCGCCTCACGACGCGATTCTTCGAGCGTGAGCGCAGGCCGGTCGAGATCGTCCAGCTGCACGGGTCCGTCGAACTCGCCCCGCGCGTGGGGCTCGCCGACGGGATCGTCGATCTGGTGATGACGGGCCAAACCCTGCGCGATAACCTCCTCGCCGAGGTCGCCGAAGTGTTCCAGTCCAGCGCCCGCCTCGTGGTCAACCGCGTCAGCCTGCGGACCAAGGCGGCTGTGGTGCAGCCTTTGGTCGAGCAGACGAAACGCACCGCCACCATCCGCGCGCCGGTGACGGCCGCGCCGACAACTCGCCCCACTGCGGAGGGTGACCGATGAGTCAACGCATGCCCACCACATCCGCCCTGCGTGCCCGACCGGAGATCGAGGCCTTGACGGCGTACCGCCTTCGCCGTGAAGCCCTCGTGAAACTCAATCAGAACGAGAGCCCGTGGGACTGGCCGCCCGAGCTCAAAGACGAGGTCCTCCGCCGCGTCGCCGCTCGGCCCTGGAATCGCTACCCCGCTGTGGATTCGGAAGCGCTGCGTCAGGCTCTCGCGGAGTCTTGCGGCGTGAGCCCCACCATGATCGCCGTCACCAACGGATCCAACGAGGCGATCTTGGCTCTGGTCAGCACGTATGCGACCGGGCGGCGTGTGGTCGTGACCGCCCCCGGGTATTCCATGGTCGCTCCTCTGGCCGTAATCGGAGGCGCCACCGTGCAGGCCGTGCCACTGCGCGAGGACTTTTCCCTCGTTACAGAGGCGATGGTGGCCGCGGTCTCCTCCCCCGAGGTTGCGGTGACGATCATCGCGTCCCCCAATAATCCGACCGGGAATGCGTTTGCGCGGCCCAGCTTAACTGCGGTGCTGGAATCCGCGCGCGGGCTGGTCGTCATTGATGAAGCCTACGCCCAATTCACCGCGGTGTCGTTCGTCGGCGATCTGTCCCGGTACGGGCACCTGGCCATCGTGCGGACATTCTCCAAGGGCTTTGCGCTAGCCGGGGTGCGGGTGGGGTGGATCATCGCCGGTGAGGCGGTGCTGGAGGCCGTCCGCAAAGCCCTCCCGCCGTACAACGTGAACGTATTTTCCCAGGAGGCAGCGCTCGTGGCCTTGCAGCGGCCCGAGCTCGTCTCGGGCCGAGTGGAAGCACTCATCGCCGAACGGAGACGTCTCGAAGGCGTCGTGCGCGCGATTGACGGGGTCACCACGTATCCCTCGGAGGCGAATTTCCTGCTGCTGCGCACCCGCGCCCCCGCCGCAGACGTGTTCGCAGGACTCCTCGAGCGCGGGGTGCTTGTCCGCGACGTGTCCCGCGGACCCCTCTTAGAAAACTGCCTGCGGGTCACGGTCGGGACACACGCAGAAAACAACCAGTTCCTCGACGCGCTGCGCGCGTCCGTGAGGGGGCGATCCGCATAGAGCGCATCGGCCGCGTCACCCATGAAACCACCGAGACCAAGATCCGGGTGGTACTCAACCTGGACGGGGCGGGCGAACGCGCGATTCGCACCGGCATCCCGTTCTTCGATCACATGCTTCTGCAGATTGCCACGCACGGCCGATTCGACCTCACCATCGAAGCCGACGGCGATTTGGCGGTCGAGCCGCACCACACCGTAGAAGACGTCGGCATTACGTTGGGGCAGGCCTTCAAGGCTGCGCTGGGGGACGGACGAGGCATCGCGCGGTTTGCCTCCCTGCATGCGCCGATGGACGACGCACTGGTGCTGGCCGCCTTGGACATCAGTGGGCGGGCCTACCTGCACTATGGACTGACAGTGGAGCAGACGATGTTGGGGACGTTTGCCACGGACTTGGCGGAGGAGTTCTTCCGCGCGTTCACAGCAAACGCCGCAGTGACCCTGCACCTGCTGCAACTCCACGGCCGCAACGCGCACCACATCTTAGAAGCCGGCTTTAAGAGCACCGGGGTCGTCCTGCACCGGGCGACACGCGTCGTGGATCAGGCCGTGCCGTCGAGCAAGGGGAGGCTCTAGGACATGCGATCGCCGCGGGTGCGGGTGGCCCTCATCGACTACGGGGCGGGCAACCTGCGCAGCATTGGACGGGCGCTTACTCTGGCCGGAGCCGAGGTGGGTGTGGTGACCCAGGCGCCGACGGGCGAGCGCGTGGACGGGATCGTGCTCCCCGGGGTGGGCGCGTTTGGCGCGGCCATGGCACGCCTGCAGGCCGCTGGATTCCCGGACTGGATCCGCGCGCAGGTCGCAGACGGCATTCCGTTGCTGGGCGTGTGCTTGGGAATGCAGTTGCTGTTTGCGCGCAGCGAGGAATCCCCGCCCGCCATAGGGTTGGGACTGGTGCCCGGAGAGGTCAGGCGGCTACCCAGCGGATTAAAGGTCCCGCACATGGGATGGAACCAGCTCGCGATCCGGCAGCCCTCTCCGCTTATGGATGGCGTCGCAGATGGCAGCAATGTGTACTTCGTGCACTCTTATGTGGTACGTCCTGACGACGCAGGGGATGTCATCGCCACAACCACGTATGGCGAGGAGTTCCCCTCGGTGATCCAGCGAGGTCGCCTCGCCGGTGTGCAGTTCCACCCGGAGAAGAGTGCGGAAACCGGGCAGCGTCTGTTGCGCGGGGCGGTCGGGTGGATCGCGTCCCTAACGGCCGAGCGGACCGCGAGTTTGCCATGATGGTCATCCCGGCAATCGACCTGCGGGGCGGCCGCTGTGTGCGCCTCATCCAAGGCGATCGCGCCCACGAACTTCTTTACTCCGATGACCCCGTCGCGGTCGCCCGGCACTGGGCTGGGCAAGGCGCGCGCTGGCTGCATGTCGTGGACCTCGATGGCGCGTTCGCAGGACGCCCAGTGCAACTGGACCTGATCAGAGCCATTGCGGCAGCTACGTCGCTCCCTGTGCAGGTCGGCGGAGGGTTCCGCACCTCGGCGGACCTCGCCGCCGGGTTCGACGCCGGCGCTTCACGCATCATTTTGGGGACCGCAGCCCCTGCCTTGGCCGCGGAGGCGGCGCGCTTAGGCGATCGTGTCGTCGCCTCCATCGATGTGAAAGATGGTCAGGTGACCGAGCAGGGATGGACCGTGCAGACCGGACAGGATCCGCTCGCCGCGGCGCGTTCCCTAATCGAGCTGGGTTTCTCCCGTCTTATTTACACCGACGCGCGGCGCGACGGGACGCTAGAGGGCATCGATGCCGAGGCGGTGCGCCACTTTGTACGCGAGGTTGGCGTCCCGGTAATCGCCGGCGGCGGCATCGCCTCAGAGGCCGATCTCGCTGCTCTCGCCTCCACGGGGGTCGAGGGTGTCATCGTGGGACGCGCGCTCTACGAGGGGCGCATCGACCTGCGCGCGGCGGCGCGATTCGACGGAGCGCCATGCTGACCAAGCGCATCATCCCCTGTCTCGACGTCCAGGATGGCCGCGTCGTAAAAGGTGTGCGCTTTGTCAATTTAGCCGACGCGGGCGACCCCGTCGCCCTGGCGGCGCTGTACGACCGCGAGGGTGCGGACGAGCTCGTGTTTCTCGACATCGCGGCGTCCGTCGAAGGACGCCGCACGATGGTCGACGCCGTGCGCAAGACGGCCGAGGCGGTCTTCATCCCCCTCACGGTGGGAGGCGGCATTCGGACCACTGATGACGTGCGGGAGTTGCTCCTGGCCGGGGCCGACAAGATCGCGGTGAACACCGCCGCCGTGCAGCGCCCGGCGCTGATTGCCGAGGCCGCAGAACGCTTTGGGAGTCAGTGTGTGGTGGTGGCGATCGACGCCGCAGCGCGCCCAGACTCCCCGGGACGGTGGACGGTCTGGACGCATGGGGGCCGACAGCCGACCGGACTCGACGCCGTCGAGTGGGCGCAGACCGCGAGCCGGCTCGGCGCAGGCGAGATCCTATTGACCAGCATCGACCGCGACGGCACGCAGGACGGGTATGAGTGCGCCCTCACCCGCGCCATTGCCGATGCGGTGCCGGTCCCGGTCGTGGCCTCGGGTGGGGCGGGATCCCCGGAGCACATGCGCACGGTGCTGACCGACGGGCGGGCCGACGCTGCGCTTGCGGCGGGCGTGTTCCACCGCGGGCAACTGCGCATCCGCGAGGTCAAAACGTATCTGCAATCCCACGGCGTCCCGGTCAGGCTCTGATCCACGCCGAGCGAGGAGCGCTTTTCATGCTAGCTGTGAAGTACGATGCACAGGGACTCGTCCCCGTCGTCGCCCAAGACGCAACTACGGGCGAAGTGTTGATGGTCGCCTACATGAACGCAGAAGCTGTCCAGCGCACTGCCGACAGTGGGGACGCGTGGTACTGGAGTCGGTCGCGCGGACGTCTGTGGCGCAAAGGGGAGGAGTCTGGGCACGCGCAACGCGTTCGCGAGATGCGCGTCGATTGTGACAACGATACGCTGCTGCTGGTGGTCGACCAGAGCGGCCCGGCCTGTCACACCGGGCACCGCTCGTGCTTCTACCGCGACCTCGCCGCCGGAGGCGAGACCGACGTCGCCCCGACCGCTGATGGGCTGCGCGATCTCTTCGCACGATTGGAGCGCCGCCGCGAGGAGATGCGCGACGGGTCGTACACCGCCACCTTGCTGCGGGGCGGAGGCGCTGCGATTGCCGCGAAGGTCCAGGAAGAATCCGGTGAGGTGATCCACGCGGCGCTGGCCGAAACCAATCAGCGGCTCGTGGAAGAAACCGCCGACCTCCTCTACCACACGCTAGTGCTCCTCCTCGAACGCGGGGTGACCCTCGACGACGTGTACGCCGAACTCGACCGGCGGCGCCATGGCCGTTAGGCTGGTCATTCTCGACTTGGACCGCACCCTGTGGGACCACCACAATGCGACCGAGCTGCGCGCTCCGTTTACCCGCATCGACGAACAGACTGTGGCGGACGCCACTGGGGTGCACGTTACGCTCCAGCCCGGCGCGCGGGCGCTGTTGGACACGCTGCGGGAACGTCGGATCTTGATCTCCATTGCCAGCTGGAATGAGCCCGCCCCCGCGTCCGCCATCTTGGAAACGCTGGGGCTGCGTGACTACTTTGTGCATCCCAAGGTGGAATTCCACCCGTACAAGGAGCGAACGGTGAGCGATCTCGTACGGGAGTTATCCGAAGAAGGGGTGCGCCTGCGGCCTGAGGAGATTCTCTACGTCGACGATCGCGCGCTCCACCTCAGGCGGGTGCGCCGCGCGGTCGGACCGGTGCAGGTACTGCAAGCTGGGGTGGACATTCGCGATCTGCGCGACGTCATCGACTATCTCGATCGGGACCCCGCGTCCACCCATTCCCCAGTCACAGCAGAGGAAGGCTGACCAACTTCCAGCAGGACTTCGTCAGGCAGCTTCCAGTAATCGCTTCAGAAAGTCTGGCTCCGCATTGCCCCCGCTCACAACCGCTACCGTTGTCGCAAGATTCGCGTTTGACACCTTCAGCGCCGCGGCGACGGAGGTAGCCCCCGAAGGCTCCACGACGACGCGCCCATCCAACAGCGCCCGGCGCGCGGCGGCGACGATCTCCTGATCGGTGACCGAAACAAAGCCGTCCACCGTGCGTGCGGTCACTTCCCACGTGAGCTTGCCAGGCGTCAGCACGCGCAGTCCGTCCGCAATCGTCTCGCCCCCGTCTAGGACAACCGGCTTGCCCGCCGCCCGAGAGCGAGCGAACCGCTGCAGACCCGCGGGTTCCACTCCGATCACCCGGGCGTGAGGGCGCAGCGCCTTGACCGCGAGGGCGACCCCCGAGATCAGGCCGCCGCCGCTGACCGGGACATAGACGACTTCCACGTTCGGACACTGGTCCACCATTTCGAGTCCTGCTGTGCCCTGACCGGCGATGATGAGCGGGTCGTCATACGGCGGAACGTAATGCAGTTTACGCTGCGCGGCCAGTTGCTGGGCGTACGCCACGCGCTCGGTGGAGTAGAGACCGTGCCGGATCAGCTCCGCACCCAGCGCAGTGATGGCGTCTGCTTTCGGGGCGACGACGTCTTCGGGCACCACCACAACGGCCCGCAGCCCCAGCGTTTTGGCGACGTAGGCGATCGCTTTTCCGTGATTGCCCGAGGACGCCGTGATGACACCGCCCGCGCACTCCGCCTGCAAGGCGAGGACGTGGTTGAACGCGCCCCGGGCCTTGAACGAGCCTGTCACCTGCAGGGATTCCAGTTTGAGCCACGGGCCGCCCGCCAGGGCCGTCAGGGGCGTGCGGACCGTGTACGGAGCGATCCGCTCGCGAGCTGCTTGCACATCCGCGAGGGAAATCATCGGGGCGACAGGCGCGCGCTCAGCGCGGCGTCCAGCGCAGATCGGGCTGGCGAGCGGCACGGACCTCGTCCAGCCGTTGGACCGGGGTAGTGTGCGGAGCGGTCTTAACCACCTCGCTGCGGTCTTGGGCCTCGCGCGCGATCGCGAGCATCGCGTCGGCGAACTCATCCATCGTGCGCTTGCTTTCCGTCTCCGTGGGCTCGATCATGATCGCTTCTTCGACGATGAGCGGAAAGTAAATCGTCGGCGCGTGGAACCCGTAATCCAGCAAGCGCTTGGCCATGTCTTTGGTCGTGACCCCAGACTGCTGCTTCTGGCGGAGGCCGGACAGCACGAACTCGTGCTTGCAGATCCGGTCGTAGGGGAGATCAAACGCCCCCCGCAGCAGCGCCAAAAGATAGTTGGCGTTGAGGACGGCACTCTCGGCCACCTGGCGCAATCCGTCGGCCCCCATGGTCCGAATGTACGCGTAGGCGCGCACCAGGTTCCCAAAGTTACCATAGAACGCGCGCAGCTTGCCGATCGACTGGCGCCGATCGTAGTCCAGCACAAAGCGCTCTCCGACGCGTTCGACGGTCGGAACCGGCAAGAACGGCGCGAGGTGTGCTTTCACCCCCACAGCGCACGCGCCGGGGCCGCCGCCTCCATGCGGGGTCGTAAAGGTCTTGTGCAGGTTCATGTGCATGACATCAAACCCTTGATCCCCTGCCCGGGCCACACCCAGCACGGCGTTCAAATTGGCCCCGTCCAGGTACATCTGGCCGCCCCCGCCGTGGATGATCCTCTCCACGTCTTGAATGCGTTCTTCAAAGAGCCCCAGCGTATTGGGATTGGTCAGCATGATGGCTGCGACAGAGCGGTCCATCACCGCGCGCAGCGCATCCACGTCCAGATTGCCGCGCGCATCCGACTTCACGGTGACGACCTGGTAGCCAGCCATAGACGCGGTGGCGGGGTTGGTGCCGTGGGCAGAGTCGGGCACGATGACTTTCGTGCGCGCCTCGCCGCGCGCGTGAAAGTACGCGCGGATCATCAGGAGCCCGGTGAGTTCACCGTGCGCCCCGGCGGCTGGGTGCACCGTCACGCGATCCATCCCGCCGATCTCCGCTAATAGGTGTTCTAGTTCCCAGATCAGCTGCAACGCTCCCTGCGCATGTTCGACCGGCGCGTACGGATGCAACCGGGCGAACCCAGGCAAGCGGGCGACATCTTCGTGGACCTTGGGGTTGTATTTCATCGTACACGAGCCCAACGGGTAGAAGCCTTCGTCGATACTGAAGTTGCGGTGCGACAGGCGGGTGTAGTGCCGGACGACGTCCGGCTCGCTGACCTCAGGCAGCGCCGCTGCCTCCTCGCGCAAGTGGCGGGCAGGGATCAACTCATCGAGGGGGTGCAGCGGCACATCGGGAGATGGATACGACGACCCCACACGCTCCGGGACGCTGAGTTCGAAGATCAGGGGGAAGTCCCGACCGCGCGAGCGGAGGCTCATCGCATCTTCTCCAACTGTGCGGCGAGCTCGTCGATCTGGGCGCGTGTGCGCTGCTCGGTCACACACAGCAGCCAGGCATCGCTCAAGTCCGGATACCACCGCCCCAGCGGCGCGCCACCCAGGATTCCGCGAGGCAGCAGCCGGCGGTTAATTTCCTCGGGCGGCAGGGGTGTCCGGACGACGAACTCGTGAAACGTCGGGGAATCAAACGCGAGACGAAATCCTGGGATAGCCGTGATGACCTCCTTCGCGTACGCGGCCTTGCGCACATTGAGTTCAGAAACTTTCTGGAATCCGCTCTTGCCCAGAGCGGCCATGTAGATCGCCGCGGCCAGGGCCAGTAGGGCCTCGTTGGTGCAGATGTTACTGGAAGCTTTCTCACGGCGGATGTGCTGCTCGCGGGTCTGCAGGGTCAGCACGAACCCGCGCCTTCCGTCAGTGTCCACGGTGGCCCCCACCAGCCGACCCGGAATCCGGCGGATGAACTCCTGGCGCGTCGCGAGCATGCCCAGGTACGGGCCGCCGAAGTTGAGATGGCCGCCGAGGGGCTGGCCTTCGCCGCACACGATATCCGCGCCCCACGCCCCGGGGGGGTTCAGGCCTCCGAGCGACAAGGGGTCAGCTACGGCGCACATCAGTAGGCCGCCCGCGCGATGCGCGAGGTCGGCCGCCGCGGCCCCGTCTTCCAGAACGCCGAAGAAATTGGGGTGTTGGATCAAGACCCCCGCGGTGTGCGGGGAGAGCATCTGCGTTAGCGCATCTAGGTCCGTGATCCCGTTGCGATAGGGAACCTCCCGGAGATGGATGCCTAGCGGAGCGGTGTAGGTGTGCAGCACCTGCCGGTATTCGGGGTGGACGGCGGTGCTGATCAGCACCTCGTCGCGGTGGGTCAGGTCTTTGGCCATGACGGCCGCTTCGGCCGTTGCGGAGGCGCCATCGTACATGGACGCATTCGCCACATCCATTGCGGTCAGCGCGCAGAGCATGCTCTGGTACTCATAGCCCGCCTGCAACTCGCCCTGCATCAATTCAGCCTGGTAGGGTGTGTAGGCGGTGAGGAACTCGCCGCGACCAGCGAGGTGCCAGACCACGCTGGGGACGTAGTGGTCATAGGCGCCCGCGCCGAGGAAAGACACTGCGCGATCGTTGTGGAGATTGGCCTCGGCCAGCGTCCGCATGTGGGCCATCAACTCCGGCTCGCTGAGGGCAGGGGGCAACTGCAGGGGCCGGCCTAGGCGGACAGCGGCGGGAATGTCTGCGAACAGCTCCTCGACGCTGGAAACGCCCACCGTCTTGAGCATCTCCTCGCGCTCAGCCTCCGTCGCCGGAATATACTTGTGCTGCGCGCGGACCGCGACGTCGACGCTCTTGCTGCGTGCTGTCACGCCTTCTCCCCAATCAGAGCGAGGTACTTGTCCACTGGCATTAACTGGTCCATCTCCTTCGGGTTATCGGGTTG
>Ga0137415_10004242_pt1 | contig 14188 bp, 14 predicted proteins | sample CZODoug3_1_1_16f_FD_183082 | JGI IMG/M metagenome (GOLD analysis project Ga0137415, IMG submission 183082) | Vadose zone soil fungal communities from Angelo Coast Range Reserve, California, USA - CZODoug3_1_1_16fungal (Hybrid Assembly) | ecosystem: Environmental > Terrestrial > Soil > Vadose... | reverse complement strand
TCTCGCGGCGCAGCAGGGTGGCTGGCAAGACGCGCTCGGCGCGAGTGATGCCGCGCGGATGCTCGGCGAGGCGGGACTGGGCGATGACGTCAGGTTCTGCGCCAATCCCGACCGGCTCGCGATCGTCCCCGTCTACGCGGATCGACGCATCGCGGCATGAATCCCAAAGCTCGTCAGGAGCTCATCGGCATCGCGGCCCTGCTGGTGGGGTTTTTCCTGGGGCTGACGTTGCTCCCGGTGGCGGTGACGGGCAGCTGGGGACGGGCGATTGGCAACGCGCTGTGGCAGCTGTTCGGCGTGGGGGCGATCGTCCTGCCGATCCTCGGCGTGGGCTGGGCGCTCGCCGCGTTTGACCGCCTCGGCGCGCTGTCGTGGGGCCGGGCGGCCCTGCTCGGCGCGGGCCTCGTCCTCCTCATCCCCTATGGCATTGCGGTCGCGATTGGTCCGATTTTCCCACCCGACTACTCGAACTGGACGCGCAGCGAACGCCTGGTGGGACTGTTTCCGGGCTTTCTCGCGAACGGAGTCGAAGGCGCAATCGGCACGGCGGGGGCGGTGCTGGCTGGTCTCTTCGCTCTGTCCGCTCTTGGAGTCCTGACTATCGGCTGGCATCCGCTGACGCTGCTAAGACAGAGGGAAAAGGAATCTCCCCGTTCGCCCCGGGGCGTCGCCCCGGGGTCAGCCGTCGCCACAGATTCTGTTCGAGCAGCTGACCCCGGGCCGGTGGCCCGGGGGATACCAGAGCGCAAACCCAAACCTCGACCTGTTCTTCCACCGAGACCGGCACCGCCACCACCGCCCGGCTCCCTCATCCCACCAATCAACCTATTAACGGAAGGTCCGCTGGCGGTCGAGGATGCCGACGCGGCGCAGATCGAAGACATGGGCCGGCGGCTCGTGACCACGCTCGAGACATTCCGTGTCGGCGCGCAGATCATCAACAGGACGGTGGGTCCCGTGGTGACCCGCTTCGAGCTCGAGCCGGGACGTGGCGTGAAAGTGGGGCGCGTGTCCTCGCTCGCCGACGATTTGGCGCTCGCGATGCGCGCGCAGTCGCTGCGCATCGTCGCCCCGATTCCGGGGAAGGCGGCGATCGGGATCGAGGTGCCCAATCCGACGCCGCGCCTCGTCCACGTGCGCGATCTGATCGACAGCGCGGAATTCCGCCGCGCGACGCGCGTGCTGCCCGTCGTGGTGGGCCGCAACCTGGAAGGTGACGAGGTGGTGGACGATCTCACCAAGATGCCGCACCTCCTCATCGCCGGCGCGACCGGCTCGGGAAAATCGGTGCTCATCAACGCGATCATCACGAGCCTCGTGTACGCACACGGACCCGACAAGCTCAAGCTGTTGATGATCGACCCGAAGATGGTGGAGCTGTCGATGTACAGCGCGCTGCCCCATCTCGGTCTGCCCGTGGTGACGAGTCATCATAAGGCGGCGAACGTGTTGAAGTGGGCGGTCTGGGAGATGGAGCGGCGGTACCGGTTGCTCCATGCAAATCACGCCCGCAACATCACGGATTTCAACAAGAAAGTCGAAACCAAGGCGCCGCTGAAAGGGCCGCGCGAAACGCTGGCGACGCAGGCGGGCATCCAGAAAGAGCTGCCGTTCGACGCAGTCTACACGAACGGCATTCTGTCGTACATCGTCCTCATCGTAGACGAGCTCGCCGACTTAATGCTCACCGTCCAGGGCGAAATCGAGACACCGCTCGCCGTGCTTGCGCAAAAAGCGCGCGCCATCGGGATTCATCTGATCCTCGCGACTCAGCGCCCGTCGGTGAACGTCATCACGGGACTGATCAAGGCGAACTTCCCCTGCCGGATTGCATTTCGCGTTTCGGCGAAAGTCGACAGCCGCACGATTCTCGACCAGAACGGCGCCGAAACGTTGCTCGGCAACGGCGACATGCTGTTTCTGCCGCCGGGCAAGAGCGAGCCGATGCGCGTGCAGGGCGCGTTCATTTCGACGGACGAGACTGAGCGGCTGATGGAGTGGTACAAGGCGCACGCGGCTGCCGCGGTCGCCGTCCCCGGAACGTCGATCGACGAACAAGTCACGGCACTCGAGAAAGCCGAAAAGGAAGGAGAAGACGGAACGGGGAGCGAGCAGGGAGCTGGCGAGCGCGATCCGCTGTTCCGCCAGGCGGCTGAGGTATGTATCCAAAATCAGCTCGGATCTACGTCGCTGTTGCAGCGGCGTATGAGCATCGGGTACGGACGGGCAGCCCGAATCATCGACCAGCTGGAGCTGGCGGGAGTGCTCGGACCGGCAAATGGCTCCAAGCCGCGAGACGTGTTGCTCGGTCTCGAAGACCTTGATGAAATCGCGACCCCCGGAGGTGGGGGCGAATGATCCTTTGCACCAGAATGCAACGGCGCGCAGTAATCCGGTTATTGGCCCGCCGGCAGCGCGCGTAGTTTGTCGCTGTGTCGAGCGGCGTTCGTAGCGATCCATCGAATTGGAGCGACCCCAGGCATCAGCGGGGGCTCGCGGGCGAGGAGCAGGCGATCCGCTACCTCCAGGCTCGAGCTTGGGAGGTCGTCGCGCATCGGTTTCGCGTGGGCCGCATCGAGCTGGATTTGGTGGCCCGGCGCGGTCATCTGGTTGCCTTCTTTGAGGTCAAAGCGCGGCGGGGCACGGCGTTCGGGAGTCCGTTCGAGGCTGTAACAGGCGCCAAGCGGCGGGAGATCGTGAAAGCGGCGCGGGTATGGATGGACCGGTATGGGCGGCCGGGGGACGTGTACCGCTTTGATTGCATTGCGATTGTCGACAACAAGTTAGAGCATCTGGAGGACGCCTTCCGTCCCGGATGGCGGTGATACCTGTTTCGGTATATATTCGGGCCTCACACCCCTAGGAGGCTCGCCACCTTATGTCGAGGTCAACCATGGCAGAACAGCAACCGGCCAAGTCCTCCCCCCCCTCCACCCCCTCTCTCACGGAGGACCGTCGCAAGGCGCTGAACCTCGCGATCACCCAGATCGAGAAGACGTGCGGGAAGGGGTCCATCATGCGGATGGGCGCCGACTCGCCGCAGGTACGCGTGGCCGGGATCTCGACCGGCGCGATCAATCTCGACGCGGCGATCGGCGTCGGCGGCATCCCGCGCGGCCGGGTAACGGAGATCTTCGGCCCCGAATCGAGCGGCAAGACCACCTTGGCGCTGCACGTCGTGGCGAGCGCGCAGCGCGGGGGCGGCGCCGCCGCCTACATCGATGCCGAACACGCCCTCGACGTCGAGTATGCCAAGAAGCTGGGCGTGGATATCGAGAATCTGCTCGTCTCCCAGCCGGACACGGGCGAGCAGGGCCTCGAGATCTGCGAGATCTTGGTGCGCTCGGGTGCGGTGGACGTCGTGGTCATCGATTCCGTCGCGGCCCTCGTGCCGAAAATGGAGATCGAAGGCGAGATGGGCGACTCACTCCCTGGCCTGCAGGCGCGGCTCATGAGTCAAGCGCTGCGCAAGCTCGCCGGCGCGATCAACCGCTCGCGGACCTCAGTCATCTTCATCAATCAGCTGCGTGAGAAGATCGGGGTCATGTTCGGCAACCCCGAGACGACGAGTGGCGGCCGGGCGCTGAAGTTCTATGCGTCGGTGCGGCTCGACATGCGGCGCATCGCGCCGGTCAAGGATCGCGAAGTGGTGATCGGCAATCACGTGCGCGTGAAGGTGGTGAAGAACAAGGTGGCGCCGCCGTTCCGCCAGGCGGAGTTCGACATCATGTTCGACGAAGGCATCAGCCACGAGTCGCTGCTCGTGGATATCGCGGCGGAGGCCGGCATCATCGAGAAGTCAGGCGCTTGGTACTCGTACGGCAAAGAGCGAATCGGACAGGGGCGTGAGAACGCCAAGTTGTATCTGAAGGACCACCCGGACATGTCGGCCGAAGTCGAGGCACGCGTGAAGCAGCACCTCGGCGTCAGTAGTGTGGAGCCGGGTGGCGGGGGGGCAGTCGCCGACGAGGAGAGCGCCGCGAGCGAAGAGTGATTCTCACCGGACTCGCCCCCGATCCACGCCGGCCGGACTATAGGCTGGTCGAAGTGGATCGGGGGCGTTTTGCATCGCTCCCGGCCGAATCGCTGGTCGGACTCGACCTGGTAATCGGCCGGGAGATCGGTCCACTCGTGCTCGAGCGGCTGCAGGAGCTGGCCGATCTCGAAGCCGCCCAGCGCGCGGCGCTGCGCGCCCTGGCGCGTCGCGCCCATGCGCGCTTCGACTTGCGGCGCCGTCTGCTTCAGAAACAGCACCCACCCGCCGCGGTCGATGGCGCGCTCGATCGGCTGAGCGCTGTCGGTCTGCTCGACGACGCACGGTTCGCCGTGGATTACGCCGCTGCAAAAGCGCATCGCGGTCGCGGCCCAGCTCGACTCATCGGCGACCTCCTTGCGCAGGGAGTGGATCGCCGAATGGCTGAAGAAGCGGTGAGTACAGCCTTGGCCGCCGAAGGCGTTGACCCCGCGGAGGCTGTTCGCGTGTTGGCGGAGAAGCGGGCGAGGCAACTTGGGGGGCTAGCACCGACCGTCCGGAAGCGGAGGCTCATCGCGTTCTTGGTGCGACGCGGGTTCAGCGGCGGCGCAGTACGGGAGGTGGTCGAAGCCCTTAACTCCTAGTTGCACTATATTTTACAGCCATGAAGTCCGCCGACATCCGCCGCAAGTTCATCGACTACTTCAAAGCGCCGCCTCGCTCGCACCACGAGGTGCCGAGCTCGTCGCTCGTCCCGGCGGACGACCCCACGCTGCTCTTCACCAATGCCGGCATGGTGCAATTCAAGCGGGTGTTTCAGGGCCTGGAACGGCGTGACTACACGCGGGCGGTGACCTGCCAGAAGTGCGTGCGCGCGGGTGGGAAGCACAACGACCTGGAGCAGGTGGGTCATACCGCGCGCCACCACACGTTCTTCGAGATGCTCGGCAACTTCTCCTTCGGCGACTACTTCAAGAAGGAAGCGATCGAATACGCCTGGGAATGGGTGACGAGCAGCCAATGGCTCGGCATCGATCCGGACCGTCTGTTCGTCACGGTGCACCAGTCCGACGATGAAGCGCGCAAGCTGTGGCGGCAGATCACCGGCATCTCGGACAGCCGCATCTTCGGCCTCGGGGACAAGGACAACTTCTGGCAGATGGCCGATACCGGCCCTGCAGGGCCGAATACGGAGCTCCTGATCGACATCAGGAGCAGGGAGCGGGGAGCGGGGAGCAGAGAACCCTCTCTCGATGAGTTCGTGGCGTTGAGCGAAGAGGGAAAGTTCCTCGAGATCTGGAATCTCGTCTTCATGCAGTACGACTTGCAGCCCGACGGGTCGCGAAAGAATCTGCCCAAGCCCTCGGTGGATACCGGCGCCGGGCTGGAGCGCATCGCCTCCGTCATGCAGAACGTGCCTTCGAATTTCGATACCGATCTCTTTCAGCCGATCATCGCGCAGGCCGTCGAGATCGTCGGGCGGCCTTACGACCGCGGCCCCTCCGGCGCGCCTTATCGCGTACTCGCCGACCATGCGCGCGCCGTCGCGTTCCTCCTGGCGGATGGCGTCTATCCGTCGAACGAGGGGCGCGGCTATGTCCTGCGGCGCATTCTGCGGCGCGCGGTGCGCCACGCCTGGCTGCTGGGCCGGCGCGAGCCGACGCTCGCGCAACTCACCCGCGCGGTCACGGGCGTGATGGGCGATGTCTATCCGGAGCTCCCGGCGAAGGAGCAGTACATCGAGCGGGTCACCCGCGCCGAAGAGGAGCGCTTCCTCGAAACGATCGAAGGGGGGCTCTCGCGCCTCGAGGAGCTGAAGAGCGCGAACACAATTTCGGGCGACGACGCGTTCAAGCTGTACGACACTTACGGATTCCCGATCGACCTGACGCAGATGATCGCCGCCGAGCGCGGCCAGGTAGTGGACGCGGAGGGCTTCGAGCGCTCGCTCGGGCAGCAGCGCCGCCGGTCCAGGGCGGCGAGAAAGGCGGCGGGAGGGGCGGGGGCCGGGGGCGGGGGCGGGGGCGGGGGCGGCGAATGGGTCGAGGTGAAGTCTAAAGGAAAGCAGAAGTGGATTGGCTACGAGACTACGAAGGCAGACACCGAGCCGATCGCGTTCCGGCAGACCGGTGATCAACTGGAGATCATCCTGGAAGAGAATCCGTTCTACGCGGAGTCAGGCGGCCAGGTCAGCGACACCGGGGTGGTGCAGGGCGACGGGTGGGAGCTGACGGTCGAAGACGTCGAGAAGATGGATGGAAAGAATGCCGTCGTCGGTACGTTCGGCGAGCCGTTCGAGCCCACAGCTGCGATCGCTCAGGTGAACGAAACGCGGCGCAAAAATATCGAGCGCAATCACACGGCGACGCACTTAGTGCACGCCGCACTCCGCAAGATCCTCGGCGCCCACGTGCATCAAGCCGGCTCGGTCGTGGCACCCGACCGCCTGCGGTTCGACTTCAGCCATCACGGCCCCATCAAGGGCGACCAGCTCGCGGTCATCGAAGCGGAGGTCAATGCGCACCTCTGGGAGAATCTCCCGATCGAGACCCGGCAGATGGGATACAAAGACGCGGTGGCGGCGGGCGCGATGGCGCTGTTCGGCGAGAAATACGGCGACGTGGTACGCGTCGTGGACGTTCCCGGCGTGTCGCTCGAGCTGTGCGGTGGGACGCATGTCGGCTCGACGGGGCAGATCGCGCTGTTTCGCTTCACCCACGAGACCGGCGCCGCCGCGGGGGTGCGACGCATCGAAGCGCTGACCGGCCCCACGGCGTACCGCTACGCGCTCGAGCTCCAGCACCGCCTGTCCGAAGCTTCCGGGCTGCTCAAGACGCAGCCCGAGCATCTGGCGCGCCGCATCGAAGCGATGCTGGAGGAGAACAAGAAGTTAGAAAAACGAGTTGCGGAGCTGCTGAAGGGGGGAGCGGGGAGCGGGGAGCAGGGAGCGGTTGAGAGAATCGGCGACGTCGAGCTCCATGTCAGCGAATCACGACTCGAGGACCGCGGCGAAATCGCCGCGATCATGGACGGGTTCCGCGCCAAGCATAAAGGCGCTATTTCGGTGTTGTTCACAACGGGCGACCGAGCCGGCATTCACGTGGCCGTCACCGATGATCTCGTCTCCAAGGGCGTCAAGGCAGGCGACATCGCCAATGCTATCGCAGCTACGACGGGCGGCAAAGGTGGCGGGCGGCCGCATTTTGCATCTGCCGGCGTCGGCGACGTCAACAAACTGCGTGAGGCTCGCGCTCGTACCGCGGAGATCGTTCGGGAGTTCGCCCGGTGACTCGCGAGGAAGTGCTGGCGTGGCTCCATTCTCGGAGACCGGCGCCTCCGCCCACACTGCGGGAGCGTCTCGATCGCGCCGTCGAAAAGCTGCTCCCCGCTCCCGGCTCCCAGCTCCCCGCTTACCTGGCGCAGCTGGGTAGGACATTGCTCGACGGAGTCGTGGGCAAACCGAGGGGGGGCAGAGAATTGGCGCTCGATCTCCTCGCGGCCGACGCGTTCGCCACATACGCCTTCGAGGCTGAGGCCGAACATGAGACTTGATGGTCAGGGTGGGGGCTTGCTCGTGCTCGTGGATCCGGTCCGCACCAGCGGCGCGGAGGCGGCGGGCATCGGGCGGGCGGCGAAAGCCGCCGGGGTGCGTGGGCTGTTGATTGGGTCGTCGTTCGACGGCGCCGCCCAGACGCACGAGGTGGCTCGCGCGCTGCGGGCCAACGCGCCCGGCATTCCAGTCGCGCTGTTTCCCGGCTCCGCCATGCAGCTCACCGACCAGGTGGATCTCGTGCTGTTCCTGTCGCTCGTGTCCGGCCGCAATCCCCAGTATCTGATCGAGGAGCACGTCCGCGCGGTGCCGTATCTCCAGCAGCATCCGGTGCCGACGCTGTCCACCGCCTACATCCTCATCGATGGTGGGCGGGTGACGAGCGTGGAGTCGGTGAGCCAGACGCGTCCGCTCCCCGCCGATAAGCCCGAGCTGGCCGCCGCGCATGCGACCGCCGCGAGCCTGATCGGGATGCAGGCGGTGTATCTCGATGCCGGCAGCGGTGCGGAGCGTCCCGTGGCGGCAGCGGTCATTCGGGCGTGCCGGGCCGCCGTGCCGCACCGGCCGTTGTTCGTGGGCGGCGGCATTCGCACGCCGGCCCTCGCGCGCGCAGCCCGGCAGGCTGGAGCCGACTTCGTGGTCATCGGCACCGTCGTCGAGGAAGGACCGCAAGGGGAGCTGGGGAAGCGCGGGGGGCTTGGGGGTCTCGAGGCCTTTGTCGAGGCTGTGCGGTGAGCATCGAGCGAATCCGGGAGTCGCTCGACGGTCTCGCGGCACTGGCCGGTCGGGTCGCCGCGGAGCAGGCCGGCGAAATTGCCGCGCTCGCCGAGCGTTACGAGGCGACGCTGCGCGGCGGTGGCACCCTGTTCTTCGCTGGGAACGGCGGCAGCGCCGCCGACGCCCAGCACGTCGCCACCGAGTATGTGGTGCGCTACCAGACCAATCGGCCCGCGATGCGCGCGGTCGCGCTCACGACCGACACGTCGTTGCTCACGGCATGCGCCAACGACATGGGGTTCGATGAAGTATTCGCCAGGCAGGTCGAAGCCCTGGCCGAACCGGGCGATTTGCTGGTGCTGCATTCGACGTCCGGGGAGAGTCCCAATGTGATTCGCGCGGCGCAGGCCGCCAAGGCGCGGGGGCTGGGCGTCGTGGCGCTGTTGGGCCGAAGTGGCGGCCAGCTCAAAGACATTGCGGATCTCGTCCTCATCGTACCTTCGAGCGAGACGGCGCGCATTCAGGAGTTGCATCTCGCGATCGAGCACGTGATCTGTGACCTGGTCGAAGACCGGTTAACGGGTTGATCGATCTCACCGGGAAGCGTGCGTTCGTAACCGGCGGCGGCCGCGGCATCGGGCGCGCGACGGCCGCGATGCTCGCGCGGGCCGGCGCGAAGGTCGCCGTGGGATACCGCAGCCGCAAACCTGCCGTCGAGGCGCACGTCACCGCCTCCGTACGCGGCGACCTGGGCACGCCGACCGGAGCGAACAAGGCCGTCGCCGAAGCGCTGCGTGCGCTCGGCGGCAGTCTCGATATTCTCGTGATCAATCACGGCGTATGGCCGGCCGACGACGTGCCCGTCGCCAAGATCACGGACGAGCAGTGGGAATCCACCCGGCGTGCGAACCTCGATGCGGTGATCTACGTCTGCCGCGCCGCGATTCCGCGCATCACGGAAGGCGGAACGATCGTGCTCGTCGCGTCCACCGCGGGGCAGCGGGGCGAGGCGTTTCACACCGACTATGCCGCAACGAAAGGCGCGGTCATCTCGATCACCAAGTCACTTGCGGTCGAGCTGGCGCCGAAGGTCACGGTGAATTGCGTCGCACCGGGGTGGGTCGATACCGAGATGTCAGCGAAGCCGTATGGCGGCGGCGGTCGTGAAGCGATCGAGAAATCGATTCCGCTGCGACGCGTCGCCACGGCCGAGGATGTCGCGGGGCCGATTCTGTTTCTCTGCTCGCCGCTCGCCAGGCACATGACGGGGGAGATTCTCAACGTGAACGGCGGCAGCGTGCTGTGCGGGTGAGCGCGTGATTCTCGGGATCGGGCTCGACATCGTCGAAACAGGACAGCTACGGCGCCTGCTCACGGAGCAGGGCGACCGCTTCGAGCAGCGCGTGTTCACCGAGGGGGAGCGGCGGGAGTGTAACGGGCGCGCCGATCGCGAACAGGCGCTGGCAGCGCGGTTTGCGGCCAAAGAGGCATGTCTGAAGGCCCTCGGCACGGGCGTCAGTCAAGGCATCACCTTTTTGCAGGTCGAGATCGTCGAGCGGGAGGGCGGGGTGCCGGCAGTGCACCTGACCGGCCCGGCGGCGGAGCGTGCCCACGATCGCGGCGTGCGCCACGTGCACGTCTCACTGTCACACCAGGCGGGGATGGCGGCGGCGGCCGTAATCCTCGAAGGTTGAGCGGCATGGGATTCCCGGCCCAACTCGCCGTCCCGGACGAGGTCCTGCGCATCGCGGAGCGACTCGAGGACGCAGGTCATGAAACGTGGTGCGTGGGCGGCGCGATCCGCGACGCGTTGTTGGGCGTTCCGAACAACGACTTCGATTTGACGACGGCGGCGCATCCGGACGTCGTACAGAAACTCTTCAAGCGCACCGTTCCGGTGGGGATCGAACACGGCACGGTCGCGGTGCTCGACGCCGCTAATCGACCCCACGAGGTGACGACGTTTCGGAAGGACATCCAAACCGACGGCCGCCACGCCGTGGTGGAGTTCGGCGTCTCGCTCATGGACGATCTGGCGCGGCGCGATTTCACAATCAACGCCATCGCATACCATCCGATCCGACACGAGTGGCGCGATCCCTTTCAAGGGGATCAGGACCTCGACAAGAAGCTGATCCGCTCCGTCGGCGACCCCAATTGGCGGTTTCAGGAAGACTATCTGCGGATTCTGCGGGCCCTGCGCTTCAGCGCGCGCTTCGAGTTCCGGATTCACGCGCGCACGCTCGAGGCGGCTAAGGCGAACATTCAAGGTCTCGCGCAGTTGTCTGCCGAGCGCGTGCGGGACGAATGGTTCAAGGGGCTCAAGACCGCGAAGAAGATGTCGAAGCTCGTGACGTTGTGGCGCGACGTGGGCGCGACCCGGATCTGGCTTCCCGAAATCGGAGCGGGGAGCGGGGAGCAGGGAGCGGTGGATGAGCTGCCGCGAGATCCGGTGCTGATCTCCGCCTTTCTAGCCAAGGACCCCGCGTCCTTGCTGACGCGTCTCAAATGCTCGACCAAGGACATCGAACGGGGACGGGCGATCGGGCTTTGGCGTGACAAGTACCCCGATGCCAAAGACCCCATCGCGATACGCCGGTGGCTGGCAGCAGTCGGCCCATACGCCGAGGATCTGCTGGCCCTGCTCCCTGCTCCCCGCTTCCTGCTCCCTAATGCCGTCGAAAAGATCCGAGCGACCAACCCGCCGCTGGCGCTCAAGGACCTCGCCGTGAAGGGGGACGATCTCATCGCCGCCGGCGTGCGTCCCGGGCCTGATGTCGGCGAGGCGTTGGCGCGTATGCTCGATGAAGTGCTCGAGGACCCGCAACGCAATACGAAGGAGTACCTGCTCTCCCGTGTCTAAAGCCCTGCTCTACGCTTTGGTGGCAGCTGCCGGCAACGTACTGGGTGCGCTGGCGGTTACGCGCCGCGCCACGCTGCAGCTCAAGGTCATCGAGCACTTCCTCGCGTTCGGCGCGGGGTTCATGCTGTCGGTCGCGATCATCGAGCTGTTACCGGAGGCGTTCGCGCGCAGCGGGGGAGTCGCCCCGTTGCTGGTTCTGGCTGGCTATCTCGCCGTCCACTTCACGCAGCACACGTTGACGCCGCACTTTCACTTCGGCGAGGAAACGCACACGATCAGCTCGGTCGCCGGCACATCGGCACTGATCGGTCTGCTCCTCCATACCTTCTTCGATGGTGTCGCGATCGCAAGCGCCTTCCTCGTTCGTCCCGAGCTCGGCCTCATGGTGTTCATCGCGATCTTTCTGCACAAGCTCCCCGAAGGCGTGACGATCTCCAGCATCATGATGGCGGGCGGCAGGACGAGAGGCGGAGCGGTTGGGGCCGCGGCGCTTCTCGGGCTCGCGACACTCGTCGGTGTGATCACGACAGATCGCGTCGGATTCCTTGTCCAGCACGGGCTGGCGATCTCGGCGGGAGTCGCGATCTACGTGGCCGCGTCGAATCTCGTGCCCGAGCTGCAAGGCAAACATGGCTGGACGATGCCGGCCGCGTTCTTCGCGGGCGCGGTGGTATTTTTCGGGACCAAGACGCTGGTAGACAGACTGTCGTGACCGAACCAACACTGTTCCAAGGGTCCAGCGAGCCCCTCGCCGCGCGGATGCGGCCCAAGACACTCGACCAGTTCCTCGGCCAGGAGCATCTCCTCGGTCCGGGGAAGGCGTTGGGCGACTTGATCCGGCGCGGCGATGTTGGTTCGTGCATTTTTTGGGGCCCGCCGGGCTCCGGGAAAACGACTCTCGCGAAGATCATCGCCAATTACACCGACCGGCACTTCGAGCCGTTTTCCGCGGTGACCGAAGGCGTCGCCCGCGTCCGTGAAATCATCAAGGAAGCTGAAGAGCGGCTCAAATATCAGGGACAGGGCACCATTCTGTTCTGCGATGAGATTCACCGATTCAACAAGGGCCAGCAGGACGCGTTCCTTCCCTGGGTCGAGAACGGGGTCATCACGCTGATCGGCGCGACGACTGAGAACCCCAGCTTTGAGCTGACGAGCGCGCTGCTGTCGCGGTGTCGGGTGTTTGTCCTGGAACCGCTTACCGACGACCACATTCGCACGCTGCTCAACCGAGCCATCGAAACTGAGAAGCGAGCGGTGCGATTCGATGAGAATGCGATCGCACTGCTGACGACCCATGCCCAGGGCGATGCGCGGCGTGGTTTGAATACACTCGAAGCCGTTTTCAAACACGTAGCGAACCTCTCTCCGCTCGCTGCTCCCATTTCAGGGGACGTCATCCGTCAGGTTCTGGAAAAACCGCTGCCGGTTTACGACAAGGACGGCGAGCAGCACTACAACCTCATCTCGGCACTTCATAAAGCGGTGCGGGGGTCGGATGCCGATGGCGCGCTCTACTGGCTGGCGCGAATGCTCGCCGGCGGGGAAGATCCGCTCTACATCGCGCGACGGTTGGTGCGCATTGCCAGTGAGGATGTCGGTTTGGCGGATCCACACGCGTTGAGTGTCGCGCTCGCGGCCAAAGACGCCTATCACTTTCTCGGCAGCCCGGAAGGCGAGCTGGCGCTGGCGGAGGCCGCCGTTTACCTCGCGACGGCGCCGAAGTCGAACCGGGTGTACGCGGCGTTCGGCCGGGCTATGGAGGCGGCGCAGGAGCACCCCGCCGAGCCGCCGCCCCTGCACATTCGGAACGCGCCGACTGGGCTCATGAAGGAGCTCGGGTACGGAGCAGGATACAAGTACGCGCATGACTCCGCGGAGGCGTACACCCCACAGGAGTACCTTCCCGAGGCTCTCCGCAACTCGACGTGGTACGAGCCCACGGGCTTCGGATACGAGAAGACGATCAAGGAGCGCATGGAATGGTGGGGGCGTCTGAAGCAAAAAGCGTCGGAAGGACGCAAAGACTAGGTCGGCTTTCGCAGGATGGCGATGATGTCGGGTCTCATCGTGGCGAAAGGCTTCGTCAGCAGCAGTCTGATCCAGAGCAGCTCGAACAGCGCGAGGGGTGAGACGTTCGCGAACACGGCGGCCGTGGCGATCATCCGGATCTTTTCCACGCGCAGTCCCGCCGTTCGTGCCAATCCAACCAGTGCACGACCGGAGTTGGCCCGGTAGTGCGTCGTGAAGACATCGTGCTCCTCTCGTCCATCCAGGGCTCGGATCAGCGACCGCTTCACGGCATCCGGAACGAGTCGACTCGCAATGGTCGGATAGCCCCAGACATTGGGCGTGTGACACAAGAACAGTCCGCCGGGCATCAGAATGCGGCTGACTTCCCGGAGACATCCCTCAGGTTTCGCCAGATGCTCGAGCACCATGTTGGCGGTGACGAGATTGAAGCTCTCCGCGCGGAACGGGAGCGCCTCATTGTATCCCCGCACCCGCAGCTGGACGGTCTGGTGGTGGCGGAGGGAATCCAGTTCGCCATCGAGCCCGGCAACCAGAGAAGCCCGCGCGCGGAGCTGGTGCTCCGCGGCGAGTCGCCACGGCGGCAGGATCTGATGCCCGCAGCCGAGATCGAGCCACCGTGTTTGCGGGGTCACGTGGGGTCCGAGGGTTTCCTCGTACAGCGTTTGGGAATACCGCAGGGTGGGCGCGATGCGTCGCTGCATGGCCCGGTAGATCTTCTGGCGCAGCGCGCTCATACTCCCGCCTGACGCACGATGCGCGGGGCGAAGGAGCGGTCGGCGGGCAGACGCAAGTCGGCGGGGATGCCGCCGGCGAGGTCGCCCGCGCCGAGGGCGCGCAACCACCCGTCGAGCACGAGCACCCGCCAGAGGATGCCGGCGTGATCGCGGCGCGCGGCGCGATGCTCCCGGACCATGCGCCGGACGGCACGGCGATCGGCGTATGCGTACGCCGGCGAGTCGCCGAGCAGCGCGTCGACGGAGTGCCGCAGGTCCTCGCGAAACCAGCGTCGCAGCGGGACCGCGAACCCCTGCTTCGGCTTCTGGAGGACGCG
>Ga0137415_10004238_pt1 | contig 14195 bp, 16 predicted proteins | sample CZODoug3_1_1_16f_FD_183082 | JGI IMG/M metagenome (GOLD analysis project Ga0137415, IMG submission 183082) | Vadose zone soil fungal communities from Angelo Coast Range Reserve, California, USA - CZODoug3_1_1_16fungal (Hybrid Assembly) | ecosystem: Environmental > Terrestrial > Soil > Vadose... | reverse complement strand
AACACGCGGGCACATTTTATCCAGCCCTTGAAGGAGCGCATCGTGAGAGAGGTGGGCTACGGCCTTTCGCTCGAAGGTGCCTCGGCGGCGGATCTGGTCAAGGCCATGCAAGCCAAAGCGCAGCCAGCCGCTGAGAAAGAAAAAGTGGCATGAAGACGCGCGAACGCACGTCTCCGCAGAAGAGCGCGCACGAGGAATACGACCTTGTGATCCTCGGGAAGTTGCGGGATCAAACAAGGAACCCTGAGCGCCCACCGGCTGCAGACCATCGCCGCGGCAGTACGTGTTCGCCGCGACGCAATTCCCGTTATGCCCTACACTGCTCCGACCATCGATGAATATCTGCACCAGCGCTTGATGCCGGTGGAAGGTGTGATCCCACACCTGCCGGGCATCGAGATGTACGGAGATTCTATTCCCGCCGGAACGGTCGGCGGCGATTTATTCGAGTACATAAACTTTCAGCAACGCTATGACATCGATGGGCGAATTCGGAACGCTCTGAAACTCTCGGAAGAATTTCTCGAATCGCTCCTCCCGTGCCGGCGGCCGCGCAACTGGGTGGATGACCACGTAGAGTGGTTGAAATCAAGGCCGAACCACACACCCGCGCAGGAGATGGAATATAGGCGCGCGCGCAGCCTGGAGCAGGTCCGTGTGGCTGAGGATTTGCGGAAGCTCCATTGCATGGCGGGCGTTCTTCTAGTGGACGCACAGGGGCATGGAATCATTTCCGCCAAAATTGCATCCACGGTTCACGACACATTCCACGCCATCATGCTTTCTGAACTCGACCACCGAGGGACAACGACGCCGGAGTTGTTTGAGAGGATCAATCTGCGCCTGGCAAAGTCGGTCACGGCCCGCAATGCGCTCGGAAGGGGTGAGGACGACGCACGCGAGATCGCAACCATGCTTTACGGCGAAATCCATCCCTCCGGCCATTTTCGATTTGTGAATTTCGGACATCCGCCTCCGCTCGTTTTTTCCACTGAGATTCAGAGCTTCACACAGGTGGGTAGCGACGGGATGGCGCATTTCCCGCCCCTGGGCCTGGAGATTCCCGAAGATCATCCGGATCGTAATCTGTATTTGTCCACCGTATTCCGACAGAGGCGAGCAGACTCTTCCGACATCGCGGACATCAAGCTGATCACTCCAGGAGACATTCTTTTCCTTTACACCGACGGAGTCTATGACGGCAGTGATCATGAAGACCGACAGCTGCTCGAAGAGCTGATGCGCGAGCAATGCAACCGGCCGGCGAAAGAGATCTGCCATGCGTTCCTGGAATACGCCGTTAGAAAGGATGATCATTTGCGGCGAACCGGCGAGCAAGACCGCATTGACGATAAGACAGTGTTCATCATCAAGCGAAACTGAAAGGACCCTATGCGATTCACAACGAGCGGCCTCTTCGACGATGGTCCTGACAGTCTCCGCAGCAGAATTGTCGGAATTTATTGTCTCTTGTTCTTGTTTAACGCCGGTTCATGGATCTGGGCAGTTATGGCTTTTGATGGACATCCCGCGCTGCTGGGAACAGCGTTCCTGGCGTACAGCCTGGGGCTGCGACATGCGGTGGACGCGGATCACATCGCGGCAATCGACAACGTCACGCGCAAATTAATGCAGGCCGGCAAGCGTCCTGTTGGGGTTGGATTCTTGTTCTCGCTCGGACATTCCACGATCGTGCTCGCCGGCGCTGCGGCCATCGCCGGCATGGCGTTAACGCTGCAGAATCGGATAGCTGCAATTAGGGCTGTGGGAAGCGTAGTTGGCACTCTGGTATCGACTGTGTTTCTGTTCGCGATCGCAATGGTCAACCTCATCGTTCTCCGGTCGACCTATCGCGCCTTCGTAAAGGTACGTTCTGGTGTCTGTTATCAGGACGAGGACTTTGACACGCTCATGGGTAACCAAGGCTGTCTTTCAAGAGTATTTCGTCCGATCCTTCGGATGATCGAACGCAGCCGCCACATGTACGCGCTCGGTCTACTGTTTGGCTTGGGGTTTGATACTGCAACGGAGATCGGCCTGCTGGGAATATCAGCCAGCGAAGCATCGAAAGGAGTCTCCTTCAATTCCATCCTCGTGTTTCCAATGCTTTTTGCGGCCGGCATGTCGCTCATCGACACGACAGACAACATCCTCATGTTGGGTGCATATGGATGGGCGTTCGTGAAGCCTGTTCGCAAGCTGTACTACAACATGACGATTACGGGTATTTCCGTGATCGTTGCACTGGCGGTAGGAGGGATTGAGGTGGTGGCGCTAATAGCTGGTCAATTCCATCCAAAGGGTGGGTTTTGGGTCGTGACAGCCCGTCTGAACGAGAGCTTTGGCGAACTTGGGTATGCGATTGTAGGCCTCTTTGTTCTGAGCTGGTTGGTTTCCATGGCGGTTTACAAGTGGCGGGGCTTTGACAGAATCGAGATCACACAGCGGATATCGATAGAATCTGAAAGGTAGGTTGAATCACATGCGTCAATTACGCGACCTGTTGCAGCAAGCACAACAGAATGGCCAGGCCATCGGCCATTTTAATGTCTCAGACTTCGTCCTCTTGAAAGCGGTCTTCACCGCAGCGAGGGAATTGAACGTGCCCGTCGTTGTCGGTCTGTCCGAAGGCGAACGGGAATTTGTGGGGACTCGTCAGATTGCAGCTTTCGTGCGGAACCTCCGCGAGCAATTCGACTTCCCGATCTTTCTTAATGCCGATCACACCCATTCGCTCGCGAAGGGAATTGAGGCGGCAGAAGCCGGGTTCGACTCGATTGTCTTCGACCTCTCGTCCTTGCCCATCGAAGAAAACATGCGCCAAACCAAGCAAGCCATCGAGGCGTTGAAAGCCATCAATCCTTCCATGCTCGTTGAAGGAGAAATCGGGGACATCGGAAGCGGCTCCGAAATACACGATTCATCTCCCGACCTGTCGAAGGGCCTTTCTACCCCGGAGGAAGCCAAACAATTTGTCGAGGCCACGGGAGTGGACATTCTGGCTCCAGCGGTTGGGAATATGCACGGCATGCTCAGGAGCATGGTCAAGGGAGAAACGAAGAAGCACCTGGACATCCAGAGAATATCCGGCATCAAGAAGGCGGCACGGGTTTTCCTGACCCTTCATGGCGCCTCCGGAACCGATGATGAAGATTTACGCAAGGCAATCGGAGCGGGAATCAATATTGTCCACATCAATACCGAACTTCGAGTGGCATGGAGACGGGGACTGGAAACCGCCTTAGCCAAGCAGCCAGACGAAATCGTGCCCTACAAGATTCTGCCTTCAGTCGTGAATTCAGTCAGAGACGCAGTCGGCCCGCGCTTGAAGCTGTTCAGCGGTACACAGCTTGTTCAGAAAGTGTGAACGGAGACGAAACTCCAATGTCTGACGCGCGGGCAACCCTCCACAACGCGGCTACGCAGCAGACCTTTCCAGTCCGCCCTTTTCGATCACAAACCTTGCGATTCGATCGACTCCTTCCCCGTTCTTCAGGTTGGTAAAAACGAAAGGTCGCTGCGTGCGCATTCTCAGCGTGTCCGCTCTCATCACATCAAGATTGGCTCCTACGAAAGGAGCCAAATCAATCTTGTTGATGACAAGAAGATCGGAACGCGTAATACCGGGGCCGCCCTTGCGTGGAATTTTTTCCCCTTCCGCGACATCGATCACATAGATGGTCAAGTCGGCCAGCTCGGGGCTGAAGGTTGCGGCAAGATTATCGCCTCCGGACTCGATGAAGCACAATTCTGCATGCGGGAATTTCCGGTTCATCTCTTCAATAGCAGCTAGATTCATCGAAGCATCCTCGCGAATCGCAGTATGTGGGCACCCGCCTGTCTCAACTCCCATGATGCGCTCGGCAGGCAGCGCTTCCGCGCGCGTGAGAATGAGCTGATCTTCCTTCGTGTAGATGTCATTGGTAATCACATAAATGTCGTAGTTATTTCGAAGCCGTTTGCAGAGCGCCTCCACAAGCGCGGTTTTGCCTGAGCCAACCGGGCCGCCGATACCGACGCGCAACGGATGGTTTGGTGAGTTTGTTCCGGCAATGGAATTCATGAGCGAAATAACCTCGTATATTGAGTTTCATGTGCCATGGAGGCGAGATCCACCATGAAGGCTGCAGACCCAAGGTCATCAATCGTGGCATTTCTGCCCCGGGCACTGGCGGCGAGCACCGTTTCCTCGAGGGCGGCAATCGCAAGCTGCCCGTCCGTTTGACCGAGCGGGACAAGTCGCACTCCGGCGGTCACCAAATTGGCGATATAGCTTTGCAGAAAGGCGGGCAAAGCGAAGCTCAGCGGAATGCCCTCCCTTCCAGAACGGATTCCGAGAACGACTGCTAAAGAGGTCGGAACATCGCGTTCGGAGAGTAATTGCGAAACTGACTCCAGGAGCCCTTCAGGCCACACTTGCCGCAGTGTCGCGCGGCACGCTGACCCCTGCTGCGATGACTCAAGCGCAAACTCCGATGTCCCGCGAAACGCGCCCGCCAGCTCCGCTATTTCAAATAGCTTCGGGCAATCCTTGTCTCGGGCACTGCGCCACGCTTCGCTGAAGAAAATCGCTTCGTTTCGCCCCGAGCCGAAGCGAAGATCGGCGTCCAGCCAGTCGACGAGACTTTCGCGGTCCTTTATATGTCCTGCTTCGACAGCCCATTCGAGGCTGTGGGAATAGCTGTAAGCGCCGGTGGGAAACGCCGGCGAGAGCCAGCTTTGCAGTCTCAGCAATGCCAGCTGCGGGCAGCGCCATGGTTCCTTACTCATGATGATGCCCACCGTCGCCATGGTGGTGGTCGTGGCCATTCCCGCCGTAGGCGCCGCCTTCGGGCTGGAAGGAAACCTCTACCTTTACGAGGTCCGCTCCGAAACGGTGGAGCATATCCTCGATCACATGGTCTGGGCGAATGCGAAGGGCATCATCCCGAATCTCCGTTGGAAGATGCCGATTTCCCAGATGCCAAGCTAGACGCATCAGTTGATGGCGATCTTGATGCCTGACTTCAATGATCTGCTCGGTGGCCGCCTGAATCCTTAGCCAGCTTCCGTCGTCGAGTTGCAATCCATCTCCGTTTGCCATCGCGACAGTCTTGGGAAGATCGAGAAGAACATCTTCTCCGTGATCGGTGGTCAAGCGAATGCGACGACGATGACGCGCGTCAAAATCGAGAGTGAGAGTGCCCACTGCCTTGTCCTCAGGCCAGTGTCCGGCGGGGCGATGAATGGAAGCGTTGTGTATCATGGTTCATCCTCAATACAGGAAATAACGTTGCGCCAGCGCCAGCACTTTTGCGGGTTCACACGTCAGCAAACGGCCATCGGCACGTACTTCGTACGTTTCCGGATCGACTTCCATCCGCGGCGTGGCGTCATTCAGCATCATCGAGTGCTTGCCGATCTTGCGCGTATTGCTGACGGGGAGGAGCTTCTTCGCGAGCCCCAGTGACTCACCCCTTTGAACGAGCGCTTGGCTCACGAACGTTACTGAGCTCTCCGTCATGGCTCGGCCGAAGGCACCGAACATAGGGCGGTAGTATTCCGGTTGCGGATTGGGAATCGAAGCGTTGGGGTCTCCCATGATTGCCGCGGCAATCATTCCGCTCTTCAACACCAGGGCCGGCTTCACTCCAAAAAACGCCGGATTCCAAATGCTGAGATCCGCAAGTTTGCCGACTTCAATCGAGCCTACGTAATTTGAGATCCCTTGCGCGATCGCTGGATTGATCGTGTACTTCGCAACGTACCGCCGGGCTCTGAAATTATCATTCTCCCCTTTTTCCTCCGCGCGCCGCCCGAATTGCTTCTTCATCTTGTCGGCGGTCTGCCAGGTCCGGATAATCACTTCTCCTGCGCGGCCCATAGCTTGGCTGTCGGACGACATGATCGAAAGTGCGCCAAGGTCGTGAAGAATATCCTCCGCCGCAATCGTTTCCTTGCGGATGCGGCTCTCGGCAAAAGCGAGATCTTCAGGAATGCGGCGATCCAGATGGTGCGTGACCATCACCATATCGAGCGCCTCTTCGAGCGTATTCACCGTGTAGGGCCGCGTCGGGCCTGTCGACGACGGAATTACGTTCGCCGAGCCGCACACTTTGATAATGTCCGGTGCGTGCCCTCCGCCGGCGCCTTCGGTATGAAACGTGTGGATTGTCCTGCCCTTGAACGCCGCGATCGTGTTTTCCACATAACCGCTTTCATTGAGCGTATCCGTGTGGATCAAAACCTGAATGTCCATGTCGTCTGCAACAGAAAGACAGCAATCGATCGCCGCGGGCGTCGTGCCCCAGTCTTCGTGAAGCTTCAAGCCGCAAGCCCCGGCTTCTATCTGTTCAACCAGGCCGGCGGGCGAACTTGCGTTGCCTTTCCCGAAAAAGCCGAGATTTACGGGGAAGGAATCCGCGGCCTCGAGCATCCTTCGTATGTGCCAGGGGCCCGGTGTGCACGTCGTGGCCGTTGTGCCCGCCGCCGGCCCCGTTCCGCCGCCCATCATTGTGGTGACGCCGGAGAACAGCGCTTCTTCAATCTGCTGGGGGCAAATGAAGTGAACATGCGTATCGATCCCGCCGGCCGTAACGATGTTCCCTTCGCCCGCAATCACCTCGGTTCCCGGCCCAATAATAATGTCCACGCCTGGCTGCACATCGGGATTACCGGCTTTCCCAATCGCTGCAATCCGCCCATCCTTGATCGCGATATCGGCCTTCACAATTCCCCAGTGGTCGAGAATGAGTGCGTTGGTGATGACCGTGTCTACCGCACCTTCGGTACGCGTTCGCTGGGATTGTCCCATTCCATCGCGAATGACTTTTCCGCCTCCAAATTTCACTTCTTCTCCGTAAACCGTAAAATCCTTTTCAACCTGGATCACAAGGTCGGTATCCGCGAGGCGCACTCTGTCGCCAACCGTTGGACCGAACATTTGCGCGTAAGCGCTCCGACTCATTTTGTGGGGCATTCTCAATTACCTCTGTCTCGGCAAAGGCTCATTCGAGTCTCTCGGCGGCAAGCTTCCCATCACCGCCTGGTTGAATCCGTAAACCAAACGCGCGCCTGTATAGGGAACCAGCCAAATCTCGCGCGATTGCCCGGGCTCAAATCGCACTGCGGTTCCCGCCGGAATGTCCAGCCGGTACCCAAGCGCAGCCTCTCGATCGAATGCGAGCGCCGCATTCGTCTCCGCAAAGTGGTAGTGACTGCCAACTTGTATCGGTCGATCTCCCGTGTTCGCGACCTTCAAGGAGATAGCTTTGCTGTCCTTGTTCAGAACAACCTCTCCGGCCGCGGCAAACATTTCTCCCGGCACCATCGTTTCGCTCCCTATCGAATGGGGTCGTGAATACTCACGAGCTTCGTGTTGTCCGGAAAGGTAGCCTCCACTTGCATTTCGTGAATCATTTCCGGGATGCCTTCCATGACCTGATCGCGTGTCAGGACTTTGCCGCTTTCAGACATGAGCTCCGCAACTGACCTGCCGTCGCGTGCTCCTTCCAGCACGAAATCTGTGATCAGCGCGACGCTTTCCGGATAGTTCAGCTTGACGCCTCGTGCGAGCCGCGCACGTGCAACCTGCGCCGCGACGGCTATCATCAGTTTGTCTTTTTCCCGCGGCGTAAGATTCATGATTCTCTCCGACTAAGAGTCGCGCTCAACACGACCACATCTTCGGCACTCGGAAAGGCCCAGGTCCAAGCTCGTTGCCGAACTGCTGCAGCACGTTGCACAGAGCAGCTCTCAAATCGCAGGAGACCTTCGCAGCGAAGCGAACGACCACCAGCCCACCAACCAACGTCGCCGCGCACTGACACTCGAACGAAGAAGCCAGGTCGCGCAGAAACTGCAAACGCTCGTCGAGGTGAGGCCCGAAACACAGCAGTGTTGCGAGGGCTGTGCAGTCCGACAGCAATGCCTTCCGAGAAAGATGTGGAAAAACGTCATCGGTAGCGCGAAAGCTGTCGGCCCAGATGAGCCGGCCATCTTTCATGACCCGCCAACTGTCCGTGATTTCTCCGGCGGAGATCTTTTCTCCGTGCGCCGCGCGGCCGAGCACCAACCACTCCAAGGCGAGGAGTTCCGCCCCTGACGAGACCTCGATCTGTGTGCGGCGGCGGACACGCGCGCGATTGAAGACGATCGTTTCCTGTGGCAACCACGCAAGTTTCGCCGAGTCACAGGCTCTCAGTGTCGTCGTAATATGCGCGGATTCGTCGATTGCGCGATAGACCTTCTCCGCCGCTTGAGTTGTGACGGTGATGGAAGCCCTGTTCATCGCTGTCACACTTGATTCAAGGCGGTCTCCTCCCGCAATGCCTCCGGAGGTATTCACAAGAACAGCCTCCTGCACTTGGGTGCCGACTGTTCTTGGGAAGAGAACGCGAATCGGGGATCGTTGGTAAACATCCATGATGCGAGTGCCTCTTTCGGAGCTCCCGAGCACGATTCGGCAGGAGCCTTCCGCTCTCTGCAAATCCTTATCCGATGAATTGTTCGAGCGTGGCGCCTCTGCATCACGAGCGCTCGCATAGTTAGTGAAATAAGAGAGCGACGCGGTATCGCACATTAGTTGTCCCCGGTCTCTTCGGTCGTGCACGCAGAGTTTGTCCGTGATCGTGCCTATACGCTCTTTCTTGTGAATGCGGTGAAGCGTATGAAGGGCGGTGCGGCCGCTTCCGGGAATTGGCTCGGTACAGCAGAGCCGGGAATCCGGTAGCGGCCATCATCGCAACCGCCCACAGTGGGAAAATCAAAAACCCGCGAGGCCTTGCGGGCTGTTATACGGGATCTGGGCGCTGGTAACTTCCTTGAGCGAGCCGTCCGGTTGAGTCGCGTAGCCAAGCAGTTTCGCTGCGTTCCCGTAGATCTGATACAAGAAGGCGCCGTCTGGCGTCACCCAGTTGTCCGCCGGTCCGCTCGTGACCGTTGTGTTGAGACCTCTGGCGGTGCCATCTCCCGGAATCTTTGGGCACGCCGGGTCCTTCGCGATTTCGAGCCCTTTGCCGTTAATGCGGTAGCTGGTGATGTAGCTGTAACCGAAGTTCGTCGCGAACACGAATCGGTCGTCCGGAGACACGCCGAGCCAGCACAGCTCAGAAGGCAAGCCTGCGCTTGTGTCGATTTTCACCAGAGGCCCGACGTTAATCTTGCCATCTCCGTCGATGGTTGCCAGGGCACATCCGTCGCCGACGGCGTATCCGATGACGAAGGTATCCGGTCGGCTTTTCAGGAAGGCGAGGTAGAACGGAGAGCCCCCCTTTGCGTCGTGGAACCTGGCCGCGCCAAGCGTGCCGTCGTCTCGCACGGGGAATACGATGAGGCCGTCGGGATCTGGCGCATTCGATGCGATCACTCTGTATGTGCCGTCGGACTCCGGTACCCAGAGAATTGGGGATCCGTCCGGATAGGTACCTGTGTGAGCGATCGGCCGATCGAACGTGGTGCCGACCAGGAGGAATCTCCCATCAGGCGAGAGAACCGCCATGGTGGGAACACGGTCCGTCTTGTCAGGCGTATTGGCCGTGTACCGCCCCGGTTGCGGTGTGAGCTCGCCTTCACTGTCCACGGAGATCAGCCGAAGATGATCAGGACCGAAAGAGTGCAGCACGTAAAGCATGCCCTTCGAGGCAGCGAAGGCCAGCGATTTGGCGGTACCGCTCTTTCCGTCGACGGGGTTGCCCGTCAGCTTTCGGTCCACCAAAGTGAGCCGGCCGTCTTCGGCCACGGCAAAGCTCGAGACGGAATTGTCGCCGCCATTCGTCGTAAACAGAAACCGTCGATCCGGCGAGAGGATGACACTACCTGCGCCCTCAAAAGCGTTAGGTGCGCTTTCCTGACCACTGATTGGCTTGAACGTGCCGGAGCCGGCGCCTCCGGTAGAAACGCGGTCAACCTCGGTGATCTTGCCGTCCGCGCCGCGATGATAATGAACGACGGCATTCCGGGTTTCGTTTGTCTGCATGTACAGATGGCCGCCACGGCCGTTCGACATACCCATTGATTGCGACATACCCATTTCTTTCGACATGTTTCCTCCCATTGTCATGCTCGATTCCTTGGCCATACTTTCTCCTTCTCCTCTTGGTTGAAATTGGATCCGCTGGAAATTTCCGTACGCAATCCAAACTATTTGGTTTTGTCTCCGTCACGGAGAATCGGGTAGAACTGAACCCACGTCATGTCGGTCTTGGCGACGAAGGATTGGTGACAGCCAGCGCATTCGGCCGCGGAGGCTTCTTTAGCCGACGAAGAATAGGGAAGCGCGTGATGTCCGAAATTGAAGAAGCCCCAGCCGTTGGTGGCCGCAAATCTCTTGCTATCTTTGACCGTGACATCCATGCCGTTGAATTCCCCATTGAAGTATCCGCGGCCCGAAGGTTCGGTGCGCGAGCCGTCTGGAAACGTCGGGTTCAAAACACGGGTCAGTTCCTTTACGATCACTGTTCCTTCGGGAAAGGATCCTGTTTTCAGATACACATCTAGATTTTTTTCCTCGACGTAGACGTGATGGTATTCGGGGAAGCCCGCCTTGCCGTTGTTGAGGCCATTGGGAGTCAACGGGGCACCGATGAAAACCCAGTGTCGGTAACCCACGGGAAGCTGCAACTTGCCATCAGCGTCGAACACGGCCGTCGACTCCGACGCAGCGGCCGCGACCCCGCGCGAGTAGGTCAGCAGTGAACTCGCAGCGATGACGCCCGATACCAAAATGACGACCAGTAGAACTCTTCGCATAGCACCATCTCCTTTGAATCGTTCTCGAAAATCGGCTTCTGTCGCATCCCGCTGCTCACTTGGCGGTAAGAACTGGATAACCTTGGACGTAGACCCAGTCCGTAGTTCTTGCGGGAATGTGGCAGCCCAGACAATCTTTCTTGTAGTCAGTTGCAACTTGCTTGTCGGGCGCATCGGACTTGAAAAGCGCCCATCCCCATCCATCGCCCCACAAAGGATTGTCGGAATAGCGTCCTTTTTCGTCTTTGATCATGACGAACCACACTTTCGTTCCTGAAGCCCAATGTGCGTCTCCGGTCGTCATCTGCGCGTGGTCGGTTCCCAAAACTTCTTTCACCAAAACAGTTCCATCGGCAAACTTTCCGTTCTTGCGGTAATACTCGGCCGCATTGGGAGAAGCGTAGGTGAAGTGCATCTGATCACCCTTGGGATCGAGCACCGTATATGTCCCGAGCGCCTGGTAGTGGTCGCGGTAGTCACTCGGTTTACGAATGTTTCCTGCTTTGTCGACCAGACCCAATCCGTTGTAGCCATCCCCAGCAGTCTGTGGCTTCACTTGCTGATAACCCACCACAATGAGTAGCGTGAGAAAAGCCACTGCGATCCGAAGACTCATAGTGATTCTTCCTGTTCCGAGATTCTCTGGAATGCCGCGGGACAGCTAACCACCAGGTCGTCGACAGGAAGGCTCTGCGTCTCACTGCTCCACGCCGCTCGAGTAATGCTTTCGTGCCCGAGGTTCCGGCCCAGACCCTTAAGTTGTCCTGTCATTTTCATTTCGCTTCCGTGTATTGCAAGCATCGGGCCAGTTTCGAACGGTGCTCTTTTCCCGCGGCAACACAGCGCTTACGCCACAGGACGGTGAGCTATCTGTCAAAACGGATGTCACGCAGAGGTCTCGCAGTGTTGCTATAACGACAGCGAGACTGCTGCGCCAGACCGCTACCGATCTTGCGCCATGGCCACTTCATGCTGGGATAGGGCGGCGCCCGATAGGGCGAGAACCAAGACCCGCGACCGTGGCGCAACTTACGCTATGAATGAAGATTACGGGCCGGCCCGCAATCGGAGAACTTCGTGAAGGGCTTTTACTCCCTGTTGAAAATATTGAAGGGACGGCCGTGGAGTAATTCTCTTCGTCAATGGCAACTGAGCTCGAGTCGAGGTGGCGACCGACGTACCGTTGGCCCTCTGCTCCCATTTAGCGGCAATATCGCGCAGCTGTTCCTCCGCCGCCGCGAACGAAGCGTCGCTATGTCTTCCTGCTTCTTCCTACATCGGCGGCCAACGCCTAATCGTCGATGGTGGAGCGGAGAGCAGGGGACTTTAATTCGAATGTGAAATGCTCGTGGTTCCGTTCAGTGCTGTCCACAGGACGACTAGAAATGTCAAAAGCCGTGTCGGTATGAAAGCAGGCCGCTGCGGAACTGACGGGCTCCAGATTCCTTTCCTCCGAGCATCCTCTCGGAAATCAAGCATTTGATTGCATCTATCGGCACAAGGAGATTGGCATCGCAGGTGCACTTTGCATATGCGCCATAGCGACAGGATGAGAAGCGGCTGGGGAGCATTGGCGGGAGGTGGTTTATGACGGCAAGCAACGCACGTAGCGCGTTTTTGCGCAGCTATCACCTTCCCGCGATCCTGCTGCATTACCCACGGCTAGTTCGCGCGATGCAGGGAATCGCAATGCTGAACGGAATGGAAGCTGCCGCATGCATTCGCGACCTCAAGGCTGGCCGCCGCTGGAGCAGTGAGGCCGTCAATCGCTACGGAGGAACTCATAAGGTTGCGACTGAGGCATGGAAATATCGCAGAGCAACAAGCCTCCTCGCATGAAGCGTTGAGTGAAATGGGCTGCGGAATATCTGCGACGGAAGGAAGAAAAGGATGCCAAGTACACCGATGACAAGGATGTTTCGGGAAGAATCTGACTCGACGCTAGTCGCAGCGACAAAGAACGGGGAGAGTCAAGCCTTCGAATTTCTCGTGAAGCGACATGAAGCAAAGACCTTCTCCGTTGCTTTCAGGATAACCCGCAACCGAGAGGACGCTCAGGACGTCGTGCAGCAGGCTTTTCACAAAGCGTTTATGCACCTCGACAGGTTCCAAGAGAAATCGTCTTTCTCCACTTGGTTGACGCGGATTGTAATCAACGAAGGACTTATGTGTCTGCGGAAGAATCGATCTCGGAGGGAAATCTCTCTTGACGATGTGAAATCAGAATCCGAGGAGCTGTTCCCTCCGGAGATTCCGGATCGAGCGAAGGACCCCGCAGAGATATATGAACAACGGGAGAATGAACGCGTTCTTTGCGAAGCGCTGAATCAGTTAAGTACTGAATTTCGGACCGTCGTCTGCCTGCGACTGGAAGAGCGATCGGTTGGTGAAACATCCGAGATTCTGGGCCTGGGGGTCGGGACCCTGAAAGCCAGATTGTTTCGAGCGCGGCAGAAATTGCGCGTGCTGCTTACACGTAGTCCAGAATTTCAGGGTGATCGAACAATGAGCAAGACGCGACAGCGTCGTGACATGGGCCTCCGTTCGCATCCCCCGGCGGAGGAACTGACGAATCAGGGCTCCCGTGCTGCCCGAAGTAAAGCCAGGGGTGCAGCTGTCGTGGGCTGGCGGAAGGGTACTCGGGAGCGGACATTGCGAAGCAGTGAGTCAAGGATGCGGGAGGTAGCATGAGCTCGGAGCATGTCTCTGAAATGAAAAGGGTTTCATGTGCTGCGCCATCGACACGACGCTCGGTGCAGTTTCTAACGGCACTCTACATTCACGCGTTGGCGCTTGTGATCCTCGTGGTCTTTTCGCGAAACGTGCTCTCCACCACGATTCGCACCACGCTCTTGGCAGTACTTCGTTAACACTTCTGATCCAATAAAATATGGTCTGTGACTGGGCACCCGTTTCCACTTCCGCGTTCCGACAAATCTGCGCAGTCATGCGCAACTCATTGTGTAAGATCGGCATTGGTTGTGTTCTTGACAACCGTAAAAGACGGGGAGATAGTGAGGCACTGCCGACAGCCGAACCGTGCCGTCTCTGGACGAGGACGCAGGGTCTTTCGGTGGGAATTCTTATTTGCTTCGATCCTGCGGTGTCCTCTAGAGTCTGCGTGCTCGAGCCTCCCTGTGAGGATTCGGAGCCGTGTCGCACATAAACTCGAAGTTAGGGGGGCATATGAGAGACCTTACTGACGAGATCGCCCTGGGCATTACAAACGATCAAGTCGCGCTCGGTAGCCATCTGATCCATTTCTGGCAGAACGAGGAGGAATTCGAGCGCGGAGTTCGCTTTCTCGAGCCTGGGATCGCGAACGAATCCCAGTACTGCGTTCTGTTCGGACATGACGAAGCGAACCAACGGGTTTTAGAAATCTTGCGGAAGACGTGTGGTGACTTGGATCGTGTGCTCCAGGAAGGACGGCTCGTCATTTTGCGCCGCGAGTCTTCCGCATCGGT
>Ga0137415_10004235_pt1 | contig 14197 bp, 15 predicted proteins | sample CZODoug3_1_1_16f_FD_183082 | JGI IMG/M metagenome (GOLD analysis project Ga0137415, IMG submission 183082) | Vadose zone soil fungal communities from Angelo Coast Range Reserve, California, USA - CZODoug3_1_1_16fungal (Hybrid Assembly) | ecosystem: Environmental > Terrestrial > Soil > Vadose... | reverse complement strand
GGAACTGCTCGGGCTGGATGAAGTTCTTGAGCCGAATGTCCGCCGGGTCCATCTTCATCTCGAGCGCGGCACTCTCGACCAGGCGCTCGATCAGGTAGGACGCCTCGGTCACCCGGAACGAGCAGCGAAAGGCAACGCCGCCGGGCGCCTTGTTCGTGTAGGCGCCGTCCGCCTCGACGTGGGCCGCCGGGACATCGTAGGAGCCGGTGACGATGTGGAAGAGACCGGCCTTGAACTTCGTCGGTTGGGCATCCGCATAGAAGGCGCCGTTGTCACTGAGGAGCTTGACCCGCAGCCCCAGCATGCGCCCGTCGTTGCGCAGCGCCATCTCGCCCGACATGTGAAAGTCGCGGGCGAACCCGGTCGAGATCAGATTTTCGCTGCGGTCCTCGACCCACTTCACCGGTTTGCCGATGAGCAGCGACGCCGCCGTCGCGACGACGTAGCCGGGATAGATCGGCACCTTGTTGCCAAAGCCGCCGCCGATGTCGGGCGAGATGATCCGGATGTTCTGCTCCGGCAGCCCCGCGACGATCGCGAACAGCGTGCGGTGGGCGTGCGGAGCCTGCGAGGTCATGTACAGGGTGGCGTGGCCGGTCGCCGGGTTGACGTCGGCGACGATGCCGCAGGTTTCCAGTGGCGAGGGGTGACACCGCGGGTAGAAGGTATCCAGCTTTACGACCCGGTCGGCCTTCGCGAAGGCCTCTTCGGTCTTTGCCTTGTCTCCCGCTTCCCAGTGATAGATATGGTTGTTCGTCTGGCCCTCTTTCTCGTCGCGAATCAGGGGCGCGCCCGGCCGGAGCGCTTGTTGCGGGGTGACGACGGCCTGGAGCACCTCATAGTCGACCTCGATCAGCGCCGCCGCGTCGCGCGCCACGTATGGATCGGTCGCGATCACGCAAGCGACCTCCTGACCCTGGAAGCGCACTTTGTCGGTGGCGAGCACTGCCTGGGTGTCGCCTGAGAGCGTCGGCATCCAGGCGAGCTTGTGTTGCGCGAGCAGCGCTCCCGTCACGACCGCAACCACGCCGGGCACCGCCTGGGCGGCGTCCGTGTTGATGGACTTGATCCGCGCGTGGGCAAACGGGCTGCGGTGGATGGCCATGTGCAGCATGCCGGGAAGCACGACGTCGTCGAGGTAGTTCCCCCTGCCTCGAATGAATCGGTCGTCTTCCTTGCGCTTGATGCTGTCGCCGATGTTTCCCTTGAGCGGGGTTTCAACAGCCATGGCTTAGCTCCTCGCCGCGGCGGCGGCCGCCTCGGGCACTGCCGCCGACGCCTTCATCTGGGCGGCCGCGCTCTTGACCGCCTTGACGATGTTCATGTAGCCGGTGCATCGGCAGATGTTGCCCGAGAGCGCCCAGCGGATCTCGTCGTCGGTCGGGTCGGGCTTCTCCTTCAGCAGCGCGATGCTGGTCAGCATCATGCCGGGCGTGCAGAAGCCGCACTGCAGCCCATGCTCTTGCTTGAATGCCGCCTGGATGGGATGGAGCGTGCCGCCGGCGGCCAGCGCCTCCACAGTGGTCACCTGCTGACCATCGGCCTGGACGGCGAGCATGGTGCAGGACTTCACGGGCGTCCCATCGACCAGCACGGTACAGGCGCCGCAATGGGTCGTATCGCACCCGATGTGGGTCCCGGTTAGTCTGAGTTTGTCCCGCAAGAAGTGCACGAGGAGGAGCCGCGGCTCGACCTCCGCGCTTTTGTTCTCGCCGTTGACCGTGACGGTGATCGGCTGGCCCACTTCATCCACCTCCCCGGGCGCGCTCGTAGGCGCGCTTCAGTCCGCGCTCCGTAAAGACCCGGACGACGTTGCGTTTGTACTCGACGGAACCGCGATGGTCGGCTCTCGGCTCGGCGGCTTCCGCCGCCAGGGCGGCCGCCTCCTTGATGGTGGCGTCATCCAGCCTAGCGCCCCGCAGCGCCGCTTCCGCTTTCCCGGCTTTGATGTTCTGCGGGCCGACGGCGGTGAGCCCGATGCCGGCCGAGCCGACCTTGCCGTTATCCATCTGGAGATGGACCGCCACCGCCACGGTGGCGAAGTCACCCACCTTGCGCTCGAGCTTGAGGTAGGAGCCACCCGTTTGCGACCGGGAGGCCGGGATCCGGATCTCACTCAGGATCTCGGTCGGTTGTAGGGCGGTGCTGAACGGTCCGCTGAAGAAGTCGCGAGCCTTCACGGTCCGGCTTCCGGACTTGGAGCGCAGGACGAGATCGGCGTCGAGCGCCAGCAGGACCGTTCCCCAATCACCCGAGGGGTCCGCATGGGCGACCGAACCCGCAATCGTCCCGCGGTTGCGGATGATCGGATCGGCGATCTGTGGGGCGGCGTCGGCCATGACGTGATAGCGCGAGGCCAGCAGGCTCGAGCGCTCTGCGGACTTGTGCCGGAACAGCGGGCCGATGCGAAGCGTTCCGTCGCGCTCCTCGAGAAAGTCCAGGTCCTGGATCTTGTTGATATCGACCAGGTGCGCCGGACTCGCGAAGCGCAGCTTCAGCAGCGGGATCAGGCTCTGGCCGCCGGCCAGGACCTTGGCGTCTTCACCGAGCTCATCGAGGAGGCCGAGGGCCTCGTCCATGGACTTCGGCGCGTGGTACTCAAACGCAGCCGGCAACATGAGCAACCCTCCTTCCTGCGGGGCGACTGGATGACCGAGCGTTTCAACCCTATGCTGGGCCTGTCACTGTTGTCAATGCCTAACGGCTTTGTGCGCTATTGATCGAGCGTGTCGAAGGCGCCGTATGCCGGGAAACGGAACGCCATGTCCTTCGAAAGGAGCCCGCCGTGGCCAAGGCGATTGAAGTCGCCCGCCGTCACCCGCGCCCCGGTGAAGAGCCGTGGCAGGATCAGGTCGAGGACCGTCGCGCGCGAGAACATCCCGCACGCCGCGACGCCGAAGATCGGCTTGTTGGTGAGGTAGGCGAGCCAGACGGCGCTACCCGGGTGCGCCGGGGCACCCTGTTTCTCCATCCGGGCCCGCAGTCGCTCGAGCGCCACGAGTGTCGGGTCGAGCGGGTCGGTCGCGTTCGCCCCGGCGGTGAGAAGCAGGTCGGCATCCCGGAGCAGACCGCCGACGGCGGCTTCCACGGCCTCGACGTCGTCCGCGACGTAGCGGATCTCGCTGATCGCCGACCCGAACCAGGCGACCTTCATCTCGATCGACGCCTGGAACTTCTCGCGCTGCGCCGGGTCCAGCCGCTCGCGCACCAGGACCGCCACTCGCATCGGCTGGAAGGCCAGCACCCGGACGATGCCCTCGCCCGCGGCCGCGACGCGTTCCGCCTCGCGCAGTCGAGCCCCAGGCACCACGAAGGGGGTGACCTTGACCCCCGCGATGGTTTTGCCTTTGGACACCAGCTGACCGTCAAACAGGGTGAAGATCGAGACGTCCTGGATGCTGTTGAGCTCGTCCAGCCGCCGGGCGTCGACCTTGAAGATGCCGTTCACCTCGGCGCTCAACCGGACCTGGCTCTCGGCCGGGCCGTGCACGATGACGCCCGGCCCGGCGACCAATTTCGCCAGGCGCCGCGCCGCCTCATCCTCATGAACATCGCCCGTTTCCATGCGCACAACGTGGAGCTCGTCGACCCGCGCGCTCGCCACCAGCGGCCAGTCGGCTTTGGTGAGAATCCGGCCCTTGAGCAGCAAAACCCGATGGTGGTCATCCGGAACCAGCAGCGTCTGCGCCAGCACCGCGCCCTCGATGCCCTCGGGGCTCAACCGCGCACCCCGGAGCGACTCGGCCTTCACGCCGCCGCGGCCGGGCCGGGCATTGGGCCTCCCTGCTTCCCATGGCGCACCGCGACCATTTGGGCGAGGATGGCGAGCGCCGTCTCCTCCGCCGTCTGGGCGCCGAGGTCGAGGCCGATGGGCGCGTGAACCCGCTCGATCTCACTCGGGTCGACCCCGGCTTTGACCAATCTCGCCACCCGGTCGCGATGGGTCTTCTTGCTGCCGATGGCGCCGATGTAGCGAGGGTGCCCGCGCAGGGCCGCGGTGATCGTTGGATCGTCGAACTTGGGATCATGGGTCAGGATCACCACATAGGTCGAGCCGTCCATCGGCAGGTCCTTCAGGACCTCATCCGGCCAGGCGTGGATCACGCGCCGCGCCTCTGGAAAGCGGTCTGTTCCCGCAAACTTCGACCGGGCATCGACGACGGTCACCCGGTAGCCGATCGCGCTCGCCAGCCGCGTCAGCGGGATGGCGACGTGCGAGCCGCCGAAGATGAAGAGCTCCGGCGGGCGCGGGAACGGTTCCAGGAAGACGCCTTCCTGGCGGACTGGCTTCTCCCGGTTGAGAAGGTCGGGCACGGTCGGATCGGCCGGCGTCAGGACCTGGCGCGCACCAGGGCTCTCGCCAACGTCCGTCTTCAGCACCACCGGATGCTCCGCCGCCAGCGCGGTCATGAGATCGCGATGCACCTGCCCGAGTGGCTCGACGAGCACATCGATTTCGCCGCCACAGCTGAGCCCGACCGTCCAGGCAAGGTCGTCGCTGACCCCGTAGTGAAAGAGGCTGGCCGGCTTTCCTTTGAGGATCGCCTGCGCCTGCTCGAAGACCTCGCCCTCGAGACATCCGCCGCTGACCGAACCGGCGATCTTTCCCGACTGGCTGATGGCCATCCGTGATCCCGCGGGCCGTGGGGCACTGCCCCAGGTGCTGATCACGGTCGCGACCGCCACCGGGTCGCCTTGCTCGAGCCACGCCTCGACGTCGGTCATGACGTCGCGCATGCCTCAAAGTGTAGTCAGGCTCGTTCGCGGTCGTCGTCAGGCCGATGCGGTCAGGAGCGTCTGGCGCCGGACGGGGCGCCGGCTGGCGGTCTCGAGAAGGAGAATCCCGAGCGCCTCGAGGTTCGCGAGGTTATGCGCCGGCAGGAAGTCGTCGACGAAGGGGAGCGCCGCCTGCAACCCGAGCGTCAGTGGCTCGTAGCCGGGGGCGCCCATCAGCGGGTTCATCCAGATCAGGCGGTGGCAGGATCGCTGCAGCCGGGCGATGGCCCTGCGCATCTGCACCGCATCGCCGCGGTCCCAGCCGTCGCTGATGATCGCCACGTTCGCCCCGTGGCTCAGCACGCGGCGGGCGTAGCGGCGATTGAAGGTTTCGATGGCCTCGCCGATGCGGGTTCCGCCTGACCAGTCGTCGACCGACGCCATAACCCGGTTGAGCGCGGCGTCGACGTCGTGGCTGCGGAGCAGGCGGGTGATGCGGGTAAGGCGCGTGGCGAAGACGAACGCTTCGACGCGCGTGCTGGCGTTCTTCAGCGCGTATGTGAAGTTGAGCAGCAGGCGCGTGTAGCGCTCCATGGAGCCGCTGATGTCGCAGAGGAGGACCAGCGGCCGCGGCCGAAGGGTCGGGCTCTTCCAGCTGAAGACCAGCAGCTCGCCGCCAAATCGCAGGCTGCGCCGCAGCAGCCGGCGCATGTCGAGCCGGTCGTGGCCGCCCGCCCGTGCGCGCCGCGATCGCGTGAGGCCCGCCGGCAGGCGCATCAGCCGGATCAACCGTCGAACCTCGGCCATCTCAGCCTCGGTCAAGGTGTCGAAGTCTTTCTCGCGGAGCACCTCGGCCCGCGAGTAGCTCGCGACCTCCTGCTCTTCGGCGCCCTCGGCGGCGCCGTCGTCGTCGAGCACCTTCAGCTGCCGGCCCGTGATCGTCACCGCGCCGCCCCGCTCGGTGGTTGTCGTCGCGGACGGAACGGGCAGCTCGCCACCGGGCGCGTTGCCTCGTAGAAAGGCGGCCAGCGCGCGATCGAGGATGGCCAGCTCGTCCCGCCGCCGCGCGAAGTGAACGTGAACGGCCGTCCGCAGATCGTCGGCACGGCGCAGGTCGATCACGGTCAATGCTGTGAGGAACGGCAGCATGCGCGCCGGCCCGGCATCGAAACCCAGTTCCCGAAGGATCCGACCGAAATGCAACCAGTTGCGGGTCAGGACCGCGCCCGGGTCAGGCATTGACGGCTCGGGCGAGGAGCTCCCGAGAGCCCGCGCCGCGCAGCCGTTCGAGATCCTCCTGGTACTTGACGACCGCGCCGAGCGTTGCCTGCACGGCGGCTTCGCTGAGCTCGGTCTGGCCGAGCGCGATCAGCGCGCGGGTCCAGTCGAGCGTCTCGGCGATCCCGGGCAACTTATAGAGGTCGAGGCGGCGAACCCCTCCGATGAACTCGCTGACCTGGCGTGCCAGCTTCGTCGGAACGTCCGGCACGCGAGCCATGATGATCTCGTACTCCCGCTCCACCGACGGGTAATCGATCCAGAAATAGAGACAGCGCCGCTTGAGCGCGTCGTGGATCTCGCGCGTTCGGTTCGAGGTGATGATGACTGCCGGCGGCCGGTCGGCCTTGATCGTGCCGATCTCGGGGATCGAGATCTGGAAGTCCGAGAGCAGCTCGAGCAAGAAGGCCTCGAACTCGTCGTCGGCCCGGTCGATCTCGTCGATCAGCAGGACCGGAGGCCTTGCTCCGTCGCTCTCGATCGCCTGCAACAGTGGACGCTTGACCAGGAACTGGTGGCTGTAGATCTCGCGCTCGGTTTCGTCCCGATTGGCGCCGGCCGATTCGAGCAACCGGATGTGCAGCATCTGTTTCGCATAGGCCCACTCGTAGACGGCGTTGTTCACGTCGATCCCTTCGTAGCACTGCAGCCGGATCAACCGGGTATCGAGGATCTCGGCAAGGACCTTGCCGACTTCGGTCTTGCCGACCCCGGCCTCGCCTTCGAGCAGGAGCGGCTTGTCGAGTGTCAGGGCCAGGAAGATGGTTGTCGCCAGGCTGCGATCGGCGACGTAGCGGTGCGCCTGCAGCGCCCGCTCGACGTCTTCGATCGAGGCGACGGGAAGGTCCTGCATGAGCGAATTGTAGGGAGCGGCAGCGCGCTGCCGCCGCTCCCCCGGTTTCTCAGTGGTGCGCGGTGACCTGTTCCAGCGCCCGTCGCGTCAGGACCTGCGCCAGGTGCCGGCGGTAATCCGGCGAACCGTTCAGGTCTTGCTGCGGGTCGGTCCCCTCAACCGCGCGCTCGGCTGCCGCGCGCAGCTCATCGTCATGGCCGGCTTTGCCGCGTAGCGCCTGTTCCACGCCGGACGCCCGGATTGGGCGGCTGCCCATCCCGGTGAGACCCACTGCGACCTGGGTGACCTCGTGGCCGGTCACTCGCACCTGCGCGGCCACCGCCACGATCGCCCAGTCCTGGGACCGCCGGCTGAACTTCAGGTAGGTGCCTCTGCTGCCGGGGGGTGGCGTCGGGATGCGGATTTCTCGCAGGACCTCGTTGGGCTCGAGCGACGACGTGAAGGTGTCGACAAAGAAATCCCTTGCCGCGATCGACCGCTCCCCGCGTGGCCCTACCGCCTTGAATTCGGCGTCGAGGGCCAGCAGGCAGGCCGGGAAGTCCCCGAATGGGTCGGCGTGCGCGGCCGCGCCACCAATGGTTCCCCGGTTACGAACCTGCGGGTCGCCAATCTGTGAGGCGGCGCTCGTCAGCAGCGGCAGCTTGTTCTTCAGCAACTCGGAGAACTCGATGTCGTGGTGGCTGGTCAGGGCGCCGATCGCGACGTGGCCATCTTCTTCGCGGATGTAGTTGAGGTTGCCGACGCGGCCGATGTCGACCAGGAACGACGGTGTCGAGAGACGCAGCTTCATCAGAGGAATGAGGCTATGGCCACCCGCCAGGACCTTCGCTTCCTGGCCGTGCTTCACCAGTTCCGCCACGGCCTCCGGCAGCGTGCGGGGGACGACGTAATCGAATGCGGCTGGAATCATCGCTTTATCCCTCCGTTGCGGTGCATCAGCTGCCAGATCTTCTGTGGCGTCGCCGGCATGCTCACGTCCTTGACGCCGAACGGCTCGAGCGCATCCACGATGGCGTTCATCACGGCAGGGGTTGAAGCGATCGTGCCCGCCTCCCCGATCCCCTTGGTGCCAAGGGGATTCACCGGGCTGGGCGTGACCGTGGCGCTCAACTCGAACGATGGGAGGTCCGGGGCGGTCGGAACGAGATAGTCGACCAGGCTCCCGGTCCGCAGTTGGCCGGCTTCGTCGTAGACCGCTCCCTCGAAGAGCGCCTGGCCGATGCCCTGCGCGATGCCGCCGTGCAGCTGGCCGTCGACCACCATCGGGTTGATCCGGGTGCCGCAGTCATCGACCGCCACATAGCGGAGGATCCGGGTGGCGCCAGTTTCGGCATCGATTTCGACGACGCAGATGTGCGCGCCGAACGGCCAGACGAAGTTGGTGGGATCGAAGAAGGTCGTGGCCTCGAGGCCACCCTCCATGCCTTTTGGCAGACGGTTGGTCTGGAATGCGGCGACGGCGATTTCCTGAATGGTGACCGCTTTCGATGGCGTGCCTTTGACGAACGCCTTGCCCTGTTCGTAGACGATGTCGCCTTCGGCAGCCTCCAGCAGGTGGGCGGCGATCTTGCGCGCCTTCTCCTGCACCTTCATGGCACTGATGTGGACCGCGTTACCGTCCAGCGCCGTGCTCCGACTCCCGTAGGTGTCCATCCCCATCGGCCCGATCGCCGTGTCGCCGTGTTGAACGTCGATGTCCTCAACCGGAATGCCGAGCACATCGGACGCCACCTGGGCGTAGGTGGTCTCATGGCCCTGGCCGTGCGGCGAGCTGCCGATGATCACGGTGGCCTTGCCCGTGAAATGGACATTCACCACCGACATGCCCCAAAGCGAGACGCCGGTCGCGGCTTGCGTAGCCGCCGCCGGGCCCAAGCCACAGATCTCGATGTAGGTCGACAGGCCGATGCCGATGTACTTGCCCTGCTTGCGCTTCTCCGCCTGCTCGCGCCGCAGGCTCTTGTAGTCGACCATCTCCAGCGCCTTGTCCAGGGTGATGGTGTAGTCGCCCGAGTCGTAGGTCAGCCCCAGCAGCGTGGTAAAGGGCTGGTCCTCCGCCCGAACGAAGTTCTTCCGCCGGACCTCGACCGGGTCGATGCCGGTCTCGCGTGCCACCAGGTCCATGACGCGTTCGATCAGGTAGGTCGCTTCCGGCCGGCCGGCTCCGCGATAAGCATCGGTCGGCGTAGTGTTCGTAAAGACGCCAACCGCCCGGCCGTCGAACGCCTTCATCTTGTAGGCACCTTGCGCGACCAGCATGCCCAACACCTGGAAGGTGCCGAACTGGCTGCAATAGCCGCCGAGGTTGAGCCACTGCGTCGGACGGATGCCGAGGATGGTGCCATCCTTCTTGGCCGCAACCTCGACATCCCAGATCTGGTCCCGGCCGTGATGGGTGGCCTTGACGTTTTCATTGCGATCCTCGATCCACTTGACGGGCCGGCCCAATCGCCGCGATGCGAGGGCGGTGAGGATCTCCTCCGGGTAGACGCGGATCTTCGACCCAAAGCCGCCACCGACCTCGGGAGCCACCACTCGAACGTTGCTCTCCGAGATGCCGAGGATGACGGCCAGCCATACCTTGACGAAGTGCGGAATCTGCGTTGAGGACCACACGGTGAGCTTGTTGGAAAACGTCTTGTAGTCCGCCAGCACGCCGCGCGGCTCGATCGCAATCGGGATCAAGCGTTGCTGAATCAGGCGCTGCTTGATGGTGACCTCGGCTTCTTTGAAGGCGGCGTCGATGTCGCCGGCGGCGAACTTTACGTCATACGAGAGGTTGCTGCCGAGCTCTTCGTGGAGAATGGGAGCACCCTTCTCGATGGCTTTTTCGATGTCGACCACCGCCGGGAGGGACTGATATTTGACCTCGATCCGCTCGCCGGCGTCCTCGGCCGCGGCTCGGCTCGAGGCTAGAACGATCGCGACCGGCTCCCCCACGTAGTGAACTTTGTCGACCGCGATCGGATAGTGGTTCGGATACTTCTTGTCGGGGACGAAGCAGACCGTCACCGGCAGCGGTGCGCCGAATTCCGGCTTGAGGTCTTTGCCGGTCAGGACCGCGAGGACGCCGTCGGCCTCCTTCGCCCGGCCCGTCTCGATGCCGAGGATGCGCGCGTGGGCCTCGCTCGATCGGACCACGTGCATGTGGACGAGGGCGGTCTGCGAAATGTCGTCGACGTAGCTGCCGGTCCCGGTGACCAGCCGTGGGTCTTCGCGCCGCTTGATGGAGGCGCCGACCATTTGGGATATCGCCATTGTGAAATTCCTCCCTCTTCTCTAGGAGACCGGCGCCGGCGCTTTGCGCTCGGCACCAGGCGCCATCACCTTGGCCGCCGACTGGATCGACTTGACGATGTTGTGGTAGCCGGTGCAGCGGCAGAGGTTGCCCTCGAGCCCTACGCGGATCTCTTGCTCCGTCGGGTTGGGGTTGCGCTCGAGCAGTTGCTTCGCCGCCATGATCATGCCGGGCGTGCAGAACCCGCACTGGAGGCCGTGCTCATCCCAGAAGGCCTGCTGCAAAGGATGCAGCGTCGAACCGTTGGCGAGGCCTTCGATGGTCGTGATCTGGGCCCCGTCTGCCTGGACGGCGAACATGGTGCAGGACTTCACGCTGTGGCCGTCGACCTCGACGGTGCACGCCCCGCAGTTGCTGGTGTCGCAACCGACGTGCGTCCCGGTGAGCCCCGCCACATCGCGGATGTACTGCACCAGCAGCAGTCGAGGCTCGACCTCGTGCTCGTGCTTGGTGCCATTGATGGTGACCGCAACCCTGCGCCTCATACGCACCTCCATCTGACTAGCCGATCCGCCTGCCAAGGAAGGTATAGCACCCGAATCGGCGAGTGTCTAGGCCGAAGTCTGAGATCGACGTTGACGGCGTATCGTGTAGGGAAGGACTATGCGCCGACTGACCTTGCTGGGCGCTGCGGCGATCACCATCGGACTTGCCGTTCCCGCGTCCGCGGCGTCGCCAGCTGCGGGAGGATCCGTCCAGAACTTCGGCCCGCCCCTGGCGGCGAGCTGCCATAACCCCGAAGGGATCGCCGTCGACCCAACCGGGAATCTCTACGCGGCTTCTTTCGCCTTCCAGCCGGTCGCCAACATCTGCGTCATCAATCGTGACGGCGTCCTGCTCGACGTCATCCCGGTGCCGGCGGGTTCGGCTGGGGTCGCGTCCCTGCTCGGCGAGTTGTTCGAACCAGGCCAGGGTCTCTATGTGCTCGACTTCGCGAACGGCGCACCCGGCAATGGCCGGCTGCTGCTGGTCAATCCGGGGAGTCATACGGTTCGCGTCGTCGCAGGCGGATTTCAGGCGCCCAACGGACTGACCCAGGACCGACACCGCAACATCTATATCTCAGACTCCTTTCAGGGCGTTATCTTCAAGGTCGCGCCCGACGGGACGACCAGCGTCTGGAAGCAGGATCCGCGGCTGACCCCGCAGCCCGGTACGGGGCCGCCTTTCGGCGCGAACGGGGTCGCCTTTGACCGCAACCAGCAATTCCTCTACGTGGCCACCACCTCAGACGCGAAGATCTATCGAATCCCGGTGCTTGCGGATGGCAACGCGGGGAATCTGCAACTGTTTGCGTCCGGTGACGCGATCGAGGCCACCCAGGGGACGACCGAAGCCCTGCACGGGGCCGACGGCATCATGTTCGATGTCCGGGGTAACCTCTACGTGACCGCAAACTCGGCGCAGCACCCGGCGCCCGGCCTGCCTGGCGAGCTTCAGGTCTTGTCACCGGAAGGCCGGCTGATCGCGCGCTACGACGGCGTCGGTCAGCACGATCTGGACTTCCCCGCCAGCCTCGTCTTTCACGAGCGCGCCGTCTACATGACGAACCTGTCGCTGACGGACGGCGGCGCCAACTCCAAGCTGTCCGTGATGGGCGTGCCCTTCCCGGGACAGCCCTTGCGGCCCTAGCCCGGCCTCATAAGCCGAGCGCAGCGCCGAGCTCGATCTTCCCCTCGAGCAATGCCCGCCCCACGATCGCGCCCTCGGCGCCGGCATCCCGGATCGCCTCCAGGTCGGCATAGGTCGCGACGCCACCGGCGACGAGCACGGGAACTCCCAGGGGAAGGAGGGCGGAAAGGCTAGAGAGGTCGGGGCCGGCGAGCGTGCCATCGCGCGCGGTGTTGGTGTGGATGAAACGCCGCGCCCCTGCATCCCGAAGCTTCGCGGCCACGGCACCGGGGTCCTCGGATGATTCGCTGCGCCACCCCTCGGTCAGCACGCGGCGGCCGCGCGTGTCCAGGCTGAAGACCAGGCGCGCACCGAAGCGAGCGGCCCATGAGGCCGCGACGGCCGGGGATTCCGTTGCGGCGGTGCCCACGATCACCCGGGCCACGCCCCGCTCCAGGGCGGCCTCGACCTGCGCCAGGTCGCGGGCACCACCGCCCGCCTGCACCGGTACCCCGGTGGCCGCAACGATCTCGGCGATGACGTCGAGATGGCACCAGTGACCGAGGCGGGCACCGTCGAGGTCTACCACGTGCAGCCAGGGGGCCCTGGCATGGGCGAAGCGGGCCGCGAGCGCGACCGGGTCAGGACCGAAATCGGTGACGCGGGTGAAATCGCCCTGCTTCAGCCGTACGGCGCGCCCGCCGAGCAGGTCGATCGCCGGGATGATCAGCACCCGACGGCCTCACCATCTGACGCAAAACGTGTCATCGTGTTATCATATTAGCATGCTAAAGCGCCGTCGAAAGGTCCCAGCGCCCCGAGCGAAATCGGGCCCGGCTGCGCAGAGCTGGACCACCCCGGCGACCACCGATCTCTTTCGGACGATCGCCGGGTTGAGGTCACCCGAGGAGGCTGAACGCTTCTTTCGGGATCTTTGCACCATCCCGGAACTGCACACGCTTGCCCACCGCTGGGAGGTCGCCAAACTTCTCGACCAGGGCGTGCATTATGCGGACATCGCGGCGCGCACCGGCGCCAGCACTGCCACCATCACGCGCATCAATTCCTGGCGGCGTTTCGGCACGGGCGGCTACCGGCTGCTGCTGGACCGGCGCAAGGCGCGTTCGAAATGACCGGCCGCCCCGGGCTCAGCGACGGCCGGCTACGCCTCGCGATCCCGAACAAGGGTCGCCTCGCCGAGCCCGCGATCGCGCTGCTGCGGGAGGCGGGCTACCAGTTCGAGGCGGACGATCGGCGTCTGTTTGCGCCCTGCGAAAACTATCCCCTCGACCTGCTCTTCGTGCGAGCCGAGGATATCCCGGAGTACACGGGGGACGGCGTCGTCGATCTCGGCATCACGGGATCCAACCTCGTCGAGGAGCGTGGCAGCCCGGTCACCCAAAGCATGGCGCTCGGCTTTGGCCACTGCGCGTTGCAGGTGGCGGTCCCCGATGAGCGGCCGTTCCAGCAGCTGAGCGACCTGGCAGGCCGGCCGGTAGCCACTTCGCATCCCAAGACCACTGCCCGCTTCTTCAGGGAACGGAAGGTCTCGGTCGAGCTGATCGAGATCAGCGGCGCGGTCGAGATCACGCCCCTGCTGGGGGTGGCCGACGCGATCGTCGACCTGGTGTCGACCGGCAGCACGCTGGCGGTCAACGGCCTGCGTCCCATCGAGACGATCCTCGAATCCGAGGCGCAGCTGATCAGTCATCCCCGGTTGAACCCGGAAAAAGCCGAGCGCCGGCGTCAGCTCGAGACGATGCTCGCCAGCGTGATCGCCGCCCGGCGCAAGAAGTACGTGATGATGAACGCCCCGGCGGACGCGCTCCGCCTCATCAGGGACGTGATCCCCGGGATGCAGTCGCCGACCGTGATGCCGCTCGCCGACCCGGCGATGATCGCCGTCCACGCCGTCGTCGACGCGGACGCGGTCTGGGCGCTGCTCGGCCCGCTGAAGGCGGCCGGAGCGACCTCGATCCTCGTGATGCCGATCGAGAAGCTCATCCCATGATCGCGGTCGACGCGCTCCCCGCACCGGGCACGACCGCCTACCGATCGCTCGTCAAGCGGGCGCCCGTGCCCGAAGAGATTCGATTGCAGACGGCGGCGCTGCTATGACCGCCTATGCCAAGATGCAATTCACCGAAATGTCTGATGAAGAGCGCGATAAAGTTGTCTATGCTCTTCTTAAGTATTGTGAGTTGGACACCTTCGCGATGGTCCTCTTGTGGGAAGGCCTAGCCCATTGGATATCCGTTGGCAAATGACTCACTCAACTTTAACATGCTATCCGATATTTATTAAGCTTTTCCACAGTTCAAGTGCTGCTAAGGACAAGCTATCTTTTTTGTCCGGACAAACTGTCATTCTGGCAATTCACTAAAAGCTTGTAAACCAATAAGAGTTTGGTTAGATAATTCTCCCTTATAGGGTACAAGGAA
>Ga0137415_10004234_pt1 | contig 14198 bp, 8 predicted proteins | sample CZODoug3_1_1_16f_FD_183082 | JGI IMG/M metagenome (GOLD analysis project Ga0137415, IMG submission 183082) | Vadose zone soil fungal communities from Angelo Coast Range Reserve, California, USA - CZODoug3_1_1_16fungal (Hybrid Assembly) | ecosystem: Environmental > Terrestrial > Soil > Vadose... | reverse complement strand
CTGTAATCGGCGTAGTGTTGGAGGTACCAGCCGAATAGGGCGGTTGACGTGAACCACAAAGCGGTGGCCAGTGTGGCGCCGGGAATTACGCTGTGCCAAGGTTGCGTGCGCGGGACCGCGTTGTGATAGATGAGCGCAATGACCGCAATGCTGGTGAGGGTTGCGATCACCCACCGGGTGGCCGTCCAGAGAAGCAGAATGTAATCGCTGAACTCGTGCCCGATGTAGAACAGGATGCGGGTCTCGATACGGCTACCAAAGGCCACGAGCAGGGTGGCGAACGTCATGGGAAGGCCGGCGAGAATGACTAGCGAGAATGCGATCAGCCGCTCCTTCACCAATCCCCAAGTTTTGGGAAGTTCGTAACAGCGGCGGAAGCCTTCCATCCAGGAGATCATTACGCCAGAAGCGGTCCAGAGGGTAAGCAGTGAGGTGAAGAAGAGCAAACCAACGGAACGCTGGGTGGCTCCTCTGAGATAGATCATGGCGGTGTTGCTGCCCGCCGGCAGAATCCGCGACAGGGCGTAGGAAATTTCCCGCACATACGGTTGGCCCTTGCTCGATGTGGCCAGGACCGAACCCAGAACCAGTAAGGTAGGAAAAAACGTAAGAATGGAAGAATACGCGGAAGCCTTTGCAATGGCGAACGAGTCATGCTGAAAGGCACGCCAGAAAGCCAGCCGCAGAAGGCGCAGAAAACGCATCATCGCTGACCCTAGAGTATGTCGGGAAGGCTCCGCCCGCAAAGAAGGAAGAGCGCCGGGTTCCTCAATGTGCAATCGCTTAGGGTTGGCGTGCATCGGCTATTGGATGGCCAAAAAGGTTGCGGGGGCGATACGGTCCGCCCCCGATTCGCGCTTTTCCCGCCTATTCCGCGGCCAATTCCTCGGTCTCGCCCTCGTGCCGCATCATTTCGAGAGCCCGTTCGGCCTCTTCATATGCAGCGGAAACTTCAGCCTGCACCTTGGCTGCGGCTTCTTCCATTTCTGGCGAGAGGCGCACGTTGCGGTAATACTCCATGCCGGTGCCGGCAGGGATGAGGCGTCCGACGATGACATTCTCTTTGAGGCCGCGCAGGTGGTCAACCCTGCCGTTGATTGACGCCTCAGTAAGAACGCGCGTGGTCTCCTGGAACGACGCCGCCGAAATGAAGGAGTCAGTCGAGAGCGACGCTTTGGTGATTCCCAGCAGGAGCGGTCGTCCGGTGGCCGGCTTGCCGCCCTGCGAAATCACGCGCTCATTCTCTTCGTGGAACGCGAATTTATCGAGCTGTTCCTCCAGCAAGAATCGCGTGTCCCCGACATCCTCGACCTTCACCCAGCGCATCATCTGGCGGACAATCACCTCGATGTGTTTGTCGCTAATGTTGACGCCCTGGAGCCTATAGACTTCCTGGATTTCGTTCACCAGGTAAGACTGCAGCTCCTTTTCCCCGAGCACGGCGAGGATGTCGTGCGGGTTGAGCGGCCCATCCATGAGGGGTTCACCCGCCTTGACGCGCTCGCCTTCCTGCACGTTGATATGGACACCACGCGGCACTGAGTATTCTTTCTCCGTGCCGTTGTCGGCCACCACGTAGATCTTGCGCTGGCCCTTGGCAACCTCGCCGAATTTGACCGTGCCATCGATTTCGCTGATGACCGCGGTCTCATGCGGCTTGCGAGCCTCGAACAACTCGACCACGCGCGGCAAACCACCGGTGATGTCCTTGGTTTTGGTGGTCTCGCGCGGGATCTTTGCCAACACGTCGCCCGGCGACACCGCGTCGCCGTCCTGCACCATAAGGTGAGAACGTGAGGGCATAAGGTAGCGCTTGCTGCTCTTGCCCTTGATCACAATGGCCGGTTGGCGCTTCTCGTCGGGCGAATCGGCCACCACGTGCCTGGACAAACCGGTGACTTCGTCCACTTCTTCGTGAAGCGTGACACCTTCCTGCAAGTCCTTGAACTGCACTGTGCCACCGAACTCGGTGAGGATGGCGAAAGTGTATGGATCCCATTCGACCATCACCTGCCCGAGCTTTACGGCATCGCCGTCATTGACCTTAAGCTTGGCGCCGTACACCACTGAGTAGCGCTCACGTTCGCGGTTCTTTTCGTCGACCACCGCGATGGAACCTTGGCGGTTCATCACCACCAGATCGCCCGACTTAGCCTTGACCGTCTGCAAGCCGACGAAACGCACCACACCGTTGTTCTTGGCATCGAGACGCGACTGTTCGGAAACTCGCGAAGCGGTACCGCCGATGTGGAAGGTACGCATCGTGAGCTGCGTTCCGGGCTCGCCGATGGACTGGGCCGCGATAACGCCAGTGGCCTCACCCAACTCGACCAGACGTCCCGACGCCAGGTTGCGGCCGTAGCACATGACGCAAACCCCGCGCTTGGACTCGCAGGTGAGCACGGAGCGGATCTTTACCCGCTCGATGCCCGCGGCCTGAATCGCCCCAGCGAGCTCCTCGGTGATCTCGTTGTTGATATCCACGATGACGTTGCCATCGTAGTCTTTAATCTTTTCGAGCGACACGCGGCCTACGATGCGGTCGCGCAACGGCTCGATAATTTCTCCCGCTTCGACGATGCCCTGCACGTAGATGCCATCCACGGTGCCGCAATCGTACTCGCTGATGATGACGTCCTGAGCCACGTCCACCAGGCGACGGGTGAGGTAGCCGGAGTCAGCCGTCTTAAGGGCCGTGTCCGCCAAACCTTTACGGGCGCCGTGGGTTGAGACGAAGTACTCGAGCACGGTCAACCCTTCGCGGAAGTTTGCCGTGATCGGCGATTCGATGATTTCGCCAGAAGGCTTGGCCATCAATCCGCGCATACCGGAGAGCTGGCGAATCTGCTGTTTCGATCCGCGCGCGCCGGAGTCGGCCATGACGTAAATCGGATTGAGATCGCCTTCCTTGTCACGCCGCTGCATCTCGCCGAACATCTCGTCGGCCACCTTTTCGGTGATGCCCGACCAGATTTCGATGACCTTGTTGTAACGTTCCCCATTGGTGATGGCGCCATCCAGATATTGCTGTTGAACGGCAACCACCTGCTTTTCGGCCTCGCGGACCAGGGTCTTCTTGCTGTCCGGAATAACCATGTCATCGATGCCGATGGAGAGGCCGGCCTTAGTTGCAAAGCGGAAGCCCAGCTCCTTCACTTCGTCGAGCATCTTGACCGTGGTTTCAAGTCCGAAGCGCAAATAGCCGTAGTTGACCAAAGCGCCCACGCCCTTTTTCTTCAGCAGACCGTTGATGTAGGGCATGGCCTCGGGCAAATGGTCGTTCAGAATGGCGCGGCCTACGGTGGTGTTCAGGAAAGTGCGGTCCACCTGAACCGGCTCGGTGTGGATGATGTCCTGATCATCATAGGCTGTGGTCAGGTCAATCAATTCGCCGCTGTACCGCAGGCGGATGGGGGTGAGGGTTTCCACGGCACCCGCCTCCAGCGCCATGAGCACTTCGTCGATGTTGGCGAAGGCGCGGCCTTCCCCTTTCGCCCCGGGCTTGCCCTTGGTCAGGTAGTACAACCCTAAGACCATGTCCTGGGTGGGCACGGTGATGGGCTGACCCGATGCCGGCGAAAGAATATTGTGCGACGCCAACATGAGCACGCTGGCTTCGACCTGCGCTTCCGGAGAAAGCGGAATGTGAACTGCCATCTGGTCGCCGTCGAAGTCGGCGTTGAATGCCGTGCAAACCAGCGGGTGGATTTTGATGGCCTTGCCTTCCACCAGTACCGGCTCGAAAGCTTGAATGCCGAGACGGTGTAGCGTCGGAGCGCGGTTCAGCAGCACCGGATGGTCTTTGATGACCTCTTCCAGGATGTCCCACACGATGGGCTCCTGCTGCTCCACCATTTCTTTGGCCTGCTTGATGGTGGTGACATTGCCAGTTTGTTCGAGCCGGTGGTAGATAAACGGCTTGAACAACTCGAGCGCCATTTTCTTGGGCAATCCGCACTGGTGCAGCTTGAGTTCGGGACCAACCACGATCACGGAACGTCCGGAGTAGTCCACGCGCTTGCCCAGAAGGTTCTGGCGGAAACGTCCCTGCTTGCCCTTCAGGGTGTCGGAGAGCGATTTGAGCGGGCGGTTGTTGGCGCCACGCAGCACGCGGCCACGGCGACCGTTATCGAAGAGAGCGTCAACCGCCTCCTGCAGCATGCGCTTCTCATTGCGCACGATCACTTCTGGCGCGTGCAGGTCCATCAACTTCTTCAAACGGTTGTTGCGGTTGATTACGCGACGGTAGAGATCGTTGAGATCCGAAGTCGCGAAACGGCCGCCATCCAATGGAACCAGAGGACGGAGCTCAGGTGGTATGACCGGAATGACATCCAGGATCATCCAGTGAGGCTTGTTGCCGCTCTTGCGGAAGGCCTCGACAACCTTGAGGCGCTTAGCGTACTTGAGCCGCTTCTGCAGCGAGCTCTCGTTCTTCATCTTCTCGCGCAGCTCAACAGACAGGCCTTCGATGTCGATCCGCTTGAGAAGTTCCTTGATTGCTTCCGCACCCATCATGGCCTTGAATCCGGCCGGACGGTATTGCTGGTCGAGTTCGCGGAACTTGGCTTCGTCCTTGATGACTTCGCGATCTTTCACCGGAGCATCGCCGGGCTCGACTACGACGTAGGCTTCGAAGTAGAGGACCGACTCGAGGTCGCGCAAGGAAATGTCGAGCAGGTGTCCAATGCGGCTGGGCAGGCCCTTGAAGAACCAAACATGCGAGCAGGGCGAAGCCAGCTCAATGTGACCCAGTCGCTCACGGCGCACTTTGGAGAGCGTAACCTCCACGCCGCACTTGTCGCAGATCACGCCGCGGTGCTTCATGCGCTTGTACTTGCCGCACAAGCACTCCCAGTCGGTGACCGGGCCGAAGATGCGGGCGCAGAACAAGCCGTCCCGCTCCGGCTTGAAGGTCCGGTAGTTGATGGTCTCAGGTTTGGTCACTTCCCCGTGCGACCAGCTACGGATTTTTTCCGGGGAAGCCAGACTGATGCGAATAGCATCGAAGTCCGCAATCACATTTGCCATTTCGAATGGGCTCGAACGAAACAAGGTGTTCCTCCGCTTCCTGCGGTCGTGCGCCACCGCGAGCGGCTCTCAAAATCAGTTCCTGGTTCCCGATTCTCAGTGGCTCAGCAGAACCGGTTGAACTCTTGCCTTTCATGCGGCATCGAGAGCTCATGCCGCAGTGGCGGATGTTTCAAAAATCCATCAGTATTGTTCAGCAGCACCACTGTATGAGACGTAGCCAGCTACGTCTCTCGAACCAGTGACTCTATTAATCTGCTGCTGCGCTGGCCGTGGGCTTCTTTTCGGTTGCCTTGATCAGTTCCACATCGAGGCAGAGCGACTGCAGCTCGCGGATCAGCACGTTGAACGATTCGGGCACGCCCGGCTCCATGGCGGCTTCGCCCTTGACGATGGCCTCGTAGATCTTGGTACGGCCGTATACGTCGTCGGACTTCGCCGTCAGTAGCTCCTGCAAGATGAATGCAGCGCCATAAGCCTCAAGCGCCCAGACTTCCATTTCTCCAAAGCGCTGTCCGCCGAACTGCGCCTTGCCTCCCAGCGGCTGCTGGGTGATAAGCGAGTACGGTCCGATGGAGCGTGCGTGAATCTTGTCGTCCACCAGGTGCGACAGCTTCAGCATGTAGATGTAGCCCACCGCAACCGGCTGTTCGAACTGATCTCCAGTCATGCCGTCATACAAAGTGGTCTTGCCCGAGGTCGGCAGGCCGGAGCGCTCCAGCAGCGCTTTGATCTCGCCTTCGCGAGATCCGTCAAACACCGGCGAACCCATGAAAACACCCTCCGTCAAAGTTGGAGCAACCGATTCCAGCTCTTCGTCGCTCATGTCGGCGATGATGTCGGCCAGCTTTGTGTCCTTGAACAGCACCTTCAACTCGCGCCGAATAGCTTCCGTACGAGTGTTCTCGGCAAGCAGTTGTTTGATCTTCTCGCCCAGAGCAAAGCCGGCCCAACCGAGGTGAGTTTCGAGAATCTGGCCCACGTTCATACGGCTGGGTACGCCGAGAGGATTGAGCACGATCTCTACCGGAGTTCCGTCCTCGAGGTACGGCATATCCTCTTCGGGCAGAATGCGGGCAATCACGCCTTTGTTTCCGTGACGGCCGGCCATCTTGTCGCCCACGCTCAGCTTGCGCTTCATGGCGATGTAGACCTTGACCAGCTTGATCACGCCTGGCGGAAGTTCGTCGCCCTTGGTGAGTTTCTCCTTCTTCTCGTTGACAATCTTTTTGAGCACGTCGATCTGACGCGAGGTCATCTCCTCGATCTCGTCGATCTGCTCGTTGACCCGCGGGTCTTTGTCGGCGTACTTGATACGCTTCAAGTTGCGGGTGGAGATGCGCTCAATGGCATCGCGATCCAGCACTGCGCCTTTGGTCAGCAAGCGCTTATTGGTGCGCTCGTCGTGTAGGTCGGCCTGCACTTCCTTGCCGCCCAGGATGTTTTCCAGACGCTTCAACCGCTCATCGGTGAGGATTCGAATCTCGTCCGAGAGGTTCTTCTCCAGTTTGGCGATTTGCGTGGCCTCGATGAACTTGGCACGCTCGTCTTTCTCCTGGCCCTTACGGGAGAAGATTTTCACGTCAACGATAATGCCTTCAATGCCCGGCGGGCAGTAGAGCGATGCGTCGCGCACGTCGCCGGCTTTTTCGCCGAAGATTGCGCGTAGCAGCTTCTCTTCCGGTGTCAGCTGAGTTTCGCCCTTGGGCGTAACCTTGCCCACCAGGATGTCGCCCTGCTTGATGCTGGCGCCGATGCGGATCACGCCGGCTTCATCAAGGTTACGCAACATGGACTCGCTAACGTTGGGAATGTCGCGCGTGACCTCTTCTGGACCGAGCTTGGTGTCGCGGGCTTCGATCTCGTACTCCTCGATGTGCAGCGAGGTGTAGTAGTCGTCCTTCACCATCTTCTCGGAGACCAGAATCGCATCTTCGAAGTTGTAGCCGCGCCAGGGCATGAAGGCCACGAGCACATTGCGTCCCAGGGCCAACTCACCCAGGTCGGTGCAAGGGCCGTCGGCAATGACCTGTCCTTTGATCACGCGCTGTCCCTTGTGAACCACCGGCTTTTGGTTGATGCAAGTGTTCTGGTTGGAGCGCTTGAACTTAGTAAGCTGGTAGATGTCGCTACCCACTTCACGCGACAGCTGCATGGGATGGTGTTCGCCTTCGACGCGCACGATGATGCGCTCGGAGTCGACCGAGTCCACGATGCCGTTGCGCCGGGCCAATACTACTGCGCCGGAATCACGCGCCGTTACGCCTTCCATACCAGTGCCCACGATGGGAGCCTGTGCGCGCAGCAAAGGCACGGACTGGCGTTGCATGTTCGCGCCCATCAATGCACGGTTGGCATCGTCATGCTCGAGGAATGGAACCAGGGACGCTGCGACCGAAACCAGCTGTTTCGGGCTGACGTCGATGTAGTCCACTTCGTCGCGGTTAACCAGCACGAAGTTGCCGGCCTTACGCGCGTTGACCAGTTCGGCGGTGATGCGCCCCTTCTCGTCGAGGTTGACGTTGGCCTGCGCGATGGTGTGGCGATCCTCTTCCCATGCGGATAGATAGAACGAGAACGGCTCAATCTCGACTGGCTTCTTGCGACGTTCCCGCAGATCGCCGTTGACCTTTTCAATTTCATGCTTCTCAAGGTGATCGCCGACCTTGTAGTCGCTGTCGCCGGTGTTGACCACGGTGACATAGTCAACTACGCGGCCGCTCTTGATCTTGCGGTAAGGCGACTCGATGAAGCCGTAGTCGTTGATACGCGCGTAGCAACTCAACGACGAGATCAGTCCGATGTTTGGACCTTCCGGGGTCTCAATCGGGCAGATACGTCCGTAGTGCGTGGGATGCACGTCGCGAACTTCGAATCCAGCACGTTCGCGCGACAGACCGCCCGGCCCAAGAGCCGAGAGACGCCGCTTGTGCGTGATCTCGGAGAGCGGGTTGGTCTGGTCCATGAACTGCGATAGCTGAGACGATCCGAAAAATTCGCGGATCGCAGCCATCACCGGCTTGGCATTGACCAGGTCGTGCGGCATAGCCGTCGACATCTCCTGGTACACGCTCATCTTCTCCTTGATGGCGCGTTCCATGCGGACCAGGCCGATGCGGAACTGGTTTTCCATCAGCTCGCCTACAGCGCGAACGCGGCGGTTACCGAGGTGATCGATGTCATCCACCGAGCCAATGTTCTTGCGCAGTTTCAGGAGGTAACCGATCGTGCCGTAGAAATCATCGGGATCGAGGGTGCGCTTGTCGAGGCTGGTCGCGTTCTGGTTCTCGAACAGCTTGATGTTGAACTTCAAGCGGCCCACGCGCGAGAAATCATACTTCCGGGGATCGAAGAACATGCCGTGGAACAGGGCGGTGGCGGTGTCCAGCGTCGGCGGATCGCCGGGGCGCAGTTTGCGATAGATTTCGATTAAGGCTTCCTGCGGCGTCTTTACCGAGTCGCGCTTCAGGGTCTGGCTGATCACCGTGCCCACGTCGTCGCGCTCGGGGAAGAAGACGTTCATCTCGACCACGCCCGAGTCGAGGATCTTGGAGACCTTGTCTGCGGTCAGCTCGCTATTGGCCTCCAGCAGAACTTCGCCGGTAGTCGTGTCCACTATGTCGCCAGCTGCCCATGCTCCTTCGAGATCGGTGAGATCGACTTCAATTTCGGTGACCTTCGCCTTTTGGATGTCCTTCAGAATCTGGGCGTTGATCTTGCGCCCCGAGTGCGCGATTTCCTCGCCCGACTTGTTCTTGATACTGTGGGCCAGCTTCATGCCCAGCAGGTTGGTTGGCTTCTCGCTGGCCGGGTCAAGCGTCCAGAATAGCCTCTTGTCGCGGACAACCAGGCGATCAACGGTGTAGAACGTGCGGAGAATGTCTTCGCTGGAACGCAGGCCAAGCGCGCGGAGGAAGATCGTCCCCAGAAATTTGCGCTTGCGATCGATGCGGACGTAGAGAACGTTCTTCTGGTCGTACTCGAATTCGACCCACGAACCGCGGTACGGAATGATCTTGCCCAGGAAGTAGGTGCGGTTGTTGGCGGTCTCGAAGAATACGCCCGGAGAGCGGTGCAACTGGCTTACAATGACGCGCTCGGTTCCGTTGATGATGAAGGTGCCGTTCTGCGTCATCAGCGGAACGTCACCGAAGAAAACTTCCTGTTCTTTAATGTCGCGGATAGAACGGTTGCCGGTCTCCGCGTCCTTATCGAAGATGGTCAGCCGCATGGTGACCTTGAGCGGCGCGGAGTAGGTCATGCCGCGCTCTTCGCACTCGGCCACGTCATACTTCAATTGCAGTCCGACTGGGTCACCGCACTTATTGCAGAAGTCTGGAGTGTTGGCGTTGTACGTTCCGCACTTCGAGCACAGCACTTCCCCCGGATGAAACGGATCGGTGATAACGGTATTGCCGCAGTTCTTACAAGTGGTGCGCAGGTGATGCAGCCCCTTGAGGTGGCCGCACTTGCACTCCCAGTTACCAATGGCGTAATCCACAAACTCAAGTTGTGATACGTTGCGGAAGTCGGTGATCGGAAATACCGACTGAAACACCGCCTGCAAGCCGCCGTCTTCGCGCTCGCTGGGCAGCTTGTCCATTTGGAGGAAGCGGTCGTAGGAACGCTTCTGCACCTCAATCAGATTCGGGATCTGAATGGTGGCTGGAATTTTTGAAAAATCGAAGCGTTTGCGGAAGGTATTGTTCTTCATCGTCAAGAAACTCCCAATCTCTCGCGCAGCGAGGGCCGCGTCAAACCTGCGGAATGTATGGCGCTTGTCGCGCCGCGGCAGTTACTCGTTCGTGGAACTCGTTAACGCAGAATCTAAAAGACGATGGGGCGCCTGCGGGGACAGGTGTTCCCGCAGACGCCGTGCAAGGCGTTTCGTCCTTCTTGATTTGAATTCTTTCGCGCCAGTTTTTCTTCGGCCTGTTTCCGTCCCGCCTGCCTGCGGGACAGCGCCCAAAACTTGCCTCGAAGCTTACGCTCGCCTGCCAGTTCGGAATGCAGGATCGCGCCCGGATTGTGCAGCCAGAGGAAGCGACGTTATATAGATGCTAACATCGCCGCCCCGGCTTCACAACTTAAAACTTGAATATTTTCTGAGACTTGCACAGGATCTGGTGCGAGTCCGGGCCACGACGGCACGGTGCTGCCAGAGCTTCGGATACAACCCTCAGCATGACGCCAGCGGCACTCCCACTTCGCTCACGCCCCGCACATCCTTCGACTCGGGGGCCCCTTCGTGGCCTCCTTCAGGATAGCGGCGCGGCTCAGACGGCGCGCAAACGCCGCTACTTCACTTCAACAGTGGCGCCGGCATCCGTGAACTTCTTCTTAATGGTCTCCGCTTCCTCCTTGGAAACGCCCTCTTTGACGTTCTTGGGCGCTCCGTCCACCAGTTCCTTGGCTTCTTTCAAGCCCAGGCTGGTGACTTCGCGGACGGCCTTGATCACGTTGATCTTGTTAGCGCCCACCTCTTTCAGGACGACGGTAAACTCTGTCTTTTCTTCCGCTGGAGCGGCCCCGGCTGCCGTGCCCCCGCCACCACCGGCCATCATCACCGGAGCCGCGGCTGCCGCCGACACACCCAGGCGCTCTTCCAGCTTCTTTACCAGCTGTGCCGCTTCCATCAGCGACAAGCCTACGATTGATTCTTCCAACTGTTGCAGGTCCGCCATTGTGATTTCTCCAATTTTTTCCGTAACCACGCCGTCATGCGCGTCATTACTGAGTTATCAATTTGTTGATTTCGTTATCCAGAGGCCGGGTTTCCAGTGCGACCAGGTCAATTTCCGCTGCGCCAGACAACGCAAGCGGCCAGAGGGCGCAACCCCCGACTTCTGATAACCAAATCTCTTCGGGCAGCTTTCGCTACCCCGAAACTGTTTAGCCAGCAAGCACGAGTGCTACACACCCGCTGCAGCGTTATCCGTAAATTTCTTCTGCTGCACGCCCTGATCCAAAACGACCGCCAGATTGCGTCCGACGGCGTTCATCACAGTGGCCAATCGCTGCGCCGGAGCGTTGATCAGGAACAACAGCTTGGACATCAACTCGCCCTTCGAAGGCATGGAAGCCAACGATTCGATCTCCTTGATAGAGATCACGCGGCCCTCGACGACGCCTACCTTGAAGGTGAATTCCGGCGTGTCCTTGGCATACTTGGAGAGCGCTTTTGCCATGGCCACCGGGTCGCCGGAGGTATAGGCAATGGAGGTGACACCGCTGAGGCCCTTGAGCGCCTCTTCAACCTTGGTCCCCTTAGCCGCGAGTTGGGCGAGCGTGTTTTTTACCACCTTGTACTTCGCACCCGCGCCGCGCAAAGTCTTGCGTAGCTCGTAGTCCTGGGCGACAGTGAGCTTGCTATAAGTCGCCACCACCATGCTGGACACATTCTTCAGGTCGGCGTTCAGCTTTTCGACTTGCTCTTTCTTCTTTGCTTTCGTGACTGGCATCGCTTAAACCCTCTTGATCATCTTCCGTTACGAGCAGTACCGCTATTCCGTATGACGGGCGCTCGGCCATCCCGCCGACCTCGAGGTCGGTCACTTACGCCTTGGCTGCGGCCTCGATCGGCGCGGTATCCAACAAGATGCCGGGACCCATCGTCGAACTTAGGGTGCAGCCCTTGATGTACTTGCCCTTCGCCACTGACGGCTTGGCTTTGATCACGCTGGTGATCACCACGGTAGCGTTTTCGATAAGTTTGTCCGGGGTAAACGAAATCTTGCCCACGGGCACGTGCACCAGCGCGGTTTTGTCGGTGCGGAATTCCACTTTACCGGCTTTCACTTCCTGCACCGCCTTGCCAACGTCAAAAGTGACGGTACCGGTTTTCGGGTTGGGCATCAGGCCCTTGGGACCAAGAATTTTCCCCAGGCGCCCCACGGACTTCATCACATCTGGCGTAGCGATCAGAGCATCGAAGTCAGTCCAGTTTTCTTTGGTGATCTTTTCCACCATGTCTTCGCCGCCCACGTAATCGGCGCCCGCCGCCTCCGCTTCTTTCACTTTGTCACCGCTGGCAATGACCAGGACCTTCTTCGATTTACCCAGACCATGCGGCAGAACGACCGTGCCGCGCACCATCTGGTCGGCGTGTTTGGGATCCACGCCCAGACGCAGCGTGATCTCGACCGTTTCATCGAACTTGGCGAATTTAACCTTCTGCAAGAGGGGAACCGCGTCCTGCAGAACGTACGGACGCTTTTCGACGGCTTCTCTCGCTTTGGCGATGTGCTTTCCTGCTTTTCTCATTGCGCTTTCCCTCGTCTCCCACCGCTCGCCGTTTCTCTTAGTGAGCCGTGGTGATTTCGACTGCAAACGTAGCAAGCTAGGATCTCTACAAATCTTCCAACTACCCGACAACCTCAAGACCCATTGATCGCGCAGTGCCGCGAATGCTCTTGATCGCGGTCTCCACTGAGGCAGCATTCAAATCCGGCATTTTCTGCTTTGCGATCTCTTCCACTTGCTTGGCGGTTACTTTGCCAACCTTGTCCTTGTTGGGCGTGCCCGATCCCTTCGCGATACCCGCAGCTCGCTTGAGCAGAATCGAAGCCGGCGGAGTCTTGGTGATGAAGGAGAAAGAGCGATCGTTGTAAACGGTCACCACGACCGGGATGATCAGCCCTTCCAATTCCTTCTGGTTGGTGCGGGCGTTGAACTGTTTGCAGAACTCCATGATGTTGATCTGCGCCTGACCAAGCGCCGGTCCTACTGGAGGTGCCGGAGTGGCTTTGCCCGCTGCAATCTGTAACTTGACGGAACCTGTAGCTTTTTTTGCCATATTCTCTTTCTCGCAGATCTGCCCTTCGCCGATCTATCCTGGGCGCCAGCCCACGAACACTGGCGCCAAACCGCGCTCGATAATATGGCGCTCAAGTCCGGAACTGCATCCACCGAACGGCATTTACTCCAAGAGCCTCGAGCCTGGCTCGCGAAACACAACTGTGGGCGCCCCCGGCGTCCACGATCACGTCCAGCTCCGCAACCCGGGACGGACTCGCCGGGGTTCCAAACTCGCAACTTTGCGGTGAACCTACCCATGGCCACCCGCAAAGTCCGCCCAAGCAACCCCCTCTTACGCCACTTTCTCCACCTGGTTGAACTCCAACTCAACCGGGGTCGAGCGGCCGAAAATTGTTACCATCACTTTCAAGGTCTCGCGATCTTCGTTCACTTCATCCACTATGCCGGTGAAGCTGGCGAAAGGACCTTCGGTGATGCGCACCGACTCGTTCTTCTCAAACTTGACCTTGAGCTTGGGCTTCTCGCGGCTGTCGGCCACCTTGTAAACAATGTGCTGAACTTCCTCGTCGGAGAGCGGCGTCGGCTGCTGGCCCGTACCCACAAATCCCGTGACGCGCGGCGTGGACTTCACCACGTGCCATACGTGATCGTCCATGTCCATTTCGACCAGCACGTAGCCGGGATAGAACATGCGCTCGGAGGTGTACTTCTTCCCCCCACGGACTTCAGTGACGGACTCGGTCGGAATCAGCACTTTGCCAATCTTGTCCTGCAGGCCGAAGGCCTGTACGCGCGACTCCAGTGACTCCTTCACCTTGCGCTCGAACCCGGAATAGGAGTGGATGATGTACCACTTCATATTCGGATTGCGCGGCGCCTCAACGACAGGCGTGCCATCGGCATGAGGAACCGGCTGGGACCCTTCGTCCGCTCCGCCTGCTCCGGCTTCTTTTTTCTCTTCGTCCTGCATAGAGTGCGCCAAGACTTCAGCTCCAGTCGTTCCGATACTCGGCGTTCCGATTATCAGTGGTTCTTAAAATAGTCGAACAGAAACTTGACTCCGCTGGCGATGAGGTTATCGATAATCGCGAAGTAGACGGCGAAAATGAATACCGTAATCACCACCACGGCGGTGGTCGCCCGGACCTCTTTCCATGAGGGCGCGGTCACCTTGCGCATTTCGGTGCGCACGTCGTTATAGAAAGTTCTTACGCGCTCAGGCCAGGATTTGATCCGGTCGCCAAAATTCCCGCCGGCCGCTGCGATTGAATTCGCCATCTTCTTCGTCTCAACTCCCATGACTCACCGCGCCCTCCCGGGTACTCTCCAAATCTGGCAGGGGCGGAGGGATTCGAACCCCCAAGTCCGGTTTTGGAGACCGGCAGTTTAACCGTTGAGCTTACGCCCCT
>Ga0137415_10004233_pt1 | contig 14199 bp, 8 predicted proteins | sample CZODoug3_1_1_16f_FD_183082 | JGI IMG/M metagenome (GOLD analysis project Ga0137415, IMG submission 183082) | Vadose zone soil fungal communities from Angelo Coast Range Reserve, California, USA - CZODoug3_1_1_16fungal (Hybrid Assembly) | ecosystem: Environmental > Terrestrial > Soil > Vadose... | reverse complement strand
ATTCTGCACCCCTTCGTAAAAAGGCACCACTCGCGCAATCTCTTCCCGCATCTTCCACCCGGTCTCGCAACCCAGCGCCGCGGCCCGCTCGGGATACGCTGCCACCGCCAGTTCGAGCAGGATCTTCCATTCCGCGCGCGCCTCGCCCACTTGTCGCGGTATCTCCGGCGTGAACATTATTCGCCGCTCCGTGCTGGTTTCCGTTCCCCCATCGTCCTGCTCGTAACGAGTTTTGGCCGGCAGCAAGATGACTTCTCCCTTTGCTGGGATAAACATTTGATCGGTGACAATGATGTCCTGGTGCACCCGCATCGGCACATTCCCCAGCGCCTTTCGCACGTAATCCGGCTCCGGTAACGTGCGGAGAAAGTTCCCACCCAGGCAATAAAGCAAATCCAGCTCCCCGCGCGTGCAGGCTTCCACCATCGCCGGCGCCGTGGCCGACATATTCGACGCCCTCGGTCGCGGTGCAGCGCTCATAAAGCGCGCGGTAGGGATCGTCCTCGAGCTTGGTGCCGTAGCTTGCGGCAAAGCCTGAGAACACGCGGAGCCGCGTGCCGGGAACGGCCCGGGTCAGCAAATGGGGTGCCACTGCCGTCGCCGCCAGCACCGTGCTCGCGCAGGCGACGGTCCCCAGGAGCAGCGGCCAGGTCGCCCCGATCCGCATGGCCCAGCCCAGGGCCATGCAGGAGAAGACGGCGACGTGAACGGCATTGTCACCCCAGAAGTCGAGGAGGGCCCCGAAGCGCGACTCGTGGAACTTGAGACGCGCCAGCTCGCCGTCGCAGCCGTCCAGGATGGAGTGGAGGAGAAAGAGAGCCGCCCCCGCGAGCTGGAGCGCCGGCTCCCCGGACAGGAAGAACGGCGCCCCGGAGAGCCCGATGCCGAGGCTGACCAAGGTCATGAGATTGGGGGTGACGCGGGTGCCCACCAGGAGCTTGGTCGCGGCGAGCGAGATCCGCCGCTCCACGTGGCGCGACATGAAGCCCTCGCTGTCCTTGATGAGGCTCTTGAGCAGCCACCGCTCGGCGGCCGGCAAGTCGTCGGCGGATTCCAGCACGAAGCGCCCGCGCGGATCGAGCTCGCCGTCCACCTTGCCGAAAGAGATCCGCAGGGCCGTCACGAGCTCGACCGCGCCCCCGGCGGCCCGCGCCGCCTCGAAGACGTCGCTCGTGCGCTCGGTCTCCACGACCACGGTGTCGGCGGAATCGACCCAGAGCGTGTCCGGCGCCAGCGGCATCTCCACGAGGCGCCCCAGCCAGGACGGCTGGGGGATGACGTTGGCGGGCAGGAGAATGACCCGATGCCGTCCCGATGTGACAACGCCCTCGGGCCAGGCCGCTCCGGGCTCCGCGACGCGCACGTCGCCGATGCCTGCTCGCGCCGCCGCCAGCACGGCGCGGCGGCGGAGGGACAGGCCGGCGAGGACGACATCGGGCTTGGGGACGGGCCCCGCTCCGGGCCCCGCGGGGACGATGATGAGCGACGCGCTCACGCTCGACCTCCCACGGCCGTGGTCTCGCAGGCCAGGGGCTCGCCGCCCCGCTCGCTCGACTGCCGGGCGAGCGCCACGATCTCCACGCAGAGTGCCGCCTCCCCGAGATTGCCCGTCGCCTTCCCGACCGCCATGCACGCCAGGAAATCGTCGGCGACCTGGTGGAACCACTCCGGATGGTGCGAGCCCTCGGAGAGGGCGGGAGGGCAGGTGAAGCGCCTCTGGGCGCCGCCGCGGCTCAGCACGACAGTGTCGCCCACCAGCTCGATGCGGCCCTCCGTCCCTTCGAGCTCCACCCGGTTCCCGCGCTCGTCAGCCGCCCAGGTCAGCAGAATGTCCACGGTCGCCTCGGGGAAGGCCAGCCGCACGGCCGCCGTGTCCTCCACGGCGAAGGCGGCGTGGCGGCGCGTCTCGAGCCGCGCCGCCACCGTCAGAGGACGCGCGCCCATCCAGGCGGGCACGATGTACGCGACGTGCCATCCGTGATCGGTCAGCACACCGCCTCCGGACACCGCCGGGTCCACGCGCCAGTTCTCCTCCTGGCCGTCGCCGGTCACGGCCGGGCGCGTGCGGAGCGTCTCCCAGAGGACGCTGCGCAGGGGGCCGATCTCGCCATCCTTCACCAGCTCGGTGGTGCGCCGGATCATGGGCGCGTGGTGCCAGTTGTGCACCGCGAACAGCACTCGGCCCGCCCTCGATGCCGCTCGCGCCACCGCCCCCAGCTCCTCTCGGGACGACACGAGGGGCTTCTCGCACAGCACGTGAAGCCCGCGGTCGAGGGCGCGCTCGATGAGGGGGGCATGGCTCGAGGGCGGCGTGCAGATGTCGACGAAGTCGAGCGGCTCGCGCTCCAGGAGCTCGTCGGGAGAATCGTACCAGCGCGCCTCGGGCAGGAGCCGCTGGCACTCGGCCCGCTGTCCCGGGCGGGCGTCCGCCGCGGCCGCGATCAGGACGTCGGGACGGTCGAGCCAGCCGGGCAGGTGCCCGTGGATGGCGACATTGCCGAGACCGATGATCCCGCCGCGCCGCATCCTACTGGAGCTTGTGCTCGCGGACGACGGCCTCCAGGGCTTCGTCGAGGATCGCGAGCCCGGCCAGAGCGGTCTCTTCGCTGATGATGAGGGGCGGGTTGATGCGCACGGTGGCCGAGTAGGTCATGGCGGCCAGCCCGCGACGCAGGCACTCCTTGTAGAGGGCCTGCGTGATGTCCTTACCGAGCGGCTCCTTGGTCCGGCGATCCTTCACGAGCTCGATGCCGAGCAGGAGGCCGCGGCCCCGGACCTCGCCCACCACGCGGTGCTTCTCCTTCAGGCCCTCGAGCCGCTTGAGCATGACGGCGCCGACCCGGTCCGCGTTCTTGACGAGGTTCTCCTTGAGGATGATCTCGAGAGAGGCGAGCCCCGCCGCCGCGGCGAGCGGGTTGCCGCCGTAGCTCGACGAGGACGCGCTCGGGTTCGACCAGGGCTTCTTGCTCGTGAGATCGTCCGTCGAGATGACGGCGGAGAGAGGGAAGCCTCCGCCCACACCCTTGCCCACCGTCATGATGTCGGGCACGACCTGATCGTGGTCGGAGCCCCACATGGCGCCCGTGCGGCCGACGCCCGTGATCATCTCGTCGCAGATCAGGAGCGCGCCCGCCTCCTTGGCGACCTGCTGGATGGCGCGGAGGAAGCCCTCGGGCGGGACGATATTGCCGGCGGTGCCCTGGACGGGCTCGACGATGATGGCGGCGATCTCGCCGCCCGTCTGGTGACGGATGACGTCGCGGACGTAGTCGGCGCAGGCGATGCCGCAGTCGGGATACGTGAGACGGAGCGGGCAGCGATAGCAGTCCGCGTACGGCGTCAGGTGCTGGCCGGGGAGGAACGGCCCCAGGTGATGCTTGAAGTCGCTGCCGAGCAGGCCGAGCACTCCGCCCGTCTTGCCGTGGAAGCCGCCCCAGAAGCCGATGACCTCGCGCTTGCCCGTGGCCGCCTTGGCGAGCCGGAGCGCGGCCTCCACGGCCTCCGCGCCCCCCGAGAACATCTGGATGCGGGTGAGGCCTTCGGGGGTGAGGGAGGCGAGCGTCTCGAGAAAGCGGGTCCTCGTCTCCGTGGTGAAGCTGCCGAAGGTGAGCTTTTCCACCTGGCGCTTGAGCGCCTCGACGTAGTGCGGGTGGCAGTGGCCGACCGAGCCTATGGTGATACCCGCAATGAAATCGATGTACTCCTGCCCGTCCTCGTCGATGAGAGTGGTGCCTTGCCCCCGCGCCATGGCCAGGCCCGCGTAGAGGGCGAAGCCCTGCATGCCGGCGGCGGCGACGCGGCGCTCGCGCTCGACGATGGCCCGGGAGCGCGGGCCGGGCTCGCGGCGTTCTGTCATGGGGCGGACTCCCGGAAGCGCGCGGCGAGATACGCGCCGATGGTCGGCCCGGCCTCGTCGCGGAAGAGGGCAAAGCTCGGCCAGGCGTTCAGGTCGATGAGGACCAGCCCGCCGCCCGCTGTCACGATGCAGTCGCCGCCGTAGATCTCGAGGCCGAGGGCCTCCGCGGCCCGGCACACCAGCCGGGCCAGGGCGGCGTCGTCGAAGCGGTGGCCGGCGAGCCGCTGCCCCTTGTGGTAGAACCAGCGGAACCACGGCGGAGCGTCGGCGGGCGCGGCGCGGCGGCCGATGCCGTAGAACTTCACGAGGTCGCCGTCAACGTGGGGCTGGATGACCGCCCGCGGGATGCCGCGCGCGGCCATTCCCTCGAGGGCCCGCGCGATCGCCGCTTGACCCTCCGCGAAGACCACGTCGCCGTCCTGGGTATTGTGCACGTCGCCCCGCTTGACCCACACGGGCGCGGGCGCCGTCACGGACTCTCCCGAGGTGGCCACCGACCGGCTCTCGATGAAGGGAACGGAGGCTTCGGCGAAGCGCGCGATCATCCGCTCGCGGTACGTGTCGAGGACGGCGGAGGGCCGATTGACGGCGACGATGCCGTCCCGCTCCCAGGAGGCGAGCTCGCGCAGCACGGGCAGCCGCTCGCACATGAGGAAGATGGCGCGTGGGCGCGCGTGACCGGAGGACCGGGCGAGCTCGTCCGGATCGCGGAGCTCGACCTGGAAGCCTCTCGCTTCCAGGCTCTTGGCGGCCAGGCGCAGGATCTCCGCGTCGTCGCTCTCGCGGCCCGGCGAGTGCGCCTCTTCCCGGAAGATGCCCCAGCAGTAGGGATCGCCCACGCGCTCCCGCCTCCTATCGGCTCACGAGGGCCGGGCGGCCAGCGACTCGGCCAGCGCCACGTCCTCGGCTCGGTCCACGTCCACCACGGTCTCGATCGTCTCGCCGTACATGGGCTCGCCTTCCTTGAGCAGCCAGCCCAGGTAGTCTCGCAGCCGCGCATAGGGCGCCCCGGGTGCGAGCCGCCGAGCCCGCGCGGACACCAGGTACATGCCCGCCGTCACGAGCGCGGGCGCGGGGATCCCGAGCGCGGTGATGCGACGGCGGCCGTCCACGCTCACCCCGAGGGGCTTCTCGTCGGCCACGAGCGGGGTCACCCCGAGCACCGTCGTCTCCTCGGGGCGCTGCCGCGCGGCCTCGACGAATCCGGCAAAATCCGCGGGACGGCACCAAGCATCGACCGTCGAGATCAGCATGCGACCCGCGGCGGGGCCGCCCGCCACGATCGCGAAGCTCTCGAGGGAGGATGCGGTGGTCTTGACGGTCCAGTCGAGGGTGATGTCCGGGAAGCGATCATTCGCCCACTCCACGCAGTCACGCTCGCGCTCGTTGACGATGATGGAGATGCGGGCGATGCCGGCCGCGACGAAGTTTCGGATGACCGACTCGAGGAGCGGCACCCCGGCCACGCGCACCATGGGCTTGGGCACCGGGAATCCCGCCTGACGCAGGCGGCTGCCCTCGCCGGCGGCGATGATGCCGCCCGCAAGCGGCGGCGCGGATGTCACGGTAGCAGTCCCTCCAGCTCGCGCAGTGAACGGATCACGCGATCGCCCGGACAGCACGGCAGCCCCTGGCGGGCCGGATCCGGGGTCAGCCATACGTGCCGCATGCCTGCCGCCCGGGCCCCGGCCATGTCGCGCGCCAGGGAGTCCCCGACGAAAACCGTGTCGGCAGGCTCTATCCCCAGCTCGTGCACAGCCTGGAAAAAAATGCGCGGGTCGGGCTTGCTCAGCCCCACCCGTGCGGAGTCCACGATGACGCTGAAAAGCCGCGTCAATTCAGCATTATCGCATACCGTCGAGAGATTGCCATAGAAGTTGGAGACGATGCCGAGGCGGTAGCGCTCGGAGAAGCGCTCGAGCAGCGGTCGGTTGGCCTCGATGGCCGCCAGAGCCTCGGCGAGGAACCGGTCGGCCACGCGACCGGCGAGCATCGGATCGCCCGGCCGGAGCGCTTTGGCGACCCCGCCCGCGACCTGGTGGACGGTGTCGTGAAAGGACAGAGTCTCGGGGATGGTGCCCACGAGGGCATCGTCGGCGGCATAGAAGACAGGGTCGAAGCGATCGGGGGATGCGCCCGCGCCTTCCTCGGCGAAGAGCCGGGCGAAGCGCTCCTTCCACGCCAGCCCGTCGGCATCGAGCGTGCCGCCGAAATCGAAGAGCAGCGCGGCGTTCGTAACAAAGGTGCAAGCATGCGACTCGGCACCTGGCCGACAAAAATCATCAAAGGCACGCTGGCGGAGAAAATTTACGGGAGCGGTGAAGTGATGGAGCGGCGAGTGATTCCATCGCCTGGCAAACCCGGAGGCCCCTGCGACCGGGCATGCGGGCACATAGCGTGCCATGAAAAATTCCAAATCGCAGGAACGCCCTGCGCAAAGTGCTCCCGACTAATTGGTTTCGATATCGAGTTTATTCGCGACGACGATACCGGCAGGCTCCAACACGTCGCTTGTCCCGGCGAGGCCGCCGAATGATTGCCTCCAACTTGATTGAATTGCGCCAAGCGCGTTCGCTTTCTCGACTGCAACTAGCGCGAAACGCAAAGGTGGGCCGTGTGCATTTGTGGGCGATTGAGACCGGGCGAAACATTCCCGGAATTTCGATACTAGAAAAACTTTCCGAAGCCCTTGGCGTTGGGTTGGGTCGGCTCTTAACGAAATCAGATTCCATCTTGCTTGAAGACCCATTGGTCAGAAGCGTTTCGGGACTTCTACCGCGTCTGAATTTTCAACACCGCGAGTTAATTCTAAAGACCTTGCAAGCGGCTCCGAAAAAGGTTCGAAAAAGTCCGGGGGTTTGAGAAGCAGACCGGCGTTGGTGAACTTGGACCGGCGCGATGGCTATTACTGGAACCGAAACAGGGCGCGAATCGGGCGAGGACAAGCGCGAGTTCGCTGAACTTCTCAAGCAGGACTGACTGGAGTTCGACCGGCGGAGAATACGATGACCGCGTTCATCAACTAGAACAGAACCGGCAAGGCTACTCGGTCGAAGGAGCCGACGACCGTCATCTAATCAGCCTCTTTACGGGCCGCGGAAGTAAAGCCCACGATCGAGCCGAATCGCCCAATTGCAAGCGATTACGAGCTTGTTTAGGGCGCGGAATGTCTCGATGTCTCGTGCTTTCTCGTAGGCTCGGAGACAGTCTGCGCGCAGTCTCCGGATCTCGGACGGGGCAAACATTTCGCTTTCCGTCTCAGAGAGTCTGCTGAGAGCGGGGTAGGCACGGAGCCCTTCGGGATCTTGCTGACTGTCATACTTGTTTGCGGCCCAGCCGAACAGGTCAAGGTAGAGAGCGCGCCACTGTTCTAATGTCAGGCTGAATTGCAAGCGTTTTACTTGATCTGAATGAGAGTGGTTCGTCATCGGCAACTCGGATGGGTCGGCAACTACCCATATGACGTGTGTGCCTGGGTCCCAAAAATCGTCTACTTCGGTCAGAGGCGGCACCCGAAAGTCATATTGGAAACGCTTGGCTTCTACGGCTTGTAAGTTTAGGACCCTTTCTAGGTATATGCACAATTCAGGGACACCCGAGAGCGCTAAGCTCGAAGGTGACTGACGCGGGACAGGGGACTCGGGCACGTTTTCGGAATTGACGGCGGCTCCTGGTGGAGCGGCAAGGCAGATCTGGCCGCCAGGGGCGGCTGAGATCTGCCAGCGAGTGTCGCCTCGGTAAGAAGCTACCGCTTGACTGAGCTTCATGACGGCGCCGGGATCCGGGCGGAAGAACTTCCAGCAAAGGCGTAGTCCATAGCCCGACGCAGTCTCGGGATCGTTCAAAGTGAGAGGCTTCTCCATCGGATAGATCTTGGTGAGCGTGGATCCAAGCTGTTCGAGGGCGCTTCTTATGATCAGTTCATCTTGCGGGCCATTAGCTTGGGTTTGCGTCATGAAGTCTTCCGACTGAACACCATGTACAAATATCAAACAAGCGATCAAAGTTGATACAGTTATTTTCGGAAATACCATAAATCACCCTCACGGAGCAATTGTAAAGGAAGTACGCGGGGTCCTACAATCCGGGTTCATTACGAGCATGTTTGTGCTGAGCGGAATGTACAAACCGAGGGCCGGGTTTTGATATGCGCCGATATACGCAGGGAGACCAGGCGCAAACGGATTTTGGCCAACGGGAAAAGTCTTTATAAAAACCAGGTTATGGCTGCCAGGTTGCTGCAACACGGCATCTGGATTCGTGAAGGTTTCGGCGTTATAGGCTTTGACTGCTTCGAATTTCTCTTGCGTGGAAGCGGTTGGGATGGAAAAAAATGCGTACACGGTTTCAGCGGTACCTGGGGAAATATGTCCCTGCGTAATATGGTCTTCTGCGCTTACCATGCCCTCACCTTTGTACGGTTGCCGCTTGTTGTAGTCGAAGTCAGCTGGGGTCACGCCCCGGCAGTTCTTGAAGACGTCCTTCATGGATGCGCCGCCGGACTTGCCGCCGCCACCGCCGCCGGGGTAGTAGTAGGCGGCGGTAGGGCGGTAGGTATTGATGACTCCGAAAAACCAATCCCCGATAAGACTACCCTCAACGCTGATATCAGTGACAAAAAAATAGTCAGGAACAAAAAACAAATCAACCAGAAACCCCTCAACGTGACCGTGGCTGGTGCAAACAGCGTGCCCGTTTATGCCAGTTCGAGCGGCCCACGGAGGTATGCATTCGCCTGAGGGATCAACATTGTCGATCGAATCATTTTCAGCGTATGGATAGTGATTTAGCGATTGCGGGTCGGCGATGGAGCCGCTGAGTGGATCGGAGGAAAGGAAGCGGCCCATGCGGTTGACGTAGTAGCGGGCCAAGGCGTCGTCGTTGCCGGATTCGGAATCGCGTTCGTAGGTGGTGAAAAGGAGTTTGTCATTGGAGGCGTTGTACCAGGATTCGCCGAAGGGGAAGTGCCCTAACTGAGCGAAAGTGCTGCCGCTTGAATCGGTGACGAGGCGATTTGAGAGATGGTCCTGATGGTAGTACTTCGTGCCGGAAGAATCGATTCTGGCAATGAGCGCTCCTCCAGAATAAATATATTCGCGGGAAGGGGAACCTACAAGTGCGCCGTTGTCGTATTCGGCGATGACTTTGGAACCAGAGAAAATGTAGACTGTCGACGATGTGGGGCTTGTACAATCTGGCAGGCATTTCTTCACGCGCAAGCCGCTCCCGTCGTACACGTAAGTTGGATTCGCGCTCATGTAGTTCACCATACGATTTTCCGCATCGTAAGTGTACGTCGGTGACGGACACGGCGGCGCGGATTCAGCCAATAGGTTGCCGTTGTTGTCGTAGCAGTCGCCGCTAATTCGATTCGTCGCCATATCGGGAGTCACGGAATTGGTAGGACAGGTCATCGGCAGGACACAGCCCGAGTAGACCGCTTGAGCGGAGCGGTTGCCGTATCGGTCGTAGGATTCCTGGAGACCCCATGCCGGGAAACTCGTCGAGCCCGCGGTCGCAGCGATCGAGAGCCTATAGAGCGGATCGTAAGTATAAGTGGCACTCCGGCCGTTATCCACGGAGTCTGTGATGCCCGCGATCTGGCCGTTGTTGCTTCCGGTCGCACCGTAGGAATACGACAGGCCGAACTTGGTCGTCGAATCATGCGAACAATTACCGTTTCTATTGGTTGTCGAATAGTCGAGGCAGTTCAACTGCAAGCGGTCGGAGGAGAAGCCGAACGCAGCGTAAATGCCGTTTCCATACTTGAGACCCGTCGCTTGACTGGCAACGTTGTATGTGTACCCTGTGGCGTATGGGCTGGAGGCTGTCCCGCAGCCACTGGTTGTGGGGGCTATTTCGCAAGGACGGCCGATTGCATCCACGCTCTGCTGAACGACGCGGAGGGATGGATAAGTGATTTGGGTCAATTCGCTGGCGGTGTTATACCCATACGTCGTGCTGTAGGTGGTTCCGCTGATGACCTTTTGCAGCTGGGTCATTTGGCCGAGATTGTTGTAAGTATAGTTTTCCGAGCCCACCCCATCGGTCATGGTAATTAGGTGGCCTATACATCCTGCGCCGTGACTGCTATTGCAGGAGGTGTCAATTCCGTATGTGTAGCCAACTGAAGCTGTGGCCGACGCGCCACTGGACCCAACGTTATAGCTGATCGACTGTCGTCGATTTAGGGTGTCGTAGCCATAGGTGGTGAGAACGCCGCGTGCATCGGTCCGGTATTTGAGATTGTCGAACAAGTCGTAGCCATCTGAATTACAAGTGCTGCCTGACACTGTACCGAAACATATGTTGCCAGACTCTGGCGTATTGGCGCTGGTCAAACGGCCGAGGGCATCGTAGTTGTACGTGCGGCTTTGTGAACCTTGGGTCACGGTGGCGAGGGCGTCGAGCACTGTGTAGGTGTAAGAGGTCTGCTGTGTGAGTTGATTTCCGTTGTTGATGTCCGGCTCGAAGGCGATTGTCAGGCGGCCTGCCGCGTCAGACTGAGACTTGCGTTTCTTGAGGCTAGGGTCAGTCACGATGGCAGTATTCGTTGCGTAGGAGTACGTGGTGACGGAAGTGTCCGGCAGCGTCACAGAGATTGGGCGTCCGAGAACGTCGAACTGCGTGGTGGTCCAATAAGAGGGAGATCCCGTATATGGATTGCTTGTTTTGTAGGCACGGCCGAGGATGTCGTACTGGGCGCTGACGACGGAGATGACGTTGCTGCTGCCGTCTTCAGTTGTGGATGTGATGATGCGACCGAGGCCATCTTTGGCGGAGACCTGTTGTACTGATTTGGCGGAGTCAATGGGAGTTTTGGTCGTTGCACTAAAATGAATGTCGTCGTAGGTGTTGGTGATGGTGGCGCTGTCGGCTTGGCGCAGGACGCTGGTGGGGCGGCGAAGAAAATCGTAGTAATAGTTGGTGATCTGGTTGTTTTCGTCCGTGCTGGTCGCGACCTGACCGGTGTAGGCGTTGTAAGTCGCGCTGGTGGTAAGTTGCGTAGGCGAAGAGCCGCGCGTGACGGAATCGGGTGCCGAATATTGCGTGGTAGCAGAGTAGGTCCAGGTTTTGTTCTGGCAGCAATTCAATTGCGCTGTAAGCAGATTACCGAACCAGTCGTAAGTAAAGTTCTTGGTGATGCCGTTCGCGGGCGTAGCCGGTGTCAAGTAGGTCGTGACGGAGGTTGGGTTCCCACGATAGTTCATGCTGCAACCGTGACCAGTATCGTCGTGCTGCGGTACGCCGGTCGGACAGTTCGCGAGAGCGACTCCGTCATACGTAATATCTTGGCGGTATTGAGTCGCGTTGTTTCCGTCTTTGATGATCTTCGAAGTGACAAGATTTATGATGTTGCGGCTGGTGTAGTTTGTGGAAGTCTGGTACGAGTAGGAGGTCGTGCGAATGGGGCTTGTGCTCCCGTGAGTGCCAGTCCCCCAGTCGTACTCAGTGACGGAGTCGAGCAGACCGTTCGAGTCATAGGTTGTGTCCGTTTCCGACTTGATGGAGCCGTCTTCGAGAATTGCGACCCGCGACGCTGGTGTGCCGTTTGTGGCCCAAGACGTATTTAAAGTGCGGAGAACATTGACTCCGGGCGACTCTTTGTAAATCTTGCGCGACGTTTCCTGACCTGAACTGTTGAAAGTGTAGACGGTGTCATTAGCATTTGGTGTGTCCAGAAAGGCGGGTGTTGTGACCGTCGTGGTTGAATTCGTGGTGTTGCGCGCGAAATTCCACGTCGCAGAATTCGTGCCGTCGCTCACGACACGATTCATCGTGAGTGTGGTGCCATCCGAGCAGTTGACACTGTCATTCGCGCCTGGATAGTCCCATTCGTAAAAGCCGCCCGTCGGCAGCGTGACTTTTTGCACGCGACCCGTATAGTAGCCGGTGAGTCCAGGCGTTGGCTCGTAGGCAAAAAGGTATTTGAGTGTGCCACCGGCGGGCGTGGGAATGTCAAGTTCTTGTGGGACCGTGGCCGTTCCTGTGTACTCTCCGACGCCGCATCCGAAATTCGTTTTGATACTTAGATTTTGGAGCTTTAGTGTAATCGTTTGGTAATTTGGGACTCCGTTTGTCGCGGTGCCGTCGAGGAACTGGTAGGAAACGCTGGTCGGACTTGTGATGTTCGGGATGTAGATGATTTTCAGCGCCAAATTGCCGACGGAGTCGGTCCAGTCTGTTTCTGAGGAGTTGCCGCTGTTGATCGTTTTCGTGACATAGTTACCGTTGGAATCGACTGCTGTGCTAGTGCCGTTAGCGACTTGGGTTCCTCCTGGACCGGTCACACGCGGTGCCGTGTGCCTAGCTCCACTTGCGTCCATGTAATAGCCTGTCGCATCGTCAGCGTAGGCCGCGTAGGTCCCAAAATTCTGCTGGGCACAAAGAGCACTGACACGGAAGCTGATTGAGTTGAACGTGTGGCGCGTGCCGAGTGCGTCGGTGTAAGCGTAGTTGCTGTAAAAAGTCACCGGTACAATTTGGAGGGTTGTAGGGCATTTGACGTTCTGCGTGTTTGAAGTATAGGAAGCCATCCCTCCCGCAGGAAAGTCCTTCTGCCAGCCCCAAGTGGGATTGCCCAAAGAGTCGGTGACAGGTGTCCAGCTGCTCGCCTTATTCCAAACGAGAGAATTGTTGACCAGGGAGAGATTGAGAGGAAGACCTCGCCCGTAGCTTGAAGCTACCGGAATTCCAAGATAGACGTTTAGGTTTTGGTTGTTGACAGTTTCGATTACGCCAGAGGTAAAGGAACCGAACGGAGGTAAGCCGGTTCCGGTGTTCTGTCCGCGAAGCGAAACAGGGAATAAAGCGAGTAAGACAAGAATAGTGAGTTTTTTCATCTTAGTTCCCCTCCGTGACGACCGGAAAGGAACTGTCGGTCAGTCCGTTGTTGAAGCTGACTGATTGGATTGAAGTCGTGGCCCAAAGGGTCCCCGACAGAAATTCCTGGATTGAGAACGGATATAGCACGTCAGCGATGGTCTTGTAATTGGAAAAGGAAAGGGAGATCGCAATTCTCGGTGATGAGCCACCTCCATTTCTTCGAGTTAACGAAATTCTCAACGGCAAGGTAGTTGAGGCATCGAGCCAGATATCCGCTGTAGTGAAATCGCTCAGGAATTGCAGCGAGGGAGACGATGCAAAAGTATTTTGCACGCGAATGTGATTGGTCAGAGAGGAGTCCAGGGATTCCTGACCGACGTATTGCAGGGAGATATCCGGATTGCTGAGCAGGCCGGAAAGGAGCGGGAACGGAAAATAATGAGATTGGCTTGAGGCCGAAAGCTCCAGCGGCAGCACGGTTGTTCCGGTTGCGTCCACCCGGTTTGCCTGGCCGCTGGAATAGTTGACCGACCAATTCACATTTGTGGTCTGAAACTGAATGGATGTCTGGTTTGTGCCGCGAGTCAGAATGCGGACGGTACCAGAAGACGTGAGAGAGCCTTCGACGATGAGGACATTCCCCGAGGCGACCGAATCTGATGGGACGGTCCCTCCCATGGCGCGCACCGACGTTTGTAGGAGCGCGATTGCCTGTTGGTCACGCTGGGCAGCTGGTCCTGATAGCTGAGAGTTGAGATGCGGACAAGAGGCTATAAAAAGGACGAACGAAAGGAAAAGCCGACCCACTCGCATAGGGCCTCCGAGACGTGGTCCACCGGCCGTCTGGGAGAAGACGGCGCGACGTGGCCGACGTTTATTTGTTTAAACGCCCGCCGGTCCCGACCCGGTTGGGATGGGTCGATTGGCAGGATGCGCAGTCTTATATAGGTGGGTTCGTAGAGAGTCAACAACTTTCTTAATAAGTGGCCAAAATAAAAAGTACAAAGGCTGTCTCAACTTTGCGACCGCAGCCAAAACTGCGGTCCGCGAAGATGGCGGCACTTTCTGCCTGATCGCGCTCCAACAGTGCCGGTATTCTGGCTTCCACCAGCTGGACGAGCAGAAAAAAGAAGGTCTTGGTTGGTTTCCCAACCAGGCTATTTCGAAACGCAACACTTGCGGGGTAGAATCGCGCCCTGTGCCCGAATGTTTGCAGGGAAAAGTCACAGGCTGGCAAAGAGTTGCGGAGCGCCCCGATTGCAACGCAAACGATGCGCGTGGTAGGTTTTCCGAGCTGTGACGGTAAAACGTCCATCTTTCTTGGCTGTAATGACTTCACACCCACAGATCATCGCACATCGATCCGTTCTAGGATGAACACAGCATCATCGATGGCGCGGTCCACGAAAAACCCCTTCGCCATGCTTGGTTTGTCCGGGTCCAGATCGATAAGCCACCGCGAAGCAAGAATCGTTGCAGCAAACGGGATGGCGAACTTCCGTTCTTCAGTCATGGGA
>Ga0137415_10004232_pt1 | contig 14199 bp, 16 predicted proteins | sample CZODoug3_1_1_16f_FD_183082 | JGI IMG/M metagenome (GOLD analysis project Ga0137415, IMG submission 183082) | Vadose zone soil fungal communities from Angelo Coast Range Reserve, California, USA - CZODoug3_1_1_16fungal (Hybrid Assembly) | ecosystem: Environmental > Terrestrial > Soil > Vadose... | reverse complement strand
TGCTCCGAGGCGCCGTTCGCCGCCACGCGCACCCGGCTGCCTTGCAAACCGGCGGGCCGGCGCGCACATCGAGGCCCATGCCCGTCCACCGCGAGCGAGTCGATCCGGTCCGCGCTCATGCGCAGCTCGAAGTCTGCCATCGACGCTGGCTCCTGCCCGATGACGTCGGCCGCGCCGTGACGTTGCCGCAGGCGGCGAGGTTGTGGCGCGGGCTCATCGACCTCGGCGTCCTCGATGCATCGTCCGAGGCGGAGCTCGACCGCCTGGCCCTGCCCGCGGCCGGCGAGCCCCACCACACCGACCTGCCCGCGGGCGCGAGCGCCGGGGCCCTCCTCGCCGGCGCGGGGACGGCCGCGGCGGTGTCGCAGGTCGTCTTTCCGGAGGAGGACCGCCGCGACCCGTACCAGGAGGAGGGACCCGATCCCGGCTACCGCGACTACACCTTGTACGTGGTGGACTCCCCGCGTTTCCTGCTCCTGCCCCTGCCGCCCGTCGAATTGACCTGCGGCGCGTGCGGCAAGAGCAGCGCACCGGACCTGACCTCGTTCGGCGCCGCCGCCGTGCTCGACCTCGAGCGCACCTGCCCGGGTTGCGGCGCACGGCGGGATCTCGGCCGGGACCGCGCCCGGCTGCGCTCGGGGGCCATCTTCCTCCTCGAGGAGCTGTGCGCGCGCGCGGCGCTCTCCATCGAGCTACCCCGCGCGCCCCGGGACGAGGAGCTGCCCGACGCCGCCGTCGCGGCGCTGCTCCGGGAGGCGTTCGGCGACTACGACGAGCTGGCGGACGGCGAGGCCGAGCCCGCGTGACCGCCTACACGTCAGTTCCTCGACAGACGCTGGATGGGGCCCGGCCGACACACGCGCTTGCTCCTCACCGCCACTCGTCACGCCTCCTTGAAGGGCAAATGAGACCAACTTCATTTTGTCCTCGGCACGGAGTGCACATCAGGTGCTCGACAGCCCTTCCGCGCCAGAGTCGCGAATGCCTGCGTTGGCAACCGTGAGCGGGGCTAGATCTCGCTCAGCCACGCGGTGATCAGCTCCACCGTGCGCGGGAGATCGGGCGCTACGTAGAGGACCTTCTGGTAGTCGGTCGGGTCGTACGGCGTCGCCGCGACGGCGGCGAGATCGAGCGGCCGCAGCTCGGCGTGCTCCTCGAATCGGCCGAGCTCGCCGAAGGAGGACAGGAGCCCCGCGCCATACGCCTTCACCGCGCCGCCGTCCTCGCAGATGCCGAACTCGAGCGTGTACCAGTAGACGCGAGCGATCCGCGAGAGCTGCGCGGGCGTCGCCCGCAGCGCCGCCTCTCCGAACGCGCGGTTGAGCCGGGCGAACGCGGGATCGCAGAACGTCGCCGCGTGCCCCACCAGCTCGTGCACCACGTCCGGCTCGGGCGTGTACAGCGGCCGCGATGGGTGGCGCATGTACTGGGTGGCGAGGAAGACGCCCCGCCCGAGGTGGCCGAGAAAGTTGCGGTCGCTCACCAATCCGGCCACCGGACGCATGCGGAAGCCGGTCGCGCCCCCCAAAGCGACGTTCACGTCGGCGAGCTGCGGCACCCGCGCGCGATCGAGCTTCAGCAACCGGGAGCAGGCAAGGTACGCGCTGCAGGCATGCCGGTCGTGCAGCGGGGCGAGGTTCCGCCAGACCACGCGCCACACCTCCTGCTCCTCGTCGGTGTAGTCGACCCGGGGGACCGGCTCGCCGTCGCGGTACTCGAAGGCGATGCGCGCGATTGCGTCGCGCCGGCCGCGGTACACCGGATCGCGGAAGCCGGGGTGGTCGGGATCGAGCTGCACCAGGCCGGCCGCGTCGAGGCGGTCGGGCGCCTGCAGCTCGAGCTCCTCCAGGGTTGGCTTGCCCGCGCCCATGGCGCCGCAGTGTAACCAGCCGTGAATCGCGGTTCTACGAGGCCGGTCCTGTGCCGCCTCCGCCAGAGCGCATGCCATGGTGTCCGCGGCATGAAAGAGCGTAGCGCCGCCGAAGACGGCGGCGACTACAGTAGTGCATCCCATGACAGCCGCGCTGTGAAAAAGCGTAGGGCCGCCCTATCGGCGGCCACTAGGGACCGTGGGCCGCGACCAGCGCGCGCGCCGCCGCACGCTCCACCGCGGCGCGCACTTTGTCGTAGTCCGGGTCGCCAGGCGCGATCGTCTCCAGCTTCTTGCGCGCTTCGGTCAGCTCGCGCTCCGCCCGCTGGGCGTCGATCTGGTCCGCCCGGAGAACTTCCTCGACCAGCACCCGCACGTGGTCGTTGGAGACCTCGGCGAAGCCCTCGCCGGCGGCGTAGCGGTGCGTCGATCCGGCCGCGTCGTACGCAAGCTCACCCGGCGCGAGCGTCGCGACGAGCGGCGTGTGTCCGGGCCGGACGCCGAATCCGCCGTCGACACCGGTCAGGCGCACCTCGTCGCACTGCACGGTCAGCGCGCGCTGCTCGGGGGTGACGATCTCGAGCGTCAGCGGCATGGCTCGTCAGGCCGCCATCGTCCGGGCCTTGGCCACGGCGCCTTCGATTGCACCCACCATGTAGAAGGCCTGCTCCGGGAGGTTGTCGTGCTTGCCGTCCAGCACCTCCTCGAAGCTGCGGATGGTGTCCTCGAGCTTCACGTACTCGCCCTTGATGCCGGTGAACGCCTCCGCCACCGCGAAGGGCTGCGAGAGGAAGCGCTGGATCTTGCGCGCGCGGGCCACGGTGAGCTTGTCCTCGTCGGACAGCTCGTCCATGCCGAGGATGGCGATGATGTCCTGCAGCTCCTTGTAGCGCTGCAGCACCGCCTGCACCCTGCGGGCGACCCGGTAGTGCCGCTCGCCCACCACGTTCGCGTCGAGGATGCGGCTGGTGGAATCGAGCGGGTCCACCGCGGGATAGATGCCGATCTCCGTCAGGCCGCGGGAGAGCACGGTGGTCGCGTCGAGGTGGGCGAAGGTCGTCGCGGGCGCGGGGTCGGTCAGGTCGTCGGCCGGCACGTAGATGGCCTGCACCGAGGTGATCGCGCCCTTCTTGGTGGAGGTGATCCGCTCCTGCAGCTCGCCCATCTCGTTGGCGAGGGTCGGCTGGTAGCCCACCGCGCTGGGGATACGGCCGAGGAGCGCCGACACTTCCGAGCCCGCCTGGGTGAAGCGGAAGATGTTGTCGATGAAGAGGAGCATGTCGCGCCCCTCCTCGTCGCGGAAGTACTCGGCCATGGTCAGCGCGGAGAGGGCGACGCGGGCGCGCGCGCCGGGCGGCTCGTTCATCTGCCCGAAGACCAGCACGCACTGGCTCTTCTGCGGCTCCTCGAGGTTGACGATCTTCGACTCGATGAACTCGTTGTAGAGGTCGTTGCCCTCGCGGGTCCGCTCGCCGACGCCCGCGAAGACGGAGAAGCCGCCTTTCGCCTTGGCGACGTTGTTGATCAGCTCCTGGAGCAGCACCGTCTTGCCCACTCCCGCGCCCCCGAACAGCCCGATCTTGCCGCCGCGGGTGTAGGGCGCCAGCAGGTCGATGACCTTGATGCCGGTCTCGAAGGCCTGCACCCGCACGTCCTGATCGACGAACGAGGGTGGCGCGTGGTGGATGGGGCTCCTGCGCGTGGCGTTGATCGGCCCGCGCTCGTCGACCGGCTGGCCGATCACGTTGAGGATGCGCCCGAGGGTCTCCTTGCCGACCGGCACCGAGATGGGCGCGCCCGTGTTCTTGGCCGGCTGGCCGCGCACCAGGCCCTCCGTCGAGTCCATCGCGATGCAGCGCACCGTGTTCTCGCCCAACTCCTGCGACACCTCGACGGTCAGATTGTCGGGCTCGTTGGAGATGCCCGGGTTGGTGAGGGTGAGCGCCGTGTAGATCTCCGGCAGCGCGCCGGGCGGGAACTCCACGTCCACCACCGGGCCGATCACCTGCGTGACCTTCCCCGTCTTCTGCATCTCGGTCATTGCCACTGCGGCCATGTCGTCTCCGGATCCTTACTTGAGCGCCTCGGCGCCGCTGACGATCTCCATCAGCTCCTTGGTGATCGCCGCCTGGCGCGCGCGGTTGTAGTCGAGGGTGAGGCGCCCGATCATCTCGGACGCGTTCTTGGTGGCGGAGTCCATCGCGGTCATGCGGGCGCCGTGCTCGCTCGCCTCGCTTTCCAGCAGGGCGCGCCAGATCTGCATGGCGAGGAAGCGGGGGATGAGCGCCTGCAACACCTCGGGCCGGCTGGGCTCGTAGAGGTGCTCCGCCGGGACCAATCCCTTTTCCCCGGGCCCAGGTTGCGCCTTCGCGCGCGGCTGCAGGGGCAGGAGCTGCACCAGGCTGATCTGCTGCACGATGGCGCTCTTGAACTCGTTGTAGAGCAGGTACACGGCGTCGAGCTCGTCCTTCTCGTACGCCTGGATCAGGTCCTCGGCGATCTCGCGCGCCTGCCCGTACCGCAGCCGCCCGAAGAACCCGACGTAATCCTTGCGGGTCTCGATGCCGCGCTTGCGGGCGAAGTCGCGGCCGCGGCGGCCGACGGTGGAGAACTGGATCCGTTCGAACCGGGACCCCTCCTCCACGAGGAAGCGCTGCCCGCGCCGGATGATGTTGGAGTTGAATCCGCCGCACAGGCCGCGGTCGGAAGTCATCAGCACGACCTCCACCCGCCGGGGCGGGCGCACCGCCATCAGCGGGTGCGGCGGCAGGTCGGCGTCGGCGCGCGCGGTCGCCAGCGAGGCGAGCATCTCGTCGATGAGCTGCGCGTAGGGCCGGGCGCGCACCACCGCGTCCTGTGCTCGCCGCAGCTTCGCCGCGGCCACGGTCTTCAGGGCCTTGGTGATCTTCTGCGTGTTCCGCACCGACCGGATGCGGGTGCGGATGAACCGGAGCGAGGCCACGCTCCCCTACGCCTTCGCCTTCTCTGCGGGCCGGAACACGTCCTTGAACTCCTCGAGCGCGCGATCGAGGGCGGCGCGCACGTCGTCGGTCAGGTCCCTCTTCTCGCGGATCAGCTTGAGAACCTCGGGGTGGAGCGTCTCGACGAACTCGACCAGCTCCTTCATGTAGCGGGGGACCTCGCTCACCTCGACGTTGCGGATCCAGACCACGCCGCTCTTGTCCTTCTGCGTACCCGCGTAGATCTGGACGATCTGCTTCTCCACCGGCATGGGCTCTTACTGCCCCTGCTTCAAGAGCTCGGTCAGGCGGGCGCCGCGGGCGAGCGTCTCCTGCGTCGACTTGTCCAGGTCGGAGCCGAACTGGGAGAAGGCGGCCAGCTCGCGGTACTGCGCCAGCTCCAGCCGCAACGACCCGGCGATCTTCTTCATCGCCTTGATCTGCGCGTTTCCGCCCACTCGCGAGACAGAGATGCCGACGTTGATGGCCGGCCGCTGGCCCGCGTAGAACAGGTCCGTCTCCAGGAAGATCTGGCCGTCGGTGATGGAGATCACGTTGGTGGGGATATACGCGGAGACGTCGCCCGCCTGCGTCTCGATCACGGGCAGCGCGGTGAGGCTGCCGCCGCCGCGGTCCTTGGACATCTTGGCCGCGCGCTCGAGCAGGCGGCTGTGCAGGTAGAACACGTCGCCGGGGTACGCCTCGCGGCCTGGAGGCCGCCGCAGCAGGAGCGAAAGCTGCCGGTAGGCGACGGCGTGCTTCGACAGATCGTCATAGATGATGAGCGCGTGCTGCCCGTGATCGCGGAAATACTCGCCGATGGTCACGCCGGTGTACGGCGCGAGGAATTGCAGCGGCGCCGGGTCGGAGGCGTTGGCCGCGACGACCGTGGTGTATTCCATCGAGCCGAACTTCTGCAGCTTGTCCACCACCTGCGCGACGGTGGACTGCTTCTGCCCGATCGCCACGTAGATGCAGAAGACGCCCTGGCCGCGCTGGTTGATGATGGTGTCGATGGCCACCGCGGTCTTGCCCGTCTGCCGGTCGCCGATGATCAGCTCGCGCTGCCCGCGCCCGATGGGGATCATCGCGTCGATCGCCTTGATACCGGTCTGCAGCGGCTCCTTCACGCCCTCGCGCTGCACGATGCCGGGCGCCTTCACCTCGACCTTGCGCGTCTCCTTGGAGGCGATGGGGCCCTTCCCGTCGACCGGATGGCCCAGCGCGTTCACCACGCGGCCGACCAGCGCCGGGCCCACCGGGACCTCGGCGATGCGGCCGGTGCGCTTGACGACGTCCCCCTCGCGGATCTCATGGCCCTCGCCCATCAGGGCGACGCCGACGTTGTCCTCCTCGAGGTTCAGCACCAGGCCCATCAGCTCGTGCGGGAACTCGACCAGCTCGCCGGCCATCACCCCGGAGAGGCCGTAGACACGCGCGATGCCGTCGCCCGTGGACAGCACGGTGCCCGTCTCGCTGACCTCGATCTGCTTGCCGTACGTCTTGATCTGCTCGCGCAGGATGCGGCTGATCTCGTCGGCCCTGATCTCCATCTCGCTTCGTCTCCCGTCTGCCTAGAAGGATCCGGTCTTCAGCTCGCGCCGCAGCCGCTCGAGCTGGGTGCGGATGCTGCCGTCCCACACCTTGGGGCCCACTTGCGTGATCACTCCCCCGACGATGCGGGGATCGCTGCGCGAGTCGAGCACGACCGTGCGCCGGGTCGCCGCGGCCAGCGCGTCGCGCACGTGGCGCAGCTCCTCCTCGGCCAGCGGCCTGGCGCTGATCACCGTGGCGCGGACGCGGCCCACTTTCTCGTCGAGCATCTCGCCGTAGCTCCGCGCGATCGCGCCGATCTCCGCCAGCCGGTGGCGGTCTGCGAGCAGACGCAGGAAGCTCCCGACCGACGGAGAGAGCGAAAGCTTCTCCACCAGCAGGTCGACCAGCGCGTGGCGCTGCGCCGGCGTATAGGCAGGGCTCTCGACCAGCGTCCGCGCCTCGGCAGAGGAGCGGATCGTCCGGGCCACCGTTTCCAGCTCCTCGCCGATCTGCTCATGCCCGTCCTCTTCCAGGGCGAGCGTGAACAGGGCGCGGGCATAGCGGCGGGAAATGCTGCCTGCGATCACTTCAAACCCTCGATTTCCCTCGCGGGAGGCGCGCGAAAGACGCGGTTCCCTAGCACGGAGCCCCTGGTCGGTCAATGACGGGCTGAGGAGACCTTTGCACCCGCTTCGAGGCAGCGCCAGATTGCCGGGCATGAAGGTCATCATCCAAGGAAAACAGCTTCGCCTGTCCCAGGGCCTGAAGAGCTACGCGCGCGAGCACGTCGTCGAGCCCCTCAACCGCTTCTACGACAACGAGGCGGCCGAGCTGCGGGTCGAGCTGGGCGACGTCAACGGCAGCAAGGGCGGCCTGGACAAGGAGTGTCATCTGACCCTGCACATGCCCGGTGCACGGACCATCCAGATCGAAGAGACGACGCCCGATCCCTACGCCTCCATGGACGCGGCGTCGGACCGCCTGGTGCGGGCCGCCAAGAGGGAGCTGCAGCGGATGCGGAGGCCCAGCCGGCGGCACAAGGAGCACCCGCTCGCCACGGCGGTGGCCGAGGGAGGCGTGCCCGGCGGGCTGATCGAGGACCTGCCAAACGCGCGCCCGACCGAAGCGCGGCCCCGGCGCACGCGCCGGTAACGCTTGACCGACCCTTCGCGCTGGTTACCTTGGCCCTCGTCGCAGGGAAGCCGGGGGAGGGCCCGGCCGCTGCGGCGGCTGGCGCCGGGAGTCCGGCGCGCAAATGGGATTTCGTTTGTCAAAAATCATAGGAGGCATTGCCATGGCCATTACCCGGTACGATCCGTTCCGCGACCTGTTCCGGTTGCAGGACCAGTTGTTCAAGACCTTCGGCGAGGCGTACGCCCCCCGCGAGGAGAGCGGCCTCACCGGCGCGTGGACGCCGGCCGTCGACGTGTTCGAGGACGCCGACGCGATCACGCTCAAGGTGGAGCTGCCCGAGGTGGACGCGAAGGACGTCGACATCCAGGTCGAGGCGAACCAGCTGACCGTTCGCGGCGAGCGCAAGCTGGAGAAGGCCGACCAGCGCGACGGCTACCACCGCATCGAGCGGACCTACGGCGCCTTCAGCCGCAGCTTCACGCTGCCCAACACCGTGGACGCCGAGCACATCTCCGCCGAGAGCAGGGACGGCGTTCTGCGCGTGGTGCTGCCCAAGCGGGCGGAGACCAAGCCGCGGCAGATCAAGGTGCAGGTCGAGGCCGCGCGGCCGAGCCAGGTCGGCGCGCCCACCAGGCAGTAAGCGCCAAAGGCCGTCGAGAAAGGCGCGCATCAACTCAAGAGGCGGAGCTCCTGGTCGGGGCCCCGCCTCTTTGTTTTCCGCGTCGCGGCGGCCGGAATGCATCCCTTCATGGCCGCGCCATGAAAGAGCGTAGCGCCGCCGAATACGGCGGCGGCTAGTGCGCGGAGTCGGGCGTCGGCGGCGGCCGGCGCGGAGTCCCGGAGGTCGCGGGCGGCGCGCCGCTCGTGTCCATCTTGCAGGTTCCGTCGAAGAACACGCCGCGCTCGATCACGATCGAGGCGGTGGTGAGCGTGCCGCGCACCTTGGCGGGCGCCTTGATCTCGATGCTCTTGCTGGCCTTGGCATCGCCGCTGTAGTCCCCGACGATGATGAGCGAGCCCACCTGGATCTGTCCCTTCACCTCGGCGCCCTCGCCGATCATGAGCGTGTCGGTGGAGACGATTTCGCCGGTGAACTTGCCGTCGATGCGGACGGTGCCCTCGAACAGCAGCTTGCCCTCGAACGCGCTGCCCTTGCCGAGCAGGGCGTTGAGCTCGCCCACGCGTCCAGCCGCGGCCGTTCCGATCGCGGTCGGGCCCTTCTCCACTTCATCCCTGCGCATTGCCATGTGTGTCTCCTCGTTCCTTGGGCTGTTCTAGCACCTCCCCCGGAACGCACGGCGAGAAAGGTTTCTTCACGGACGCAAGCCAAACACTGCCGCGATGGAGAAAGCGAGCACCAGGAGCGCTTCGCCGGCGATGAAGCCCGAGGCGAGTGGGGTGCTGTAGTTCTTTTCGGTCGCAGGGGAGCTCTTCGCCCACAGCCATCCGGCGACGCCGCCCAGCACCATGGGCATGATCGAATATCCAGGAATGAGCATGCCCAGCCCCACGCCGGTCGGGGACGGCACGTACTTGTGCCAGCGCGGCTCGAGCACGGTGAGGAGCACTCCCAGGACCAGCGCGACGAGCATCGCGGCGAAGCAGCCGCGCGGGAGCTGGTCGAGGCCGCGGTTCAGCAGCTCCGCGAATCCCGCCCACTTGACGCTGATGGGCGAAGCGAGGCCGCCGCTGCCGCCGAAACCGTAGCGGTCGCGCAGCGCCGGATAGGCGACGGCCACCGCCGCCGAGCCGACCGGGACGGCCATGAGCTGCACGATGGTGAGGTGTCGATAGTTCGCGCCGACGATCTTCCCCGCCTTGTAGTCCTGCATGAGGTGCTCGCCGTGGGCGGCCACCGTGCCCGACATGCCCGAGCCGATCATGTTCACCCGCATGCTGCCCGGCGCGAGGGCGGCGAAAACGGCCTGCATGAGGTTCGCGAGCGCGCTGATCGGCGCCCAGTTGGTCTCGCCCAGGACGCGCGTGCCCACCAGCATCAGCGCCACCGAGAGGACGAGCGAGACCAGGGTGAGCCACACCGGGAACTGGAGCGAGTAGTGCTGCATCACGCAGAGGGCGACGGTGAGCAAGGCGACGCCCGAGGCGACGTACTTGAGCGGGAACTCCTCGCCCGCGGCGGCGAGCTCGCCGGCCTTGAAGGAAGTGAAGCTGCGGACGATGAGCTTCCATTTCAGCGCCAGCGCGGTGAGGCCCCCGGCGACCATCAGGCCGGTGGCGGGCCACATCACCCAGCGCAGGACCAGCGCGTAGGTCTGGTCGGGGACGATGTGGCGCGCCGTGAGCACAGGCGGCGCGATCACCCAGGCGATCACCATCCCCAGGCCCATCGAGAGCGTGACGCGCGCCCCGACCAGGAGACCGGACCCGAAGGAGAGCAGGCTCACCTCGGTACCCATGCGCAAGGCCGCTCCGTGGGCGCCGAGGGAGATCTCCCCGGGGATGAACGGGAGGATTTGCCGAGCCTTTCCCAGGACGGTGGCCTTGAAATGGAAGTCGCGGAAGAAAGCGGCCAGCGCGGAGAGGCCCAGGCCCCAGCCGAGCGCGCGCACACGGGCCCGCGCTTGCGTGCGGTCGAGGTCGAGCACCAGCATGGTCTCGCCGGCGGCGGTCCCGTCGGCGAACGGCAGGTCCTCGTCGTCGATGTAGTGGCGCCGCAGCGGCACGGCGAGCAGCACGCCGAGCAGGCCCGCCACCGAAAGCCACCCGAAGATCTGCAACGGCGAGAGGTGGACGGAGAAGCCCAGCTCGGGGCGCGCGTTCAGCATGTCCATGGCGGCGAGCACGACGCACATGAACCCGGCCTCTCCCGCCGCCGTGCCCGCGGTCTGGACCAGGTTGTTCTCCCAGCGCGTGCCGCGGATGCCGGTGAAGAACCCGATGGCGGCCAGGGCGAGGTACCCGAAGAAGGCGCTCACCACCGAGATGTTCGGGCCGTAGCCGATCTTGAGGACCACGTACGGGTACGAGCCGCCGACGATCACCGCGACCAGCATCGCCGTCGCCACCGCGCGGAAGGTCAGCTCGCGCCTGCGGCCCGGCGTCGATTCCGACGGGGGGTGGAGGGGCGCCTCGCGCGGCGGGGGATGGCTGACGGCGATCTCCGGGGCAGGCAGGTCGTCGGCGCCGGCCTTGGGGACCTCGTCACGGTTGCGCATCGGCCGCGCCTCCTCGTCCGGTGGTCTGGTTGCGCGCAGGAGAGCACGGTTCCGCTCTCCGCGAAACTGCGCTCCCTCGGGAGACCCGAGGTGGCGCCGGCGAGGCGCTCCGGGAGGCCCCGCGGCTCCTCAGCCGTCGCCGAGGATGGACTGCAGGATGCGGTCGAGCTCCGCGTGGCTGTGGTAGCGGATCTCCACCGTGCCCGCGCCGTCGCGGTCGCGCAGCGCGACCTTCGCCCCCAGCTTGCGCTGCAGCTTCTCGACCACGTGGCGCAGCTGCACGCTGCCGTCGCGCACGCGCTCCTTCTGGACCACCTTCTTGCCCTTGAGCCGCTGAACGAGCTGTTCCACCTCGCGCACCGAGAGGCCCTCGTTGGTCACCTTCTCCGCCGCGCGGCGCAGGTCGGTCTCGTCACCGAGCGCGAGCAGCGCCCGGGCGTGGCCCATGCTCAAGGCTCCCGAGGACATCGCCAGCTTGATCTGCTCGGGCAAACGGAGCAGCCGGAGCGCGTTGGCGATCGTCGAACGGTCCTTCCCCACCCGCTGGGCCAGCTCCTCCTGGGTGAGGCCGTGGTACTCGATCAGCCGCTGGTAGGCGTCCGCCTCCTCGATGGCGTTCAGGTCCTCGCGCTGGATGTTCTCGATGAGCGCCAGCTCGAACGCCTCGGGCCCGGAGACCTCGCGGACGATGCAGGGCAGCTCGCGCAGGCCGGCGCGCTGCGCCGCGCGCCACCGCCGCTCGCCCGCCACGATCACATAGCCATCGCCGTCGCGCCTCACCAGCAGCGGGAGCAGGAGGCCCTTGGCGCGGATCGACTCGGCGAGCTCCACGATGTGCTGCTCGTCGAAGTACCGGCGCGGTTGGCCGCGATCGGGCTTGAGCTCCTCGATGCCCAGCATGATCACGCCCTTGCGCTCGGTGGGCGAGCCGCCCGGGATCAGCGCGCTCAAACCGCGGCCCAGCGCCGGCCTCTTCATCGCCTTGTGCTCCATCCGCTCTGGCTCCTGGCGGCGGGTCCCGGAAGGGGACTCCCCTCCGCAAACAAGGACCGTGCTACTGGCGCGCGCGCTGGCGCTCCTCGGGCCGGGCGGCCGCGTGGCGCCGCTCGAGCAGCTCCCCGGCGAGCGCGAGATAGCTCTGCGCTCCCTTCGATTCGATGTCGTACAGGAGGGCCGGCCGCCCGTGGCTGGGCGCCTCGGAGAGCCGGACGTTGCGCGGGATGATCGTGGCGTACACCTGGCCGGGCAGGTTGGTCTGCACGTCGGTCATCACCTGCTTGGCGAGGTTGTTGCGCGCGTCGAACATGGTGAGGACCACGCCCTCGAGCAACAGCTCCGGGTTGAAGCTCTTGCGGACCAGCTCGATGGTGCGCAGGAGCGAGCCGAGGCCTTCCAGCGCGTAGTACTCGCACTGCAGGGGCACCAGCACGCGGTCCGCGGCCACCAGCGCGTTGAGCGTGAGCAGCCCCAGCGAGGGCGGGCAGTCGATGAGGACGAAGTCGTAGTCGTTGCGGACCGGCTCCAGCGCGCGGCGAAGCCGGGTCTCGCGCTCGCCGGCCACCACCAGCTCCAGCTCCGCGCCCACCAGGTCCGGATCGGAAGGGAGAAGCGAGAGCCGTTCCACGTCGGTGGGACGGATGGCGGCGCGCGCGGGGACCTCGCTGACGAGCGCGTGATAGAGGGACGGTCGATCGGATGAGTCGCGCGCCACGCCGACGCCGCTCGTGGCGTTCCCCTGCGGATCGAGGTCGACGAGCAGGACGCGCCGCTCGGAAACCGCCAGCGATGCAGCCAGGTTGACCGCCGTGGTGGTCTTCCCCACGCCGCCCTTCTGGTTCGCGATCGCCAGGACGAGCGCCATGTCCCCTTCCCACCGCACGGCCAACCGCTCGCGGCAGTATCACGCCGTTCCGCCGCCGCGCAAGGATGCGTTCCACGTGGAACACGCGCCGCGCGAAAGAGAGTCCCGCCCGCGGACGAGCCGTGCGCCGGTCGGAATGCCGCGGAGCGGATGGCAGACTGGATGCCCGAAAGGCCGATCAGGCCTTTCGCTGGAAGATCGCCACGCGGCGTTCGGCGCGGGAGAAGGGCAGCCGGTACCCCAGCTCTTGCTGCAACACCAGGTCGCCGTGCTTCTCGGGCACCGGATCCGAGGGCCCGAGCATGCAGAAAGCGACCCCGCCCGGCAGCACGTACTCCTCGGCCAGGGCAAGCCATTTCCCCGGCTCGGCCACGGCCCGGGAGACCGCCGCGCGGACACGGGGCAGGTGCTCGGCGGCGGGGTCGCCCTGCAGCCGCACCGCCACCGCGCGGGCTCCGGGCAGGCGCAGCTCCGCGAGCGCGCTCTTGAGGAAGGCGACCTTCTTCTGCACCGAGTCGACCAGCACCACCTCGACATCGGGGCGGGCGATCCGCACGGGCAGTCCCGGGAACCCCGCTCCGGTACCCGCGTCGAGCAAAGTGCCGGCGGGCACCAGCGGCGCCAGCGCGAGGGAATCGATCACGTGCTTCTCCACCACCTCGGCCGGGTCGGTGATGGAGGTGAGGTTGATGGACTTGTTCCAGCGCAGCAGCAGATCGACGTGCCGCGAGAGCAGCGACACCTGCTCGCGGTCGAGCCTGAGGCCGATGGCGGCCGCGCCTTCTTCCAGGAGGCGGAGGTGCTGAGGTTCCACGCTCCTCGCCAACAGATCGGGCGGGCGGTCTCCTTCCCGTCCCGTCCCGAACGGCGCCCGCCGGGCGGGCACGCTCGGGAGCGAGCCGGATCGCGGATCGCCCCTCGGCGGCTGCCGTCCTTGTCCCCTCTCGGTCACGCCCTCTCCACCTCGCGCGTCGCGCCCGCGACGAACAGGGAGCGTTCCACGTGGAACATGGATCCGCCCGCTTGCGGCCGCATCGCACCCGTCGGAGCCCGGCCGTCCCGATCAGGTGCCGCGGCGGCCGTGCCCGCGGATCGCCTCCTCGACCTCTTCGCCATGCTGGGCCAGATACGTCTCCACCTGCTCGTCGGTCAGGCTCAGGTCGCGGAGGATCCCCTCGTACAGCGACCTGGTCTTGGTCAGATCGTCTCCCCGCCGGCGGAGGAGGAGCGCCTTCAGCACCGCTGCTCCGAGCAGCGGATTGCGGCGCGGCTTGCCCGGCCCGGTCGGCCTGGTCATGCGCGCCGGGGCGAGACGGCCAGCGTCTGGCTGCTCGCGGGGGGCGGGCGCAGGTTCCTGCGCAGCCACATCTGCTGCACGATCGAGAGGACGTTGTTGACGAAGATGTAGAGGGTCAGGCCGGAGGGCAGGTTGAGCATGAGCAGCGAGAAGAAGACGCTCATCGCGTAGCCCATGTACTTCTGCTGCGGGTTGGACATCGGCGTGGGCGTCAACACCTGCGTCAGCACCATGGTGATGCCCATCGCGACCGGCAGGATGTAGTAGGGGTCCTTCGCGGTCAGGTCGTCCAGCCAGCCCGGGATGAATCCCGAGTTGTACAGCTCCACCGAGACCTGCAGCGTGGTGTAGAGCGCGAGCCAGAT
>Ga0137415_10004229_pt1 | contig 14205 bp, 13 predicted proteins | sample CZODoug3_1_1_16f_FD_183082 | JGI IMG/M metagenome (GOLD analysis project Ga0137415, IMG submission 183082) | Vadose zone soil fungal communities from Angelo Coast Range Reserve, California, USA - CZODoug3_1_1_16fungal (Hybrid Assembly) | ecosystem: Environmental > Terrestrial > Soil > Vadose... | reverse complement strand
GGGCTCAATTCCCCTACCGATGGAGACGGCGCAATGGAGAAGCTGAACGGTTTGCGCTGCCGCGAGTGCGGCCGTCGCTACCCCGGAGCACCCGTCCACGTCTGCGAATTCTGTTTCGGTCCGCTCGAGGTCGATTACCGTTACGACGCGTTGAGGGGCGTCGTCACGCGCGAGTCGATCGCCGCCGGACCGCCATCCATGTGGCGGTACAAGGACCTGCTGCCGGTGGACGGCGACGTCGCGGTCGGCCACCACGTCGGCTTCACGCCGCTCATTCGCGCGCAGAACCTCGCCGACGAGCTCGGTTGCAAGGAAATCTGGATCAAGAACGACTCGGTCTGTCACCCGTCCTGGTCCTTCAAGGACCGCGTGGTGTCGGTCGCGGTGACGAAGGCCCGGGAGTTCGGCTTCGACACGGTGGCGTGCGCGTCGACCGGCAATCTCGCGAACTCCGTCGCGGCCCACGCGGCGGAGGGGCGACTCAAGTCCTTCATCTTCATCCCGGCCGACCTCGAGCAGGGCAAGATCCTCGCGACGCTCGTCTACAGCCCGACGCTCGTCGCGGTCCACGGCACCTACGATGAGGTCAACCGCCTCTGCTCGGAAATCGCCGACAAGTATCATTGGGCCTTCGTGAACGTGAATTTTCGACCCTACTATTCGGAAGGGTCGAAGACGTACGGTTTCGAGATAGTCGAACAGCTGGGCTGGCGCACGCCCGGGCATATCGTCGTGCCGTGCGCCGGCGGCTCGCTGATCACGAAGATCTGGAAGGCGATCAAGGAGCTCAAGACGCTCGGCCTCATCGAGGGCCCGATGGCGACGAAGATGCACGCGGCCCAGGCGCTGGGGTGCGGGCCCATCGTGACGATGATCAAGAACGACACGGACGTGCTCGTCCCCGTCCGGCCGAACACGATCGCCAAGTCCCTCGCGATCGGCAACCCCGCCGACGGTTACTACGCCTACAAGACCGCGAAGGAGACGGGCGGCGGCGGGGAGCACACGACCGACGAGGAGATCATCGAGGGCATGCTGCTGCTCGCGCGGACGGAGGGCATTTTCACGGAGACCGCGGGCGGCGTGACCGTCGCCGCGACCAAGAAGCTCGTCGAGGCGGGCGTGATCCCGCGCCACGAATCCATCGTCGTCTGCATCACGGGCAACGGGCTCAAGACGCCGGACGCGCTCTACGGACGCCTGGACGCCCACGTGAAGATCAAGCCGTCGCTCTCGGCCTTCGACCGGGCCCTCGCCGACCTCAAGTCCCAGACGGCCTAGGAGGAACGCGCAATGCCGGTGCTCGTCAGGATTCCGACCCCGCTCCGCTCGATCACGAAGGGCCAGAGCGAGGTCCAGGCGAAGGGCGACACGGTGGAAGGGCTCGTCGACGACCTCGATCGGCAGTTCCCGGGGCTCCGGGAGCGCCTCGTGGACGAATCGGGAGAGCTCAGGCGCTTCATCAACGTCTACGTCAACGAGGAAGACATCCGGTTCCTCCAGTCGAAGAAGACCGCGCTGAGGGACGGCGACCAGGTGTCCATCGTTCCCGCCATCGCGGGAGGCCGCTGAGCGCGGTGGGCGCGTCGACGCGGATGCGCCTGCGCCTGACGTTTCCGGCGCACCTCGTCCAGGAGGCGATCGTCTATCGCCTCGTGAAGGACTTCGACATCGTCATCAACATCCGGCGCGCCGACGTGAAGGCCGACCACGGCTGGATGGTGCTCGAGCTTGACGGCGAGCAGGCGGCGCTGGAGCGCGGCCTCAAATGGCTCAAGGAGAAGGGCGTCCAGGTTGATCCGATCGAGCGCGACGTGATCAGTCCATGACACGGTCGGGCGGACGACACACATCGTAATCTCCCGGCGGGTCCAGGGGTTCACCGAGTCGGTCATCCGCGAGATGACCCGTGTCGTGAGCCAGCTCGGCGGCGTCAACCTCGCCCAGGGCATGCCGAACTTTCCGCCGCCGCCCGAGCTGCTCGAGGCCGCGCACCGCGCCATCGACGGCGATTTCCACCAGTACGCGATCACCTGGGGCGCGCCCGCGCTCCGGCGGGCGATCGCGGACAAGTACCGGAAGTTCTACGGCATGGACGTGGACCCCGAGCGCAACGTGACCGTCTGCTGCGGCTCCACCGAGACGATGCTCTCGACGCTCCTCGCCGTGCTGAACCCCGGGGACCAGGTCGTCATCTTCGAGCCGTTCTACGAGAACTACGGTCCGGGCTGCATCATCGCGGGCGCCGAGCCGGTGTTCGTTCCGCTCGAGCCTCCCGACTTCAGCTTCGACCCCGACCGACTCCGGAAAGCGGTCACGCGCCGGACGCGGGCGATCATCTTCAACAGCCCGAACAACCCGACCGGCAAGGTCTTCTCGCGCGGAGAGCTCGAGACGATCGCGGCGCTCTGTCTGAAACACGACTTGCTCGCGATCACGGACGAGATCTACGAGCACATCGTCTACGACGGCCACGGCCACACACCGATCGCGACCCTGCCGGGGATGGCCGAGCGCACGATCACGATCTCGGGCATCTCCAAGTCCTACTCGGTCACGGGCTGGCGCGTCGGCTACGCGACCGCCGCGGAGGCGATCACCGTCGGCATCCGGCGGGCCCACGACTTCGTCACGGTCGGCGCACCCCACCCGCTGCAGGAGGCCGCGGTGACCGCCCTCCACCTGGCCGACGCCTACTACGTGCGTCTCCGCGAGGAGTACCAGGCGCGCCGCGACCTGCTCTGGGACTACGTCGAGAAGGCGGGCTTCGTCGCCTGGAAGCCGGAGGGCGCCTACTACATCCTGACCGACGTCGCCCACTTCATGAAGCACTACGGCGTCGAGGACGACACGGCGTTCGCGATGTGGCTCATCAAGTACGTGGGCGTGGCCACCGTGCCGGGCTCGTCGTTCTACGCCCACGCGGAGCTCGGCCGCACGAAGATCCGGTTCTGCTTTCCGAAGACCGCCGACGTGCTTCGGGACGCGGGAGAGCGCCTCCTCAAGCTCTCGTCGTGACACCGCGCGAGGCTGCCCGCGCCATCTGGCAGGCGGCGCTCGCGGCCGGCGACCCCGGCCCGCTCGTCCGATCGCATCTCCGGCCCGATTCCCGCTGGAAGCGCGTCCTGGTCCTCGGCTGCGGGAAGGCGAGCGGCGCCATGGCGCACGCGGCGGAGGAGGTCCTCGGGAACCGGATCGCCGAGGGGTTCGTGGTCGTCAAGGACGGCTACACGGCCCCGCTCGAACGCATCCGCCTCGCCGAGGCTGGCCATCCGGTCCCCGACGAGCGAGGGCTGGCGGCTTCGGCCAGGCTGCTCGCGCTCGCGCGGAGCGCCGGAGAGGATGATCTGGTGCTCTTTCTGGTCTCCGGCGGCGGGTCGGCGCTGACGCCGGCGCCGGCGCCGCCCGTGACGCTCGCCGAAAAGCAGGCCGTCACACGGCTTCTCCTCGCCGCCGGAGCCCCGATCGACGAGCTGAACACCGTGAGGAAACACCTCTCCGGATTCAAGGGCGGGCAGCTCGCGCGCGAGGCCTGGCCGGCGACGGTGCTCACGCTCGCCCTTTCCGACGTGATCGGCGATCCGCTCGACGTGATTGCCTCGGGCCCGACGGCGCCCGATTCCAGCACATTCGTCGGCGCGCTCGAGGTGCTCGAGCGCCGCGGGGTTCGGGCGCGAGCGCCGACGTCGGTGGTCGCCCGGCTCGAGGCCGGGGCGAGGGGAGAGATCCCGGAGACGCCGAAGCCGCGAGACCGAGTCTTCGATCGCGTCAGCAACGTGGTGATCGGCAACAACGCCCTGGTGACCGAGGCGGCGATCGCGACCGCCGCGCGGCTCGGCTACCGACCTCACTTTTTGACCCGCGAGCTCCACGGCGAGGCGCGCCGGGTCGCGCGCGAGCTGGTCGAGCGAGCGCGAGGGCTCGAGCCGCCGGCTTGCCTCGTCGCGGGTGGTGAGACGACGGTGACGGTGCAAGGCACGGGGACGGGAGGGCGCTGCCAGGAGCTCGCCCTCGCCGCGGCTCTGGAACTGCAGAGCGGTGAAGGCCTCACGGTCCTCGCGGCCGGGACCGACGGCACCGATGGGCCGACCGATGCCGCCGGCGCGATCATCGACGGCAGCACCGTCGCCCGGGGCCGCGCCGGCGGCACCGACGCGCGGCGGGCGCTCGAGGCCAACGACGCCTACCACTATCTGCGGGCGAGCGGAGATCTGCTGGTCACCGGACCGACCAACACGAACCTGCTCGACCTTTACGTCGTCGTCAGGACATGATGCGCAGCGAATAGGCGAACGCGCTAAGTCGCTGAAAAGCCGTCGGCGAGATCCAGTTTCCACGCGGTTATCCACGGCTCTCGCACAGGAGTGGTGGGAAACTCCCGTCGGAACTGCTCGTGTTATTCTTCCCTGGATGTCGCGCGTGAACCTCGTGGGGCTTGTGCCTTCTGCGCTCGAAGATCTGGCGGTCGAGCTCGGCGCCTCGCGCTATCGCGGTCGCCAGCTCGCGACCTGGATCTACCGCAAGGGTGTCTTCGACCTCGAGACGATGTCCGATCTTCCCAAGGACTTTCGCGCGCGACTGGCTGAGCGCGCCGTCGTCGAGGTCCCGGAGCCAGAGCGTGTGACGTCGTCGCAGGACGGGAGCCGGAAGCTCGTCTACCGCTTCGCCGACGGGCGCCGGATCAGCTCGGTCATCATGCCGGACGACGAGCGGATCACCCTCTGCGTGTCCACGCAGGTCGGCTGCGGCTTCGAGTGTCGGTTCTGTCTGACGGGCGTGATGGGACTCGAGCGGAATCTCACGTCCGCCGAGATCATCGGTCAGCTGCTGGGGGCAAACCGGCTCCTGGCGCCCGAGCAGCGCGTCACGCACATCGTTTTCATGGGAATGGGCGAGCCGCTCGCGAACTACGCGGCGCTCGTGATGTCGCTCAGGATCCTCACGGACGCGAAGCTCGGCGTCGGCTACTCGCCACGGCGGATCACGGTCTCCACCGTGGGGCTCGTACCGGGGATCGAGAAACTCGGCCGCGAGGACCTGAAGGTGAACCTCGCGATCTCGCTCCACGCCGCCACGGACGAGGTGCGCGGTCGGCTCATGCCCGTGAACCGCTCCTTCGACCTCAAGACGCTCCTGGCGGCCCTCAGGAAGTACCCGCTCGCCCACCGCCAACGGATCTTCTTCGAGTACGTCTTGCTCGAGGGTGTGAACGACTCGATGGAGGAGGCCGCGCGCCTCGCGAAGCTGCTTCGCGGCATCCGCGCGAAGGTGAACCTGATCCCGTTCAACGACTGGGAGGGGGCCGAGTTCCGCCGGCCGCCGCTGCCGCGGATCCTCGCCTTCCAGTCCATCCTGCTCGACGCCGGCATCACGACCACGGTCCGCTGGAGCAAGGGCGAGGACATCGGCGCTGCCTGCGGCCAGCTCCGGGAGCCGATTCCGGCGTGAGGTCGCGGACCGTGGCCTTCACCACGCTCGGCTGCCGCCTGAACCAGGTGGACACGCAGCAACTCCAGACGCTGCTGGAGGCGCGCGGCTTCCGAACGGTGCCCGTCGAGGAGCGCGCCGACGTCGTCGTGGTGAACACGTGCACGGTCACGGCGCGCGCGGAGTTCTCCGACCGTCAAGCGATTCGCCGCGCCGCGCGCGTGAGCCCCGAGGCGCGGCTCGTGGTCACGGGTTGCTGGGCCCAGACGAGCCCCGACGAGGTAGCGCGCCTGCGCGAGGTGGATCTGGTCGTCGGCAACGCCGACAAGCACCGGTTGCCTGACCTGCTCGACGGCATCCTCGGGCGACGTATACAGGTCTCGGACATCCGCGGGGCGCCGCCGCTCGACGTCGCGCCGCTCGCGCGGGTGAAGGGGCGCTCGCGCGCCTTCCTCAAGGTCCAGGACGGCTGTCAGCACCGCTGCGCCTTCTGCGTGGTGCCCTTCGCCCGCGGCGCGAGCCGGAGCCTCGAGCCCAAGGCGGTGCTCGATCAGGCGCGGCGCCTCGTCGCCGCGGGCCATCCCGAGATCGTCCTGACGGGCGTGGACCTCGGCCACTTCGGCGCCGATCTGCTCCCGCGCACGACGCTGCCCGCGCTCCTCCGCGAGCTCGTCGGACTCCCGGGACTTCGCTGGGTCCGGCTCTCGTCGGTGCTGCCCGCGTATTTCACCGCCGAGCTGCTCGAGCTCGTGACGACGGAGCCCCTGATCGCGCCGCACTTTCACGTCCCGCTTCAGAGCGGGAGCGACCGGGTGCTGCGGCTCATGCGGCGCCCCTACAACACGCGGATCTATCGGGACCTCGTCGAGCGCCTCGCTCGCGCCGTCCCCGCGCCCGGGCTGGGCGCGGACGTCATCGTCGGTTTCCCCGGCGAGCAGGAGGCGGACTTCGAGGCGACGCTGGGTCTGGTCGAGGCGCTGCCGTTCTCCTACCTGCACGTCTTCCCGTACTCTGCGCGCAAGGGAACCGAGGCCGAGCGCCTCGGCGACCGCGTGGACGCGCCGACGATCGCCCGGCGGAGCCGCGCGCTGCGCGACCTCGCACGGCAGAAGAACTTCGAGTTCCGTCGGCGGCTCGTGGGCGGGGTCGAGGAGGTGCTGGTGCTCGAGACGCGCGACCGCGCCAGGGACCGGCTCGTCGGGCTCAGCGGAAGCTACGTGGAGGTGGAGTTCGACGGGCCGGACGGGCTCATGGGCCGGCTCACGCGCGTGCGGGTGACCGGAGCGGAGCCGGACCGGACGCTCGGCGAGATCGCGTGATGGCGGCGCGTGCGGCCGAGGCCGCCGTCGGCATCATCGGGGGAAGCGGGCTGTATGACCTCCCGGGGCTCAGCGACGTCAGCTGGCGCCGGGTGACGACGCCTTTCGGGGACGCCTCCGACGCGTACTGCGTGGGGCGGTTCCTGGACCGGCGCGTGATCTTCCTCCCACGCCATGGGCGCGCCCACCGCGTCATGCCGAGCGAGATCAACTTCCGCGCCAACATCTGGGGGCTCAAGGCGCTCGGCGCGCAATGGGTCATCTCGATCTCCGCCGTCGGGAGCATGAAGGAAGCGATCCGACCGCTCGACCTGGTCATCCCCGACCAGTTTTACGATGCGACGAAGCGACGGGTCTCGACCTTCTTCGGCGACGGTATCGTCGCCCACGTCGGAATGGCGGAGCCGGTGTGCGCCGACCTCGCGACGGCGCTCGAAAAGGCCTCCCGCCAGACGGGCGCCACGGTCCACCGCGGCGGCACCTACATCTGCATAGAGGGTCCGCAGTTCTCGACGAAGGCGGAGTCACGGATCTACCGGGGCTGGGGCGTCGACGTGATCGGAATGACGAACATGCCAGAGGCGAAGCTTGCCCGCGAGGCGGAGCTCTGCTACGCGACGCTCGCGCTCGCGACCGACTACGACGTCTGGCACGAGACCCACGAGCCGGTGTCGGTCGAGGCGGTCGTCCAGAACCTCCTGAGGAACGTCGCGACCGCCAAGGACGTGCTGCGCGCGGCGATCCCCGCCATCGGCCCGGCGCGCACGTGCGGGTGCGCGAGCCTCCTCCGGAACGCGGTCATCACGAATCCGAAGGCGTTCCCCCCGGGGACACGCAAGCGCCTCGGGCTCTTGCTCGACAAATACTTTAGGGACGAGCGGAGCCCGCGCGCGCCTGGCCGAGGCCAGACGCGCGCGAGGGCGGGCTCACGGTCCCCACTGCAAAGGAGCCGTCGTGGGTGATCTCCTGGTGGTGGGCTCGGTCGCGCTCGACAGCGTGGAAACGCCCTTCGGCAAGGTGCAGGAGGCGCTCGGCGGCTCGGCGACGTACTTCTCCTACTCCGCGAGCTTCTTCACCCAGGTGCGCCTCGTGGCCGCCGTGGGCGAGGACTTCCCGGAGGCTCACCTGCGGCTCCTGGTCGATCGCGGCGTGGACATCGGTGGCCTCCAGATGTCGAAGGGGCGCACGTTCCGCTGGGCCGGCCAGTACGGCTACGACCTGAACGAGGCCAAGACCCTCGACACGCAGCTCAACGTGTTCGCCAGCTTTCGTCCGACGCTCGGTGACGCTCTCCGCCGCGCGCCGTTCCTGTTCCTGGCCAACATCGACCCCGAGCTCCAGCTCGACGTCCTGCACCAGATGAAGGAGCGCCCGCGGCTGGTCGCCCTCGACACGATGAACTTCTGGATCCAGGGCAAGCAGGAGGCCCTCCGCCGCGTGCTGGCGGAGGTGGACGTCGTCACGATCAACGACGGCGAGGCGCGGCAGCTGGCGAGCGAGCCGAACCTGATTCGCGCGGCGCGCGCGATCGCCGGGATCGGCCCCCGCACCGTCGTCGTCAAGCGGGGCGAGTACGGCGCGCTGATGCTGACGGACGGGGCGTTCTTCTTCGTACCGGCGTATCCGCTCGAGTCCGTGTACGACCCGACCGGTGCGGGCGACACGTTCGCGGGCGGATTCATGGGCTACCTGGCCGCCCAGGAGCGGGTGGACGCGGGGGCGATGCGGCGCGCCCTGGCCTACGGGTCGGTCATGGCGTCGTTCACCGTCGAGGACTTCTCGCTGAAGCGCCTCACGCGGCTGAAACCCGCCGACATCGCCGACCGCTACGCCGCCTTCCACGACCTCATCAGGCTCGAGCCGTGAGCCAGGCGAAGTACGAGAAGCTCCTCGACGTCCTCCGCGGCCTGGAGAGCGTGGTCGTCGCCTTCTCGGGCGGCGTGGACTCGACGCTCCTCGCCCGGGCGGCGAAGGACGCGCTCGGCGCGAGGGCGCTCCTCGTGACCGCCGACTCGGAGACCTATCCGGCGAGCGAGCTGGCCGAAGCACGGCGGCTCGCCGAGCTCCTGGCCATGCGTCACGTCGTCGTGAAGACCGAGGAGCTGCAGAACCCGGAGTACGCGCGGAACCCCGTCAATCGGTGCTTCTTCTGCAAGGAGGAGCTGTTCCTGAGGCTCGCGCCGATCGCCGCTCGCGAGGGCACGAAGGCGCTGGTCTATGGCGCCAACATGGACGACCTCGGCGACCACCGGCCCGGGATGAAGGCCGCCGAGCGCTCCGGCGTCCGCGCGCCTCTGATCGAGGCCGGCCTCTGGAAGGCCGAGATCCGCGACCTGTCGCGCGGCCTAGGCCTGCCGACGTGGGACAAGCCGTCGTTCGCGTGCCTGTCCTCGCGCTTCCAGTACGGCGACCGGATCACGCCCGAGAAGCTCCGCCAGGTGGATGCCGCCGAGGAGTTCATGCGCTCGCTCGGCTTCCGTCAGTTCCGTGTCCGCCACCACGACCGGCTGGCGCGGCTCGAGATCGCGAAAGACGAGCTGGCGAGACTCTGGGCGGATGGGCGCCCCGCGGCGATCGTGACGCGCCTGCGCGAGCTCGGCTACCTCTATGTGGCCGTGGACCTCGCGGGATTCCAGTCGGGGAGCGCCAACCTGGTCCTCGCACCCGGCAGGAAGGCGAGCGGTGGATAGAGAGGCGCTGAGGAAGATCCTCGAGGACGTCGAGGCCGGCCGGCTCGACGTGCGGTCGGCGGTGGAGCGTCTGCGCACGCTGCCCTACGAGGACCTCGGATTCGCCAAGGTGGACCATCACCGCGCGCTCCGCGGCGGCGCCGCCGAGGCGGTGTTCTGCCCCGGTAAGACTCCCGAGCAGGTGGTCGCGATCGTCACACGGCTCGCCCGGCACCACGCCAACGTCCTCGCGACCCGCGCCGACGCGAGCGTCGCCGCCGCCGTCGCCGCGGCCGGGCTCCCGCACGCCTGGCACGCAGACGCGCGGCTCGTGGTCGTGCGCCCGGACCACGTCGAAGGCGTGGGGCTCATCGTGGTCGCGGCCGCGGGAACGGCCGACCTCCCGGTCGCCGAGGAGGCCGCGCTCGTCGCCGAGACACTCGGCAACCGAGTCGAGCGTGTGTACGACTGCGGCGTGGCGGGCCTCCACCGGCTGCTCGACCACTACGACCTGCTCGCCGAAGCGAACACGATCGTCGCCGTCGCGGGAATGGAAGGCGCGCTCCCGAGCGTCATCGGTGGGCTCGTGGACCGGCCCGTCATCGCGGTGCCGACCTCGATCGGGTACGGTGCCTCGTTCGGCGGCATCGCGGCGCTCCTCGCCATGCTGAACTCCTGCGCGCCTGGCGTGTCGGTCGTCAATATCGACAACGGTTATGGTGCCGCGCATCAGGCGAGCCAGATCAACCACCTCGTCGCGAAGATCCGATGATCACCGGGGTCTGTGCGGGCGGGTCACCCCTGCTCGACCACGACTGCGGTGCTGCGCGCCGGCCGTTTACTCCCCCGGGGTCCGACGCCGCTGACTACACGGGTCTCGCAGGGCTGCCCCACCCGCACACCCCACAATGATCATCGGTCACGCATGAGAATCGTGTACTTCGATTGCCCGAGCGGGGCGGCGGGGGACATGATCATGGCCGCGCTCGTGGACGCGGGCGCGCCGCTCGACGCCCTGCGCGCCGAGCTGAAGAAGCTTCCGCTCGGGGGCTTCAAGCTGGTCGCGCGGGAGGTGAGGAAGGGCGGCTTCCGCGCCACCAAGGTCGACGTCGAGATCGACCGCGGCGCCCACCAGCACCACCGCTCGCTCACGGACATCCTCGGGATCCTCGAATCGAGTGGGCTCGCGCCCGCGCTCAAGGAGAAGGCCGCGCGTATCTTCACGCGGCTCGCCGGGGCCGAGGCGCGCGCGCATGGCACGACGCGCGAGGCGGTCCACTTCCACGACGTCGGCGCCGTGGATGCCATCGTGGACGTCACGGGCGGGGTCGTCGCGGTCCACCTCCTCGGCGCGGGGGCGGTCCACGTGTCGGCGCTCCCGCTCGGCGGAGGCTTCGCGGACGGCCCACACGGCAGGATCCCGATCCCGGGCCCGGGCACGGCCGAGCTCCTCCGCGGCTTCCCGGTGGTGGACACGGGGGTACGGGCCGAGCTGGTGACGCCGACGGGGGCCGCGATCCTGACGACCCTCGCGGCCTCCGCGGGCCGGATGCCGGCGATGACGGTGGAGGCGGTCGGGTACGGCGCGGGGACGATGGACCTACCGGGCACGCCGAACGTGCTGCGCTGCTTCGTGGGCGAGACGGCGGTGACCGGCGGCGACGAGACGGTGCTCCAGGTCGAGACGACGATCGATGACATGTCGCCGCAGCTCTACGAGCCGCTCGTCGAGCGGCTGTTCGAGGCGGGCGCGCTCGACGTGTTCCTCACGCCCGTGGTCATGAAGAAGGGGAGACCCGGGGTGGTGCTGACCGCCCTGTCTCCCCACGACAGGCTCGACGTGGTGTCGCGCGCGCTCTTCGAAGAGTCGCCGACGATCGGGGTCCGCTGGTCGGAGTGGCACCGGAGCCGGCTCGAGCGCGAGGTGGTGACGCTTCCGACCGCCTACGGGGCGATCCCGTTCAAGGTCTCGCGTCTGGCCGGGCGCGTCGTCACCGTCACGCCAGAGTTCGCCGAGGTCCTCCGCGTCGCGCGCGAAAAATCGCTCCCGGTGCGCGAGGTCCTCGACCAGGCGCGCGCCGACGGCCGGCGACTCCTACACGATTGACAGGCCCCCGGCGACGTTTTAGTCTCTGACGCCACGAGACGCCCGCTCTCAAACCGACGAATCCCGGAGGACGAGTCGTGAATGTGCCAGTGACGATGACGATCAACGGTCAGAAGTACAGCCACGAGGTCGAGCCGCGCCTCCTCCTGGTGCACTACATCCGGGAGGTCGTGGGCCTCACCGGCACGCACGTCGGCTGCGACACGAGCCAGTGCGGGGCGTGCACGATCCACCTGAACGGCCAGGCCCTGAAGGCGTGCACGATGTTCACGGTCCAGGCCGACGGCGCCAAGATCACGACGATCGAGGGCATGGCGAAGAACGGCGAGCTCCACCCGATCCAGCAGGGCTTCTGGGAGAAGCACGGCCTCCAGTGCGGCTTCTGCACGCCCGGGATGATCATGACGGCCGCGCAGATCCTCGAGCGCTACCCGAAGCCGACGGAGGACCAGATCCGCCATCAGCTCGAAGGCAACCTCTGCCGGTGCACGGGCTATCACAACATCGTGAAGGCGATCCAGTGGGCGGCCGAGCACATGCCGGCGAAGAAGTAGGGGCCTGCCATGGCGACGGCTACCGAGGGCCGGCTGTTCGGGAAGGCGATCAAGCGGCGCGAGGACCCGCGCTTCATCACGGGGCGCGGCACGTACGTGGACGACGTGAAGCTGCCGGGCATGACCTACGCGGCCTTCGTCCGGAGCCCGCACGCCCACGCGAAGCTCAAGGCGATCGACGGCGCGCGGGCGCGGAAGGTTCCGGGGGTCATCGCGGTCTACACGGGCCAGGAGATCAAGGTCGGCGGGCTCCCCTGCGGCTGGATGCTGCCGGGCATCAAGGTTCCGACGCGGCCCGTGCTCGCCCAGGGCAAGACGCGCTACGTGGGCGAGCCCGTCGCCATCGTCATCGGCGAGTCACCGTACGCCGCGAAGGACGGCGCCGAGGCCGTGCACGTGACGTACGACGCGCTGCCGGGGGTGAGCGATGGCAAGAAGGCCCACCAGAAGGGCGCCCCGCAGCTCTTCGACGAGATTCCGTCCAACGAGTGCTTCTACTGGACGATCGGCGACAAGGCGGCCACCGAGGCCGCGTTCAAGTCCGCGGCGACCGTCGTCTCCCAGCCCCTGCTCAACCAGCGGCTCATCCCGAACGCGATCGAGCCGCGCGCCTGCGTCGCCTCCCACTCGTCGGCGACCGACGAGCTCACGCTCTGGGTCACCTCGCAGAACCCGCACGTCCACCGCCTGCTGATGGCGGCGTTCGTCCTCGCGATCCCCGAGACGAAGATGCGGGTGATCTCACCGGACGTGGGCGGCGGCTTCGGCTCGAAGATCTTCGTCTACAACGAGGAGGTCGCCGTCTCCTGGGCGTCGCGGACCCTCAAGCGCCCCGTGAAGTGGACCGCCGAGCGCCGCGAGAGCTTCCTCAACGACGCGCACGGCCGCGACCACGTGACCGAGGCCGAGATGGCGTTCAGCCGCGAGGGTAAGATCACGGGACTCCGCGTGAAGACTCACGCGAACCTCGGCGCCTACCTCTCGACCTTCGCGCCGCTGATCCCATCGTATCTCTACGGGCCGCTCCTCTCGGGCGTCTACAAGATCCCCGCGATCTTCTGCGAGGTCTGGGGGATGCTCACGAACACGGCGCCCGTGGACGCGTACCGAGGCGCCGGCCGCCCGGAGGCGACGTATCTGCTCGAGCGCGTGATGGACCGCGCGGCGCGGCAGCTGCGGCTCGACCCGGCCGAGCTCCGTCGCAAAAACTTCATCCCGGCGTTCACCGGCGGGACGCCCTACCAGACGCCGGTCGCGTTCGCGTACGACAGCGGCGACTACGAGCCGACGCTCCGGCGCGCGCTCGAGCTCTCGGGCTACGAGCAGGTCCGCCGCGACCAGGCCGCGGCCCGCCAGAAGGGCCGCTACCTCGGCATCGGCGTGAGCACCTACATCGAGGCGTGCGGGCCGGCGCCCTCGGCCGTCGCGGGTGCGCTCGGCGCCGGCGCGGGCCTCTGGGAGTCCGGTCAGGTGCGCGTCGATCCGACGGGCACGGTCACGGTTTTCACGGGCTCGCACTCGCACGGGCAGGGGCACGAGACGACGTTCGCCCAGCTCGTCGCCGACGAGCTCGGCATCGGCATGGAGCAGGTCGAGGTGGTCCACGGCGACACCGCGCGGATCCCGTTCGGCATGGGCACCTACGGCAGCCGCTCGGCGTGCGTCGGGGGCAGCGCCATCGTGAAGTGCCTCGACAAGATCAAGGAGAAGGGGCGCAAGATCGCCGCGCACCTCCTCGAGGCCGGAGAGCAGGACCTCGTCTTCCAGGGCGGCATCTGGTCGGTGAAGGGCTCGCCCGACAAGAAGAAGGCGTGGGGCGAGGTGGCGCTCATGGCCTACCTCGCGCACAACATCCCCCAGGGCATGGAGCCCGGGCTCGAGGCGACGTCGTTCTATGACCCGGTCAACTTCACGTTCCCGTTCGGCGCCCACATCGCCGTGGTCGAGGTGGACGCCGAGACGGGCGCCGTGACGATCGTCAAATACGTCGCCGTCGACGACGTCGGCAGGGTCATCAACCCGATGATCGTGGACGGCATGGTCCACGGCGGCATCGCGCAGGGCGTCGGCCAGGCGCTCTGGGAGCACGGGATCTATTCGGACGACGGCCAGCTGCTCTCCGGCACCAT
>Ga0137415_10004228_pt1 | contig 14205 bp, 9 predicted proteins | sample CZODoug3_1_1_16f_FD_183082 | JGI IMG/M metagenome (GOLD analysis project Ga0137415, IMG submission 183082) | Vadose zone soil fungal communities from Angelo Coast Range Reserve, California, USA - CZODoug3_1_1_16fungal (Hybrid Assembly) | ecosystem: Environmental > Terrestrial > Soil > Vadose... | reverse complement strand
GATTTGACGCTCAAGCGAATCGGCACGTCGTTCTTGACCCGGTCGCCGCGACTGCTAGCTTCGGCGCGAAACGAGAACGGGAAAACCGCTCTCTAAAACACATGAACGCTTATCGCAGTGCCTTAATGCTCAGCCTCCTTCTGATTCTCGGCTCTGTAGCGGGCGTGTGTATGGCGCAGGAGGACTCTGGCACGAGCATTCAGCAGATGATGACGCCGGAAGAGTTTAAGGCAGCCGGTCTGGACAAGCTTTCGTCCGAAGAGTTGCAAAAGCTTGATGCGTGGCTGCAAGGTTATCGACAAACCACCGAGAAAAAGGCAGGCGAAATAGCCGAAAAGAAAGCAAGCGAACGCACAGCAAAGACAAAGCTCGACATGCTTGTCAGTCGTGTCGATGGCTCATTTGAGGGGTTGAAGGGGAGAACCGTGATCAAACTAGAAGACGGCACCGCCTGGAGACAGGCCAATGCTGAGGACCGCTTCCGCCCGACCGTTACCGATCATCCCGGCGCGGTTGTGAGCCACACAATATTCGGCTACAAAATGCGGATCGAAGGCACGCCGGAGTTTTATGTCGATCCGATACGCAACCCGTAACTGATCAGCCAGGCGGCTGCGTCGGGCTAGGTGCAGGCTTCAAGGTGGCCAGCCCAAATTCCTCGTGCGTTAATTGTGCCGCACGTTCGACATCGTCTTCGTTGATCACGACCGCGATTTTGATCTCGGAGGTGGAGACCAACTGGATGTTGATTCCGTGCCGACCCAGGCATTCGAACAAACGCGCGGCCACTCCGGAATGTGATCGCATGCCGATTCCGACTACGCTCAATTTCGCCACGCCGCTCGCCGTGTTCAAACGTTTCGCACCGACTTCGCTGACGACCGGCATCAAAATTTTTCGCGCGTCCTCCAATTCGTCCTCGTGAATCGTGAATGAAATGTCGGTCGTTCCGCCGATCGACGCATTTTGCACAATCATGTCCACGATAATGTGCGCAGCGGCAATATTCGAAAAGATCCGCCCGGCAACGCCCGGTTCGTCCCGCACTCCTGCGATCGTGAGTTTTGCCTGGTGCCGATCAAGACTGATGCCACGAATCACCACGTCTTCCATGCTGGGGCTCGCTTCTTTCGTGATTGTTCCCCGAATGCTTTCGGGGCTGAGGCTTGATCGCACTTCAAATTCCACGCCAAATTTTTTTGCAAACTCTACCGCGCGCGACTGCATCACCTTTGCCCCCGCGCTGGCCATTTCAAGCAGCTCGTCGTAGGCGATTTCGCTCATTTTTTTTGCATCGGATACGACGCGCGGGTCGCAAGTAAAAACGCCCTCGACATCGGTGAAGATTTGGCACGCGTCCGCATTGAGCGCGCCGGCCAAGGCGATCGCGGTCAAGTCGGAACCGCCGCGGCCGAGCGTGGTCGTTTCGCCCTCGGCTGATTGTCCTTGGAAGCCGGCCACGATCACAATGTAATTCTCGGCCAAGAGTTCCTGGATTTGCTTTGGGCTAATGTTCGCGATTCTCGCTTTGGTATGGATGGGATCGGTCAGGATGCCCGCCTCCGCGCCAGTGAGGGAAATGGCTTTTGCGCCGAGGGCGTTCACGGCCATAGCGGTCAGCGCACTGGCTGCGTGTTCGCCGGTCGCGAGCAAAATATCGAGCTCGCGTTTCGTGGGATCGGGCGAGATTTCATGCGCGAGCTTGATCAAGTCGTCCGTCACTCCTGCCATCGCGGAAATCACTGCGACGACGCTGCAACCTTCACGCTGCGTTTCTACCAGCCGTCGCGCCACGTTGCGGATTCGCTCAGGACTTCCGACCGAAGTGCCGCCGTATTTTTGAACAATCAGCCGCATCGCGAAAATACGCCGCCGTTAGGCGCAAGTAGATGAGACACAAAACCGAATCGTTTTCGCTCAACTCACGCTGCTGTCAACTGAAGTTGCAAATCACAAGCCGATCGCGTGCAGCACGTCCCTTCCATTTGCATCGACTGGCTTCAAATCTCCCATCTGTCTCATGATCACATCCGGATCCTTCAAACCATGTCCGGTAACGGTGCAAACGATCCGGCTAGCCTCCGGGATTTTCTGAAATGAACAGGCTGCTTCTTTCGAGTCGCAGCATTTGAACAATCCGGCAATCGTCGCGGCGCTGGCCGGCTCGACGAAAACTCCTTCGTTCTGCGCCAGCCACATTTGCGCACCGACAATCTCTTCGTCTGAGACAACATCGACGGCTCCACTTGATTCATCGATTGCGACCCGCGCTTGTTTCCAGCTCGCGGGATTGCCGATCCGAATGGCCGAGGCAATCGTCTCCGGCTCCTCGATGATTTTACCGTGAAAAATCGGCGCCGCTCCGGCGGCTTGAAAACCGATCATCGCCGGCAACTTCGTCGATCTCCCTCGAGCGTGATATTCGCGATATCCAGCCCAATACGCGGTCATGTTTCCGGCGTTTCCCAGCGGCAACAACTGAAAATCCGGCGCATCGCCCAGTGCATCGACAATCTCAAATGCCGCCGTCTTTTGTCCGGCAACGCGACTCGGATTGATCGAGTTGACAATTGCAAAATCATTTCGTTCACCGAGTTCGCGGACAATGCGCAGCGCATCATCAAAGTTTCCCTTGATCGGAACGATTTTCGCTCCGCAGGCAAAGGCCTGGACCAATTTTCCGCTCGCAATTTTTCCCGCGGGTAAAATCACCACGCATGGGATTGCCGCCCGCGCCGCGTAAGCCGCCGCAGATGCCGAGGTGTTTCCGGTTGACGCACAAATCAACGCACGCACTTTGCCTTCGAGCGCTTTCGACACGGCCACCGTCATCCCTCGATCCTTAAATGAACCAGTTGGATTGACGCCTTCGTTTTTGACGAAGACTTTGCAGCCGCGACCAACTCGCGCGCTCAACCTTGCAGAATAGACCAGCGGCGTCTCCCCCTCGCCTAACGAAACCACCGGCGTCGAATCAGAAATCGGAAGAAATTCCCGATACCGTTCAATCACGCCCCTGCCCTGCTCATGATCTGTCTTCATGCCTCTTCTTTCGCCGAAAAGCGTTGCAAAGAATCTGCTCTTGTTTTCCGTTATCCACACGCGGCCACGGATTAAAAGCAAGATCGATAAATTATGCCTGCGCTAAGCAAGAAAGATAAGCTTCGCCTGCTCAAAACGATCTTGGAGAGCCGGCACGCTGATTTGCGCGAGCAAAATTTGAATCGCCAGGGCAAGGGCCACTTCCACGTGTCCGGAATGGGACACGAAGCGCTCGCCGCCATCTCGATTTTGTTAGGGCCGGACGATTACGTCGTTCCTTATTATCGCGATCGCGGCCTTGTTCTTGGCCGCGGCATGACCACGCGTGAACTGGCGCTCGAATATTTCGCAAAGCGCAACACCGGGAGCGGCGGGCGTCAGATGCCGTCGCATTACAGCGACGCCGCGCATCACATCTGGAGCGTGCCCACGCCGACCGGCTCGCAACTTCTTCCCGCATGCGGCATCGCTTGGGGCATCCAGCTCGACGGCAAGAAAAATCTCGTTATTACCACGGTTGGCGACGCCGCCACGCGCCAGGGTGATTTTTTTGAAGCAATCTGCTTTGCCAAAGAGAAAAAGCTGCCCGTGCTTTTTGTCGTTGAGGACAACGCCTACGGGATCAGCAGCTATACGCGTGATACCAATCCGCTCGCGCTCGACGCGCTTCAGCCTAACGACTGGCGTCAAATCGAGGGGCGCGATGTGCAGAAGATTTACGACTCCGCGGAGGAGGCAATCAACAAGATCCGCGCGGGCAACGGTCCCGTTTTTTTCTGGATAAAGATGGAGCGACTTTCCAGCCACACCAGCTCGGATGATCAAAAACTTTACCGCAGCGCGGAAGAGTTACGGGAGCTAGAGAAATGCGATCCGCTAAAGTGCTGGAAAGATCAGTTGATCGCAGAGGGTGTTCTTAGCGCGGAAGAATTCGCCAAAATCGACAATGAAATTAAGGAGCGCATCCGGCAGGAGTACCGTGATGCGGAAGAAGCGGAAGACCCCTCGCCTAACGAATTGCAAGTAAACGTCACCGCATCGCCGCCAAAACTCGACGACGAAATTTTGCCGCCGGGCAAATATCGAATCGGCGATACCGTAAACAAAACCTTGCGCGCGGGACTCGAAGAAGATCCGCGGCGGATCATTTTCGGTGAAGACGTAGAAGACCCAAAGGGCGGCGTATTTCGTCTGACGCAAAAACTTTCCACCGATTTTCCGAAGCAGGTTTTCAATTCGCCGCTCGCCGAATCGACAATTCTTGGCGTGGCGTGCGGTCTCGCTTCTTACGGCAAGCGACCGGTATTCGAGCTGCAATTTATCGATTTCATCTATCCGGGCTTCAATCAACTCGTGACAAACATCTCGACGTTGCGCTGGCGATCGTTCGGCAACTGGAAATGTCCCGCCGTGTTTTACGCGCCGTACGGAGCTTATCTGCCCGGCGGAAGCTTGTGGCACAGCCAGGCCAACGAATCCGTGCTCGCGCATTATCCCGGCCTGAGCGTCGTGATTCCGAGCACCCCGGAGGACGCCGCCGGCTTGCTTTGGACTGCCATGCACGGCGAGGACCCGATCATCTTTTTGATTCCCAAACATCTGCTTTGGGCGGAACGCGAATCCGCGGAACCAATCCGCGCGGTCCCATTCGGTCAGGCGCGCAAACGCACCGATGGTTCTGACGTGACATTGGTGGCGTGGGGCAACGCGATCGAGAAATCTCTCGAAGCGATTGCAAAGATCGATGATGACGCGCGCGTTGAGTTGCTCGACCTGCGTTCCATCGTGCCCTGGGATGAAGAGGCCGTCGAAAAATCCGTGCGAAAAACGCGGCGGCTCGTCGTCGTGCAGGAAGACACGGAAACTTGCAGCGTGGGTCAGATGATCATCTCTCATCTCGCCGGAAATGCCGAGCTTTGGAGCACGATGATCAGCCCGCCGATTCTCATCAGCAAAGGCAACGTCGTGATCGGATATAATCCGATCTACGAATACGCTGCGTTGCCAGACGTGGACCGTATCATGGCCGCAATTCGACGTTCGGTTGCAACGAAGTCCGAACGCGCTGTTGTAGCCGCGATCGGTGATCGCGGCGGGGCAAAAGCCACTGTAGAATCCGCGGGGCCGGGATCAGCGATCCCGGCTACAGCGAAGATCGACATGAGCAAGCAACGCGCACAAAGCATCACCGTCCCGATCATGGGCGAAGGGATTCGCAACGCAAAAATCGTGTCGTTGTTGAAAAAACCGGGGGATCCTGTCGCGCTCGACGATCCACTGTGCGAAGTCGAAACCGACAAAGCAGTTTATCCGATCGAGTCTTCCTTCGCAGGAGTGATGGGCGGGTGGAAAACAAGAGTTGGCGACACCGTCGAGATCGGGCAGGAACTTGGGGCAGTTTTAACTGGCGCGCCTTCGCGAGAAGATCAAATGCAAACAGCGGCGAATGCGTCTCCTGATGGAAAAGAAAAAACTGCAGAGGCAGCCGTGCCGGCTGCGGAACCAAATGATCGCGGGCGACACGCCCGCCGCTACAGCATTGAACCTGCGCTCTCGCCCACGATCACACGCAAACTAAGCCGCGTGATTCCCGCCAACTTGCAAATCGATGCGCGCTGGGACGCAATTCGCAAGGCGCGGGACATCGCGAAAAAGAAGAATGGCAAGACTGCCCCCTCGCCTTCTGTCATGATTGCGTGGGCAGTCGTGCGCGCGATGGAGAAACAAGCCCCCTTTCGCCGTTTGATTCTGGAAGACGACCGCATCATTGAGAACGACGACTTCGATCTCGGCATCGCCGTCGCGTTGGAAGACGGCCGGCTGGCCACGGCGGTGATTGTCGATGCAAACAAGAAAAACTGGCCGGCGTTCGTGAAGATTTACAACGAGGTTGTCGAAGCCACACGCAGCGGCCGCATCGATGCCATGAACGCGCCGGTTGTCATCACGAGTCTCGGCGCGTTCGGCGTGCGGACCGGCGCGCCGATCGTAGTCCCTCCGTCAGTCGGCACGCTCTTTATCGGCAGCGCACATCGCGAAATGATTACGGACGGCAAGAAGAAAAACGAAACCGCCGAAGTCATCACACTCTCGCTCACCTTCGACCACCGCGTCGTCAACGGGGCCGGCGCCGCCAACTTTGTCCGCGAAATCAAAGAATTGATCGAAACGTTCAGAATTCCATCAGAAAAGGCCGCGGCTAAGGCCTAATCCATTTCGGCGGGCGTTTTTCATTGAAGGCGGTGATGCCTTCGCGCGCTTCGTCGGATTCGCGCGCTTTCAGGTGATACTTCAGCGCAAGATCGACATCCTCCTTCACGGAGCTCGACGAAAGTTCTTCGATCAGTTTCTTGGTTTGCGCGAGTGCGCCCGGCGCGCCTTGCAAAACTGAATAGGCAAATTTTTGCGCTTTGCTCATCAACTCATCTTGAGCGACGACGCGATTGACGAGGCCGATTTCGAGGGCGCGTTGTGCGTTGATTAATTCGGAACCAAACAGCAACTCACGCATGTTCCGTTCGCCCACTTGTCGACGCAGAAAAGTCATCACCAATCCCGCGACGAGACCGCGCCGTACTTCGGGATAACCGATTTTTGTTCTCTCTGCCGCGACGACAAAATCGCATGCCGACATGATTCCCGCTCCACCTGCAACCGCGGCGCCGTGCACCGCCGCGATCGTGATCAAGCGCGTTTGGCTTAAGGTGATCAAAGTCTTCGCAACCATTTCGGCCGTCGCGTGCGCTTTTTTTGGATCGGCTGCCTCTTTCAAATCCAAACCGGTGCAAAATGCAGCACCCGCGCCGCGCAAGATCAGGAGCCGCTGCTGCTCATCAGCGGACGCGGCTTCGATTTCGGCGGTCAGCTCGGTCAGCAGTTCAATCGTGAGCGCGTTGCGGCGCTCTGGACGATTCAACGTGAGAACCGTGATCTGCGGAGTTTGTTTTTCGATGAGAACGACTGGCATAGGTCAGAAGTCAGAGGGCAGAAGGTAAGAAGTGAGATGTTGATCTAAACTTGGATGACGCCGGTGTGAAACCGCGCTTTCGGCATTGGCCGGGAGACGAACTGCAGCAACTGAATGAGAACGTCGCGTGTTTGATGCGGTTGAATGATGGCATCGACCCAACCGCGCGCCGCGCCATAGCGGATATCGGTTTGCTCTTCGTAATTCTGCTTCACTTTGGCGCGAAGCTCCTCAAGGTCTTCGTGCGTCGCCTTTCTGTCACCGCGCTCGCGGGCGCGGGCGAGAATCGCGAAGACGGTGTCGGAGGCTTGGGCAGCGCCCATGACGGCGTAACGCGCGCTCGGCCAGGCGACGATAAATCGTGGATCGTAAGCCTTGCCGCACATGGCGTAATTTCCGGCGCCGAACGACCCGCCGACAACTACCGTGATTTTCGGTACAACCGAATTGCTGACCGCGTTTACTAGTTTGGCGCCGCTGCGGATAATTCCGCTCTGTTCCGCGTCGCGTCCGACCATGAAACCGGTGACGTCCTGAAAAAAAACGATCGGGAGACCGGTTTGATTGCAATCCATGACGAAACGCGCAGCCTTATCGGCGCTGTCTGAATAAATGACGCCGCCCATTTGAATACCTTCCTTCTTGGTGCGGACCTGCAATCGCTGATTCGCGACAATGCCGACGGCACGTCCCCCGAGCCGCGCGTAGACAGTCACGATTGTCTTGCCGTAATCTGCTTTGTATTCATCGACCGAGTTTGCATCGACAATCGACGCGAGCAGATCGCGCGCGTCGTATTGTTTCTGGCCGTCGAGACTAACGAGCTCGTAAAGCGCGTCGGGATTTTTCGACGGCTTCGGCATTTTCTTGTCGATCTTTTCGGCCTTTGTCGTTTCTGCCTCGGGCAAGAGCGCGATGAGCGAACGGAGCCGATTCAGACACGATCCGTCGTCCTTTTCGTAAAAATCGACCGTGCCGCTTGTTTCCGCGTGCATCTGCGCGCCGCCGAGCTCTTCTGCATCGACAATCTGGCCGATGGCCGCTTTAACGAGCGATGGACCGGCGAGGTACAAACCGCTTCCTTTTGTCATTAGGATTTTGTCGCAAAGGACAGGCAGATAAGCTCCGCCAGCAACGCAATTACCCATGATGGCGGCAAATTGCGGAATTCCTGCGGCCGAGATGACGGAGTTGTTGCGAAAGATGCGGCCGAAATCGTCTTCATCGGGAAAGATTTCATCCTGCATCGGCAGGAAGACGCCGGCAGAATCGACGAGGTAAACTATCGGCAAGGCGCATTCAAAAGCGATGCGCTGGGCGCGAATCAACTTCTTGGCGGTTTGCGGAAAGAAGGCGCCGGCTTTTACAGTCGCATCGTTGGCGATGATCATGCACGGAATGCCGGCGACGTTGCCGATGCCGGCGACAGCCCCCGCGGCGGCAATGTTTCCCCATTGCTCGTACATTTTGTAAGCCGCCCAGAGCCCGATCTCGAAAAATTGCGCGTCTTTGTCGAGCAAAAGACCGATGCGTTCTCGCGCCGGCAACCGCCCCATCTTGCGTTGACGTTCGTGGCCGGCTTTGCCGCCTCCTTCGCGCAGAACGGCTTCTTCCTTCAAAATTGCCGCGCATTGATCGCGCAACGATTCGCTGGACGAAGATGTCGATGTACGGGACATGGCGCCGAAGCAGGCTTAATCCGCGGAGGCGCTTGAATCAAGCCACTGTAGCCCTCGCCCCTCGCGCCGCCGCCGGAGCGCTTTGGTGCGCAGGAAGGCCGGCCGGCGCGATGCGCGCGTGTTTGGAACTCCTCGCGCCGCGCTCGCCGCGGCGAGCGGCTACAATTGCTGCCTAGTAAACGTCCGACTCGGACTGATAACCGGAATCCCCGCGAATGGAACGCAGACGAGCGCGACTGCCGCGCTCTGATTCGGGGCGATTGATCTGTTCCATGGCAAGCTTTACGAAAAACGGGACGGCAGCGAGGGCACCAAGCGAAAGCAGAGTAATCGCCGCTGCCTGCCGGAGTGGCCGCTTAATTTTGTCCGCCATCAGCATTCCTAGGCCGAGGCCAAATGCAGTCCGCGTCAAGACAAGCAAGCTGTCGAGTGGAAGTTCTTCGGCGGTTTTTGGAATGGATAACGGGAGAGACATCGCCTACCTTATACGTCTCGTTTGGGAAAAGGAAACGGGAAAATACTTGCGCATGCATAATCCGGGCCGCTCGCGTTCTTTTTTGCATCGACAATGTCCAATTCGATCTATGCACTGATCCTCGCCGGCGGAAGCGGCGAACGTTTCTGGCCGCTGAGTCGCCGGGCCCGGCCGAAACAACTGCTTCGTCTCGTTTCCAACAGAGCGCTGCTCGAGGAAACCGTGGCGAGACTCGAGGGCTTGGTCCCGCACGAACGCATTCTCATCCTGACAAATGTCGAACAAGAAGCGGCCGTCCGTAAATTGCTGCCTGCTTTTCCGAAGGGAAATATTCTGGCCGAACCGGCCAAACGCGACACGGCCGCGGCAGTTGCGCTCGGCGCCGGTTGGGTCGCCGCTCGCGATCACGCTGCGACGATGCTCGTGCTACCGGCCGATCATGTCATTACGAATCGGGCAGCCTTTCAAGAAACTTTGGCCCTGGCCGCGGCGACGGCGGAGGAAACAGGCGAGCTCGTGACCATCGGCATCAAACCGACTTGGGCTTGTCCCGGTTTCGGCTATATCGAGCAGGGCGAGCCGGTGCATTTGCGGAATCGCAGCGATAAAGACGCGATTCATCGGGTGCTGCGCTTTCGGGAAAAACCCAACATCGATCTGGCGGAATCGTTTCTGCGCAAAGGAAATTTTCGTTGGAATGCGGGAATGTTCGTCTGGTCTGTGCCCACGGTGCTGAGCGAATTCAACCGCCACGCACCAGAGCTCGCGGATTTCATTTCCCAGCTTCGCGCTCCAGGGAATCTTGAAAAGGTTTTGGGTGAGCGCTTCAGCAAACTGCCGCGCATCTCATTCGATTACGCGATCATGGAGAAAGCGGACCGCGTTCTCGTGGTGGAAGCCAGCTTCGATTGGAACGACATCGGGAGCTGGAGAGCAGTCGCGGATTATTTCAAGAACGACGAACACGGAAACGCCGCCAACTGCGCGGTCACGGCGGTTGATTCGAGCAATAACATCGTATTCGATCAGGACGGCACAACGATCGCTCTGCTTGGAGTGCACAATCTCATTGTCGTGCGAACCGGCGACGCGGTTTTGGTTTGTCACCGTCATCAAGCGGAAAAGATCAAGAACTTGATTGGTAAACTTCCGCCTGAACTGCAGTAACCCGCGGCGCGCGATGAATCCAATTTTGGGGATCGACTTCGGCGCCGCGCGCATCGGGATTGCAATTTCGGATGAATTGCAACTGCTGGCGCATCCGCTGGAAACAATTTCCGGTGGCGAGAACGCGGTCGCGCGAATCACAGAGATTGTTCGCGAAAAGAAGATCGACAAGGTGGTCGCGGGCGTGCCGCGAAATATGGACGGGAGTTTCGGCGCTGCCGCGAACAAAGCGCTGCAGTTTGTCGAAAAATTACGTCCAGTTGTCTCGTGCCAGGTTGTGACATGGGACGAGCGGCTGACCACGGTGGCGGCCCATCGGGAATTACGCGAAGCGGGCCGAAAAACGCGAGAGACGCGCGGTTATGTCGATCAAGTGGCGGCGCAACTGATTTTACAGGGATATCTCGATTGGCAGAGACAGGCTGCGACGGTCGAAGAAATGCCGGGGTGAACTGGGATGTCGCAGCGGCTGAAATTGATCGTCGCCTACGACGGAGCGCGGTTTGCAGGATGGCAAAGCCAATCCCATCGCAACACCATTCAGGACCATATCGAGCGCGCTTTCGAGTGGGTGGGCGGCGAGCGCGTGCGCGTTCACGGCGCGGGCCGGACCGACGCTGGAGTGCACGCACTCGCGCAATGCGCACATGTCGATGTTGTCGAGAAGAGCCTATCGGCGGCGCGTTGGACGGGCGCGCTCAATGCATTGCTGCCTCCGACTATTCGCGTGCTTCGGTGCCATTATGTGTCAAAGCGTTTTCACGCGCGCCATTCCGCCAAAGGAAAAGTTTACCGCTACATAATCTGGTCTGCGCCGGTGCTGCCGCCCTTTAAATACGGGCGAGTCTGGCACGTAACCGCGCCTCTCGATTTCGAGGTTCTGAAGGGAGCCGCGAACCATTTCGTCGGCACTCACGATTTTGCTGGATTCGCCGCGAATCGCGGCAAGCCGGAAAACAGCACGGTGCGCACGATTTATTCCGTGCAAGCCCGTCGCCATGGTCCTTGCCTAACAATTGAGTTCGATGGCGACGGGTTCCTCTACAAGATGGTTCGACTGATTGTCGGCTCCCTCGTGCGGTGCGCGCTTGGCAAATCGTCAGTTGAGGAGGTCACGGACCGGCTGGCATCCGGTCGAATTGGGCAGGTGCGTTTTGCTGCGCGAGCCGAAGGACTATTTCTCGTCCGAGTGCGGTACTGAGATTGCTTCAGATTGCTTCATAGCACCGCCTGACACTGCGAAGTCGCGGGGAAGTTCGCATTGGCAGAAGACCTGCTTCCCAAAGATTATTAATGAGTCAGTCCGAACCACCCGTGGGCAGCTCAGAGGAGAAGCGCGGCTTTTTCCGGCGAAGCATGGCCTGGCTCTTCAGCCAGCGGCACTTTCATTTCAAACTCCTCTCAGGCACAGCCGCGGGCGTCATCGTGATTGTCTTTCTGGCCGGCATATTTCTCTATGTCACCTTGCGCAATCATCAGCAGGACATCTTGCGCGCGCGGACGATCGCAATCATACGTCTGGGCAGCCGGATAGAGAACGATATTGCCGCGCTCGAGACGGGTCACCGCGGCTTTTTATTGACGGGTAAACCACTGTACATCGACGCTTTTCAGAGCCGGCGGGAACTGATCAAGCGCCACACGGAGGATTTGAACTCCCTCATTCTGCATAACCTGAAAGAGCGTAAGGGGCTGATGAAGGTTCAGGGGGTTGTCCAAACGTGGCTCGAGACCGTCGCGCTCCCGGAAATCCAGTCGCGCCAGGCAAAAAATGGGCTCCCGGCAACAGCGGAGGAAGCCTTCGCACGCACCGAATCTGTGGCCTTGGGAAATTCGTTGCTGGATCAGGCGCGCGAAATTCTGCAATCGCTGCAAGACGAAGAACAAATCGTTCTCAACCAACGCATGCAGGGGCAGGAATGGGCCACACAATCGACCCAGATCCTGGATTTCATTCCCAAGTTGGAACGTTCCGTTCTCGAGATGCAGAAGGAGAAGCGAGGCTATCTTCTGACCGGTGAGGCAAACTTCGTGGAAGCTTACAAGCGCGCCGTCACTGACTTTTACACTTACAACGGTTATCTCTCGATCCTGGTGGCGAACGCTCCCGGACAAGCTGAGCTACTCGCCGAGGTGCGCTCTAACGTGGAGCGCTGGATTAATGGCTCGGCCGTGCCGGAAATGGATGCCAAGAGCGCCGGCCAGGACGTGACGGTTCTCGCCTCCAGCGATAATGGGGAAGCGCTGATGGCTGACATTCGGCAGACGCTCACCAATCTGGAGAAAAACGAATTGGGCGTTTACCAGACGCGCACGGCGGCAGCGAGCCGTGAACGAGTTATCGAGACATCGGCTTTGGGCGGTCTGGCCTTCCTTGCGGTAGTGTTGTTAGTCGTTTCAAACAGTTACAGTTTCGTGCTGGTCCGCTGGCAGCTTGCCAAGCTCGAAGGCATCGAGGCGCGCATCCGATCGATCATCCAAAACATTCTCGATGGAATGATCACGGTGGACGAGGAAGGCGTGATTTGTTCGACGAATCCCGCGGCGGAAAAAATGTTCGGCTATAGCGAAAAGGAAATAGTCGGCCAAAAATTTACAAAACTCGTTCCGAAATCCTACGGGAGCGAACCGGACGCGAAGCCGGTCATCTGCGCCTGGCCAGAAATGGCCAAACGCACTGGCCACACCACGCTTGTGCTGGGACGCACACGCAAGCTCGTCAGCTTTCCACTTGAAATCTCCCTCAGCCAGATGGAAGTCGATCGACAAAAGCTTTACGTCGCGATGATGCGCGATGTGAAGGAACGCAAGCGCTTCGAGACCGAGATCGCCGCCGAGAAAGAAAGTCTGGCCGTCACCCTCCGCTCCATCGGCGATGGTGTTATCACGACCGACGTCCAGGGAAAGATCATTATCCTGAACAACGAAGCCGAGCGATTGACCGGGTGGCCTTCGCGCGAAGCCATCGGCAAGCCACTCCGGGCCGTCTTCAACATCGCGAGCGATCCCGCGGCACAGACGCGCGCGCAACAAAGCGGATATCGCACCGAAGCGCAATCGATTCTGGTTGGTCTTCCCGAAAATGCCACCCTCACCTCACGCGATGGCACCGCGCGCGTCATTGAGCAGACTGCCTCGCCTATTCGTGACGACAAAAACGAAGTCGCGGGCGTCGTCCTCGTTTTTCGCGACATCACCGAACGACAGCGCGACGAAGCGGAGCGCCGCAAAGCCGAGACACTGGAACAACTCGGACTGCTCGCGGGCGGCATCGCCCACGATTTCAACAATCTTCTTACCGCGATCATCGGCAATATTTCCCTCGCTTCTCTGCTTCTTCCGCCCGATGACGAAATGGCCGCGCGTTTGATGGATGCTAAGAACGCCTCCATGCGCGCGCGCGATCTGGCGCAGCAGCTCCTCACTTTTGCCCGCGGTGGCGCACCCATCAAGACGACTGCTTCTATCGGCAAGCTCATTCAAGACACCGTCAGCTTCTCCCTGCGCGGTAGCCATAGCCGGAGTGAATTTCAATTCGGCGCCGACCTCTGGCCGGCGGAAATTGATCCCGGCCAGATCAGTCAGGTGATCGGGAACCTTGTGGTCAATGCAGATCAAGCGATGCCTAACGGCGGAACATTGCACGTCAGTTGCGAAAACTTCCGTTACAACGCCAACACGACTCCCGCCGTTCCTGATCTGCCGCCTGGAGATTACATTCGCATCAGCATCCGCGACGAAGGCGTTGGCATACCCGAGCAATATCTCAAACGCATCTTCGATCCCTACTTTACCACCAAGCCGAAAGGCAACGGTCTTGGCCTTGCCACCACCTACTCCATCGTCAAGAACCACAACGGCCTCATCGCCGTTAA
>Ga0137415_10004227_pt1 | contig 14209 bp, 14 predicted proteins | sample CZODoug3_1_1_16f_FD_183082 | JGI IMG/M metagenome (GOLD analysis project Ga0137415, IMG submission 183082) | Vadose zone soil fungal communities from Angelo Coast Range Reserve, California, USA - CZODoug3_1_1_16fungal (Hybrid Assembly) | ecosystem: Environmental > Terrestrial > Soil > Vadose... | reverse complement strand
AGACCTACTGCGCGTGGTTCGCGCTCGCGAACATCGACCTGAATCTCGACCAGCACCGCGCCCATCTGTTCGCGGGTGGCGCCGTGCAAGCGCTGGATGCGGGTCAGGACGCATCGGCTGCGCACGCCGCCGGCCTCGCCGCGGCCGGCATCAAGTAGGTCCGCTAGCGCAGCGACCGGACTGACCGACTCGCCGCGGCGCCAGCGCTGCACAGAAGCATCAGTCCGCCGGCGATCAGAAACAGCAGCGTCGGGTTGACGTTGGCGATGGTGCCGGACACCGCGTAAGCCACGGGGGTGAGGCCCATCGAGGCCAGCATCACCAGGGACATCACACGGCCCTGCATAGCGGAGTCGGTACGGCGCTGCAGCCAGCTGATCCCGTAGGTATTGACGACTCCAGTTCCAACACCGGATAAGCCCATAAGGAGCGCCGCGGGCAGAAGCGATGGCACCAGGCCGACCGCACCGATGCCGATGCCCAGCCATGCGGATAGCAGGATGATTAACCATCCGAAACGCCTGGGCGGCGGCACGAAGCCTGCGCCCAGGGCACCAGCGGTCGCTCCGACTCCCCAGGCACCCAGCAGGATGCCAAAGCCGGCTGCGCCGGCGCTGAATCGTCCGTGGACGAGAGTAGGAAGTCCTACGCCCAGCGCTCCATTGGCGGCGAAATCGATGACCGCGATCATGATCAAAGTCACGCGGATGCCGATATCCGCCCAGGCGTAGCGGAAGCCAGCGGCGATCTGACCGCCCATACCTCCCTCGGGATGAGTCGCGCTGGTTGCTCGCCTGGCCTCGGGCAACCACAGGATGAACAGGAAGCCGACCGCGAAGCATGCGGCGTCGCCTGCGAAGGCCCACCCGATGCCGAAGGCTGCAACGATCAGACCTCCCAGGACCGGGCCGACGATGACCGAAGCTTGCCCTGTCACGTTCAGGACCGCGTTGCCAGGCTCGAGCTCGTGGTCGACGACGACCCTGGGGAGGATCGAGGTGCGCGCCGGCATGAAGAACGCATCGACGACGCCGAACACGACTGCGATGGCGTAGACCTCCCACATCTGCACCCGACCCGAAAGCACAAGCAGGGCGAGTGGCGCGACCAAGACGGCGCGCACGCCCATCGACCCGAGCATGGTCAGGCGCGAAGAGAGGCGGTCGGCGAGCGCGCCTCCCACGACCATCAGGACCGCCCGCGGCAGTGCCTGGACCACAAGCACGGTGCCCAGCGCGAGGCTGGAGCCGGTGAGCTGCAGGACGAGCCAGGCCAAGGCGATGTAGCTGAAGAAGTCGCCGAAAAACGACAGAGTCGTCGCGACCCAGAGCTTGCGAAACGGACTCGATGAGAACACCGTCCACGGTCGCTGCCTCGGCGTGGCGATAGTCGGAGATGGGATGAGCTCTTCCATCGAGATCGGCTCCTAGCGCACAGTCCGGCGCGCGGCGCCGGTCGGGTCGATGCGGTCCACCAGCCGGCGCAGATACCTTGCGAGCAGGCCAGTTCGTGAGTGCGTGAAGTAGGCGATCGCGCGAGCCTCCTCCAAACGTGCGCGCTGCTCAGCAAGGTGCCGGGCGAAGTCCTCTGGACCGGGTTCCATCGGAATCATCTGCATACCTCCCTAGCCGTTGTCGAGACGGTTGAGCGCCTCGTCGATGCCGATCTCTCCGCGTGCGACCTGTTCCATGAGCTCCAGGCGCGACGCGGGCGCGGGCGCCGGGCCTCGTTCGATACCGAGTCGGGTCAGCAACATGTCGAAGCGCGCCCGCGCAGTGGGGTAGCTCACACCGAGATGTCGCTCCAGCTCTTTCATATTTCCTCGCGATGCGAGGAAGACCCGCAGCACATCGCGGTCCTCATCGGTGAGGACGCAGAACTCGCACGAAGCGAATGCACCTGACAGCTCGGTTTCGCATGACGGGCACGTGAGCCTGGTCACAGCGAGGCGCGCGCTGCAGACGGGGCAGTTTGCCGGCGGCCTGCGCGTTTGGGTGCGGGCCATCAATCGACCCCGACCCTGACGTTGCCCATGGTGCACTCGATGTCGAGCGTCCCGGCGCCGGAGCCAAGGACCCCATCTTTGATCGCGTCGCCTTCGATGGCGATCTTGCCCATAGTCGTGTGGGCGTTGATCCGGACGCTCGAGCTCTTCTCGAGGCTCACTTTGACGGAGCCCATCTCACAGCGGATCGTGCTGACGCCGGACTCCAGCCGGCCGCTCGCTGTCACATTGCCCGCCGCGACCGAGACCTTGATCGGGCCCCGAAAACCGTCGACCCTGCAGTTGCCGGCCTGGACGTCACTCGTCACCGGGCCGCGCATGCCTTCGATGCGCAGGTTGCCGGCCTGGACGCCGGCGATGAGGGGGAGGGCCGGGTTCATGCGAATGGTGAGCCTCCGGCCGAGGTCGAATCCGTTGAGCATGCTGCGGCCGGTGGGCCGCGTGAACTCGAAGCTGGCCCTGTCGGTGGCGAGGGACTGTTCGATGACCATGGTGTCGCCCTCCTGCCTGGCCTGGTGCGGGCCGTCCGCGACCGCAACCGCCACGCTGGCGTCGCCGATCACGTCGGTCGTGCCGAAGCGCGAGATGACCCGGACCTGCCTGACGTCTCCGCCCGCTTCCAGAGGCGTGTCTTCGGAATCCAACGCTTCCAGGCGGGCCGCTCCTTCCTCAGCAGTGATCACGCCCGCTGCCACCTGGTTCAAGATTTCACGCTGTAGGTCTCTCAACCGCTAGATTAGAAACCACGACTTGCCAATTTGTCAAGTCCACCAGTCAAAATGCCGAATTTGAACTCCGGATAAGCTAGGCGGGCAGTGGACGAAGAGTGGTAAGGATTGGCGTCGTTGCCGACACGCACTGCCCCGAGTTTCTCGACCGCCTACCGGAACGAATCTTCAAAGTCCTCAGCGACGTGCAGCTGATCCTCCACGCGGGGGACGTCGACGGCGCCTCCACGCTGGAAGACCTGGCCCGCATCGCGCCCGTCCAAGCCGTGCGGGGTGACCACGACCGCGAGCTCCGCTCGCTGCCGGAGACTCGCGAGATCATGGTGGAAGGCAAGCGGATCGTGATAGTCCACGGTGATCGCTCCCGTTGGGTGGAAGAGCCGCAGACGTTGCTGTGGACGCTGAGTCTCGGTTATTTCCGGCCGCATTCCGGGCTGCCGCGCAGCCTCAGCCGCAGATTTCCCAACGCCGACGTGATCGTCTACGGACACACGCACCGCTCTTTCACGCGCAAGGTCAACGGCGTGCTGATGTTCAACCCGGGGGGCGTGCATCAGTGGAACCCGTCAACCGCGCGACGCCGCCTCCAGCAACACCCGGGGTGGTTCGAATGGTGCTGGCTGCAATTCGCGCTCCACCTGCGCCTCTACGAGGCGCCGTCGGTCGGCGTCCTTCAGATCGACGACGACGGGATCCTTCCGATCGTGATCGGGCTCTAGAGTCTGTCGAAGTGGTCGATTACCGCCCTGCATCCATCGATGACGCCGAGCTCGCCTCGGATTTGATGACGGCTGCGTATCCCGCGATGGCGCACGATCCCGTGATGCTGCGCTACCGCTGGGAGAACCCGCGAAGGGATTACGCCTCCGCGCGCTTCATCGCTGAGAAAGGCGAAAGGCCCATCGCGTTTCTCTCCTGGCTCCACGGTCCATGGGCGAAGCTGCCCGACCGCCACTGTGAGGTCGAAGTGTGGCTCGATCTTGCGGAGCCGGACCACACGCTGCTGTCCGCGATGTGGACTTGGATCGGCGACAAGGCGGTTGCCGAGGGGACCGGTCTCCTCCTCGCGTACTGCGGTGAGGATGAGCCCGAGACGCTGGGTTCGCTCGCCGTCCTTGGTTACCACCCGAAGCGGACCGAAAAGGTGTGGGAGCTCGACCTGAAGCTGCACGGCGCGAGAATCCAGGCGGAAGCAGAAGAGTCTCGCCGCAAGATGGCTGCCGATGGCATCGAGCTCGTGACCATCGCCGCGTGGAGCGGCGAGGACAACATGAAGAAGCTGCACCAGCTGGACGCGATCACAAGACAGGACATCCCGACCACGCTGCCGATCCTCGCCGAGGCATATGACGATTTCGTGCGTCGCACCAAATCGCCTGACCGCCGGGCGGACCGCACCTGGGTTGCCCTCGACGGTGACCGCCCGGTCGCGCTGTCCTATCTGAAATTCCCGCCGGTCCGCGGCACGGTCTGGACCGGCTACACCTGTTCGCACCCTGAATATCGAGGCCGCGGTTTGGCCCGCGCGGTCAAACTCGAGACCCTTGCTCAGGCCGCGATGCTCGGGATCCCGGACGTGCGCACCGACAACGATTCGGAGAACGCCCCGATGCTCCACATCAACGAGAGGCTCGGCTATGTGCGCCGGCCGGGATTTGTCGAGCACCACAAGCGGGTAAGAGAAAACGTGAATGCCTAAGACAAAGGACTACTACGACGTGCTCGGCGTGCCTCGGACAGCCACGCAGAAGGACATCTCGGCTGCCTTCCGCAAGCTCGCGCGCAAGTACCACCCCGACCTCAACGCCGGGGACAAGGAGTCGGAGGCGCGCTTCAAGGAGCTCTCCGAGGCACACGAGGTGCTCTCCGATACGAAGAAACGAAAGCTGTACGACGAGTTCGGCCCTAACTGGCAGGCCGCTCAGGCCGCCGGGGCCGAACCCGGTGCAAGCCGTGGCGGCGGCTATCGGCCCGACGCCGGCCCGCGCGTCGAGTACCGCACCGTCACTCCCGAGGACATGGAGGACCTTTTCGGCCAGGGCGGCGGGATCGGCGACATCTTCGGGTCGATCTTCGGCAACACGCGCGGTCGCGTTCGCCAGCAGCCGCTCGACGTGGAGGCGCCCATCACCGTGAGCCTGGCCGAGGTCTATCGCGGCACGAGCCGGACGGTCGAGCTGCCGGGTGGCCGGCGTGTCGAGGTCAAGGTGCCCCCCGGCGTCAAGGAAGGGACCGTGCTTCGCGTCCCCGGCTTGCGGGCGACGGTGCAGGTTGCCCCGGACCTCGTGTTCACGCGCGAAGGCAAGGACGCCAAAGACCTGCGCGTGGTGGTGCCGGTCCCTCTTCACATCGCGCTACGCGGTGGCGAGGTGTCGGCTCCGACGATCAAAGGCGGCCAGGTCAAGTTCCAGATTCCCCCCGAGACGCAGAACGGGACAAAGATCCGCCTGCGCGGCCTGGGCCTGCCCGACCCGAAGGGCGGCCCACCAGGAGACATGTACGCGGAGGTGCGCGTCCAGCTGCCCGTCCCGATGGACGACCCAACGCGCAAGTGGGCGGCAGAGCAACCCATCTGAAGGCCCCGCGAAATCTGAGGCTTCGCCGCGATTTCGCGGGGACCCCCAAGTGAGCGCGACGCTGCGCTCGCGGCGCCTGCTGCTGCCGCTCGTCTTCGTCTCCGGCATGGCGTCGCTGGGCGTCGAGTTCGGCGCGGCTCGGCTGCTGGCGCCGTACTTCGGCACGAGCCTCTACGTCTGGGGCGTGCTGATCGGCCTGATCCTCATCTACCTATCCGCCGGCTACGTCATCGGCGGCAGGCTTGCCGACCGCCATCCGAACGACGACCTGCTGTACCAGATCACCGCGTGGGCGGGCCTGTGGATCGGCCTCATCCCGCTCGTCAGCTATCCAATCCTGCTCATCTCGCAGCAGGGTTTCAAAGAGCTGAGCGCCGGGCTGGTCGCGGGGACGTTGCTCGCGGTGGTCCTGCTCTTCGCCGCGCCAGTGATCTTGCTCGGCTGCGTGAGTCCGTTCGCGATCCGCCTCCTGCTGCGCGACATAGAGACGGGAGGCAACACCGCCGGGCGCGTCTATGCCCTGTCCACCGCGGGCAGCATCCTCGGCACCTTTCTTCCGGTCTTCTGGTTCATACCCAGCTACGGCACGCGTCCCACGCTCGAGGGGTTCGGCCTGGCGCTTGTCGGCGCGTCGATCGCCGGGCTTTGGCCGCGCCGAAAGTTGTACGCGTCATTCGCCGCGGCGGTCATTCTCGCGTGGATATTTCTTCCGTCGGGGATCAAGCCTCCGCAGGTCGGTCAGCTCCTTTACGAAAAGGAGTCCGCCTACCACTACATCCAGGTCGTGCGCGACGGGACGAAGACAGAGCTGATCCTCAACGAGGGCGAGGCGATCCATTCGATCTATGACCCGCAGAACCTGCTGACCGGAGGACCGTGGGATTACATGGTCGTGGCGGACGCGTTCCGTCCAGCCCAGGTCACGGAGGTTCAACCGAAGGAAGTCGCGATCCTTGGACTGGCGGGCGGCACCGCGGCGCGGCAGTACACCGCCGCGTATGGAGCGAGCGTGCAGATCACCGGCGTCGAGATTGACCCCGCGATCCTCGACGTGGCGCATCGTTACTTCCATCTCGACGAGCCAAACGTGCACCCGGTCGTGGCCGACGCGCGTTACTGGCTCGACACGCAGGCCGGTAAGTACGACGTCGTGGTGATGGATGCGTACCGCCAGCCGTACATCCCGTTTCATCTCACGACTCGTGAGTTCTTCACCGAGGTCCGCGATCATCTGCGACCCGGTGGCGTCGCCGTCGTCAATGCGGGACGCACCGCGACCGATTACAGACTTGTCGACGCGATCGCGAGCACAATGGCCGCGGTTTATCCGAGCGTATTTCTGGTCGACGTCCCCGCGTTCAACAACACGCTGGTGTACGGAACGACGTCACCGGTCACCGTCGCGGACGTGGAGCATAACCTGGGGCTGATCAACGAACCGGTCGCGCAGGACGTCGCGCAGTCGGTGATCAACGAGGGCCGGCTGCGTATATCGCCCTATCACAACCAGGTGTTCACCGACGACCTGGCGCCGGTCGAGCGGCTGATCGACGAGATCATCTTTGGCTACGTGACAGGCCACTAGCGCTGCTCGGGGTGTAACACTCCCTTCACCTGCTCGCCCGCCAGCGCCTGATCGTTCTCGAGGCACAGCAGCCGCACGCGGCCGGTGGCCACGATACGGTCTTCCTCATCGATCACCTTCGCCTCCCACACCTGGGTGCGCTGGCCGCGTGTGACCGGGGTCGATATCGCGCGCAGCTTCACGCCGGCCCGCACAGCTCGGATGAAGCTGGTGTTGTTCTCGAGCCCAACCACATGCTGCCCGCGCGGCAGCGCGAAAAGAGCAGCGCCGATGGAGGCGAGCGACTCGATGAGACCGCAGTGCACACCACCGTGCACGATCCCGTAACCCTGCATGTGCTCAGTGCTGGTCACCAGCTCCGCGCGGACCTCGTCTTTGGTCGCGAGCGTGATGGTCACTCCCATCGCCTGGAGCCAGCCCTCGGGCATCTCGTTCAGGCGGGACGCGTAGTCCTGGCTCACGAGTGAACATGCTAGTGGGAAAAATTGAGGGGGCCCGGCAAGCCGGGCCCCCTCGGTCTGTCGTTCGCAGTGCTACCGCCTCCGACTCCAGGAGTCGGGTAGCGGGATCAGAAGCCCTAGAGGCTTACGTCCTCCCGAGCTCCCGGCTGGCAAACGAGGCGGCTGGCACCACGACTCGGTTTATCCAAGCTTCGCCTCACCTCCTTGCCCCACGGGCGTTGAACTTCGAGGCGAAAGTCTACGACACTCGGGCTAGATAAACTTCTGCCTCGATGCCCCGCAGATATGTCGCCGTGTGCGGCGCTTCTGAAGCGACGCCATCCCAGCTCGAGGCGGCGCGCGAGGTCGGCAAGCTTCTCGCCCGATCAGGCGCCGTCGTGATCAACGGTGGATTCGGCGGCGTCATGGGCGCGGCGAGCGAGGGCGCGGCGAGCGAAGGCGGAACGGTGGTCGGCATCCTGCCGGACACCGACCGCGGTGGGGCGAACGCGCATCTCACGCTTGCGCTCCCGACGGGACTCGGCCAGGCGCGGAACGCGGTGATCGTCACCGCGGCGGACAGCGTCATCGCCATCGGGGCGGGGTGGGGCACGCTGAGCGAGATCGCGCTCGCGCGCAAGCTTGGCCGCGCCGTGTTCGCCCTGGACACGTGGAAGGTGCGCGGGCTGGAGACGGTTGATTCGCCGGCCGAGGCGGTGAGGCGTGCCCTCCAGGCGTAGGCGCCTCAAGAAACGGGCCATTCAGAAGCCCGACGGGCGATACCTCATCTATTACGAGAAAATTTGAGCGAGCTCCGCTGGCATCCGCTTCTCGAAGAGTGGGTCACTGTAGCGCCCTGGCGGCAGGATCGGACCTATCACCCTCCCGCGGACCACTGCCCGCTTTGCCCCACGCGACCGGGACAGCCTGAAACGGAGATTCCCGCCCCCGACTACCACATCGTGGTTTTCGAGAACCGCTTCCCGTCGTACACGGGCGAGCAGGGCCGGTGCGAGGTGGTCTGCTATACGCCCGACCACGACTCGTCGCTGGGCGCGCAGAGCGTCGATCACATCCGCGACCTGATCGAGGTGTGGCGCGACCGCACAGACGAGCTGAGCCGGTTGCCCAACGTGCGATATGTCTATGTCTTCGAGAATCGCGGCGAGGAGATCGGAGTCACGCTGAGCCATCCACACGGACAGATCTATGCGTATCCATTTGTTCCACCCATCCTGCAGCGTGAGCTCGCCGCCGAATCGAAGCACATACGCAAAACGGGGCGCTGCCTCTACTGCGATGTCATCGAGGGCGAGAAGAGCGGAGTGCGCACCGTCCTGCGCGATGAGCGCTGGATCGCTTTTGTGCCGCCGTTCGCGCGGTGGCCTTACGAGGTCCACCTCGCACCGACGAACCACCGCGGTGGTCTGCTCGACCTGGATGAGGAAGACGACCTGTCGTTTGCGATGACCCTCAAGGGCCTGCTGCAGAAGTACGACCGGCTGTTCGATAAGCCGCTTCCGTATGTGATGGCCATGCATCAGAAGCCCCCGGGCCGCGGCGGCCGCCATCACCATTTCCACATCGAGTTCTATCCACCGAATCGCACCCGGGACAAGCTGAAGTACCTCGCCGGCTCTGAACTTGGCGCCGGCGCCTTCATCCTCGACGCTCGAGCCGAGGACACTGCCGCGGAGCTTCGTGCCCTCTAAGGCATCCTGGCGCGGGCGCGCGCCCGGCCGCGTAAATCTCATTGGAGAGCACGTCGACTATCTCGGCGGGGTCGTGCTGCCCGCGGCGGTGGACCGCTTCACCGAGGTCTGGGGTCACCCCGCTGCGGAGTGGTCGATCGCAAGCGACGTGCAAGGGGGGCTCGCATATGTGCGCGCGATAGGTGGTGAGCTGGAAGCCGACCCGCAGGAGGTGCACGTGACATCGCAGGTCCCTCCCAACGCCGGCATCAGCTCATCGGCCGCGCTCCTGGTCGCGGTCGCCGCCGGTCTGAAGCCCGACATGGACGGCAAGCAGGCCGCGCTCGCGTGCCAGCGCGCGGAACAGAGAGCAACCGGCGTGCAGGTCGGCGTCATGGATCAGTTCGCGTCCGCGCTCGGGCGTCGGGGCAACGCGCTGCTGCTCGACTGCGCGACCCTGGAGTACGAGCTGGTCCCTTTTCCGGAAGATGTTGCGATCGCGGTGATCGATTCCGGTGAGCACCGCTCGCTCGCCTCGACGCCCTACAACCAGCGTCGGCGCGAAGCTGAGGCGGGCAACCTCAAACGAAGGAGGCACGTTGATTCCGAGATCGCGCGCGTTCATTCATTCGTCGCGGCGCTGCACGATCGAGATGTGCATCGTATGGGCCGGCTGCTCATGGAGTCGCATCAGAGCCTGCGCGACGATTTCGAAGTCTCCACGCCAACTATCGACGCCCTCGTCCAGCGGGCGGACTCGATCGACGGGTGCTTTGGCGCGCGCATCATGGGCGCGGGCTTCGGCGGCAGCATCCTCGCGCTCGTCGCCCGAGGCAAGACGAAGAGCTTTGTTGACTCGATGGGACGTGCGGTACTTTTATGCGCCACGGCTGACGGCGCTTACGTGAGGCCGCAGTGAGCGACTCGCTGTTCATGCCGCTGGCGCAGCGGATCGCGGGCAGGCGCGAGCTCACCGGATGGGAAGCGGTGTGGATGCCGCTGGGAGAGGGCGAGGCCGAGCGGCTGACCATTGGCCGCGGCACAGGTTGGAAGCCGATCGAGGTGCCGCGGCAGCTGTCGGCGCAGGTGGGGCGACAGTCCGTCTGGTATCGCACGGAATTCCCGCGTCCCGACCACGCGGGCCGCGTCGTTCTCCGCATCGGCGGCGCTTTCCTCGCCACCAACGTGTGGTTGAACGGCCGGCTCCTGGGCTCGCATTACGGGTACTTCGCTCCTTTCGGTTTCGACCTGACGCCATACCTCAAGCCCGAAAACCTGCTGGTGATCTGCTGTGAATCTCCAGTCGAGACGCAACCCGAAAAAAAGCGCCACATCATGGGCCTGTTCAACGACGGCGACCTCAAGCCATACCCCGCGTCGGCCTACTCGAGCTTGCCCGAGCCATACCAGGTCGAGGTGCCGTTGGGCCTCTGGCAGCCGGTCCAGCTCGAATACATCGGGCCAATCGCGATCGACTGGCTCCGCCTGAAGCCCAGCTTCGAAGGTGGGGACGGGCGGCTCGAGGTCGAAGCTCGCCTGCGCAACCTCGACGGCAGACAGATGGATGGCGAGGTCGAGCTGGTCGTGCCGGCGCCGGGCCGTGATGCGCTGCGCCTTCGCCGCGAGGTTCGGCTCGCGGGCGGTATGGAGCAGACGGTCACGATGCGACTTGCGTTTCCCGGCGCCAAACGCTGGGAACCCTGGCGGCTCGGCGAACAGCATCTGTACCGCGCGGAGGTCATCGCCCGGGTCACCGACGGCACCGAGTCATCACGTGTCGAGGACGCTTTCGCCTTTCGCGAGCTGTCGTGGGACATCGGGCCCCGTCGCTGGAGCTTTTCCGTCAACGGCCGGCCGATGTTCCTCCGGGGGGCGTGCTACGCCCCGTCGCACCGCCTCGACGAGCTGACCGCCGAGGTGCTCGCCTCCGATATCGCGATTGCGAAGCAGGCGAACATCGACGCTCTTCGAATCGTCGCCGGTGTCCTGCCCGCGGATTTCTATAAGCAGGCTGATGAAGCCGGCATGCTCGTTTTCCAGGACCTGCCGCTGACGGGCACTTACGTGTACCACGGGCGCACCGACGAGGCGCGCTTCTTCGAGAACGCCGCGCGGCAGCAGCAGGCCGAGATGGTCTCGATGCTGCACAACCATCCATCGATCGTGCTGTGGATCGCGCACGACGCGCCACCCTGGCTCGCGACCAGCTTCGACCTTGGCGACGTGCATGCGGTGCGCCAGAACCACTCGATCGACCAGGAGCTCAAGTCATCGTTCGAGAAGCTCGATCCGAGCCGGCCGGCGGTAGCGGCTTCAGGAGACGTCGACCTTCACATGATGCTGGGGTGGTCTGACGGCGCGTGGCGCGATATCGGTCACGTCGAGCCGATGATGGTGAGCGCCTTTGGGGCTCAGTCCCTACCGAGCGTCGATTCGCCGGTGTGGGACGGCATTGGAAAGCGATGGCCGGTCGCCGACGATGAGCCCGCGTGGCGCCACGCCGGGTTTCAGCCCATCAACTGGGCCGAGCGGGGGGCAGGTCTTCCATCAGCCCACCAGAGCCTCGAGCAGTACGTCGCCGCCTCGCAGTCGTACCAGGCAGATCTCATCCGCTACGCGGCGGAGCACCTGCGCACGCGGAAATTTGAGTCGTGCTGGGGCGCCTTCGCTTATCACCTGGTGGATCCGTTTCCCGGAATCGGATTCGGCCTGCTGGATGGCGCGCGGCGTCCGAAGCTCGCGCTCGAAGCTCTGGCCGAGGCATTCAGGCCGACACGCCTGATCATCGAGCCGCTCGCGTTCGAAGGTGCGCGACCCTTTGGCGTGCTGCAGAACCCGGACGTTCCATTCGCGGCGCGCCTCGTCATCGTCAACGACGACCCAGAGGTCATGGGCCGCGGCACCGTGCGGTGGTCGGTCGCGCGCGAGAAGGCAGCAGGCGCTCGCGGCCTCGACCGCGTGCGCGACGCGGTGCAGAAAAAGTCGTACTCGGGATCGGTCGACGTCGAGGTGCCCACCGCGTTCGAGCCCGCAGTCAGCGCGACCACGCTCAGCCTTCCACTAGCCGCCGAAGGCCAGTACCGGCTCGAGGCATCGCTCACTCAGGCGGGTCGCGTCGTCGACCGCACCGAGCTCCTGTTCACGGTCACGTCGACGTTGCCACCTGTGCGTCACCGCCCAGAAATACCCCGCTACCTCGCCGAGCGACTGGCCGATCTCCACAGCCTCCGCTCGGAGAGTCAAGGCCTGAGCTTTGCTCTGGAGAATCGCACGCGCCCCGCTGTGCTGGTCGGGGTCACCGGGCTGCGGCTCGATGGGGTTCTCGTCACGGGACACCAGCTGCAGATCGAAACCAATGCAGGGCTTGCCCAACTGCCGAAGCGCCTCGACATGCCGCTCGGCAGGCGCCTCGTGATTCACGTGGTGACGGGCGGGCCCATCGGCGCCGGTGCTCATTCGCTCGAGGCGGACGTCACCGTGCCGGGTGTCGCATCGGGGCGCCTGGTGATCGAGAACGGCGCCAAGTCGCGTAGCGAAGCCTGAACGCGGTGGCATACTTCTGGGCTACGTAGTTGATGCTTTACGTCACTGACACTTTGCCCGCAGTAGGCGACAAGGGAGGCTCTCCACCGCATGCCAGTTGAATACGCAGACATCATCCTGGCGGTGGCCGCCCTGCTTGCGGCTGTGCTTTATCTGAGGACTCGCCGGCGCCGCAAGAAAAAGGCGGCGCCACCGGTTCGCCCTGCCGCACCCGAGAACCAGACGGCCGGAGTTGCGGCCACGTGGGCCCCGCCGACACCGATGCGTCCGGTTGCTCCGACCATCGTCGCGCCGCCCAACGCCGCGTGGGCGACGCCTGCTCCGGCCAAGCCGGCCCAGGGTGGATGGGGATCACCCGCCTCGCCCGCGGTGGCATCCCCAGCGAACTCGCCTCCCGGCTCGCCTTCCGCGCCGCCGGCCAACCCGACGTGGGGCGCGCCTCCCGCGCCGTCCCCCTCATGGGGACCGCCTGCCGGCGCTCCCCCGGCACCCACTCCGCAGTCGACGTCCCCATCCTGGGGTACCCCGCCGGCTCCCCCAGCGACAGGGGGCGCGCCAACCTGGGGTTCGCCCGGGCCGGCCTCGCCTCCAGCCTCGGCCCCCGCTCCTTCGTGGGGCGCGCCCGCAGCGCCACCAGCTCCAGCCGCGGAAGCGCCCGGGCCGTCGTGGGGTGCGCCTGCCGCCCCGGCCGGCTCATGGACTCCGCCCGCGGCCGACCCACCGCCCGCCGCGGTCCCATCCGCCCCTTCGTGGAATCCGCCCGCCGCGCCCTCGTGGGACGCCGCGCCGGCAGCCCCAGCGGCTCCGGGCTCGCCGGCGCCGTCGGGCAACGATTGGGCGGCACCGTCGTCGGCTTCGCCGGCGGCGCCCCCCACCGTCGCGCCGTCGTGGAACGAACCAGCGGCGCCGGCTTGGCAAGCCCCCAAGACCGAGGAGCCCGCAGCGCCGGCCGCACCCTCGTGGGGCGCGCCGCCACCCGCGCCGCCGGTATGGGGTGCGCCATCCGCGCCGGCCCCCGCCAAGCCGCCACTCGAGGCGGCGCCACCGCCGTGGAACGCTCCAGCCGCCTCGGCGTGGTCCGCCCCCGCCGCGCCAGTCGAATCGGCTGCACCGCCTTCGACCGACGCGGACCTGGCAGCGGGCGCCCGAGAAGCTGAGGAGTCTCCCGTCGCGGAACCACAGGTTCCCTCATACCCGCCGCCTCCAGCGGTCCCCGATGTCGCCGCGACGATGATCGCGCCGCCGCCCTCGGACACCGGCGGTGCGGAGCGCGAGCCGACCACTCTCATGCCCGCATGGCAGCCGCCGCCTTCGACGGCTCCGCCCGTTCCAGAGACGGTCGCCATGCCGGCCAAGCAGCAACCTGCCGCGGGAGCCGCGGCCGGGCCCCAGGCCGAGCTCACGATCGAGTCCGGTCCTGATGCCGGGCACACCCACCGCGCGAGCGATCACTCGATGCGCCTCGGCCGCTCACCGGACAACGACGTAATCCTGCGCGACCCCGCGACGAGCGGGCACCACGCGCGACTGGAGCGGCGCGGTGACCAGTTCTGGCTGGTCGACCTGGGGAGCACAAACGGGACGTTCGTCAACGGCGAATCGATCCAGGAGAAGCAGCTGAACCACGGCGACAGGGTCACC
>Ga0137415_10004226_pt1 | contig 14212 bp, 6 predicted proteins | sample CZODoug3_1_1_16f_FD_183082 | JGI IMG/M metagenome (GOLD analysis project Ga0137415, IMG submission 183082) | Vadose zone soil fungal communities from Angelo Coast Range Reserve, California, USA - CZODoug3_1_1_16fungal (Hybrid Assembly) | ecosystem: Environmental > Terrestrial > Soil > Vadose... | reverse complement strand
ACCGGGTGCGTCGTGAAAAGGCGGTGGTCCACAGCGGGAGTAACCCGCCCGGGAACTGGTTCGCTCCACCCGGTAGCAATCAGAGCAGCAGTTGAGGCAACGAGACTGCTGAAGCCTCTGGTGCAGAGAGTCGCAAGGCGACTTGGCGAGCGTGCAGGCCGTAACGTGAGTGAACGCTGAGCAGGCCCCGAAACCGACAATGCAGGAGCCGACCCGCCCCGGTTCGTGGGAAGGCCGAAGTTGGTGGAACGGTACGAGCGAACAAGTTCCAACAGACCTGCCGGGGTATTGGCGACGGCATGCAAGCAAAGGGGACCATACGCAACACGAGAAGTCCCAGCGGTGATCGCGGCGTGGATCAACTGGCAACTCGCGAGAGAAAGGCCGGGCTGACTGGGATGGCGGAGAGGCTTGCAGTACCGACGAAGCCGGGTAACTCCGGTGGAGGGAAGAAGCCTCAGTTGAAAGGAAACGCAAGAAGCAACGAAGGACCGAGGGATTGGCGATGAGCCTAACAACTCCACTAAGTGTTCAGAAGTTGCAGACGGCGTTGCACGACAAAGCGAAGGGATCGCCCAACTTTCGCTTCTATGTTCTGTACGACAAGGTGTACCGAGAAGACGTGATGGCATTCGCCTATGACTGTTGCAAAGCGAATCGCGGAGCAGCAGGCGTAGACGGCCAAACGTTTGAGGACATCGAAGAGTACGGGCTGAAGAAGTGGTTGGACGAACTGACGCAAGAGCTGAAGAGTAGAACGTATCGACCGCAGCCCGTACGGCGGGTGTGGATACCCAAGCCGGACGGAAAGCACAGACCGTTAGGAGTGCCCGCGATCAAAGATCGCGTAGCACAGACAGCGGCAGTCTTGGTGCTCGAACCGATCTTCGAGGCCGACCTGCAGCCGGAGCAATATGCCTATCGGCCAGACCGCAGCGCGTTGGACGCTGTGAAGCATGTCCATCAGCTGCTCAACACCGGCCACGGACAAATTGTAGACGCAGATTTAAGCGGCTACTTCGATAGTATTCCGCATGCCGACCTTCTAAAGTCGGTGGCTCGACGGATCGTCGACGGAGCGATGCTGCATTTGATCAAGATGTGGCTGGAAGCTCCGGTCGAAGAGACCGACGAGAAAGGGAATAAGCATCGGAGCACGCGCAATCGGGATGAAGGAAAGGGAACTCCGCAAGGGGCTCCAATCAGCCCGTTGCTCAGCAACTTGTACATGCGTCGGTTCGTGCTGGGATGGAAGAGCCTCGGACACGAGAAGCGTCTTGCTGCATACGTCGTTAACTACGCCGATGACCTGGTGATCTGCTGTCGTGGCCGAGCGGAAGAAGCGCTGGCTAGGATGCGAGACATCATGGGGAAGCTGAAGCTAACGGTGAATGAAACGAAGACGCGGGTCTGTAAACTGCCGGAAGAGAAATTCGACTTTCTGGGTTATACGTTTGGTCGGTGCTATTCGCAGAAGACAGGGCGCGCGTACCTTGGTACGGTGCCCTCGAAGAAGCGGGTGATCCGCATCTGCGAGGCGATTAGCGAAATGACCGGGCGGGATCAAACTCTACTGGAACAGGAGATAGTGGTAGCGAAGCTCAACCGCACGATGATTGGGTGGGCCAACTACTTCTGTCTAGGGCCAGTCAGCAAGGCCTATCGGGCTGTGGAAAGCCACGCTCGCAAGAGGCTGCTTCAGTGGTTGTGTGCCAAGCACAAACTGGTGTTCCCGGCGGCCCAACGGTTTCCGGAGGCATCTCTGCATGAAGTGCTGGGCCTTGTCTGCCTTACCAAACGGACGTGCAATCTCCCGTGGGCGACATCGTGACCCTTTCTCCGAGAGCCGGAAGCGGGAAATCCGCATATCCGGTTCGATGAGCGGGGTGTGAAGACGGAAGCATGGTACAGCTATTGAGGCACCGACAGACGAAAGAGTCGGCAACGGATAGGCTGCACCTAAACCACCGCGTCACACCTCGACTCCACACATGTCCCCTGCGATTCCACTCGGTCTTCTGTCACGGACCAAGTTGCGCCAGTCGCGTCGGTGCTTTCAGCAATTTCGCGCGTGGCCCGATTCTTTCCGAATGTGGTCGATAGAATTAGGTACATGCTCGAAAGCCCCGCGACAATCGCCCCAAAGTGGATACACAGGTGAGCGGGCGTCCAGAAGGTATCCCGGCCGATGGAGGTGTGCCACGTGAGGCCTTGATTCTTAGAGAGGGGTTAGTACACAATTTCGGCACGGCAAATGATGTAAGCGATTAAAATCGCTCATCGTTTCAAGTACCCAATCCCATTTCGTGGGTGTCGAGACATACATCATTCTGTTTCAGCCATGCACGGATTTAAGTCAAGAGCCATGCCCAAGGCCGACCAGAGGACTCCGGAGTTCAAATTGATGAAACGGCGTCTGCGCCTCGTTCTGCAGCTTTCTGCTCTGTGGCTGTTCCTCCCGGGAATGGTTCGTGCGCAGTGGAACCCCCTTAACCCCGTTGTGTCGGTACAGAAGGAACCAGACGGACTGCAACTGACCCTGCAAAACGGAGCGCTGAAGCTCCAAGTGTGCTCGGACTCCATCATTCGGGTGCGCTATTCGCCCACCACGCAATTTCCATCTCGCCTGGAATTCTTAGTGATTAAAGAGAGTTGGCCGGCAACAAAGTGGGAAATGCAGTCCTCCGAAGACGCTATCGTGCTGAGCACTTCGCAACTGAAAGCCGTCATCGCGCGCAAGGACAGCAGTGTCACATTCCAGGATCCCGCCGGCAAGACGCTTTTCGGGCAGAACGAAATCAGCATGACTCCGGCCGTGGTGAATGGCGAGCCAACCTATCACGCCGAACTTTATTCGAAACTCTGGGGCTCCTATGAGTCTTTTTACGGACTCGGACAGCATCAAGCGGGCGTTTGGAATTACCGCGGCGAGGCCGTGGATATTTCCCAGGACAACACCAACATCAGCATTCCTTTCGTTCTGTCGAGTAACGGCTATGGAATCTTCTGGAACAACGCGTCCCGCAGCCGCTTCAACAATCGCTTTCTAAGCGCTCTCTATTTGAGTTCAGAAGTGGCCGATGTAGTCGACTACTACTTCCTCTATGGGCCTGAATTCGACAAAGTCATCGGCGGATACAGAGAGCTCACTGGCGCGCCGCCGATGTTCGGTAAATGGGCCTATGGCTTCTGGCAGTGCAAGAATAAGTACAACACTCAGGAGGAGTTGCTCGGCGTTGCCCGCAAATACCGGCAACTGCATATCCCCGCCGACAACATCGTGCAGGACTGGTTTTGGTGGTACACCATGGGCGAGCCGGTCTTTGACAAAGCGCGCTATCCCGATCCCCCGCGGATGGTGGAAGACCTCCACAATAACAAATTTCACCTCATGATTTCCTTCTGGCCTTACTTCCGCCCCGGCACGAAAACCTACGATGACATGGACAAGCGCGGCTTTTTCATCGACAAGACAAGAGTAGGCGCGTTTCATCCAGCTGGAATGGGTTTGTACGATGCGTTTAATCCCGAGGCGAGAATGTATTACTGGAACTTGATGGACCACGCGCTCTTCAAAATCGGGGTAGACGCTTGGTGGCTGGATACCACCGAACCGGAAACCGAGGATCGTGAAACCAATATTTTGGTGACGAATAAGACCTACTTGGGGAACGGCGCGAGATACGCCAACATGTTCCCGTTGATGACGACGAGCGCGGTTTATCAGGGTCAGAGGAGCGCATCCGATAAGAAGCGTGTTTTCATTCTTTCGCGTTCCGCGTTCGCGGGCGCGCAGCGCAACGCTGCCGCAGTCTGGTCGGGAGACGTGAATTCGGACTGGGGTTTTTTCAAGAAACAAATACCCGCGGGACTGAATTATTCGATCTCCGGACTTCCGTATTGGACCACGGACATTGGAGGATTCGTTTCAGGCAACCCTGACGACGCGGAATACCGGGAGTTGTTTATTCGCTGGTTTCAATTTGGCACGTTTAATCCGTTGCTCCGAGTGCACGGAACGCGTTCCACGAACCAGAATGAATTGTGGTCTTATGGTTCCGACGCGGAGAAAATCCTCGTAAGTTATGACACCCTTCGCTACCGGCTGCTGCCTTACATCTATTCCATGGCATGGATGACCACGAGCCAGGGCTACACGCCCATGCGCGGATTGGTGATGGATTTCCGCAATGATGCGCGAACCGCGAGCATTGGGGATCAATTCATGTTCGGCCCGGCCTTCCTGGTGAATCCCGTCACCGAACCTGGCGCGAATACGAGACGCACTTACCTGCCGAAAGCGAAGTGGTACGACTTTTGGACGGGTACCTCCGCGGAAGGCCCGCGTACGGTTGATGCTGCTGCGCCGATCGAGAAGCTTCCCCTTCTTGTCCGCGCTGGATCGATCGTTCCGATGGGGCCGGAGAAGGAATGGTCCACGGAGAAGCCCGAAGATCCTCTGGAACTGCGCGTCTATCGCGGAGCGGATGGCGATTTCTCGCTCTACGAGGACGAGAACGACGGCTACAACTATGAAAAAGGTGCTTATGCCACGATTCAACTCCATTGGAATGACGCGAAACAGACTTTGACGATTGGCGAGCGCAAAGGAGAGTTTCCAGGAATGTTGGCCGAGCGCAGTTTTCAGATTGTCTTCGTTGGCGAGAATCATGGAGTTGGCATCATGCCGGAAGGCAAACCGGACAAGGTCGTACACTATACCGGCAGGCAGATTGCCGTCGCGCCGTAGAATCTCGTTATCGAGGACGGCCAGGTGCAGCCACTTCGTTTGATATACTGTTAAAAGTTATGCGTGCTGAAGCGTTTTTGGCTTTTTTGCTGTGCGCCTGCGGCGCGGCGGCGCAGGACTCGGCCCCTGAACAGCTATTCCAGGATGCCGCACAAGCGCAGCAGCGCGGAAATTACGAACTGGCCGTGCGCAAGTTTCAGGAACTGATTCAGGTGGACCCGAACATAGTCGCTGCGCATGCCAACCTTGGTGTCGTTCTTGTTTCGCTCGGCCGTTACGACGAGGCAATCACGCAATATCACATTGCTCTTGCCGAGGCACCAGGGAGTCCTGAGCTCCGGCTGAATCTTGGCCTCGCCTATTACAAGAAAGGTGATTTTGCGGGCGGTGCCGCACAGTTCGCGTCGCTGCACAAGGAAGACCCAGGCAATCTGCGGGTGGCGACGCTACTGGGCAATTGCCAGGTGCAGCTGGGCCTCGTAGGCCAAGCCCTTGCGCTTCTCGAGCCGCTTGAGAAAGCCAATCCTGATAATCTCGATCTCGAGTGGGCCCTGGGAACGGCGTTGATTCGCGTCGGCCAAACACTGGAGGGCCTGCAGCGCGTCCAGAAAGTCGCCGATCAGGGAAAGAACGCCGAAGCGTATCAGCTCGCGGCGGATCTTTACCTGGGTCTTACGCTATTCGACCAGGCCAAGGAAGACGCACAGGCGGTCATTCGCCTGAATCCGGGTGCGGCCAAGGCATATGTCGTCCTCGCCATGGTCGATGACTTCGCGGGAAATGAAAAGGACGCCCAGGAAGAGTACAAGAAGGCTTTGCAGATCGACCCGAATGACATTCAAGCGCGGCTCCAGCTTGCCAACGCTTTTCTGATTGATCGTAAACTGAACGAGGCGCGTCAGGAAATCGACCGCGCGCTCGCTATAGACCCCAATTCGCTCGCGGCGCGCTATGAATTGGCGCGGATCGAGCGCACCGAGGGAAATCTGCCGGCGGCCCTGATGGATCTTGAAGCTATCGAACGGCAGAACCCGCAATGGCTTCCGCCCCACGTCGAATTATCCGCGCTTTATTACCGCCTGCAGCGGCCAAACGATGGCGACCGTGAGAAGGAGATCGTGAACCAACTCCGAACGGAGGAGCAAGACCGTCGCGGGCAAAACCGCGTCATCAGCCCACGGGTTCCTTTACCGTGAGCACGCGATCCGCGTCCAGATTGCGCAACGCTTGTACCCTTCCCGAGGGCCAGCGAATCTCGGCCAGTTCGGCGCGCTTCTCTTCGCCCAGACCGAAATGCACCGGCCCATGGCTTGAGGAGGCATAACCGACACTACTGGTCATATGGTTGTACTGCGTGCCCGCCTTGGTGACTACTTTCACCACCGCGCCGATTCCATCGCGATTGCTTTTGGTTCCTTCCAATGCGATATCCAGCCAGTGTCCCGCGCCTTCTGTACGGTTCATCCAAATCTCTGCCGGCTCGAGCAGCGCTGTTACTACGACATCCATTCTTCCGTCGCCGTCGAAGTCGGCAAAGGCGCATCCACGATGCCGCGCTGGCGGAGCCGCGGTCAACCCTGCCTCGGCGACCGCTCGCCAGCGGCCGCTTGCGCCTGGGTTGCGAAAGACCATGTTGTGCTGGGCGATCTCCGTCCCGGGCTTCGGCAGCGCCTCAACGTGCCCGCAACTGACGAACAGATCCTTCCACCCATCGTTGTCAAAATCAAAGAAGCCGGGGCCAAAGCCGCCCATGTGCAGGCTCGCTTGGCGCATCCCGCTCGAGCCGGTGATCTCTTCGAAACTTTTTCCTTGGATATTTCGCCATATCGGAAACGTTTGGTTGTTCAAGGCTACCGTGGTGATATCCGGGTAGCCGTCATTGTCGATGTCGCGGAAGTCCACGCCCATCCCGGAAATGAATTGGCCGTCCTCTACCAGCGCCACGCCTTTCTCGAGCGCGACTTCCTCGAACTTGCCGCCAGCATTGTGGAACAAGTAGTTGTAGTAAAGGTCGTTCGTGACAAATAGGTCCGGCCGGCCGTCGAGGTCGTAATCGGCTACTCCCACGCCCATCCCTTTGCCAACGTGTTTGCGAAGGCCCCACGCTTCGGACACGTCCTCAAACGTCCCGTCGCCTTTGTTCAGATAAAGCTGGTTGGGCGACCCCTTATAGAAATTCGGGCTGCAGTAATCCCATCGTCCCGGCAATCCGCAAATGTGCTCCGTGGCGTAATCCCATCGGACATAGTTGACGACGAAAAGATCGAGCAGCCCGTCATTGTTCACGTCCACCCAGGCGGCAGCCACGGACCACAGAGATCCGTACTCCGGATCGCTCCAACCATCAAGCCCTGCTTTCTTCGTGACGTCGGTAAACGTCCCGTCTCCATTGTTGTGATACAGCGTCCTGCCGTGCACGCCAACGACAAACAGGTCGGGATAACCGTCGTTATCGTAGTCGCCTACGGCCGCTCCCATGTCGTAACCCGTCCCCGCTAAGCCCGCCTGCTTGGTCACGTCCTTGAAGAGGCCGTTTCCTTCGTTTCGAAACAGCCGGTTAGAAAATTTTGGCGCATCTTTCTTCAGCGTGGCCATGTTCGCGCCATTGGCGAAAAAAATGTCCGAGCGGCCGTCCTTGTTGTAGTCGAAAACGGCCAGTCCGCCGGCCATCGTTGAGGGAGCGTGCGGCGATTCAAGAGTCTCGTCGGTTTCCACGCGGAAGGGCAGGGACTTTAGGGCAAAGGTGATCTTGGGGGATACAGGAGAAGCCGGGCCTGCTCTACCCAGGACAGGAACCGCAGCCGTTGCGAACATTCCGCCAAAAGCGGCAACCGCCTCTCGCCGCGTCCAAAACCTCTTTGAGCGATCTCTGCCCAACCGCGATCCCTGGCCCACGTAATGCTCTCCTCTGTTCCGAGGCAATCATTCTCTCACGCCAATGAGCTGCTCATAAAACGAAGGAGGGATGGCTTGCGCCATCCCTCCTTGCCAAGGGAAGTTGGTTCGCGACGAGTTAGAACAAGTACTTCAGAGCGAACTCAAGCGTTCGGTTGCCCACCGTGTAATGAGCCCTGCCATCCGTACAATCGTGGACTGTGGCGCTGCACGTGTTGGTATTGCCCCCACCGGGGGCCGCAAAGGTTAAGTTGATGTCGTTCGTCAACCCAAATTGCCGATTCGGGTGGTTCAAGAAATTGAACGCGGTGAACCGGAACTGAATGTTCTGGCTCTCCCTCACCTTGAAGTTCTTGTACACTCCCAAATCGCTGCCCACATACGCGGGACCGGTAATGTTCGGCCAGATGAGGGGGCCATTTTGCCCGCGAACGTTGGGTTCCTGGAAGCAGTTGGGGTTGAAGTACTGGCCCGACGAAAGACCCTTTGCCGGGTTGCAGGTAAGGTAAGGCTGCAAAGCTATGCCGTCCGTGCCGAGTATGCTCTGATTATTCACGCCGCCAGCATACGATGGGTTGAGTCCCGTCCCGGTCAATGGCTGAAGTGGCGGGCCGCTCTGGTATTGCAAGGTGCCGGAAAGCTTCCACCCGTTGACGACCTCTTCGCCGAAAAGGTTGTTATGCACCGGGCTCGGGAGGTTGATCACGTAGGCGGCGTTAAAGATATGCCTACGATCAAAAGCTAAATTACCGTAGTTATTGCGCAGATTGAAAGCGTCGAGCGCGGCGCCGGAACCCTGCCCGTTATCGTTATCTCCTATCCGGGTTCCAAGCGTGTGACTGAAGGTGTAGTTCAAGTTGAACACGGCCAGTCCAGTCTGCTTTATCCACTGCACCAGGAAACCGTTGTAATTGGAATAGCCGCCATGACTGGCCAAAAAGAGCGAGTTGTAACCCCACGGCCTGTAATGTGGGATGGCACCCGACGGTGGAGCGCCAATAACGCACGTCCCTGCCGCCACGCAGGCGTCGGTGGGGCTGCCCTGATAGTAATAAGTTATACCAGTAACCGGATCAGGCTTGAAAAGCCCCCCTACTGGGATGTAGTTAATGTTGTCGACGGATATGCCGCCGCCGCCATTGGGCGAGAGGAACAAGTCCCGGCTGCGGCTGCCCTGGTATGACAACTCCAGGATCGAGTTCCACGGAACCCGTTGATCGATGGTCACGTTCCAGTTTTGCGTGTGCGGCGATTTATCGTCGCCGAACTTCATGCCTTCAACCTTCTGTGATGTTCTTGAGCCTGCGGTCGCGGCCGAGCAAGTGCTTAGGCCGGCAAGCGATGTGAAGGTGCAATTGCTGCTGAAGCTCTTGAGCCCAAGCGGGGCGTCCAACAAGCCGTTTGCCGTTACGCTGTTATAGGCGACGTTATGGCGGTAGATCCCGAACCCGCCACGCAGCACGGTCTTTCCATTTCCGAGTAGGTCGTAAGCGACACCGATGCGCGGGTCCGCATAAAAGCTATGCGAACTCCAGCCGGAAATAGGAACCTTGCTGTCAATTCCATGCCAGTCAAAACCCGCCAACGGGGCGGTGCTGCTGGAGCTATAGGGTTGGACAGCGTTATTGGGATTCCAGACCATGATGCCCTGGTTTTCGTTGGTGGGGTACCACTGGCCTTCGTGCTCGAAACGCACGCCATAATGCAGCGTCAGCCTGCGGGTAGCTTTCCAGGAGTCCTGAGCGTAGAAATCGTACTCGTTATAGACCACATTATCGACGAAGTTCGTGCTCGCCTGGGTGAAGCTGTTCGCATGGCCAATCAGCATATCTGAATAGTTGTTGAAACTAGAGTTACTCGTCCAGGGATCGAACTCCCATTGACCGACTGTGCCTCCTCCGCAGCACGCTCCCTCCGTCTGCACGTTGGCGTAGCGCGCCCAGAAGAACCCAAATTTGAAAGTATGGGAGCGTTTGCTCCAGGTCAAGTTATCGCTGAAATCCGGCGTGTAGCTGTCTTTCCCGGCGGCGCTCCCGTACCACTTTGGAGTCGTGCCGAAGGAAGAAGCGTCAAATCCGGCCGATGTGCTAGAGGTATTGCTGGCAGCACCGCCCGAAGTGCAGCACCAACTGATAATGTCCGGAACCTGGGGCACTGGCTGAGCATAAGGCGTCTGAATGTTATATTTGTATGTCGCTGGGTTTGCCGCGGTAGGGTTCTTGAGCGTTACAGGGTTGATAAAATAGGCGTAGCCAAATGTGACCTCGTTTACGAGCGTTGGGGTAAAAGTGTTCGTCACTCCGAAACTGTAGTCGCGGGCGAGTTGCTTCGCAGGAATTTGCGAAGGATATGGCACAGCATTGCCCGGCCACCACCACAAGCCTATGTTGTTGATATCTGTTTCCGGCTGGCGGGTAAAAGTGGCAAAAGCGCGCATCTTTGAAGTGATATTGAAGTCGCCCCGGATGTTCATCTCGTTGCTATCGACTGGTGTCCGGTCGAGAAACTGCGCGTTAAAACCACCATTCTTAGTCGGGTCGAGGGAGGTCAGGCCTTGCGCGCTGGCCAGCAGGTTCATCAATATCAACCCGTTGGGGTCAAACAGGCTCGGGGAGATCCGGCTGCCGGAAACCGCTGGCAACGAGCAGTTCGACCCTTTGTTACTCTTGCAGGTGTTGTAGGCCGCGACCGACGCGTCATACGCGGCGGGCATATAGGCAGTCCCGCTACCGTCATACAGCGTGACTTGGCTGTTATCCACAGCGCCTTTGCAGAAATTGCCGTAATTCCACGCGGTTGGATCGGCGCACGGGATGGACCCGGAGCCGTAGAAATTCTTGTATGGCGCCAGGCTCGCCGCGGTATAGTCGCCCGACATCATGGCGGCTGTCGGTATCACATACTTGTGAAGCGCACCAGCCGGCAGTTGATGCAAATGCTCGAAGGCGAAAAAGAAGAACGCCTTATCCTTGAAACGGGTCTTTGGAAGTGCCGGGCCGCCAACGTTGAAGCCCTCGTACCAGTAGTGATCAATTGGCCTTGCCACCGGCGTGGGAAGCTCATTGAAGTAGTGGTTGTTGGCATTCAAACTGCCGTTGCGAGTGTAAACGTACCCCTCTCCGTGGTACTTCAAAGTGCCGCTCTTGCCGGTGGCGCTAAACGTCACCGGACCATGCGCGTGTTCCGCGTCAAATGAGGAAGTCTGGATGGTCACTTCCTGCGTCATATCCTGGTTGATGTTGGCGATCTGCGTTCCTTGGTTCCCGGAATCTGTGATGACCGAGCCGTCCATGATTAACTGCATGCCGCCGTTTGGCTGCGAGCCGTTGGAGGAAAATGCTCCGATCGGGCCGCTGTTGATCTGGGTAAGCGCACTGTTCCATTGCGTGTTCCCAAGCCCGCTATTCATGGCCATGCCGGGCATCAAACGGATCAGTTCCGCCGCGTCGCGCCCCTGGATTGCAATCTCGCTTACCATCGTGTTATTCAACGTCGTGCTGGTAACGCCGCTGTCCACCGGCACCGGCTGCTCCGCCGCCGTCACCTCTACCGTTTCCGTCATCGCACCTACTTTCAACGCGATGTTCGTTACGGTGCGGCTCTCTTCTTGATCGATAGTGATGCCTTTTTCTTCCCAATTGGCAAACCCCTTCGCCGAGATTGTCAGGGAGTAGGTGCCCGGGAGAATTGCCGCAAAGGAGAAGTAGCCGGACCCACTAGCAGTGGTGGATTGGGACGTGTTGGTGCCTAGGTTCGTAAGCACCACCTTAGCGCCGGGCACAGTCGCGCCACTTGTGTCGGCAACAGTGCCGCTCAACGAGCTGGTCACGGTTTGACCGAACGCCGGCTGCAGCAAGAACACCAGGAGCAGGGCAACGACGAATGCCATTCCATAACGCAGCACCGGTGAAAATTCAAATCGCGAATGAAATGATTTCATTTCCATCCTCCCAAACCGTCTTCGAGCGGTTTCCTAAGAGCGGAACAGGCGGCGGGACCTGAGCCCGATTCACGCTCCGGACAGAGCTTTTCGCTTGAGTGCGCCTTGCACCGGCGCACTCGTATCTCGACAAAATCAAATCCGTGCCATGCAAAAAGCGAATACAACCGACCAATGCGGCGCACGATATCCGGTGCTCTAGGTGATGTCCAGCCCCAATGTGCGACACGGAGTGGACATTTTGCGACATGCGATTTGCGGAGTGTATCGTTATTTCTCTTGCAAATCGTGGGGCCGGAAAACTAGAATGGCGCAGGATTCGACACTTTGCGCCACGGAATGGGCAATTATCTCCGTGAATCCGAAGAGCGGCGCCGGGAGCATGAGATACAGGCGAAGACCAGTAAGTGCTGTTTTTTTAAAAGCTTACAGCAAAAAGATGAATCCATCCCACCATTGAGAAAACGTCGATCCAGCGTTCAAGTGCCCCAAGTGGCCTTGCTTTTGGAGACCTCGACGGAGTATGGCCGCGGCCTGCTTCGGGGCATCCTGCGATATTCACGATTGCACGGTCCGTGGTGCATGTATGTTGCCCCTCGGCATCTGGATCAGGTTCTTCCGGAAGTGGATTCCTGGAATGGCACGGGGATCATCGCGCGCATCCGATCGCCGCAAATGGAGAAGCAGATTCGCGCGACGGGGCTTCCTTTTGTCGCTTCGCAGCTTGGGGAATCAAGCCCACCAAAAGCGGGCAAGCGGTTTGGCGAAATCGAGACGCTCTCAACGGCCATTGCCCAAATGGGAATGAAGCATCTGCTGGAGCGCGGTTTGCGCACATTTGCGTTTTGCGGATTTATGAATTGTCACTGGTCCAGCGTGCGCGAGATGGAATATGCCCGGCTGCTGCGAGAAAAGGGTTTTCCTTGTTTCACGCGGCACATTCACATGGCGAGCTGGACCCAGCAACCACATTGGCTGGACACCTGGAGGCACGAGCAGCCCGGAATGGTGAGTTGGCTCCGAACGGTGTCGAAACCTGTAGGGCTGATGGCCTGCAACGACGTTTGTGGACGGCAGGTCTTGCAGGCGTGCGTGACGGCGGGACTGCGGGTGCCGGACGACGTAGCGGTGGTGGGAGTGGATAACGACGACCCGATCTGCGAACTCTCCGATCCGCCATTGTCCAGCGTGGCGCTTGATGTGGAGCGCGCCGGTTATGAATCGGCGCAGCTCCTCGATGGCCTGATGTCGGGACGAATCAAGGGGGGCTATGTGGTGCATGTGGAGCCGACGCACGTGGTTACCCGGAAATCCAGCGACGTGATCGCTCAAGACGACCGGCTGACGCTTAGCGCTCTTCGTTTCATCCGCGACCATTTCACGCAGGGCATCACGGTTAGCGACGTGGCGGAAGAGGTGGTGGCCTCGCGGCGGACCTTGGAAAGGCACTTTTCGGCGGCGGTGGGAAGGTCGATTCTATCAGAGATCGCGCGCTGCCGGATTGAGCGTGCCAAGGAACTGCTGCTCGAGACGAAAGTCTCCTGCTACCGAGTCGCATCCGGAGTGGGATTCAACAGCTTGAAGACGTTCAACCGCACCTTTTACCGGCGAGAGGCCCTCACACCACAAGGATTTCGAAAGAGGGCGAGGAGCAAGGCATCAAATGACAGGCCGTCAGCGCCTGTGGGCGCGTGAGCGTGATGGCTAGGGTTGAGACGCGACGGTTTGAAGACGGGTAACCAATTCCTCGACCTTTGGAACGCCCTGATCGTCGGGAGCTTCCTTAATTCGATTTGGCACATGACTGCCTGTTTCGGATGGCGATACAAACACAACCAGGTATTACAGACCAGAATTAATTCCTGCCAGATAACCTAGCACAGAAGGGAATCAGACCGCTGTCAGAATGACCGGCAGATTGCGCCGCACGGATGCTAACGGAATCTAGGTGTCCGCCCAGATTTGGCCCCAGTTTGCTGCCAGCTTGGGGAACGTCCCCATGGCTGCAATTCCAAAACAGAAATAGAACCGCCTAGCTGCGGCTCACCGTGAGTGAGGCTGTGCGGCGACACGTACCAGAATTAGCATTGTCACTTTGGATTGCACAGCAAGGTCAGCGCGTGAATTCCCTGAAAGAACAGGACCCTCCTAGCAAAATGTAACAGGCTCACCCTTGTGCGCAAATCTACAGCGCATACGAGCGGCCTATTGCCTAATGATAGGCTCAGGCTTGTCTTAAACCAGATTCGTCTCAGGTGGAATCCAAAAATCACTACAAATGGCTCGCCGTCTGCGGGCCCAGGAACATTCACGTTATAATTTAGCGTTAGGCAATGAACACCGAAACTTCACCACCGGTCTCCTCTGGCTTGGAATGGGCACACCCGCTCGTCCGCGATTGGTTTGTTAGTTGCTGCGGGACACCCACTGAGCCCCAACAACAAGGTTGGCCGCACATCCTCGCCGAGAAAACCACGCTCATCTCCGCTCCGACAGGTTCCGGAAAAACGCTAGCGCATTTCTAATTTGCACCGATCGCCTCGTGCGCAAAGCGCTCAGCGGGGAAGTCCGACGCAGCCAACGCGCACAGGTGCGCTGGGATCGTCTTTACCCTCTCTTGAACGGGT
>Ga0137415_10004224_pt1 | contig 14214 bp, 17 predicted proteins | sample CZODoug3_1_1_16f_FD_183082 | JGI IMG/M metagenome (GOLD analysis project Ga0137415, IMG submission 183082) | Vadose zone soil fungal communities from Angelo Coast Range Reserve, California, USA - CZODoug3_1_1_16fungal (Hybrid Assembly) | ecosystem: Environmental > Terrestrial > Soil > Vadose... | reverse complement strand
GCAAGCTGCTGCTAAAGGACGGCGACCTGGAAAAAGGCGCAAAGCGGGTCATCGACAGATGCCGAGAGCTCGGCGCGCCCGACAACATCACAGTCGCGGTGGCGCGGGTGGAGGTCGACGTCACGAAGACTCAGGCGCTTCCTCGGCTGAAGAAGATCGGCCTAATGCAGAAAGGCGCGGACCACTAGCTCGGCGACGTGCTCGACGCGCATCGTCGAGCCTCTCGATCGGAGTCCGGACTCGAGCTGCATCTGGCAGCCCGGATTGGCGGTGACGATCAACTCCGCGCGGGTGCTCGCGACATCGTCCAGCTTCTCCTCGAGGATGCGAGCGGACATGGCCGGCTCGAGCGTGCTGTACAGGCCAGCCGCTCCGCAACAGATGTCCGGGTGCCTCATCTCGACCAGCTCGACGCCGGGCACTGAGCGGATGAGGTCGCGTGGCTGCTTCTTGATGCGCTGCGCGTGCGCGAGGTGACATGCGTCCTGATAGGTGACCCGCATCTTCACCTCGCGCTGAGGAGCGGGCAGCCCAATCTCGACCAGCCATTCGCTCAGGTCTTTCACGCGCCCCTTCAGCTCGGGATAGAAATCCTTGAGGTGGGAGCCGCAGCCGGCAGAATCGACGACGAGAGCGTCGAAGTTGGAGTCGCGATACACCTGCATGTTGACGTCGCGCAACTGTTCAGCCCCCTCGAGGTCGCCGTTGTGGGCGAGCAGCGCGCCGCAGCATCTCTCGGCGCGAGGAAACCAGACCTCGCAGCCCGCGATCTGCAGCAGCTTCACTGCCGCCTCGTGCGATTGCGGGTATAGGATCGGCATCACGCATCCGACCAGGAACGCCACGCGATACTTTCGTTCTCCGATCGGTGGTGCGATCCCTCCGGCCGGCGCCTGGAATCGAGTCCCCAGCTTCGGCAACTGCCGGCCCGAACGCAGTACTGATGTGAGGCCCACGGATTGCGCCGCTTTGGTGATCGCCCCGAAAGTTCGCAGCCGGCGCGGTTTGGCGACGAGCTGGCGCAGGGCGGTCCGCGCGAGCCAGTGCTTTGGCGCCGGCCGGCGAATCCGCTCGACCTCTGATCGCCCGGCCTCGATGATCCTTCCGTAAGGAACGCCGGACGGGCAGACGGCTTCGCAGGTGCGGCACCCAAGGCACAGGTCGATGTGCTTGGCCTGGTCTTCGGTGAATGGAAGCGTGCCGCGCTTCCACTGCGTCATGAGATAGATGCGCCCGCGCGGCGATTCGGTTTCGAGGCCGGTCTGTCGGAATGTCGGGCAAGCGTCGAGACACAGGCCGCAGTGCACGCATGTCGCGAGGTCGTCGTCGCTGAGCAGCGCGAAGGGTTGCGTGGTCACACGACAAACCTGCCTGGGTTGATCACCTGGTTGGGATCGAACGCGTAGCGCAGGCGGCGCATCAGATGCAGCGTCGCGGGTGGAGTGCCCCAGGCGCCGGCGTCATGACGAAATTCGTCGGGGCCGGCCATGAGCACGAGGGAGCCACCCGCGGCGGCGACCAGGGCGCGGATTGAGCGCACCTCGTCGGCACCGCCCGCGATCGCCCAGTTGGCGATGCCCGTCCCGGGCGAGGCCCACCACTGCTGGTCCGCGCCAAGCTCGTGCAGGATCGTGCGCAACTGATGCCGGGGTGCCGCGATGCGAGCCCAGAGCGGAGGCGCCGCTTTCGAGTGCTCCGCCCATACAGATCCGTCCGCTTCGGTCCAGCCCAGGTCTGCGACCGTGCGCTTCGTCGCCTCCGGACTGCCGAGAAATCGAGCCAGCACGCGCCCCGTCGAGAAGAGCTCCAGCGCGGCGGGTGCCATCGGCATCGTCAGCGCTTGTTCCGCGGCGGCCCACGCCTGATCCACCGAATCATGCGTTGACTGGACGGTTACATCGTGCAGGGCTTTCGGAAAGACCTTGAACGAGGCGGCCACGATCACTCCCAACGTTCCCAGTGCGCCGTAATGCAGTTTCATCAGGTCGTAGCCGCTCACGTTCTTGACCACGCGCCCGCCTGCGCTTGCCAGGCGGCCGTCGGGCAGCGCGACACGGATGCCGATCAGAAAATCGCGTGCCGAGCCATAACGCAGGCGCAGCGGTCCGGTCCAGCCCGTCGCGAGCAAGCCGCCGATGGTGTGGCCGGGAGAGTTGTGGGGGTCGAGGGGGAGGAACTGGCCGCTCTTGCCGAGCTCGGCCTGCAGCGCCTCGAGTGTGATGCCGGCCTCGACGCTCACCACCATGTCGGCCTGGGAGTGCTCGAGAACGCGATCGAGCGCGGTGGTGCGAATCTCGACGCCCTTTCGTGTTGGCGGGTCTCCCATCTGCGCGGCTCTGCCGCCGCCGGCTGGGAAGACGGACTCGCCTGCCTCGGCCGCGTCGTGCAGCCGTCGCGCCAGCTCCTCGGCCGTGGCCGGCTTCTCGACGGTCGTCCGGCTCATCACCACCACTTGGCCTCGATGGCAACGCCGGTCCGCCCGGCGAGGTGGGGAACTTTGCGATCGGGGTCGGGAAAGATCTTCCCGGGGTTCATGATCCCGGCGCCGTCGAGCGCACCTTTCACGCGCCGCATCGCGTCGAGATCGTCGGCGCTGAAGACCCAGGGCATGAACGCGCTCTTCTCGAGCCCGATCCCATGCTCGCCCGAGAGCGCGCCGCCGAGCTCCACGACCGCACGCAGCATTTCCTCGCCGGCGCTCTCGACCTGAGGCAGGACGCCGGCGTCGCGGAGGTCGAAGAGGATGTTGGGATGCAGGTTGCCGTCGCCCGCGTGGAAGACGTTCGCGACCGGAAGCTTGTAGTGCACGCCGATCTCGCCGACGGCGGACAGGATTTGTGGCAGGCGGCTGCGCGGCACGACGCCGTCGTGCAGGTAGTAGTTGGGCTTGATGCGTCCGAGCGCACCGATGGCGCCCTTGCGACCGGCCCACAGCAAGTCGCGCTCGGAAGGGCTCTGCGCTTCGCGCATTGCGTAACCCTGGTTCTCGGCCAGCACGGTGCGGATCGCCGCCATGAGCTCGCGCGTCGACTCGGGGATGCCGTCGACCTCGACCAGGAGGACGGCGCCGGCGTCGGTCGGATATCCCGCTTGGTAATGCGCCTCGACGGCGCCGACCGTGACGCGGTCCATCATCTCGAGCGCCGCTGGGACGATGCCACGCCCTATAACCGCCGACACCGCTTGGCTCGCGGTCTCGATGGTCGGAAATGCGGCGAGCAGCGTGGCGACGCTGGGCGGCGTGCGAAGGAGCCGCACCTTGATCTTCGTGATCGCACAAAGCGTTCCTTCCGAACCGACCAGCACGCCGCACAGGTCGAGGCCGACGCGATCGGGCGCGTCGCCGCTCACCCAGTGCACGCTTCCGTCCGCGAGCACGACCTCCATGCCCAGCACGTGGTTGGTGGTGACCCCGTAGTACAGGCAGTGAGGGCCGCCGGAGTTCTCAGCCGCGTTGCCGCCGATGGTGCAGGCCTTCTGGCTCGACGGGTCGGGTGCATAGAAGAGCCGGTGCGCGGCAGCGGCGAGCGAGAGCTCCTGGTTGACCACGCCTGGCTCGACCAGTGCGGTTTGGGCGACCGGATCGATCTCGAGGATCCGCCGCATGCGCGTCACCTGCAAGGCGATGCCGCCGCGAATCGTCACCGCCCCGCCCGAGAGCCCGGTACCCGCACCGCGAGGCACGACCGGGATGCGGTGCTTCGCGGCGAGCTTGATCACCGAGGAGACCTCGGCCGTCGTTGCCGGCAGGACCACGGCGTCTGGCGCCGCACCTTCGATCGACGCGTCGCGCTCGAAGATGCGCAGGTCGTTGGCGGAGGCGATGACGTGCTCGCGGCCGACCGCCCGGCGCAGCTCGCGGATGACCTCGGGCGCGAGACCCATCAGGCTCGCGGGGCCTCGAGCTCGGGGCTGTGTTCGAAGGCTTCGAAGCGTCGGGTCATAGCGTCTGGCAGCCCGGGAGCCTCGGTCGCTTCGGCCCCGACGATCAGAACGGCGAGCCAGCGTTTGCATTCCTCGTCGGATGGCATGCGGTCGGCGCGCTCGAAGATGGCCTCCTGGATCCGGCTGTGCGGCGAGACCTGGATCGTGTACCAGACCGAGAGCCCGTCCGCGGTGACTGCGTGATGGCGCTCATCCACGCGGCGGTTGACGGGGAGTTTCATCGGTCGCTCTTCCGCGGCGGCTCGCAGGCGCGCGGCCTGGATCGCAATCTCGTCGGCCATGGGGTCCAGCTTAAACTCGAACCCATGGATGGCCGAAAGAGGGTGGAAGCGGCGATCGCCATGGGTGTGGCCGACCGGCCGCCGTTCGGAGCGTGGGGTCACACGTATCGCGAGGAATGGTCGCCTGCGGATCTCGCCGCCGTCACGGTTGAGCGGGCGCGACAGTTCGGATGGGACTTCGTGAAGTTCCAACCGCGCGCATCCAGCTTTGCGGAGGCGTTCGGATCCGTCTACAAGCCCGCGGGACATCGCCTCAAGGGCCCCGTTCTCGAGAGCGAGGCGGTCGCCGACCTCGATGCGTGGAGCACGGTGGCCCTCGTCAATCGCAAAGCGCTGGACGACCAGGTCGAATCGATCCACCTCGTGGCGAAAGAGCTCGGGTTCGGCGTGCCGGTGATCCAGACGGTGTTCAGCCCGCTGACGGTGGCGGGCTATCTCGTAGGCAAGAATTCGTCGAGGGTCGTACGAGAGCTGCGCAAGCATCCCGACCTGGTCCGGCCGGCGTTGGACCGGATCGCCGAAGCTCTCATCGATTTCAGCAAGCGTTCCGTCGCAGCAGGCGCAGCGGGCATCTTCTATGCGATCTCCGGCTACGCAAGCCGAGAGGCCATGCCGGAAGAGGTCTATCGCGAGCTGGTCTTGCCCACCGACAAGGCCGTGCTCGGCCAGCTTCCGCATGAGGCGTGGTTCAACGCTGTGCACCTTTGCGGATCGAAGCTGCACTTCGACCTGGTCGACGACATGCCGTCGCAAGTGGTGAGCTGGTCGATCCACAACCTCGGCACGCCGACCCTGTCGCAAGGCCGCAACCTGAGCGGCCGCGCCGTGATGGGCGGCCTCGGCCAGCGCAAGAGCCTTCTTTACGGTCCGCCGTCGGAGGTCCAGGCCGAGGCGAGGCGCGCGATCGCCGACACGGGCGGCCGCGGCCTCCTGCTCGCTCCCGGATGCTCCGTGCCGCCGCGCGTGCGCGACATCAACCTGGTGGCGATCGGAGAAGCGGTGGCGGCTTGAGTGGGGCAGTCGCCGGTCTCGCGGAGATCGTGCTCTGGGTGCGCGACATGGATGCGGCGCTGCATTTCTATCGAGACCTCTTCGGACTGGAGGTCATCTCGCCGCCGGCGTTGCCCAACAAATTTCTTCGTGCGGGGGACGGTGATGAAGGAGTGCCGGAGATGATCGTGCTCGTGCCCCATCCCGACTCTTCTTCGGCGTTCCCGCGCGAGAAGGCCGAGCGGGTGCTCCACCACCTCGCGTTTCGAGTCGAGGCACAGGCGTACGACAAGCTCGGGCAGAGCTTCGCCGCCGAAGGACTCGAGGTGCGCTCCGGAGTCCATCCAGTGCTCAAAGGAGTCCGAACGTTCTACGTCGACGACCCGGACGGCAACGAAGTCGAGGTCATCGCCCCGGCCTGATTCGTCATCGACACACTGAGGAGCCAAGAATGCCAACTTTGAGAATCGAACATGCGGTCCCCGACTTCACCGGCTGGAAGCGGGCCTTCGACAGTGATCCTGCCGACCGCAAAGGTTCTGGGGTTCGTCGATATCAGGTCATGCGGTCGGTCGAGGATCCGAACTACGTGATGATCGACCTGGAGTTCGACAGTCTCGAAGAAGCCGAAGGCCTTCTCGCCAAGATGCGCCGAGTGTGGAGCGGCGACGGCCGGAGGGTCATGCGCAACCCGCAAGCTCGAATTGTCGACACTGTCGAGGCGATTGAGCTCTGAGGACTCTCCATCGCTAGGCCGTCACCCGCTTGAGCGTCAGGTCGCCTGTGGCTTGGTCTCTGCGGCCGGCTGGGGGCTGCGCGTCGCGAGCGTGATCCCCACACCGACGATGAGGGCGATGGTCCCGATCAGAACTGACGCGGGCTCCGGCAGGTGGATGCCAAGGGCCTGGTCGAGCGAGTAGAGCCCCGGTCCTGTGAGGGCCAGAGCCGCCACTGCGCCGATAATCGCGAGGTTGAACTCGTAGCCGCCCTTGCTGACCCAGAAGCCCCTGGAAAGGTGAACGGTCACGATGGCGACGAGCATGGAACCGGCGATGGCGAGGCTTCCGAGCGGAGAGAGGAACCCGAGCGCGAGCAAAATCCCGCCCCCGAACTCCGCGAGCGCCGCGATCCAGGCCCAGGGCTGAGCCGGCCGGATGCGGAGCTTCTGGACCATCTGGGTCCAGCCGTTCATGCCGGGGCCGCCCCACCAGCCGAAGAGCTTCTGGGCGCCGTGCGCGGCCAGGATTCCGCCGACGACGAGACGAAGAATCAAGAGTCCAAGAGCTGTCATATCGATCCCCCAGGATTTAGTTGCGTATGCACATACCCAACCCTGGGCGGGTTCAAAACGTTCCCTGGAGCCGGAATAGACTCTTGAATCCGAACGCGGGCCCGTAGCTCAGAAGGTCAGAGCGGCCGACTCATAATCGGCTGGTCGTTGGTTCGATTCCAACCGGGCCCACCAGATTTCCGGTTCATCTCGGGTCGCCCATGATGGACGCTGCTTATCAGCGGCGGCTCAGGGCGATTTTGGGCGACCCGGTTTTGAGCCTTACGGTTCTCGATCCACGGACGGAAGAGCCCTATCAACAGCTTTGCGAACTCTTCATGGAAAGCAACGAGGAGCAGAGAGCTCATATACGTGCCGGTTGGCCCTATGGAAGGGAGTGGCGCATTCCGGTGCCCGGGACGACCGCTGACTGGCGCGGAGGTGAGGTGTCTCAGCGGAGGGTGCGCGCATGGTTTATCAGTCATGCGATCGAGCCGAGCGTTCCTGACTGGCGCGATGTGGTGGTCGGCTTTCCCGTGATGTATCGGGTAGCCGATCAACTCGGAATGAACGCTGAGGCGCTGTTCATGGAGGTCGCCATGGCGTCGATTCCCGAGGTGCGGAAGCTCTTGGTCGATTGGATTTCCGAACCTGAGCATCAATCCCCGGAGGACGGGGGCTGGAGGCTTGTCGAGACCCCGGACGGCCCGCGCTACAAGCTGTCCTGGTGAACACTGGTCCCTGCTATTGGGTGACCAGGTGCCACTCTTCCTGGCTGATCGCCACGACGAACGGCCCGCAGACCTTCGCCAGTTCCCGAACAATCCGAAAAACCATCTCGTTGGTCCCGCGGTGAAAAAAGATGCTCTCCAGCGGGCGGTCTTTCGGGCTGTCTCTGAAGTTGACCCAGATCACCGCCCAGTCAGACTCGTCGGCGGAGTTGCGCACTTCGGCGTCGAACCCGTCATCACCCACTCTGTACTCAACCCGGCACGCGGCCAGGTGATCGAGCACCGTGCGCAATTCGTCCGGCGAAGGGTCGCGTGAAAAAGGCAGCGGGGTCGGAAGTTCCAGGCCACAGGAGCGCAGCCAGCTGATCCCGTTGTCGCGATCGAAAAACTTGAGCGGGTACGCCGAATAATTCGCCCCCATCTCGCACCGCATTCTAGGGGCGGCTAACATCGCTTCGTGATTCGCGCAGTCCACGCGGATGCGCTCCTCGACCCCGCCACCGGCGAGACCACGCGCGAGGCGGTGATTGTCATCGACGACGGCCACGTGACGCACGCAGGACGACGCGCTGCGACGCAGGTGCCTCGCGAGGCCGAGACGATCGATGCCTCAGGCCTAACCATCCTCCCTGGCTTGATCGACTGCCACGTGCACCTCACTTCGCTCGGTGAGGGTCTCGACTTCGCGCGCGAGCTCACCACGCCGCCGACGCTCGAGCTGATGCGCGCGGTGAGGGCCGCCAGACGCACCCTCGACGCCGGCTTCACGGCGGTACGCGACGCGGCCGGCTCACCCGCGGGAATACGGATGGCAATCGACGCCGGCTACTTTCCGGGCCCGCGGATGTTCGTCACCATCAGCGCCCTCAGCCAGACGGGCGGGCACACCGACTCACATTTCATGTGCGGCGCCGACCTCGACATCCCGCTGCCGGACCGGCCCTACATGGTCGTCGACGGCGTCGAGGCGATGCGGCTGCGCGTGCGCGAGGTGATCCGAGCCGGAGCGGATTGGATCAAGCTCTGCACCTCCGGTGGCGTCCTTTCCCCAGGCGACCAGCCTCACCACTCAGCGCTCACGCTCGAGGAGATAAGGGCTGCGGTCGAGGAGGCGGCGACCCAGGGCCGCAAGGTCATGGCCCACGCCCAGGCAAACACCGGGATCAAGAACGCGCTCAAGGGCGGCGTGGCCACCATCGAGCACGGCATCTGGCTCGACGGCGATGCCATCGAGATGATGCTCGATGGCGGCAACGCACTCATCCCGACGCTGGTCGCACCGCAATGGGTCATCAGGCATGCCGAGGCGGGGAAGATGCCGGCTTATGCGGCCGACAAAGCGCGTGCCGTGGGCAAAGACCACACCAACAGCATCCGGATGGCTGTCGAGGCCGGAGTGAAGATCGCGTTCGGAACCGACACAGGCGTCGGGCCGCACGGCAGCAATGGCGAAGAGTTCCTCCTCATGCAGCAGCTGGGCATGGAGCCCATCGATTGCATCCGGGCGGCGACGACGGTGGCCGCGAAGACGATCGGCATGCAGGGGGTCGGGACGCTGACGCCCGGCTCGTGGGGCGACCTCATCGGAGTTCCTGGCGATCCCTCGGCCGACCTCAAGCTGCTGTCGGATCCCGCGAACATCCACCTCGTGGTCAAAGGCGGCGACCCGGTAAAGTCGCGGGGTTGAGGCTCGACTGGGCGCTGCTCGCCAACGCCGCTGAGGGTCCGCCCAACGGGCTCGTCTACATCCTCGGCGCCGGCATCGACACGCTCTGGCGGGACCAGTTCCCGGCCCCGTTCGGCGGCGCGATGGTCCTTCGGGTCATGTCGAGCCGGATCGAATCGGAGAGAACGCACAAGGTGGAGGTTTACTGCAGCGATGAGGACGGCAAGGCGGTTCTTCAGCAGCCGGTCGTTCTCGCCTTGCCACCGCGAACCGTGCACAGCGAGCATCCCCAGGGCTGGGACCTTGCCGCCAACATCGTGATCAATCTGGCGGCGGTGGCGATACCGAGGCCTGGGTTGTACCGATTCGAGATCCTCATCGACGACCAACAGGTCCGCACGCTCCCGTTCCGCGCGGTGCAGCCGCCGAAGAGCGACTCATGACGCAGTGGCTCATCAGCCTTGTCGGCACGTGGGGCCTTCCGGCCATCTTCGTGACGATGACGGCCGAGAGCGCGGGCCTACCGATCTCGAGCGAGATCGTCGTCCCGCTCGGAGGCGCACTCGCATCGCAGGGCAAGCTCAACCTGGTCCTGGTCGTCGCCGTCTCGAGTCTCGCGAACCTGACGGGGTCGCTGATCGCCTTCTGGCTGACGCGCCGCTACGGCGAACGGATCGTGCTCAGCCGTCTAGGTCGCCGGTTGGGCTTGAGCCGCGGCCACCTACGACTGGCGAACCGATTCTTCGACCGGTTCGGGTTGTGGGCTGTCTTTGTCGGCCGCTTGCTCCCGATCGTGCGGACGTACATCTCGTTTCCAGCCGGGGTGTCGAAGATCGGCTACGTGAGGTTTGTGCTCGCCACCCTGGCGGGAGCCATCCCCTGGAACTTCGCGCTGGCATATGCGGGGTACAAACTGGGCCAGCACTACCAGACCGTCGCCGCCACCCTGTCGCCGTTCGTGATCCCGATCGCGATCGGCGTCGTCATCCTGCTCGCGCTGGCGTGGTCGTTCGGCCGCAAGCTGGGTGAAGAGGAAGAGAAGATCCTGACCGCCGCGCCGACCGAGTCTTAGTCCGGGTTCACCCTCGCGATCGTCTGACCCGGCTTGACCGGGTCGCCCTCCTCGAGCAACAACTCTTCGACGGTACCGGCGAACGGCGAGGGGATCTCGGCGTTGACCTTGTCGGTGAGCGCCTCGACAAGGGTCTCGCCTTCGTCGACATGGTCGCCCTTCTTCTTGCTCCAGGCGCCGATTGTTATCTCCTCGGCGCCTTCGAGGTCGGGCATCACGATCTCGCGGACGTGCGTGCTGCTCACCCTTCTAATTGTGGGTCACGCCAGCGAAACGACGTCGAGGAGATCCTCCTCCCAGTAGTCGAGGCGGCCCTCGGGCATGAACAGCACGCGCCCTGGCCGCAGGGCTTCGACGAACTCTGGGTCGTGGCTGACGATCACCATCGTGCCCGGCCATTCCGCGAGGGCATGAGCGACTCCAGTGCGCGACGGCGGATCCAGGTTGTTGGTGGGCTCGTCCAGCAGCAATAGGTTGTGGCGGCCGGCGACGAGCTGCGCCAGGGCCAGCTTCGTCTTTTCGCCGCCGGAAAGCGTGCCGGCATCCTGGCGGGCGATGTCGCCTGTGAGGTTGAAAGAGCCCAGGAGCGCTCGCAACACGCGTTCGTCGGCATCGGACTGCTCGCGCATGTGCTGGAGCACTGTCGCGCCCGCACGGATGCCTTCATGCTCCTGCGCGTAGTACCCGAGCGAAGCGTTGTGCCCCAGCCGAAACGAACCCGACGTCGGCTGCGACTGGGACGCGAGGATGCGCAGAAGGCTCGTCTTGCCCGCGCCGTTGAGCCCCATCACCAGCAGCCGCTGGCCCCGCTCGACCTCGAAGTTGACGTCGCGGAACACCAGCGGGCCGCCATAGCCCTTCGCCAGCTTCTCGACCGTGAGCGCGACGCGACCTCCGTGGGGCGGATCCGGGAACTGGACCTTGACCTTGCGCTCGCGGCGAGGCGCGTTGACTTGCTGCGCCTTCAGCCGGTCGACTCGCTTGAAGATCGACTTCGCGGTCCGCGCTCGCTTGGCGGTCTGCCGGCGCATGACTTCGGCGAGGAGGCTCAACCGTGTGATCTCGGCCTCCTGCCTGTGCGCGAGCGACGTCAGCCGCTTTTCCTCCAGCGCGCGCGCCGCCTGGTACTGCGAGTACGTGCCTCGGTACTCGACCATGTGCCCGGCATCAAGGTGCAGGACGCGGGTGATCGCGGCATCGAGCAGGACCAGGTCGTGGCTGACGACGATCACGGCACCGCGGTTGTCGCGAAGGAAGTCCATCAGCCAGGCCTTGGCGTCGCTGTCGAGGTGGTTGGTCGGCTCGTCGAGCAGGATCAAGTCGGCGTCGGCGAAGAGGACGCGAGCCAGCTCCACGCGACGGCGCTCGCCGCCTGACAGCACGCCAAGTGGCAGGTCGACCCGATCGGGCTTGAGGCCGAGACCGGTGGCGATGCGGCGCGCATCTGACTCGCCCGAGTAGCCTCCGTCGAGCCGGTAACGCTCCTCGGCCTCGGAGAAACGCTCGACTGCTGCCGATGAATGGTCAGCCTCGAGCTTGCGGTGCAGCTCTTCAAGGCGCGCCGCGGCTTGGTCGAGGCCGCGTCCGGACAGGATGTGCGAAAGCGCCATCTGCGCTGCCTCGGCGCGGGGCCGCGGGTTCTGAGGGACATAGCCGAGCGTGCCGCGGCGCAGCACCAATCCTGCCGCCGGGTCGCTTTCTTCCGCCAGCACCTTGAGCAGGCTGGTCTTGCCCGCCCCGTTTCTCCCTACCAGCCCGACCTTGTCGCCGGCGGCCACGGTGAAGCTGGCGTCGGACAGAACCCGGCGCGCCGCGACGTCGATGGCGAGGTTGCGGACCTGCAGCACGAGTGGGGATGTTACCCAGGCCGCGCCCCGGCGTTTGGTCTGAATCAACACGGGAGGCGGTCACATGAAACGGTTAGTCGTCGCCATCGCGCTTTTGGTCGGGATCTTCGTGGCCGCCGCGTGCGGTGGGAGCTCAGGCTCTACCGCCGGCTCGGGAGGCCCGTCCCACTATTCGTCGACAGCGCTCGGTTCCTCTAGTGGGGCGCCGGTAAAGGGTGTCCCGGATCAGAGCGCGGGAGGCGCCATTGCAAATCCCAATCCAACCTCTGACGTCGTGCCCCCGATCCAGGGCCCGCAGGTCATCCGGCAAGCACAGCTGGCGATCAGCGTCAAATCTGGTTCCTTTGACTCCAGCCTGGCCGCGGTGCGCTCGGTTGTCGAAATCGAGCGGGGCTACATCTCAGGCACCGACGCACAGGCAAGCCCTGTCACCAACGACCAGATCCGAACGGGCGTGATCAGCTTCATGGTCCCGGCGACCAATTTCGACGCGGCCATCGACGCGCTGTCGAACCTGGGCAAGGTCACGACCTATCACATCAGCGGTCAGGACGTGAGCGCCCAATACGTCGACCTCCAGGCTCGGCTTGCAAACGAGGAGGCGCAGCGCAACGCGATGCTCGCCCTGCTCGCGAAAGCGCAGACCGTGGAGCAGATCATCATGGTGCAGAACCAGATCGGCCAGATCACCGGTCAGATCGAGCAGCTCAAAGGCCAGATCCAGTACATCGATCACAACGTTGCCTTCAGCACCATCAGCGTCACGCTGACTGAGGCCGGCGCGCCGCTGGCGACGGCTCAGTCAGACAACTGGGGCTTCGCAACGGCCCTAACCGACGCCGCGCACAACTTCGTGACCACGGTCAATTACCTCATCACTTTCGTGGGCGCGGTCGGCCCCGTGCTGGTCCTTCTCGGCCTTGGTTACCTGGTGTGGCGTCGTGCCGGCCGGCCCGGCTGGCGTCGGGCATAGGAACCGCGTGGGCTCCCCCACACTGGGGAGCCCACCTCGGTTAGCGGGGTTAAAGGTCGGGGTCGGTCCAGTAACCTGCTCGGGTAACGCCATGAGCAGATTTGAGGGGACTCGACGAATTTGAAAACGTGGGTTGCGATCGCGGTGGTGGCCGTGGTCGCGGCGGCTTGCGGCGGAACCGGCAGCACGGCCTCCTCATCGCCCTCGGCGGCTCCCGCGGCGAGTCCGAGCCCGACCCCATCGCCGACGCCGACCGGCTTCAGCTTCAAGCTCAACGGGATCAACACCACGGCGGCAGGGACGATCACGGTCACCGCCCCGCCGGGCAGTGTCAAGGTCCAGCTCGTCATCCACGGCCTCCAGGCCAACTCGTCGCACATCTCGCACGTCCACATCGGCAGCTGCACGCAGCGGGGGAACATCGCCCTGGCGCTGATGCAGGTCATCGCCGATGGACAGGGCAACGCGGACGTGACGACGAACATCAACGGTGCCGTGTATCCGCCGGCCAACGGGACCTGGTACGTCGTCGTGCACGCCGGGCCGGACCTGGGGGGCTCGAACGCCACGTACCTTCTCTGCGGGAACCTGTTCGCGTAACAGCTTCATGACGGTGGATCCCCAACGCCCAGGTGATTCGTCCGTGCCGTCAGAACCATCAGCGGAGGTCGTCGACCTTCCGAGTGCTACGCGCGCAATTGACATCGCGCTCGACGAGCTGGAGCTCGTGTATGCCTTCATCTATGCGCGGGTCGGCAACCGCGCCGACGCCGAAGACCTGACCCAGCAGGTGGCGATGAAAGCATTTCCCAGGCTGCGCCCGGGCGCGCCCGCGAGCTCGATTCGAGGCTACTTGTTCGCGACCGCGCGGTCGGTGCTGGGGGCTTTCTGGAGCACGCGCCTCGGCCTATCGCAGGCAGAGCTGCACGAGGACCTGGCGTTGGCAATCCCGCAGGGGCCCCCATCGGAGGAATCTATGGAAAGGGCGCAGCGCATACTCGCGCAGCTCAGCGACAACTACAGGCGCGTTCTCGAGCTGCGTTTCCTGCACGGGTACTCACTGAGGGAAGTGGCCGCCGAGAAGGCGGAATAGTGGTCCGCCCGAATCCCAGTGGAACCAGAGACAATCTGATTGGTACACTGACAAATCTGCCGCTGGCATGAGTACTCGTGGTCCGGAGGACCGGCGACGAAGATTGGACCTGACGTTTCCAGAGGCCACGCGCGACTACCGCGGGCAGCATGCCGCCTTCCGACTTCGCAACAAGACTCGGCGGACTCTCTCAATGAACATCACGGCGAATGGACTCGTTGCTGTAACTTGCAAAGTGGGGGCGGGCGACAACACCGCGCTCGCCCTGGTACAACCTGCCAGATTCTGCCTGCCGGCCATTAGAGCGAGGGGATGGGTTGCACTTGGAACCGAAAGAGTCGGGACA